>Ga0209021_1003872_pt1 | contig 11552 bp, 12 predicted proteins | sample PinacodermFT_FD_187299 | JGI IMG/M metagenome (GOLD analysis project Ga0209021, IMG submission 187299) | Host-associated microbial community of the marine sponge Aplysina aerophoba from Gulf of Piran - sponge pinacoderm, lysed by freeze-thaw... | ecosystem: Host-associated > Porifera > Sponge >... | reverse complement strand
GCCAGCGGCTCGGCCAAGGCGCTGGCGCTGGCCTACGCCGACGCCATCGGCGGCGCCCGTGCCGGGGTGATCGAGACGACGTTCACCGAGGAGACCGAGACGGACCTGTTCGGTGAGCAGGCAGTGCTGTGCGGCGGCACGACTCGGTTGGTGCAGGCCGGTTTCGAGACTCTGATCGAGGCGGGCTACCAGCCCGAGGTCGCCTACTTCGAGTGTCTCCACGAGCTCAAGCTGATCGTCGACCTGATGTACGAGGAGGGGATCGCGGGCATGCGCTACTCGGTGTCCGACACCGCCGAGTGGGGCGACCTGAGCTGTGGACCGAAGGTCATCGACGACCGTGTCAAAGCCACCATGAAGACGCTCCTCACCAACATCCAGGACGGAACCTTCGCGCAGAACTGGGTGGCCGAGAGTCGCTCGGGTCGCGACAACTTCCTCGCCCTGGAGCAGGCGGGCCATGACCATCCGATCGAGACGGTCGGCAGGGAGCTGCGCGCCATGATGCCCTGGATCTCAGCCGGCAAGCAGTCGGTCGCGGAGACCTCCGGCGGCCAGGGCATGGCCTGAGCCGGCCCCGCGCCCGTCGGCGATTCTGCTGGCCGCCGGCCGCTGGCCGAGGGCCGAGGGCCGAGGATCAGGGAAACAGGCCCTGCAGCAGTGAGTAGGCGATCAGCGCGATGAATATCAGGACGGTGCCCGGTATCCCCCAGAACACTGCCCAACCCGCCCAGCGGAACCACCTGGGCCGGTCCGCGAAGCGGCGGTAGAAGTAAGCGGCTTCCATGGCCTGGACCTCATCGTCGGGCTCAGCGTCGTGCCCCAGCAGTTCACGTGCGTCCTCGGCCACTTCCTCGCGTACGACGACCCGGAACCCGGGGTCGGTGACGAGATGGGGAGCGACAGAGTGTGCAGGGTCCGCCATCACCGCTCCTTCCAGACCTGCGTCTGAGAGCATGGCCACCGCCAAATCGGCGTCGAACTTCGAGTTGTACTCCCCGACGATGCTCATGCCCGAAAGTGGTTCCACCCTGAGGAGTCTGGCACCATCGCGTCGCAAAGCGGCACAAAGGCCAACAGCAAGGCTGCAGAATCCAGCGATCCGATGACTATCGTTGCCTCCGATGACCACCGCGATCACAGTGCGCGAGCTGACCAAGTCATACGGCGGTCTGCGTGCCGTCGACGGGGTCAGCTTCGATGTCGCCGAAGGCGAGGTGCTGGCGATCCTCGGTCCCAACGGTGCCGGCAAGACGACCACCGTTGAGATCCTCGAGGGTCACCGCAGCCGCGACGGCGGGGAGGTGTCGGTGCTGGGGACCGACCCCGACCGCGGCGGGCCCCGCTTCCGCAACCGCATCGGGATCGTGCTGCAGGCCGCCGGGGTTGACCGCGAACTGTCGACCCGTGAGGCGCTCGAGCTCTACGGGGCACCGTATTCGAACCCGAGACCGATCGATGAGCTGATCGAGCTTGTGGAGCTCACAGACAAGGCCGACGATCGGATCGTCTCGCTCTCCGGCGGTCAGCGTCGCCGGGTGGACCTGGCACTCGGGTTGATCGGCAATCCCGAGTTGATCTTCCTTGACGAGCCCACCACGGGATTCGATCCGCGTGCGCGTCGTCGCAGTTGGGACGTCATCTCCAACCTGACCTCGCTCGGCAGCACGATCGTGCTGACCACCCACTACCTCGACGAAGCCGAGTATCTGGCCGACCGGGTGGCCGTGATGTCCAAGGGGCGGATCGTTGCCGACGGCACCCCGAACGAACTGCGCACGGGTGTGGAGTCGAGCACCAAGATCGCCTTCGACCTACCGCGGCTCGACGAGCCTCTGGTGGCGCTGTTGGAACCGCTGACCGGTCAGGGTCGGGGCCGGGGCCGCCGGGTCGAGATCCTCACTTCTGCGCCCACCGCCGATCTCGCCCATCTGACGAGCTGGGCTGTTGAACGGGGAGTCGAATTGGCGGGGCTGACTGTCGAGTCGGTCGATCTGGAGGATGTCTACCTGAGCCTCGTGGGCGAACACGAAGATCCCGAAGATCCCGAAGACACACGAGCCAGCACAGCCACCGAAGGCGGGCGCGCTGATGGCTGATCGTCTCGGGGCGAGTCGTGCGGCGCTCGTCGTGCGGCACATCCGCGCCCAAAACAGGATCTTCTGGAGGGTGCCGATCGGCGCTTTCTTCGCGCTGTTCCTGCCGCTGATGATGCTGGTGCTGTTCGTCGCCCTGTTCGGGTCTGGCACCTACACCACCGAGTACGGCGAGGTCTCGCGGGCGCAGTTCTACACGCCAGCGCTGGCTGTGTTCGCGGTCGCCAGCGCGACCTTCACGAACCTGGCGATCAACCTGTCGATCCGCCGCGACGAGGGGATTCTGCGCAGGGTTCGGGGCACGCCGCTGCCTCCCTGGATCTATCTCGCGGGAGTCATCGGCTCGGCGGTCTACATGGCGGTGCTGGGGACGGTGGCGGTGGTGACGCTCGGCGTTGCGGCCTACGGCGTCAACATCGAGGCGGCGAAGCTCCCGGCGATGCTGGCAGCGCTCGTGGTCGGTGCGACCGCCTTCGCGACCTGGGGTGTGGCGCTCGCGGCACTCACCCGCAGCGCGGCTGCCGCACCGGCTGTGGCCAACGCGGTGATCCTGCCGATGGCGTTCGTGTCGAACGTCTTCGTCTCGCTCGAGGGTGAGGCGCCAGCGTGGCTGCTGCTGGTCGGCGACACGTTCCCGCTGCGGCACTTCGTGATCTCCTTCGGCGAGGCGATGAGCCCCTTCAGCGAGGCACCCGCACTGTTGCCGGAGCGCCTGGCTGTGCTGCTGGCGTGGACTGTTGTCGGTGCCCTGGTCGCCTGGCGCAGATTCCGTTGGGCACCGGCCGGCGGTGCCTCCCCCACGCGCGGCCGCCGCAGGAACTGATCGTCTCGCCCTCGGCAGTATTCGGCGAGTGAGTATCTTCGGTTCAGGCTTGCCTGTTCGGCCTGCCTCCCTCCGAAACCTGCGCGTTCAGCCACATCTAGTGTGGCTGAACGCGCAGATTCGGCGGAGTTGGCCGGGATTCGGCGGGGTCGGTCAGCTTGCGGGGTCGATTTGGCGGAAGGCCTCGGCGTAGCGGACGCCGCCGCGGCGGCCGTGATCCCGGGCCTCTCGCAGGATCCGTTGGCGGAACTTCTCGGTCTGGGCACCGTCGTCGGCCTCGTCGATCTCCATGGTGGTCTCGAACTGTGACTCGTGGGCAAGCAGTGCCGAGACTTTGGCGTCGAGGTGCGGCGGCTCGACAGCCTCTAGGTGGTCGGGCTCCTCGCACTCGAACAACAGCAGCGCCGCGGGTCGATGATGGGCGATGCCGTGCTCGCGGTGGTAGTGCGGGTCGCGGGCGGCAACCACAGAGTCGACCGTCAGCCAACCGGCGGCCCGATGGTCGGGGTGGATACGCCAGCGCTGCCACGGGTCGTGACCCAAGACGACTTCGGGTTTCAGTTCCCGGATGATGCCGCTGAGCAGGCTGCGCCAATCGACGCCGTGGTCGAGTTCGCCGTCCCGCGCACCCAAGAAGCGCACCTCGCCGGTGGCCCCGAGTCGGCGGGCCGCCTCCCGCTGTTCGGCTTGTCGGCGGGTTGTCAATGCAGCGGTGTCAGCGTCGACGTCCCAGGTGCCCTTGCTCCCGTCTGTGCAGACCAGCAGATGGACTGTGGCCCCAGCTTCAGCCCACTTGGCCAGCGTGGCGCCGCAGCCGAATTCCACGTCGTCGGGATGCGCGGCGATCGCCAGTGCGGTTGCGGGTGTCGGAAGGTCTATACGCACGGCTCAATACCTAACAACCGCTGCGGGCGTGGTCGGGTGCATCGTTGAACTCCCGTGTCGGCAGATCCGCTGGGCTGTCGACGTCCCGCCCCAAGGAAGCATCGTCGATCTCGGTGAAGTCGAGACCCAGCCGGGCCGCCTCGGCGCGGTGCCTCTCGAACGACCCCGGACCATAGGCGAAGACGAAGCCGGTGTTGGTGGGCAGGCTCATGACGTTGGAGCCGTCGCGGTGCCGGTCAGGCGCTATCGCCACGCCCGTTCCGGTCACGACCCGCAGGTCCGACGCGTACGGCAGGTCGGCGTGGGCGATGATGATCCGCGACGCTCCCGCGGCGGCCGCGGCCGTGGCGGCCACCGTCACCGCGGGGTTGAGCCCGATCACGCCGACGGTGCAGCTCAAGGCTCCGCGCGTTCGTGCCCAGTCCGCCACCTCATCGTCGTCGGTCACCACCCAGACCGAAAGGTCGTGTGCAGCGGCCACCACTGTCTCCGCCATTCGGCGGATCAGCGCCCGGCGCGCCTGCGGGCCGAGCGAGTCGGCGAGACGGCTCTTGGCGCCGTCGAACGAGCGGATCGGCACCAACACGATCGTGTCGTGGGTTTTGGGGTCGCGCCTCTCTGAATCACTCGGGGCCACCCCCCCAAGTCTATTGCTCGTTGTTCGGGGTGTTGTCGGCGCGGCCGCTTCGCCGCAGACGACCCCCAAGCGGCGTATCGTGGCCGGCACAAGGAACCATCGTCAGATCCCGGCATGCCCGAGACTGGAGGGTGCCACAGCCATGAGCCTCAACTATCGCTTGACTCCGGGACTTCTAGCTCTGCGAGCCGAAGCCAGAGCGGTGGGCGCGGCTGGCATCGCGGCCCATGGTGTACACAACGACAGTTGGATCAACGGGTTCTCAAGGGAGTTCAGCGAGACGATCGCCGCGCGGGGCTGGGTCGGCATGACCTGGCCCGTTGAGCACGACGGCGGTGGGCGCCCACCCATCGAACGCGTCATCGTGGCCGAGGAACTGATCTCGCTGGGCGCGCCGATCGCCGCCAGCTGGTTCGCCGACCGCCAGTTCGGTCCTTCGCTGATCAGCTACGGCACGCACGACCAGCAGGCGGAGTACCTGCCCGGCATTCTCTCGGGCGCTACAACCTGGTCGATCGGCATGAGCGAGCCCGATGCCGGCTCCGACCTCGCCGCCCTCAAGACTTCAGCGGTTCGAGCCGGCGATGTGTTCGTGGTCAACGGCCAGAAAGTCTGGACGTCGGGTGCGGCTCTCGCCGACTACTGCTACCTGATCTGCCGGACCGATTCGACCGGGAGGCCCCATGAAGGCATCAGCGAACTGATCGTGCCGATGGACCTGCCCGGCATCGAGGTGCGGACCATCCGTGACATGGTCGACAACACCCACTTCTGCGAGACCTGGTTCACCGACGTCAGGGTTCCCGTGGAGAATCTGGTGGGGGTCGAGGGCGCGGCCTTCCGTCAGACGATGACCCAGCTTGAACATGAGCGCGGAGGCATCGACCGCCTCGTCTCCAACAAACCGCTGTACGACCATGCGCGTTCGGTCGCCGATGCCGAGGATCCGCGGGTCCGCCAACAGATCGCCCGGCTGGAGACCGGATACCGTCTCGGTCGGATTCTCGTCTACCGCGAAACCCTGAGGCAGGCACCGCCGGGTTTCAGCGCTGCCACCAAGACCTACTGCACCGAGCATCAACAGCGTGTGGCGCAGTTCGCCGCTGGGGTCCTCGGACCGGCGGCCACCCTCTACTCCCCTCACAGCAGGGCCTTCGCCTACTCGCCCGCCTACACGATCATGGGCGGCACCTCGAACATAATGCGCAACATCCTCGGCGAACGCGTTCTAGGACTCCCCCGCGAACCCCGAGCCTGACCCCAATCGCTGCGGAGGTCCACTCCCTCCCGACGGAACTGACCCGCACGGCCAGAACAACCCGGTTCAGCGCACCCAAGCGGCGAGTCGCCCACCGGTGCCCAGGGTTGCAACAAGAATACGGTTGCTTTAACATACTTGTATGGCTACGAAGACGACCATCAATTTCGATGACGACATGGAAGCGGCCCTCGCTGAGCTGGTTGCCATGGACGGCACAAAGAAGCTCGCCATCAAGAGGTCCCTTCTCGCCGAGGTCAAGCGCCGCCGTCGCAGCCAGGCCATGCTGGACATGATTGCCTCCTGGGAGGCAGATGAAGGTCCCATCGACCGTGAGCACCTTGAATGGGCCGACGCGGTCCTCGACCGCCAAGGGGTCGACCGTTGATCATCGATGCGGGTCCATTGATCGTCGACGGCGAGCACCTGAACTCCCGACTCTGGGCACTGATCAAGCGAGCGACTGAGCGCGGCGACGAACTGCACACAACCCACCCGGTCCTCGCCCAAGTCTGGCGGCAGCCGGCACGTCAGGCAAACCTGGCGCGAGCGGTCCGCTACTTCGAGATCCACTCTCATGACCACCACCAGCCCCAAAGCGCTGCAACAAGAACCTGGCGCGAGCGGTCCGCTACTTTGAGATCCACTCTCTCGACGAGTCGATGACGATCGGGCGAAGGCTCGCCGACACTGGTACCTCCGACGTTGTCGACGCTCACCTCGCCGTGGTCGCAGAGGGTCTCGGCACGTTCATCCTCACGGGCGACCACGACGACATGTCACGCCTCAACGCCCGCTTCGAAATCTACTGACAACGACGGACGGCTTTCCCCCTACTGGCGGCACCGCCGTCGACCACCAGGCGGCTGGTCCGAAATGCCGATTTCGCTCGACACGCAACCTCCTGACCCGGGGTTTCACTTCACGAATTTGGCGATTGTGGTAGAAAAACAACAACCACCTAGAAGAGGAGAAAGAACTGCTCACACACATCGACCATCCCGATGCTAAGTGGCTCGACGACCTCTCCCGGCGGGTGATGCACTTCGGCTACAAGTACGACTATACCTCCCGCATGCTTGACGAATCCGCCCTCATTGGGCCACTCCCCGAATGGTTGCAGCAACTAGCTCAAAGGGTGCGCGAAACCGCATCCGAGAAAGCACAACAACGTCTTGTGCCCGACCAGCCGTTTGACCAAGCAATCATCAACGAATACAATCCCGGGCAAGGAATCGCGGCCCATATCGACAGGGACTGTTTCGGCCCCATCATCGCCACCGTCAGCTTAAGATCGGCGATCAACATGGACTTCTACCAGAAGTCAACCGACAAGTCCGCCGACAAATCGACCGAAAAATCACATATACAACGCGTCGAAGAACGCAGCCTTATCGTGCTCCAGGACGCTGCCCGCAACGAATGGTCACACGAGATCAAGAAACGCAAATCCGACCCTTGGCAAGGCCAGAAGATCAAACGCAGCCCACGAATATCAATCACCTTTCGCACGATCGGCCGGTAACACCTCCCACAAAATCGCTGTCGGCGCTGATAGCCGCGCAGGCGATCGCAGACATTCCCGCGTCCACACCCGTCACCGTGAAGGCATACACACCAACCCCAACCACCTCTCGCATCATCCCCTCAACAAGCCCTCCCACAAAATCGCTGTCGGCGCTGATAGCCGCAAAGGCGATCGCAGACGTACCCGCGTCCACACCCGTCACCGTGAAGGCATACACCAACGCCAACCACGAATACCCAACACGTTTTGCACAATCGTCTTACCTGCGCTCCCCCATACCTGAAAGCCAAAGCCCCGAACCCCGAGCACGAGAACAAATCTGTCAATTTTTCCGCCAATGTGTCTGAGGACACAGATGCCAACTGGCTCACCTACGGGTAGTTTTAAGTTGATGACTACCAACAACGAACTGCTCAAACGTTACCGAGCGATCCTGCCGTCATATGTCAACCCTCTGTTTGCCGAACCCATCTCCATTGAAACTGGCAAGGGCAGCTATGTGTGGGATGTGGAAGGCAACCGCTATCTAGACTTCTTTGGTGGGGTGCTCACCACCATGATCGGGCATAGCAACCCCAGCGTAGTTGAAGCGGTGCAAAGCCAAGCCGCCAAAGTCATGCACACGTCCACGCTGTATCTCAGCGAACCAATGATCGAGTTGGCGGAAGAAATCGCCGCCATCTCGGGCGTGCCCGACGCAAGAGTTTTCTTTACCACCTCGGGAAGCGAAGCCAACGACACGGCTATCTTGTTGGCCACGAGTTACCGCAAATCCAACCAGGTGCTAGCGATGCGCAACAGCTATCATGGCCGCTCCTTCACCGCTCAAGCGATCACCGCACACTCTTCTTGGTCGTCAACGAGCTTGTCTGGCCTGTCGGTCAACTTTGTGCAAGGTGCATACCGTTTGCGCAGCCCCTTTAACCACATGAATGACGATGACTTCACCAACGCCTGCGTGGAAGACCTCGTGCAAGTGATCGACATGATGACCGCCGGCGATGTTGCCTGCTTGATTGCCGAACCGATACAGGGTGTTGGTGGTTTTGCAACCCCACCCGATGGCTTCTTCGGCGAGTTTCAAAAAGTGCTGTCCAACCATCAAATTCTGCTCTGCGTAGATGAAGTTCAGACTGGTTGGGGGCGCACCGGCGAGCACTTTTGGGGTTACCAAGCGCATAATGTGGTGCCCGATATGTTGACCTTCGCTAAAGGTGTTGGCAACGGGGCAACGCTTGCTGGGATAGTCGCTCGAGCGGAAATAATGGACACCATCAGCGTCCTCTCCTTTAGCACTTTTGGGGGCAACCCGTTGTCGTCAGCTGCGGGGCTGGCCACATTGCGTTACGTGGTCGACAATGACCTGCAAGGCAACGCTCTAGCACGAGGTCAACAACTCAGTGAAGCCCTCGCACCGATTGTTGACAACACAGAGTGGATTGCTGAATTGCGCGGCAAGGGTCTGATGCAAGCCATCGAAATCGTGCATCCCGGCACGCTGGAGCCCGATACACAACGCACCAACGCAGTGTTGGAGGGTTGCAAAAGGCACGGTTTGCTTGTCGGCAAAGGCGGACTGTACGGCAACGTCATACGCATAACCCCGATGCTTAACGTGAGCGTTGCCGAAATGGCGGAAGGTATCTACGCCCTCACCGAGACCATTAAAGAAATCGAATAGTCAGAGACACACGAACCGCAGAGCCACATTATCCGCCGGGACACATTATCCGCCGAAACACACTAACCGCAGAGACACACTATCCGCAGTTATCCACAGACAGGACTAACAAAGACATGAAACAAATACCGCATCTTATTGACAACGACTTCGTGGCTGGTACATCGGGGCGAACCACACCCGTGTACAACCCGGCCACAGGCAAGCAAACCGCACAACTCGCTTTGGCTTCAATCGCCGAAGTAGACAAAGCGGTGGCATCGGCCAAAACCGCATACGCGCAGTGGAGCGAAGTCAGCATCGCCCGCCGCACCAAACTGATGTTCAGCTTCCGTAACCTCGTGGTGGACAACGCCACTGAAATCGCAGCACGCCTAACCGCCGAACACGGCAAAGTAACCTCAGACGCGGCAGGGGAAGTGGCACGTGCCATTGAAAATATCGAGTTTGCTTGCGGCCTCGCCGAGCACCTAAAAGGGAGCCACAACGAACACGCTTCAACTGGTGTTGATGTCTACACTGTGCGCCGCCCGCTTGGTGTGGTGGCCGGCGTTACCCCATTCAACTTCCCGGCAATGGTGCCGATGTGGATGGTGCCGAACGCCGTTGCTTGCGGTAACACTTTCGTTTTGAAACCGTCGGAGCGTGACCCGTCTGCTCCACTGTTTATAGCAGAGTTATTTTGCGAAGCCGGCTTCCCTCCTGGCGTGCTCAATGTCGTGCAGGGTGACAAGATAGCCGTAGACCGTCTGCTCAACCACCCTGATGTGGAGGCGTTGAGTTTCGTGGGATCGACCCCGATTGCCAAATACGTCTATGAGACTGGAAGTGCCAACCATAAGAGGGTGCAGGCGCTCGGTGGTGCCAAGAACCATATGGTCGTGTTGCCCGATGCCGACATTGACTTGTCGGCGGATTCTGCGGTGTCTGCTGCCTACGGTTCCGCTGGGGAACGCTGCATGGCGATCTCAGTGGTGGTGGCTGTGGGCGATGTTGCCGACCCACTCGTTGATGCCATTAAGGTGCGGATGGAAAAACTAACCATCGGAGACGGCACCGACTCCGCCTCGGAGATGGGGCCACTGATTACCCGTGAACACCGAGACCGCGTGGCTAGCTACATTGAAGCGGGTGCCGCTGCTGGCGCAAGGGTCATCGTTGATGGCCGTGAAGCTCAGATCAACAATGATGGTTTCTTTCTGGGTGTGAGTTTGCTAGACGATGTGACACCCGACATGAGCGTGTATCAAGACGAGATTTTTGGGCCGGTGCTGAGCGTGGTGCGGGTTGACACCTATCACGAAGCTGCAAAGTTGATTGCCGACAATCAGTGGGGTAACGGTGCTGCGATCTTCACTCGAGATGGTGGCGCGGCACGCCAATTCCAACAAGATGCCGATGCCGGAATGGTTGGAATCAACGTGCCTATCCCCGTGCCTGTGGGCTATCACTCATTTGGTGGCTGGAAAGATTCAGCGTTCGGTGATACCACCATCTACGGCCCCGAGGGTATCCACTTCTATACCCGACCTAAAGTTCTCACTACGCGCTGGCCGGACCCGGCAGGAAGTTCAGTAAACCTAGGGTTCCCCACCAACAACTAACCCCACTCTCGTTGGGGGGCCGCCGGCCTTAAAGCGCTCGGCGCGGGTTTAGCCGTTCCCCACCAATAACCAACCCCACTCTCATTGGGGGAACAAAGCGCGAGAGCAGGTTCCTACGTCTGTCTGTGAACCATCCCAGAACTGCACTCGAGATTCTGGGATCTACCCCCGAAGTGGGTTCATCAAGGACGACCAGTTTCAGACTTCCGCAAAGTGCAGACGCTACAATCACCCTACGCTCTCCCTGAAGCTGAATACCGATTTGACGAGCAATCTCTTTGCGCTCTTGAGGTTGTGACTTCGCTAGCCGGCGACAGCCGGGTTCCTTAGCCGTTATTCGTCATTGGGAGAAACTAGAGTTGTTGCAGGGCTTTCGTGATGTTGACCACTGCTTCACGGCCATCACCATAAAGCATCAAAGCATTATCCGCAGCGAACAGCGGATTAGGAATACCTGCGAAACCAGGGCTAAGGCTGCGTTTAATTACAACCACCACACCACTTTTGTCCACATCAAGGATCGGCATGCCCGCAATCGGACTCGTCGGATCGGTGCGAGCCATTGGATTGACCACATCATTGGCACCAATCACAATCGTCACATCGGTCTGATCGAACGTAGGGTTAATGTCGTCCATCTCCACAAGCCGTTCGTAACTGATTTCCGCTTCAGCTAACAGCACGTTCATATGGCCGGGCATACGCCCCGCAACTGGATGGATACCAAACAACACCTCCACCCCACGATCTTCAAGACGTCTTGTCAGATCACGAACCGCGTGCTGCGCTTGAGCCACCGCTAGCCCGTAACCAGGCACAATCACCACCCGTTCAGCCGACTCAAGCAACATCGAAACATCGTCAGCGGAGGTAGCACGCACCTTGCCGGCATACACATCGTCGGCATCATGGCCACCCGCCCCGGCGGTAGGCGCACGACTGAAAATCACCGCTAACAAAGTACGGTTCATTGCCACACACATAATCTGTGTCAAAATAAGCCCGCTCGCCCCCACAAGCGAACCCGCAATAATCAGCAA
>Ga0209021_1003871_pt1 | contig 11552 bp, 7 predicted proteins | sample PinacodermFT_FD_187299 | JGI IMG/M metagenome (GOLD analysis project Ga0209021, IMG submission 187299) | Host-associated microbial community of the marine sponge Aplysina aerophoba from Gulf of Piran - sponge pinacoderm, lysed by freeze-thaw... | ecosystem: Host-associated > Porifera > Sponge >... | reverse complement strand
GGCCGCGGCAACGTGATCGAGGTCGAGGCGCTCGAGCACGGGTTCGCCGAGCGCAGGGTGCTCGACCTCCCGAGCTGGCGGGTCGCGGCGGGCGAGCGCTGCCTCGTCGTCGGGCCGTCGGGCTCGGGCAAGAGCACGTTGCTGCACCTGGTCGCGGGGCTGGTCGCGCCCCGCGCGGGGGTCGTCCGGATCGACGGGCAGGACCTTTCCTCCCTCTCCGCGTCCGCCCGGGACCGGTTTCGCGGACGCACCATCGGGTTGCTGCTCCAGTCCTTCCACCTGCTCGACACGCTGAGCGTGCTCGACAACGTCCGTCTCGCCCGCCGGCTCGCGGGCCTGCCCGAGGACCGCGCGCGCTGCCGGCAGGTGCTCGAGGCGCTCGACGTGGCCGGCCTCGCTCACGCGCGCCCCTCCACCCTGTCGCATGGACAGGCGCAGCGGGTCGCCCTCGCCCGGGCGGTCGTCAACCGGCCGAAGCTCATCCTGGCCGACGAACCGACGTCGAGCCTCGACGACGAGAGCTGCGAGCGGGTTGCGGCGCTCGTCGAGACCGAGGCCGAACGGCACGGCGCCGCCCTCGTGGTGGCGACGCACGACTCGCGCCTGCGCGCCCGCTTCGAACGTCACCTTGCGCTCCGCGCACGGAGCACCGGCGCGTGAATTCGTTCGTCCTCGGAATGCGCACCATCGGGCGCCGCCCGCTGCCCGCGGTCCTGACCTTGGTCCTGCTCATGCTGGGAATCGCGACGGTGGTCGTGGTGCTCCTTTTCGAGCGCGAGCTCGAGGACCGCCTCGGCCGGGACGCGCGCGGAGTCGACCTGGTGGTCGGGGCCAAGGGGAGCGGGCTCCAGCTCGTCCTGTCCGCGGTGTTCCACATCGACGTCCCGACCGGGAACGTCCGTCTCCCCGAGCTTCGCGAGATCGCGCGCCACCCCATGGTCGCGGGCGTGATCCCGCTTTCGCTCGGAGACGCCTACCGCGGATTCCGGATCGTGGGCACGACCCACGCCTATCCGGACCACTACGGCGCGCGGCTCGCCGGAGGGCGCCTGTGGGAGCGATCGATGGAGGCGGTGGCCGGGGCGCGCGCCGCCCGCGAGACGGGCCTGCGCGAAGGCAGCTCGTTCGTCGGAGCGCACGGCCTCGAGGGCGACTCGGGGTTCCACCACGACGAACAGCCGTACCGGGTGGTGGGGGTGCTGCGGGAGACCGGCACCGTCCTCGACCGGCTCATCCTCGTGAACAGCGCGTCGGTGTGGGAGGTGCACTCCGTCCACGACGACCCGACCCCGGCGGACGCCGCCGGCGGCGCGGACGAGGCGGACCCGTCCTCGACCGAGGCGTCGGGAGCGGAGAAGGGTGCCGCCGGCGGCAACTTCGGACTTCCGCCCGGGGACCGGGAGGTGACCGCGATGCTGGTCCGCTACCGCACCCCGCTCGCTGCAATCTCGCTGCCGCGCGCCATCAATTCGGGGACGGGGCTGCAGGCCGCCTCCCCGGCGCAGGAGACCGCACGCCTGTTCTACCTCGTCGGCACGGGGCTCGACGCATTCCGGGCGTTTGCCGGAGTCCTCGTCGTCGCTTCCGCCCTGAGCCTCTTCATCGCGCTGTGGCATGCGTTGCACGAGCAGCGCTACGACCTCGCGGTCATGCGGACCCTCGGGGCATCGCGGGGGCGCATCCTGCGTTTCGTGCTGGTCCAGGGCGCCGTGCTCGGCGCGGCCGGCGCGGCGCTTGGCACGGCGCTTGGACACGCGTCCGGATGGGTCCTCGCGCAATGGCTCGAACGCGAGCGCAACCTCTCGATGGGAAGTCTCGGGTGGGCGCCCGAGGAAGGGGTCGTCATCGCGGGAGCGGTGCTGATCGCGCTCGTCGCGGCCGCGGTGCCCGCCATGCGCGCGTATCGCCTCGACGTCGCGGCGGTGCTCGCCGAGCGCCGCTGAGCCGCTCGATCGGCGGCCGCGTGCGCCCCGGGAACGGGGCCACCTCCCCGCGCTTCAGCTCGCCGAGCGGGCGGCGTTCAGACGGTAGTGGAGCCCGGTCCCGAGCTCGTCCTCCTCGAGCAGCTCGAACCGTCCTTCCAGAAGCACCGGCTCGAGGGTGTAGCGCACCCCCTCGTCGCACTTGACCTCCACCAGGCCGCGCGCGGATGCCGGCAGGCAGAAGGGGCAGCTCGGGGGGAGGGCGCTCAGCAGGAAGTAGGTGTGGGTCTCGCCGGCCTCGAGCGGATACATGAAGCCCTTGATCCGGACCACCGTTCCGTCCTTGGCCTTGAGCGAGTCCGGGTAGGAGACGTGGAACACCGTCTGGAGCGGAGCGGGATTCTCGACGGTGACCTCGAGGTTCATCAGGTCGTCCCACGTCAGGGCCGTGGCCGGGGCTTCCGGCACCTGGTTGTGCACGTCGTGCCCGGGTACCGGCTCGCTGCCGCGGCTTCCGAACGGATTCAGGGCCGCGGCGGGGCCGTGCGCGAGGCCGACGAGGAGGGCGAAGCCGGAGGCCGCGAGCGACGGGAACATCGTTTTCCGTATTCGTGCATGCATCATGACTGGTCTACCGTGAATGAACGGGCGCAGCCGCGCGGACAGGGCCCCGCGGAGCTGCCCGGTCGCCCGAGCAGGAAACGGGTGCTTCGATGCGGCCCCGCTCGCCGAAGTGGTCCCCAGGCGATCATGCGAACCGCGCGGCATGGCCATCGCGCTCCGGCCACCGTGCTCCGTGGCGCCGGAGCCCGCCGACACTCGTCGACGGGTTCCGGCACCGCTCGATGTCCGGCGTTCTCAGCGGATCGCGATCGGCGAGCCGTGCGAGCCGGTGCCGCCGCGGATCGGGGACGGCGAGTAGATGTACGCGAAGACGTACGCCTTGTCGTCCGCGAGCTGCGTCAGGGCCAGGTTCTCCTGGGTGACGATGCCGTGGCGGGTCTGCAGGTAGTTGTGCACGCAGAACGCGCACGCGGGTTCGTCCGGATACGGGACCGGGTCCGTCGCCGGCCAGGTGTCGCCCGCGACCACGCCGGCCTTGACGTCCTCGGCCACCCAGCGCGCGACGTCCATGCAGATGCCCGGAGTGCCCTGGTTGTAGGCTGGCGGGTCGCCCCAGTGCCGCTCCCAGTTGTAGCGGAAGAGGAGCGCATCGCCTTCGGCGAACTGGAACGCGCTCATGCCCTGCATCTCCAGCACCTTCCCGAGATCATCCATGTTGGCGCAGGTGCCGTGCTCCATGTCGCCGTGGACCAGGGTGAAGTCGATGAGGACCCCCCGTGCCACGATGGGATGCAGCTTCTCGATACCGAGCTGCTGCAGCCCGTACGCACTTTGCATTTCCTGCACCGTGTAGCCGTTGTAGAAGCGCATGTTGCTCTTGTCGCCGTCCGCGCCGACCTGCACCCCGACGTGCCCGAGGCCGTCGAACTGGGTCCCGGCCTGCCCGATCTCCGTGGCGAGGAACTCGTCGTGCCAGACGATCCTGTTCTGCCCGACCGGGCCGCCGGTGGGGGAGGCGGGGATGCGCAGCACCCACTTGCGCTCGCCGAACATCGGCATGCCGCTGTGGTACTCGTGTCCCAGCTGGTACGTCTTGCCCTCTCTGATGGCGCCGAGCGCACGTGCCACCACCTTGGGCATCTTGTACCAGTTGGTCGAGCCGGCCTGGTCGCCTTCACCCCAGATTGCATGCGGCCACCAGATGCTCCCCATCGGGGTGTCCATCACGTCGCCGTCCACCCAGGGCTTGCCGGCACACTCCTTCCAGTCATCCTCGCAGGCGGCCTGCGCGGTGGCGACGGCGAGGCCCGCGACGACTGCGAACGCGGCCGAAATCAGCTTCTTTGTCATGATCGTGGTTCTCCACCTGATGAGACGTGCCGGCCCCGCAGGCCCCGGCGATGGGGGCGAGCGGGTCGAGATTGCCCCCGCCGCCGACCGATCGAGTATAGCTGCCACTTGGCGGAGAAGAAAATTCGCGGAGACGAAATGTCATAATATTACAATCCGTTAGCGGTGGAAGGGCGAAGGGTCAGACCCGCCAGAAGCCCGGGGTCAGGATAACCAGCAAGGTGAAGATCTCGAGCCGGCCGAGCAACATCGCGAGACTGAGGAGCAGCTTTGCGGCGGGTCCGATGTCCGCGTAGTTGGAACCGACCGCGCCGAGACCCGGCCCGAGGTTGTTGAGGCACGCCGCGACCGCGGAGAACGCGGTGACCTGGTCGAGCCCGGTGGCCATCAGCGCGATGAGGAAGAACACGAATGCGACGACGTAGCCGGCGAAGAACCCCCACACCGCGCCCACCACCCGGTCGGAGAGGGCGGTCTCGCCGACCTTGATCGACACCCGCGCGTTCGGGTGGATGAGCTGCTGGATCTCGCGCAGCCCCTGCTTGAGGAGCAGCAGCACGCGGATCACCTTGAGTCCGCCCCCGGTGGAGCCCGCGCAGGCGCCGACGAAGCTCGAGAGCAGGAGCACCACCGGCAGCATCCCCGGCCACGCGGTATAGCCGCTCGTGGTGAAGCCGGTCGTGGTGGCGAACGCGATCGCCTGGAACGCACCCGCGCGGATCGCAGCGAGGGCGCTCTCGAAGGTCCCCGTGGCGTACAGGTAGGCGCTGGCGCCCACGACCATGACGACGAGGAAGTACGCGTATGCGCGCAACTCCGCATCCTGGAGATACGCCGCCGGGCTCCGCGCCCGCCAGGCGACGAAGTGCAGCGCGAAGTTGATTCCGGCGAGGATCATGAAGACCATCGCGACCCCTTCGACGGCCGGGCTGTCGAAGTGGCCGAGACTCGCGTCGTGGGTCGAGAACCCGCCGATGGCCACCGTCGAGAAGCTGTGCGCGACGGCGTCGAACCACTCCATGCCGGCCGCCCGGTAGCCGAGCGCGCAGAGGATGGTCAGGCCGAGGTAGATGTACCAGAGCGCCTTCGCGGTCTCCGTGATCCGGGGGGTGAGCTTCTGGTCCTTCATCGGGCCGGGGGTCTCCGCCCGGTAGAGCTGCAGTCCGCCGATTCCGAGCACCGGCAGGATCGCGACCGCGAGCACGATGATCCCCATTCCACCCAGCCACTGGAGCATCTGGCGGTAGAAGAGCAGCGACCGGGGGAGCGAATCGATGCCGGTGATCACCGTCGCGCCGGTGGTGGTGAGGCCCGACACCGCCTCGAATACCGCGTCGGCGACCGACATCTCCGGCTCGTCGAGGAGCAGGAACGGCACCGCGCCCGACAGCCCGAGCACCCCCCAGAACGCAACCACCACGAGGAAGCCGTCGCGGAGCCGGAGATCGCGGCGGTGGCTGCGCACCGGCAGCCACAGGGCAATCCCGCATCCGAGAACCAGCGACATCGCGATCGCGAACGAGACGACGTTGCCGTCCTCGTAGATCCACGCCACCGCGAGCGGCGGCACCATGGTCAGGCTGAACAGCCCGAGCAGGACCCCGAGGATGCGCTGAACGGCGAACCAGTGCATGCAGGCGTGGTGGGCGGGTCAGGGTCCCGGAGCGGTCAAGAGTCGCGGGGCGCACGGCCGGGGCGCCCTCCGTACGTGCTCGCGGCCGGTCCCGTCCGAGGCGGTGGACCTCACGGTGGGTAGTGCATCTCGGTCGTGATCTGGAACAGTTGCTCGACGTCCGGGACCCGTCGCTTGTCCAGCAGGAACAGGATGACGTGGTCGTCCGCCTCGATGACCGTGTCGTGGTGGGCCATGATCACTTCGCCGTCGCGCACCAGGGTGGTGATGGTCGTGTCGGGCGGGAGGTCGATGCCCCCGACCTGCCGGCCGATCACCCGTGAGGTGAGCCGGGTGCCGTGCGCGACCGCCTCGATGGCCTCCGCCGCGCCTCGTCGCAGGGAATGGACCGCGACCACGTCGCCGCGCCGCACGCGCGCGAGCAGGGTGCCGATGGTGGTCTGGGCGGGAGAGAAGGCGATGTCGATGCTGTTCCCCTGCACGAGGTCCGCGTACACCCCGCGGTTGATGAGGGACATGACCTTGCCGGCCCCGAGCCGTTTCGCGAGCATGGCGGACAGGATGTTCGCCTGGTCGTCGTTGGTGACCGCGCAGAACACGTCCGTGCGGTCGATGTTCTCCTCGAGCAGCAGGTCCTCGTCCGCCGCGTCCCCCTGCAGCACGACCGTGCGGACGAGCTCCTCGGAAAGGCGCGTGACCACCTTGTCGCTGCGCTCGATGAGCTTCACGCGGTAGTTGGGCTCGAGCGCCTGCGCAAGCCGCCGGCCGATGTTGCCGCCCCCCGCCAGCATCACCGTCCGCACCCGGCTCTCCCGGTTGCGGAGCTCTCCGAGGACGTTGCCGATGTCCTGGCGCGCCGCGACGAAGAAGACCTCGTCGTCGACCTCGATCACCGTGTCGCCGTCGGGAATGATCGCTCCGCCGCGCCGATAGATGGCCGCGACGCGGGCGTCGACCGTCGGGAGGTGGTCGCTCAGGGTGCGCAGGGCGTGTCCGACGAGCGGCCCGCCGTGAAACGCGCGCACCGCCACCATGAGCACGATGCCGTCCGCGAATTCGAGGACCTGGAGGGTCCCCGGATACTCGATGATCCGTTCGATGTGGTTCGTGACTTCCTGCTCGGGGCTGATGAGCTCGTCGATGGCGAGGCATCCCGGCTCGAAGAGCGTCTTCTGGTTCAGGTACGAACGGGCGCGCACCCGTGCGATCCGGGTCGGGGTGCCGAACAGGTGGCAAGCCACCTGGCAGGCGATCATGTTCGTCTCGTCGCTGTTGGTGACCGCGAGCAGCATGTCCGCGTCCTCCGCCCCCGCGCGGCGCAGCACGTCCGGGTGCGAGGCGAATCCGGTCAGGGTCCGCAGATCGAAGTGCTCCTGAAGGTGGCGAAGCGCCTCGGGGTTGCTGTCGACGACGGTGATGTCGTTGGCTTCGCCCGAGAGCGACGCGGCCACCGAGCTGCCCACCTGACCGGCGCCGAGGATGAGGATGTTCACGTCGTGAACCGCCCTCCGGCCGCCCGGCGGTCGATGCCGAGCTGCTTCAGCTTGCGGTAGAGGTGGCTCCGCTCGATCCCGATCCGCGAGGCGATCTCGCTCATGCTGGAGCCCGGACGCTCGAACTGGTGAAGAAGGTAGGCGCGCTCGAACCGTTCGCGGGCCTCCTTGAACGGCAGGTCCAGGTCCTCGGACGAAGCCCCCGCGCCGGCGACCGCTCCCAGGCTCGCGTCCACCTCGCGAACGTCGATGTCGGGTCCCTGCCCGAGGATCAGCAGCCGCTGGACGACGTTGCGGAGCTCGCGCACGTTCCCCGGCCAGCGATGGTTGCGCAGGCGGTTCTTGGCCGCGACGTCGCAGCGCCGGAACGGGACGTTCTCCCCGGTCGCGAACTCGTCGATGAACCACTCCACGAGGGCGGGGACGTCCTCGGCGTGCTCCCGCAACGGCGGAACCTCGATGGGAACGACGTTGAGGAGGTAGTAGAGATCGTCGTGCAGTTCCCCCTGCGCGACCGCGGCGGACAGCTCGCGGCGCGAGGCGGCGATGATCCGCGCGTCCACCTTCACCGGATCGCGTCCCCCGGAGCGCAGGAACGAGCCGTTCTGGAGCGCGCCCGCGAAGCTCGCCTGCATGGCGGACGGCATGTCCGCGATGTCTTCCAGGAAGACGGTGCCGGCGTTGGCGCGCTCGAGAGGACCGTAGTGGATGGTGGAGCCTCGTTCGGATCCGAACAGCTCCTCCGGACTCGTCAGCCCCGCCACCGACACGGCCACGAAGGGTCCCGCCCGGCGCGGACTGAGCGTGTGCACGTGGCGGGCGAGGCGCGACTTGCCGGTCCCCGACTCGCCGGTCACGAGGATCGGGGCGTCGTGGGCCGCCGCCCGGGCGGCGCGATCGCGCAGCTCGTCCATCGCGGTGCTGGTGCCGACGAGGTCGGTGCCGCTTTCGGTGCGGCGCCGCAGGCGCAGGTTCTCGCGGGCGAGGCGATCCGCCTCGAGCGCCCGGCCGACGGTAAGGATGAGCTTTGCGAGCGAGATCGGCTTCTCCAGGAAGTCGTAGGCTCCCAGCCGGGTCGCCTCGATCGCGGTCTCGATGGTCCCGTGCCCCGACATCATGATGACCGGAGCGTCGAGGCCCCCGCCGGACGACCATTCCCGAAGCAGCGAGATGCCGTCCGTTCCGGGCATCCAGATGTCGAGGAGGATCAGGTCCGGGCGCCGGACCCGGCGCAGATCGCGGGCCGCCTCCGCGCCGGCCGCCGCGACCACTTCGTAGCCCTCGTCCCCGAGGATTTCGGTGACGAGGGAGCGAATGTCCGGCTCGTCGTCCACCACGAGGACATGGCCGCGCCCCTCAGCCACGCTGTCCTCCGGCCGCCGCCGCGGTCGCTGCCGTCGCCACCGGGGCCCGGGCCGCGAGAGCCGCCTCCCGGGCCACCGCGGGAAGCCGCACCATCACCCGCGCGCCCCCCTCCGGACGATTCTCCGCCGTCACGCTGCCGCCGTGCTCGTCGACGATCTTCTTGACGATGGCGAGTCCGAGGCCGGTCCCCTTGGGCTTCGTCGAGACGTAGGGCTCGAAGAGCTGCCCCATCACCTCGGGAGGTATGCCCGGTCCGTTGTCGTCGACCCGGGTCTCGACGTACTCCCGGCCCCGCACCTGAAGCCGGCGGGTTCCGAGCGAAATGGGCTCCGGACTCGTCGTTCCGCCGGCACGCTCCCGGTTGGCGTGGGCCTCGCCCGCGTTGCGGATGAGGTTGTGGAGCACCTGACGGATCTGCCCGGGATCGACCTCGACGGGCGGGAGCGGTCCGCCGAGCTCGAGTCGCAGCGCCTCGTTGCCGCCTTCGCCGGAGTAGAGCTCCGCCACGTCGGTCACGAGCTCGTTGACGTCCACCGGACGGGCGCGCCGATCCGGGGTGCGTGCATACCTCGAGAACGCGTTGACCATGTCCTTCAGGCTTTCCACCTGCTGCACGATGGTGCGGGTCAGACGGTCCAGGGACTCCGCGTCGGAGTCGTTCATGCGCCTGAGGTACTTGTGCCGGAGGCGCTCGGCGGAGAGCTGAATAGGCGTCAGCGGGTTCTTGATCTCGTGGGCGAGGCGCCGCGCGACCTCCTCCCACGCCTGGCTGCGCTGCGCCTCGATGAGCCGGGTGACATCGTCGAAGACGATGACGTGCCCCGGGCCGGCTCCGTGCGGACCGGGGAGCACGGTGCCCCGGCACATCAGGATCTGGCGCCCATGCCGACCCTCGATCTCGACCTCCTCGCGCCAGTCCGGCCGGGCGGCGAGGATTCGCGCCCCCACCGCACGGGCAAACGGGGCGAGCCGCGGCGCCCTCGCGTCCAGACGCTCGAGCGCGGTCCCGGTGTGCCGGTCGAGGGGGGCGTCGAGGATGTCCTTCGCCATCTGGTTGTACGTCACCAGATGCCCGTCGTGGCCGGTGGTGAGCACCCCCGACGACAGGCGCGACAGCACCGCTTCGAGGTAGGTCCGCTGCTCGTCGAGCTGACGGTGGCTGTCCCGGGCCTCGTCCCGGGCGAACGCCAGCCGGCGCGTCATCTCGTTGAACGACCTCACCAGGAACCCGATCTCGTCCGCGCCCTCGGCCGCGATCCGGGTCTCGTAGTCGCCGGCCGCCACCGAGCGGGTCAGCTCCGCCATGCGCCGCAGTGGGGCGGTGAGGCGGCGGGCCGCGAACACCGCGGCCCAGACCGCGCTCAGCAGGCTCACGAGCAGCACCAGCGACAGGGTGAGCATGAAAGAGGTCTTGAGCGGCGCGCGGAGGTAGATGAGGTCGCGATAGCGTTCGAACGCGGTCCGCACCCCGGTCTCGACCTCGCTCACCCGTTCGGCGACCGGAAACAGGGCCTGAACGAACCGCGGCTCCTGCCCGGGTGCCGGATTCGCGATGTTCACCACCACCCGAAGGAGCAGGCCGAGGTCGTCGATCGGGTCCAGGCCGACGTAGGTGCCGCCGTACCGTACCTGGATCAGGATCGCTTCGTCCGGCGGAGTCGGCACGAGCGCCGCGGTGTTCGCGCTCGCCGCGACCACCCGCCCCTGGGACGACATGAGGGTGAGCTCCGAGGCGCCGAGCATCTCGAACGTGTCGTGAAGCCGTTCCTCCGCATCGGGCTCGGAGAGATCGGAGAGCTGCGCGGCAAGCAGCTCCACCTGCTTCAGGCGTTCGCGCATGTTGCGGTTGAGCGAGGCGCGGCTGAGCTCGAGCGCACCTTCGAGGGCCTGCTCGATTCGCACGTCGAGCCAGTTGTCCACGCTGCGGTGCAGGAACTGGACCGAGAAGAAATAGATCAACATTACCGGGGCGGCGGCGACCAGGCTGAAGATGATCACCATCCGCGCCGTCAGGCGCGCCCCCGGGCGGACTTCCCGCACCTCGCGGGCGAGCTGGACGAAGTCGCGAACGAGCAGGGCGGTGAGCACCGCGAGCCCGACCACCGTCAGCACGATGAGCGGGGTGTAGAACTCTCCGAACCGGGTGGGGTTGCGGGTCACGTCGCTCAGCATGAGGAGCGACAGCAGCAGGAACGTGACGACGACCGCGATGCGCCACCCGCCGCCGCGCGAGGCGTGAAGCTCGCGATCCGCGCTCGCTTCGGGCGCCGATGCGGTCATGGACCCTTCTTTGATACGCACGCGTGGAAGAAGCCGTCCATGTCGTTCTCGCCGGGAAGCACCTGGCGTCCGGGACCGCAGGCTCGGCCCCCGTCGAACTCGATCGGTTCCGCGTCGCGGTGGCGCTCGAGGAACCGCGCCATCTGACGGGAGCCTTCGCGCGAGAGGACCGAGCAGGTAGCGTACACCAGCCGGCCGGAGGGAGCCAGCATGCTCCACGCGGCGTCGAGGAGGGCGGCCTGCCGCGCGGCGAGCTCGTCGAGGTCGGCGGCGCGGCGGTGGAGCTTGATGTCCGGATGGCGGCGGATGACGCCGGAGCCCGAACAGGGGGCGTCGACGAGGACGCGGTCGAATGCCGCTCCGTCCCACCAGCCGCCGGGGTCGCTCGCGTCGGCCGCGACGAGCCGCGCGCCTCCCCCCGTCCGGGCGAGATTCCGTGCGGCCCGCGCGAGTCGATCGGGGTCCACGTCCACGGCGACCACCTCTCGCAGGCACGGCTCGACGTCGACGATCTGCGCGGTCTTGCCGCCGGGAGCGGCGCAGGCGTCCAGCACCCGCATGCCGGGTCCGAGGTCGAGCAGCGGCACCGCGAGCTGGGCGGCGGCGTCCTGCACCGACACCGCGCCGTCCTCGAAGCCGGGCAGGGCGTCCACCGCGACCGGCTCGTCAAGCACGACCGCGTCCGGCGCCACGGGATGCGCGCACGCGCCGAGATCGGCCTCGCGAAGCGCCTGGAGACAGGCGGTCCGCCCGCCCGCGCGCCGCGCCGCGCGCAGGGTCATGGGCGCGCGCGTCCGGTTCGCGGACACGATCGCCTCCCACTCTCCGGGCCAGTCGGCGCGCAGCCGGTCGAGCATCCATCGGGGATGGTCGTAGCGGGCTTCGAGGTCCGGGGTGTGCGCGAGACCGGCGAGGAGCGCGTCGCGCTCGGCGGCGGCGCGCCGC
>Ga0209021_1003869_pt1 | contig 11557 bp, 7 predicted proteins | sample PinacodermFT_FD_187299 | JGI IMG/M metagenome (GOLD analysis project Ga0209021, IMG submission 187299) | Host-associated microbial community of the marine sponge Aplysina aerophoba from Gulf of Piran - sponge pinacoderm, lysed by freeze-thaw... | ecosystem: Host-associated > Porifera > Sponge >... | reverse complement strand
ACGTCTTTCCCCGGGGCGCCAGCCGTCCACAATCCCGCCTAGCCATATTAGTTTCCGTCCTAGCCGCCGTGCTCGTTGTGTGGCGAATTCGCGCTCTTGCATAGTAGTTCCAGGCCGATTTGCGAACGATCGCACCGGCAACCGAACGAGGTGGGAGCAAAATTGTCATGAGCGGATACATACGGGAAGGTGGGTCGCAACTGCGTCGCTTGCGCACGCCCGGCGTGCTGGTTTGCGTGGGCGCAGTGCTATGTGCCCCCGCCCGCGCGCAGGACGTTATTCTTGAAGAAATCGTGGTCACCGCGCGCAAGCGCACGGAAAGTGTCCAGGACATTCCCGAGGCGATTACGGTCTTCTCGGGATCCAGGGTGGAAGACTCGGGCATCACGAGGATCAAGGACGTTGCAGACCTGACGCCGAACCTTGTCGTCAGGCAGTCCTATCGCATGGGCGTGGTGAACCTGAGCGCGCGGGGACTGGCCACGCCGCAGCAGGGCGACTCGCCGCTGGTGGTGAATTTCGATGGCGTGCAGGCCCCGGCCCAGGACTTCATCAATCAGGACCTGTTCGACATCGAGCGGATCGAAGTCCTGAAGGGGCCGCAGGGAGCGTTGTACGGAGCCGGCGCGATCGGCGGCGCAATCAACGTCATCACCAAACTGCCGACCAACGAACTCGACGCATTCACCAAGCTGTCCATCGGCAACGAAAATGCCCGCCGGCTTGCCGCGGGCATCTCCGGCCCGATCTCCCAGGACAGGGTCTACTATCGGCTGGCCGGCGTCGTTCAGGAACGGGACGGCTACATCCGCAACAGCCTGACCGGCGACTTGCTCGACTTTCTGGATGAAACGGTGTTGAGGGGCGGTATCTTCATCACGCTGGACCGGCTCAACATCGACCTGCGGGCATCCGTCACGGATACGGCCGCGGGCGCGTCCTTCTATGAGGCCCTGCCGCTGCTGCCGGATCCGGTTCCCGAGATCGACAACCTTTTCGGCGGCCCGCTGGGCCGGCTCGGCAGTGATATCTCGTACGGGACCTTTGACAATCACAGCAATGTGCAAACCGAGGAGGAGCGGGACATCACCACCGCCTCCATGAGGGTGGAATACGACTTCGACAACGGCACCTTCACCTCGATTACCGGCTACAACGACAGCCGGCAATACGACTACGGGGACCTGGATTTCCAGCCCGTCGACGTCCTGCTGCAGGACGTCCGGTTCGATGTGGAAGTGTTCAACCAGGAATTCCGCTTCGCCTCGGACCCGGGCCGGCGATTCCGCTGGGTCGGCGGGGTGTTCTACCAGGATCGCGAGATCTTCAACCAGGTGCTGGTCGTGCTGGGCGATTTCACGGTCGGGCCGCGCACCATCGAAGAAAGCATGGCCCAGCCGGGCAACAGCCTGCTCACCGACACGCGCGACGTCATCGAGAGTCAGGCCCTGGGCGTATTCCTGAGTACCCACTACGACGTTACGGACCGGCTGGAACTGACCACGTCCGCGCGGTGGGACCAGGTGGACATGGACACCCGATTCGTGGGCGAGGATCCGAACCTGATCGACCTGCCCGACGCCAGTGCGGCACGGCAATTCGACGAATTCCAGCCGAAGCTGAATCTGGCCTACCTGGTGAACCAGAACGTGACGATCTACGGGGACCTGGCGCGCGGCTTCCGCACCGGCGTGCCGAATCCCACATCCGCATTCGCAGGGGGCCTGCCCCGGTTTGTCGAACCGGAGGTCGCCGACACGCTGGAACTGGGTGTCAAGAGCACATTCTTCAGCGGCCGGGCGTCGCTGAACGCCGCGGTGTTTCGCTCCGATGTGGAGAACCGTCACCATTACTTCTACGGTGCCGCCCTGCAGAGCATGACCACGTACGACCAGGCGCAGATCGGTGGTCTGGAGGTGGACTTCGAAGGGTTGCTCACCGACCATCTCCGTTTCAGCGCGAGCCTTGGGGTGATGAACGCCGAGATCACCTCGGACGAGATCACCGAATACCTGGACTTCACCACGGGTGACGTTGCACTGGTCGTGAACAACAGGGACAACACGCTGCCGGACACGCCCGAGACCAGTTACAACCTCGCGCTGACATACGACCGGCCGATGTTCGGCGACACCAATTTCTTCGGACGGGTTGCATACGCCTACGTGGACGAGATGTTTTTCGACACGGAGAACTACATCCGCAACGTCGGCGCCAGCGCCTACGTGAATCTCCGGCTCGGTTTGCGCAACGAACGCTGGGACGCCGTGTTGTTCGGCGACAATCTCACCGACGAACGCAACTATTCGAACTACGCGTATTCCGGCCAGGCGGGCAACTACCTGCCCAACCAGCCGCGAACATACGGAATCGAGCTGCAGGTACGGCTATAGCGCGCTCCGGGCGCTGCCCCGCCGCGATTTTTCGGTGCGCCGGGTTTCCGGCGTACCGATCTTTTTCCGGTTCTCGCGGTCCAAACGTATCCTTGGGTCGTGAACCGGGATTCGCAGTCAATGCAGAGCTTCGACATGGCTGACAGCCTGTACCTGTCTTCGCACCTGCGCCCGCCGCAGTACAACATCGGCCTGGTCGCCCGTCCCCGCTTGACGGAGATGTTGGACAGGGCGGGCGCCTGCCGCCTGCTCATCGTTCACGCACCTGCCGGTTTCGGCAAGACGACGGCGCTGTACCAGTGGGTGACCCGGCTGCAGTCGGATGCCTCTTCGACCGTCTGCTGGTTGAGTGTGACTCCCGGGGACAACGATCCCTATCGATTTGTCTACCACCTGCAATGCGCGCTCGCGGAGGGCTGCAAGAGGTCCGGCCGGTCAGGCGGCGCGGCCGATCGATCGTTCCATACCACCAGCCTGCGGGCCGACGTGGACGAGCTGGTCAGGCGGCTGGCGGCCATCCGGGGCCGCCTGGTGATGATCATCGACGACTATCACCTGGCCGAATCCCCGCCGAACAACCGTATCCTCAACGATGTCGTCAACGCGCTTGACGACAACATGACCGTCGTCGTCAGCAGCCGCCGCAAGCCGGAACTGGCGCTGCCGTACTTCAGGTGCCAGGGTTTGCTGGAGTCCATCGACGCCGATGCGCTCGCGTTCTCCGAGGAAGAAAGCAGCGCCCTGTTTGCCGATCGCGGTCACGCAGGCGCGGCTGAAGCGGTCTGCCGGCAGGCCGCCGGTTGGCCCATGGCGCTTCAACTGGCGAAACTCTGGCTGCGCGATGCCGACGTCAATGCGCGGGGATCCTGGGAACTCGACCCTCAGGCCTCGGGCATCACCGACTACCTTAGCGGCGAAGTCCTGAAACAATTGCCCGGGGACGTGGCCGGGATGATGGCCGAGACGTCCATTCTCACCCAGGTCAACGGCGACGTCGCGAACCACGTTACACAGCGGTCGGACTGCTGGTCCCTGATCGGCGACCTGCGTGCGCTGGACACGCTCATCGTACCGGTGGGCAAGCAGGGTGGGTGGTTTCGGTACCATCAGTTGATCCGGGAGTTCCTGCAGGGGCAACTCGCCCGGCGGGGTGACGAACACGTCGCGATGCTGCACCTGCGGGCAAGCGACTGGTTTCTCAAGCACGGAGATCTGGCCAATGCCGTGGCGCATGCGGCGCAAGCCGGAGACGTCGCCCGCGCCGTGACGATCATCGAATCGGCCGGCGCGGTGCGGATCGGCCTGATGGAAGGCATGCCGGCACTGCGCCGGGTGTTGCGGCACATGTCGAAGGAAGACGTCTACGCCAATCCGCGTTTGCATCTGGCCCGGATCTGGCTGTTGGCAAAACAGGGTGAAGTCGGCATTGCCCGCCAGCAATACGACGAATTCATGAGCGCGAAATCGCAAGGAGGCGAAAGCGGCTTGACCGAATACTCCGATGCCCACAAGGAATCTCTGTTCGTCGGCCTGATGCTGGCCGAAGTCTACGAAGACAAGGATTTCAATCGCGCGGAAATTCAGCGTATCGAAGCGATGGCCGGCGATGTGTCGGTGGTCGATCACTGGTTCCAGGGCTGGGTCAACAACCTGCTGTGCGTGATGCACACCAGGAAGGGCAACCTCGAGGCCGCCGCCGCCGTCAGCGAGGCGGCGACGTTTCATTACCGGCAGGTGGGTTCGGACTACGGGCAGGTGTGGATGCTGCTCCACCTCGCCGTCATCAGCTATCTGGACGGTCGGTTGAGGGATGCGAACAGGGCCATCGCCAGGGCCGTGCAACGCGCGTCCGTAGAATTTGCCAACGACTCGGGATTGGTCGCCATCGTGCGGGTCATCGAGAGCGCCCTTCTGCTGGAACAGAACCGGTTAGGCCGGGCGGCGGAGCAGATTCTTGACGCCCTGACCGCAACGGAAAACGCCGAGGGCTGGGTGGAAATCTACGTCCAGGGCTACCGCACCGCCATCGAGCTGGCTTGTATTCTTGACGGTCCCGAGGAGGCGCTACGCCACGTCGAGCGAGCACGACGGATGGCGCTGAATCGAGACTTGCCGCGGCTGAGCCAGGCGGTGCTGTTGTTTCAGATCGAAATTCTTACGCTGGATGGACAGTTGGACGTTGCTCTGGCGCTTGTGAAGCAACATGGCCTGGAACTTGAATCGGATCCGGGAATGGGGGGTGACCGTTGGCGAGTACGTGTCCGCCAGGCGGTGGTGCTGGCACGCCTGGCGTTGTATCGTGGCGAAGGCGCGGTACTCCCGAGAACGCTGTCTCAATATCTCGCCGACGCCCAGCGACACGGCCGCCGCCGCGCCGTCATGGAGCTGTCGGTGATTCTGGCCCTGGCCGAATTCTCGGCGAACCGGCGCGAATCTTGCGTTGATGCCCTGCGAACGGCCCTGGAGATTGCCGTCGAAGAGGGATTCCGGCGGGTATTCGTCCGGGAGGGCCGGCCAATGGCGCGCATGCTGGAAGTCATGATCCGGCACGTGGGCGTATCTTCCATGGACAAGAAAACCGTGGCTTTCCTGGCGGAACTCGTGACCGCGCTCAGGCATCCCTCCGGCGACTCACCGCCGGAGCAGGCAAAGAACATCCTCAGCGAGAAGGAACTCGCCGTGCTCAAGCTCTCCGCCGACGGCAACTGCAACAAGCTGATCGCCCGAAACCTCGACGTCTCCGTGGCAACGGTCAAGTTCCACCTGAGCAACGTCTACCGCAAACTGGGCGTCGGCAACCGCACCGTCGCGGTTGCGGTGGCCAGGGAAAACAATCTGCTTTAGGGCAACTAACTCGCCAGATCCCTTCCTTGGACGAGCTATCGTAGCAAGAGTCCCTGAAGCGTCAATTGGTCCAACCGACCACTATGTTCAGTCCTAACTATTATATCTGAATGCAAAAAAGTAATCATTTTACTTGCAAAAGTAACGAAAAATCGTTGAAGTAGCATCGAAAGGCGTTATTCTTTGTGTGTCGTAGTGGAGACACCGCCATGATCTACAAGATTGAAATTGAAAATTTCTATTCCATTCGAGACAAGCAGACCCTCGATTTGAGAGCGTCGGCACATGCGCCAGACACCACGCAACGGCTTGCGAGTTGCTGGCAAGGGTCGCAAGAGCAAGCTCCCAAGGTGGTCGCGTTGTTCGGTGCGAACGGTTCGGGCAAGTCCAACCTCTTGCGTGCACTGTCGTTTGTCTGCTGGTTTGTTCAGTTAAGCTTTTCTATACCGCTCGGTGCCCGGATTCCCAATCACCCATTCAACGACCGCAGGTCTCTTGGGAATCCAACCCGGTTTGCCTTATGGTTGTCTGGGCCAGAGAAACCAGGATCGACCCGTCAGGACGATACGGCCGAATGCCCCTATTGCTATGAGCTGATCCTTCGCAATGGAAACGACGGAACCGTTCAGCGCGAAGGAATCTTCTTTTGGCCGACCTCTACAGGAAGAAAAACGCGCCTGATCGAGAGATTGGAAGACGGAACGGTCAAGGCCGCCAAGGACTTTGGCCTATCTGGCTATAAGCGGGCTCTGGAAAAAATCTTGCGTCCCAACGCCAGCGTTGTCTCCACGCTCGCACAGCTCAATCATCCGGTGGCATCGCAAATTGTAGGTGCTGCGGGTAGATGTCAATCCAACATATACATTGAAAAAGTCGAGTTTTCCGATGACTTTGTACGTGAAAATTACATAGATCGTCCGGAAATGCTCAGGCAGCTCAACCAGCAAATCAGCCGCATCGATTTCGGCGTTCGCGCCCTGGAAGTAGTGCCGGGCAAGAACGGGCAACAAATTATGTTCCGGCACCAGGGGCTCGACTCACCGATGCCGCTAATTTACGAGAGCCACGGCACCCGCCAATTCCTGAAGCTGTTTCCACTGATTACTTATGTTCTTTCCGTGGGCAGTATCGCGATAATCGACGAGCTCGATGCTGCAGTTCATCCGATGCTCCTTCCGGAGATCATCGGTTGGTTTCATGACCCTGTCCGCAACCCACACAATGCCCAACTCTGGATGAGCTGTCACAACGTGTCCCTGCTTGAAGAACTGTCCAAGGAGGAGATTGTGTTTTGCGAAAAGGATTGGCAGGGGAGGACCGAGATTTACGCCCTTGGCGACGTCAAGGGCGTTCGACGTGACGAAAATTACTACAAGAAATACCTTGGCGGCGTTTTCGGCGCCGTACCGCGAATCGGCTGATGCCCAGAGGCCAGGGTCACAAAGTACGGCGCCGCCGTTTCTTCGTGGCCTGCGAGGGTGATAGCGAAGGCGGGTACGTGGCATTCCTCCAGAGACTGGCGGATGAATCTGTTCTTGCGGTTCACCTGGACATTCGGCGGTACCGTGGTGGCGATCCGTTGGCGATTGTCCAAACAGCAGTCAAAGACTTGACTACGCGGAGGAATCGTCGAGGGGAATACGTTGGACAAGCAATTTTTCTGGATGCGGACCGGCGTAACGATGTCCCTGAACGCACGGTGCTCGCCGACCGATTGATTAGGGACAACGAATTTCAGGCGATCTGGTCGCAACCTGTCTTTGAATCCCTATTGTTGAAGCACATTCCAGGATGCGAGCAGTTGCAACCGGCGACAAGCGCATTGTCGCTCCAGATACTTCAGGATCGATGGCCTGAGTATCGTAAGGGGATGGCAGCCTATGAATTGCGTGAGAGATTCGATCATGCCGCTGTGTTGCGCGCTGCAGCGACCATTCCGGAATTCCGTCGATTCCTTGCTCTAATTGGTTTGGTGGATTGAGCGTCGGAACCCGGCCCAACTAGCCACATTAGCTACACGCCTAGCCGCCGCCGCGGTTGGAACGGCAAATCAAATCAGCATACTGAGGGTATTTCTTGTGGCAGGAGAATGGTCGTGCAACTGGGTGTGGACGTTGGCGGAACCAACACGGATGCGGCGCTGCTTGCCGGTGGTGCGGTCATTGCTTCGATCAAGACCCCCACCACCGCGGATATAGGCGGAGGAATCGTTCAATCGATCCGCAAGGTGCTTCGCGTCTCGGCGTTGCCACGTGACCGGATCGACACTGTGGTCATCGGCACGACCCAGTTCACCAACGCATTCATCGAGCGTCGGCGCCTCAACCCGGTAGGGGTGATCCGGCTGTGTCTGCCGGCGGCGCGGGACCTGGCCCCCATGTCGGCATGGCCCGACGACCTGCGCGGCGTCATCGGTGACCACACGTGGCTGCTGCCGGGCGGGTATGAGTTCGACGGCCGCGAGATCGCGCCGTTCGACGAGCGCGCGGTACGCGCCGCAGTGCGGGCCATCAGGGCACGCGGGCTGCGGGCGGTGGCCGTGTCGTGTGTCTGTTCGCCCATCAACGGCGCCATGGAGCAACGCGTCGCGGAAATCGTTGCCGAGGAGATTCCCGATGCGGCGATCACGCTTTCGGGCGAGATCGGCAAGATCGGGCTTGTGGAGCGGGAGAACGCGGCCATCATGAATGCGTCCATGGCGAGCCTTTCGAAACACGTGGTGGGCGCAATCCGCGAGGCCCTGCGGAGCCTGGGGATCACGGCGCCCTTCCACCTCAGCCAGAACGACGGCACGCTCATGAGCGCGGACCACGTGGAGCGCTATCCGGTGCTGACGTTCTCCTCCGGGCCCACCAACAGCATGCGGGGCGCGGCATTCCTGTCCGGCGTCAGGGACGGCATCGTGGTGGACATCGGCGGCACCACGACCGACGTCGGCGCGCTGATCAACGGTTATCCCCGGGAACTGACGCTGCCTGTGGACGTCGGAGGCGTGCGCACCAACTTCCGGATGCCGGATGTCGTCTCCGTGGGACTGGGCGGCGGCAGTATCGTCCGGGAACAGCCCGCGCTCACCATCGGGCCGGACTCGGTCGGCTTCCGGCTTACGGAGGAGGCGCGGGTGTTCGGCGGCGAGACGCTCACGGCGACGGACATCGTGGTGGCGGCCGGGCTTGAAGACATCGGCGACCGCTCGCAGGTGGCTTCGCTGGACCCGAAGCTGATCGACCGGGCGCTGCAACTCATGAATCGAACCGTGGAAGACGTGATCGACCAGGTGAAGACCCAGGCGGGCGATGTACCCATAGTGCTGGTCGGCGGGGGTTCGATCATCGTCAGCGACGAACTCCAGGGCGCTGAACGCGTGGTGGTGCCCGAACATTCGGCGGAGGCAAACGCCATCGGTGCGGCCATGGCTCAGGTGGGTGGGGTCGTGGACAAGGTCTACTCGTACCGGGATCGGTCGCGAAAGGTCTCGATCAACCAGGCAAAGATCGATGCGGCCCGGCGGGTGGTCGACTCGGGCGGCGACCCGGCCGGGATCGACATCGTGGAACTGGAGGAAGTCCCGCTGGCCTACAGTGGCAACGATTCGGTGCGGATTCGGGTGAAGGCTGTCAGCGACCTGCTGCACGCCGAAAGGAATCTGGCGGTGGCGGCCAATGGTTGACGGCGCACGCATGACGTTGGGGCTGGAGGACCTGGCCGACTTCGTCCGCGGCGCCGCCTTCATGGGTGCCGGCGGGGGCGGCGATCCGTATATCGGCCACCTGCTGCTGCAGCAACAGATGCGCAAGAGCGGCAGGCTGCGAATCGTCTCGCCGGCGGAGCTTGATGAGGATGACTTCGTGGTGCCGGCAGGATGCATGGGCGCGCCCACGGTGATGACCGAGAAGATTCCGAGCATCGGGGCTCTCAAGACCGCACTGAGAACCCTGGAAGAGCTCCAGGGGCGCAGGGCCACCGCCATCATTCCACTGGAAATCGGCGGCATCAATGCGACTGTTCCACTCGTGCTCGCCGCCCGCCGCGGCCTGCCGGTGGTCAACGGCGACGGCATGGGCCGCGCCTTTCCAGAGATCCAGATGGTCACTTTCGGCGTCTACGGTTGTCCCATTTCACCGGTGGTGGTGACCAACGAGGCCGACGACATCGTGATCGTGCAGTCCCGCGACAACAAGCAGGGCGAAGACCTTGCGCGAAGCGTGGTGACGCAGATGGGCGGCATGGCGCAGATCAGTCTCTACCCGATGTCGGGGGGCGATGTCAGGCGGACCTGCGTGCCCGATACGCTGACGCTGGCGCTGGACATCGGACGTGCCATCGGAGGTGCAAGTGCCTCCGGTCAGGATCCCTTCACCGCGTTGTTCGAGACCCTGGACCGCTGCGAACCCGCGCGCGACTACCGGGTGCTGTTCGACGGCAAGGTGGTGGATGTGCTCCGCGAGACCCGCGGCGGTTTCAACGTCGGCGTGGTGAGCCTGCACGGTCTGAACGGCGGGTGCGGCCAGTTCGAGGTGCATTTCCAGAACGAGAACATCGTGGCGTATCGGGACGGCCGGATCGTGGCCGTGGTGCCCGACATCATTTCGATTCTCGACCGCGACACCGCCGAGCCGATTACCACGGAACAGGTGCGCTACGGCCAGCGGGTCAAGGTCCTGGGGGTCACGGTTCCGGAGCGCATGACCACGGCGGCGGCCCTTGAGGTTTTCGGGCCCGGGGCGTTCTCCATCGATACTTCGTACCAGCCCTTGTCGCAACTGGCCGTTTAGTCCTATGGCGGACCTGGAGCGGCTCACCGACGATCACTCCCGCGAGCCTGTGCCGGTGGACGAGGCCGTCAGCGGCTGGCGCGTGGCCATGGTAATTGTCGGTTTTGCCATCACCCTGCCCCTGATGATCACGGGTTCGCAGGTAGGACTTGCGATGGGCCTGCGCGATGCACTTGCAGCATTCGCCGTCGGAGGGTTGGTACTCACCGTGATCGGTTCGGCCACGGCAGTGGTCGCCACGAGCGCGCGCCTCTCCACTTACAAGATTCTTGAGTTCGCCTTCGGGCGCTGGGGCGCAAAGATCGTCAGCGGCGTGCTGGCGCTCACGCTGTTCGGCTGGTATGGCGTCACCGCGGAACTGTTCGGCCGGGCACTCAGCGGCGCTGCGGCGGACATCTACGGAATCGGCTTTCCGGTCGTCCTGGCAACCATCATCGGCAGTGCCCTGATGGTCGCGGTGACGGTGTTCGGGTTCAAGGCGCTGGACAAGCTGTCGCTGCTGGCCGTGCCGCTGCTGGTCCTGTTCCTCGCCGTGGTCGTTGCTCGCTCGCTCGGCAGCGGCGACGCTGCATTGACCGTCGGCAGCGGCGAACTGAGCCTGGGCGTGGCGATATCCGTGGTCGTGGGCACATACATCGTCGGCGCCGTACTGGTACCCGACCTGTGCCGGTATGCACGTTCCAGGGTCGATGGCGTGTTTGCCATCGTGCTGTCCCTGGGCGTGGGGTTACCGTGCATCCTGGCGGCCGCCGCGGTCCCCAGCCTGGCGACGCAGGAGGCGGACCTTGTCCGGATCATGCTGGGTCTTGGGCTGGGCGTGCCGGCGCTGTGCGTGATCGTGTTCGCAACCTGGACGAGCAATGCCAACAACCTTTATTCCATGTCGTTGGGGCTCGCCACGATATTCGAAGGAATCGACAAATGGCGCCTGACCGTGGCCGCGGGAGTTGCCGGTACGCTTGTTGCGATGGCCGGCGTCACCGACGTTTTCATACCGTTCCTGCTCACGCTGGGGATCGCGATACCACCTGTGGCCGGAGTTTATCTTGCGGACTATTTCGCGGTGAAAGGTGCCCGCGCGTACTCTGAACCCGCCGACCCCCTGGAGAGAGCCGTCAGTCCTGCGGCATTCGCCGCCTGGATTGTCGCCACGGCGGTGGGTGCGGTCACGGCCCGAGGCTTGTTCTCCGTCACGCATATCCCGGCATGCGATTCGTTTCTGACCGCCGTGGCCGTGTATTGGGTTGCGCACCGGCTCTTTCGCCCCGGGACGGCGACAAACATGGGGAACGCATGACCCGGAAGTCTCTGCTCCAGGGTCGCGAGTGAACGCCGGGCCGCCGACCTTATTCCGGATGCTCCCCAAGCGAGAACTTCAGAGTCCAGCCATCCAGGCTGCCGACATCCCCCGGCGCTGCATCGATCACCCGTAACGTCCAGTCGCCGTTGGGCGATTCCCCGTAGAAGGCGTTGGTGAGCAGGGACCAGTCCCTGAATCCCCCCGGGTCGGAAGTGAGGGCGTCGTTGTAGATCGGATTGACGATG
>Ga0209021_1003864_pt1 | contig 11568 bp, 11 predicted proteins | sample PinacodermFT_FD_187299 | JGI IMG/M metagenome (GOLD analysis project Ga0209021, IMG submission 187299) | Host-associated microbial community of the marine sponge Aplysina aerophoba from Gulf of Piran - sponge pinacoderm, lysed by freeze-thaw... | ecosystem: Host-associated > Porifera > Sponge >... | reverse complement strand
CGGCGCGGTTCAGCCGGGATGGATCGCCCGTCGAACGCCGCGGGGGTTTTGCCACAGGCTGTTCAAGCCGGGATGGATCGCCCGTCGAACGCCACGGGGGTTTTGCCACCGACTGTTATAGTCGCCGCCTTGGAAACTCGATCCGGAGGGACTTCAATGGCCCAGACCAGGTATCCGAAAACGCCTCGCGAGGAGCAACCCGAAGCGAGCCCCAACGCCGAAATCGATAGCGCCGAGACCTCGGCGCGGGGACCGTTTTCCCGCCGCCAGTTCCTGCGGGGAAGCGCCGCCGCCGGTGCCGCGTCCGCGGGGCTGCTGTCCGGAATCCTGGATGAAGCCGCGGCTCAGGGCGAGCCGGGGGTCGCCGGACCGGGCGCGGTGGACATGGCCTTCAAGATCAACGGCAAGGCCCACGTCGCGACCCTGGAGCCCAGGGTCACGCTGCTCGACGCGCTGCGCAACCATCTCGACCTGACCGGGGCGAAGAAGGTCTGCGACCGCGGCACCTGCGGCGCCTGCACGGTGCTCATGAACGGCGATCCGGTCTACGCCTGCTCGGTGCTCGCGATCGAGGCGCAGGGCGCGGAGATCACCACCGTGGAAGGCCTTGGATCGCCGGCGAACATGCACCCGATCCAGCAGGCGTTCGTGGACAACGACGCCCAGCAGTGCGGTTTCTGCACCCCGGGTTTCGTGGTCGCCAGCGCGGCGCTCCTGAACCGTCATCCGAACCCCGACCAGGACACCGTCCACCGGGAGCTCGGCGGCAACCTCTGCCGCTGCGGCACCTACGCCGGCGTCCGGGCGGCCGTCGCCCAGGCGGCTGGAGGAGGAACCACCAATGGCTGAGTACACCTGGCCCGCCGCCGGCGACCGCCTGCACATCGGCAAGCGCATCAGCAGGCTCGACGGCCCGGTCAAGGCGACCGGACGGGCGAAATACGCCTATGACATGAACCGGCTCGGGATGCTCTGGGCGATCATGGTGCAGAGCCCGCACGCCCACGCCCGCATCACCGGCATCGACACCTCGGCGGCCGAAGCGATGGACGGCGTGGTGAAGGTCCACATCATCCAGGACGTGGGAACCGAGATCCAGTGGGCCCACGACGAGATCGTGGTGGTGGCGGCGACTTCCGAGGAAGTGGCGCGCGACGCCGCGGCGGCGGTGAAGATCGACTACGAGGTGCTCCCGCACTTCGTGAACGAGCGCGCCGTGGACGAGGCGCCCGACGCCCAGCCAGCCCAGGCGGAGACCACCGGAGACCCGGCGGCCGCAATGGCTTCGGCGGCGAGCACGTCGAGCGACTCCTACCACGCAGCGCAGATCGCCCACTGCTCCCTCGAATCCCACGGCCAGGTGGCCGAGTGGCAGGACGAGGAGACGGTGACGCTGTGGGCCTCCACCCAGGCCATTTCCGGCGTGGCCTCGCAGCTCGGCGAAGCGATCGGCATTCCGGCCTCGAACGTCCACGTCGAAACCCAGTACATGGGCGGCGGGTTCGGCAGCAAGTTCAGCGTGGACCGCTGGGGCGTCGTCTGCGCCGAGCTTTCCCGCATGACCGGCCGACCGGTGAAGCTGATGCTCGACCGCGACCAGGAAGTCAGCGTCGCCGGCGCGCGTCCCTCCACCCACGCCGAGGTCTCGGCCGGTGCGGACGCTGACGGCAACGTGGTGGCCTGGGACTCGAAGAGCTGGGGCTCCGGCGGCCCGTCAGGCGCGGGTTCGCCCCCGATTCCCTACGTCTTCAACTTCGACAACCAGACCCACGCCCACACCTCGGTGCCCACCAACACCGGGCCGGCGCGGGCATGGCGGGCTCCGAACCACCCGCAGGCGTGTTTCGTCACCATGCGGGCGCTCGAGGACCTCTCCCACGCGGCAGGCATGGATCCCCTCGACTTCTTCCTGAAGAACATCGAGAAGACCGGCGAGCGCTCGAACGTCTATGCCGAGGAGCTCGAGAAGGGCGCCGAACTCATGGGCTGGCGCGACCGCTGGCGTCCCCGCGGCTCGGCGACCGGGACGGTCCGTTCCGGGCTCGGCCTCGCGATGCATACCTGGGGCGGCCGCGGCCACCGCAGCAACTGCGAGGTGCTCGCGTACCGCGACGGGCTGGTCGAAGCCCGGATCGGGAGCCAGGACCTCGGCACCGGAACCCGCACGATCATCGCCATGGTGCTCGCCGAGACCTTCGGCCTCGGGATCGAGCAGGTCAAGGTGACCATGGGGCGGAGCGTACTTCCGGCTTCCGGAGCCTCGGGCGGCAGCACCACCGTGGGAGGCGTCAGCGGCTCTACCCGCCGGGCGGCGCTCAACGCCGTGGACGCGGTGTTCGAACGCATCGCGCCCCAGCTCGGAACCGAGATGGCGAACCTCGAACTCAAGGGTGGCCAGGTCCGCTTCAAGGACGGCTCGATGGCAGCGATGCCCTGGCAGCAGGCGGCGGCCCTCATCGGGGTGAACCCGGTGTCCGCCACCGGCGCCAACCCCGGCCCGGGTCAGTTGAACGACAGCGGGGTTTGCGGCGTCCAGATGGCCGACGTCAGCGTGGACATGGAGACCGGCGTGGTTTCCATCAACCGGCTGGTGGCGGTCCAGGACTGCGGGCTCGTCCTCGATCTGAAGACCGCGGAGAGCCAGGTGTACGGGGCGCTCATCATGGGCGTCACCTACGCGCTCACCGAGGAGCGGGTCTTCGATCCGCACACCGGGCTGATGCTGAACGCCGACATGGAGTTCTACAAGCTGGCCGGCATCGAGGACGTGGGCGAGATGATCGTCCACATGATGACCGGACCCGGCTATGACGAGCGGGGCGTGATCGGCCTCGGCGAGCCGCCGGTCATCGCGCCGGGAGCGGCGATCGCCAACGCGGCGACCAACGCCACCGGAGTCCCCATCAACGAAATGCCGATGACGCCCGATCGGGTGCTCGCGGCGATCAACGGAGGGATGGCCTGATGCGCGCCTTCGAATACACGAGTCCCCGGACCGCCGAGGACGCGGTCCGGATGCTGGCCAGCGAGGGCGCGGTAGCGCTCGCCGGCGGCACGGACCTGTTGAGCCTGATGAAGGACGGGGCGGCGGCGCCGTCGCGCCTCGTGAACCTGAAGGCGATCCAGGATCTGACCGGAGCTCACGAGACCGACGGCGGGCTCCACATCGGCGCCACCACGCGGCTCGGGCCGCTCGGTGAGCACCGGGTGATCCGCGAGTCCTTCCCGGCGGTCGCCCAGGCGATCGCGGGTGTCCGCAGCCGGCAGGTGCTCTCCATGCGCACGGTCGGCGGCGACCTCCTCCAGCGGCCCCGCTGCTGGTACTTCCGCGCGGGTTTCGGGCTGGTCCCGATGCACGACGGAGCGTCGATGGCGAAGACGGGCGACAACCGCTACCACGCGATCTTCGGAAACGCGGGCGACGCGGTCTTCGTGAACCCGTCGAGCCTGGCGCCGCCGCTCATCGCGCTCGGCGCGTCGGCGACCGTGCTGGGTCCCGACGGCGAGCGCATGGTCGCGGTCGAGGATCTCTACCGGACGCCGGCTTCCAGCGACGAGAGCGAGTTCACCCTCGGCGCGGCGGAGATCGTGACCGGGGTCACCATTCCGATGCGGTCCAGCGACAACGCCACCTACGAGGTGCGGAACCGGAAGGGATTCGACTGGCCGCTCGCCACCGCCTCGGTGGCGATGGGCGACGGAGGCGGCCGGGTGGTGCTCGGTCACGTCGCGCCCACCCCGTGGATGAGCGCCGCAGCCGCCACGGCCCTGGCCGGCGGCATCAGCGAGGCCAGCGCCCAGGCGGCGGGTGACGCCGCGGTGGCGGATGCCTCGGCGCTCTCCGGAAACGCCTACAAGATCCAGCTCACGCGGGTCGCCGTAAAGCGCGGCGCGCTCGCTGCCATGTGAGGGAATAGACGATGGCCACGAAACCAACCGTTCCGACCAGCGGCGTTCCCGGAGCCACCGGACGCGCCGCGTTCTCGCTCTGCCACCGTCTCCGTTCCAAGGCGATGTACATGGATGTGGAGTACGACGCGAGCGTCCCCGGGGGCGTCCCCGGCGACGGCTACTTCTGGTGTACCCACACCCAGAATTGCCTCGGCCCCGACGGACGGGTAGCCGACCAGGAGCGCTGTTCCGAGGGTTCCGGACGGACCTGCTTCGAGCGCGCCTGGTAACCAGCCGCTAACAGCCGGGAATTCGGATGAAGCAGGGCGGTAGCCCTGTTAAACTGCCGCTCTTCGGTTTGACCGTTATCGAGTCGCGGTCACCCGACGGAGGTAGCGTCATGAAGATTTCCCGTTTCCTGCTGGTAGCCGCCTTCCTCGCGCTGGGCGCGACGGCTTTCGCTGGAGGCCCCGGCGAGACAGACACCTCGCTCACCGGCCTCTACCTCGAGGCCCGCACCGCGGACGTCTACGCGGGTCACTGCTTCGCGAACAGCGAGGTCGGACTCGACGGCCAGGAGGCGGTGCTCGCCTGGAACGTCTCCGAGGGGACGTACGAAGGCGTCGAGTTGTCCGGCCTTTCGGTGGTCGCCGTGGTGAAGGCGCAGGCCACCCTGGGAGATCCGCACGACAACCCGTATCCGGCGGATTCGGTGCTGATCGTGGACGAGAACGCGAACGCCGATCAGCGGAGCGCTCTCATCCAGCTCGCCCACGACATGGGCGGCGAGTTGCTCGAAAACGTCATGAACATTCACGACGCGCCGGTAGCCGCGGACTTCGAGAGCCGTCCGGGCCACGCCTCACTGGAGGCCGGCGAACTGGTGGAGCTCAAGACCCGGGCGATCACCCACAAGGATCACCTCTGCGGCAGCGAGTTCGTGTACTACCCGCCGCTGACCGAGATCGCCGACGCGATGCCGGCCTACACCGAGGCGCACTCGTTCCGGGGCGACGACTTCAACACGACCTGGAGCTGCCCGCTGAAGCGGAGCGCCTTCCTCGGCACTTTCGTTCGTTAGCCACAGCGCCGCTCCCATCCGCGTCATGAAGGTTCGTTCGCGTTTCGCCTATCTGCTGCCCGCCGGGCTGCTTGCCGCCACCCTCTCTTTCGGGAGTGATCAGCCGACGCTCGGCGCCGCCGACGGAGCTCCTCCCGAGGGAGTCTCGGACGAGATCCGGGCGGTGATCGGGGCCGAGGGCGTGCGGACGACGCTCGGCTCGGGCGTCAATCTCGACTTCTGGCTCCGCACCGAGGCGCCCGGCGGAGGCGGCTCGAATCCCGGGGCCACCTTCCCCGACCTCAAGGTGGGAACGCTCGTGGGGGTGGTCCGGATCGACGGCCCCTGGTCGGACTACAAAGGGAACCCGATCGAACCCAACGTCTTCACCATGCGCTACGGGAACCGCCCGGAGGACGGCAACCATATGGGCGTCTCCGTGCACCTCGACTTCGTGCTGCTGGTGCCGGTCGCCGAGGACATGACGGTAGACGTCGAGTGGGGACAGGACGACCTGAACATCATGAGCTTCGCCGCAACCGGCATCGGCCACCCGGCGGTGATGAGCCTCGCCCCGAACTGGGACGGGATCAGCGAGCCGGCCGTCTTCCAGGACGACGCCGGCGCCTGGGCCCTCGGCTACCCCTGGGCGGGCGGTCTCACCCTCGGCTTCGTCGTCGACGGCGAAGGCGAACACTAAGGGGCCTTCGGAGCGCCGGCCTCCGGCCGGCATCGACCGCCGAGAGGCGGTCGAAACCCCACCACCCCAACCACCTCCACGGCAGACCGCGCTCGGAACCCCACCCTCCGGTACGGCACCACGGCTTGGAACGCCGGCTTCAGCCGGCACCCGCGGCGCGACAGCGCCGCGGAACAGGACAACCTCACTCGCGCAGACCGCAGGAACGCCTCGGAGCGCCAGCCTCCGGCCGCCATCGACCGCCGAGAGGCGGTCGAAACCGCACCCCGCTCCCCGCCCCGACAGCCGAAGCGGCTTGGAACGCCGGCTTCAGCCGGCACCCGCGGCGCGACAGCGCCGCGGAACCGGACAGCCTCGCTCGCGCAGACCGCAGGGACGCCTCGGAGCGCCAGCCTCCGGCTGGCATCGACTGCCGAGAGGCGGTCGAAACCGCACCCGGCACCCCATCTTGACAGCACAAACGTAAGGGAATGCCGGTCACCGTTGCGCCAACCGCAGCGAAAACCCCTACCTCCGATCAGCCGGAAGCGTGACCTCCAGGCAACCCCCGGCCCCTCAGTGTTCCAGTTCGCAGCGCAGCGGCCAATCCCCCGCCGGCAACCTCACCTCCACGGACGCCCCGGCCATGCCCCCGGGCGCCGTCTCCAGGAACCGGCTCCGACTGACATCCACGCAGTCCGAACGCCCATGGCCGTAGTAGTCGTCGCGGCCGACATCGACGAAGGTCTCGCCTCCACGCGGTTGCCGGTCCACCCCGGCAAACATCAGATCGTTCTCGACGTCGTTCACGTGCGATCCGTCGACGTAGTTGGGCGCACAGCTCGCGACCGCGCCGAAGACATGGAACATTTCATGGACCATCACGACTTCGTAGGTGGAAACTGACTCCTCGTCAGCACCGAGTTGCGCATCGGTGCAACCGAGATAGACGGCCCCACCACCGCCGAAAAGCGGGGCACTGCCACAGACTCCCGCGACCGAACCCTCGTAGTAGATGGCCAGGATCTTGTCACCGGTGATTCCCAGCCGCCGCGCTTCGCGAAGGACGTCGTGAATCGTTCCGCCCGCCGTGCCATCACCCTCCTGATGGGTGAACGAGAGACGCAAGAACGAAACGTCCGGCCGCCCCTGGTAGGTGTCCACCCGCAGCCGTTGCCCGGTCTCTCCCGCCAGCCAGTTCTGGATAGCTGCGATTGAACGTTCGACTTCGCCGAACCGGTCTCGGTTCCGGTCCTCCCAGTCGCTCGGGACCGCATAGACGAAGTGGACCTGGGGGCCGCCGATGTCATCGGGACGATCCCTCGCGCTCCTCGGAATCGGATCTTCGACGATGAAATCCAGCTCGACTTCGAAACCCTCGAACGTGGCGGTCACCACCGCCGCGCCAGCACCGACGGCCACGGCAAAGCCCTCCTCGTCGATGGCCACCACGTCCGGATCCGACGAGGTCCACACGGCGTCCACGGTGCCGGTGGTGCCGTCGTCATAGTTGCCGTAAACGACCAGCGGACCAACCCGCTGCCCGACCCTGATGTCGGTGCGGGGAGCAAACGGCTCCAGCCCGGTCAGCATACGGGGAGGCCGCGGCGGCGCCGGCGGCGGGGTGGTGGGATTTACACCACCGCCGCACGAGGCCGCGAAGGCAAAGAGTGGCAACAGCAGAAACGGAAGAAGAACTGCCTGGCGTCTCACGGTTCTAGCCTATCGCGCGGCTTCGCGAACGACGCAGCGCGGCCGGGGCAGTTCCCGCCATACACTCGCCGCCCCCGCGAAGGACCGTCGCCATTCCCGAATCCGGCCCCCAAACCAACACCAGCGCCGCCGGCATCGTCCTCGCCGCCGGCGAGTCGCAGCGGATGCGCCGCACCAAGGCCCTCCTCCCCCATCCCGACGGCTCCGGCCGGACCCTGGTCCGGGTCGCCATGGAAACCCTGCTGGAGGCCGGCCTCGCCCCGCTGATTGTGGTCCTCGGCCACGCTCACCGCGAGATCGCCCCCGAACTCCGCAGCCTTCCGGTCCGGCCCGTCAACAACCCCGCCCACCGGCGGGGCATGCTCTCGTCTCTCCAGGTCGGAATCCGTGCCCTGGCCGCCGAGCGCCAAATCTTCTGGGCGGTGGTCGCCCCGCTGGACCAGCCCTTCCTCTCCGCCGCTCTGATCCGGAGGCTGGTCGCCACCGCCACGGAGCCCCGGCACCCGCCGGCGGGGGTCGTTCCGGCGACTCCCGCGATGGCACGAACGGGGACCTGGGGCCTGCCGGTAGTGCTCCGCCGCCGCCTGTTCCCCGAAGTGCTCGAACTCTCGGCGACCAGGGCCGCGGAAACCGGCGGCCGGGACCGGGGCGCCGGGCGGGTCCTCGCGCGGCATCGCCCGGACCTGTTGGTCGTCCCGGCGTCCGAACGCGAACTCCTGGATCTCGACGACTGGGACTCCTACGAGAAGGCGCGGCAGTCCCACCGGACCACCGCGGGAGACGCATGACCCTTCCCCTGCCCCATCTGACGGCCCTGCTGCTCAGCTACGGCTGTGTGGGTGCGCTCCTGCTCGCCACGGAACTCCTCCGCCGCGCCGGCAAAATGACTCCCGACACCGCGCGGAAGATCGTCCACGTCGGCGTCGGCCTGTGGGTCGTTCCCACGGTCCTCGTTTTCGCCGACTGGCGGGTGGCCATCGTGCCGCCGCTCACGTTCATGGTGGCGAACTACGTGATCCACCGGTTCCGGCTGTCCCCGCTCGATAGCGATCCGGCGAACCTGGGCACCGTGTTCTTCCCCTTTTCGTTCGCGGTGCTCCTCGCCGTCTTCTTCCGGCCGGGAGAACCCGGCAACCAGGCCTTTCTCGCGGTGGCGGGACTCCTCACCATGGCGCTCGGTGACGCCGCCGCCGCGGTGTTCGGGAAGCGCTACGGCACCCGCCGCTACACCATTCTCGGCCACTCGCGGACCATGGAGGGGAGCATGGCGATGTTCCTGGTCACCGGCGTATTGATCGCCGCAGTACTCGGCGCCATGGAGGACTATTCCTGGCACCCCGCGGTCGCCTTCGGTCTGGTGACCGGGACGGCGGCCGCCGGGATCGAAGCGGTCTGCCCCTTCGGCAGCGACAACCTGTTCGTGCCGCTCGGGACCGCGGCGATCCTGTGGGCGCTGGTCGAGGTGAGCGGGGCGGCGTTGGGAGTGATTTGAGAGCGCTGAGCTTCCGGCGAAGCAGCGATCCGCGAATTGCGCTCGCCTCCGGTGAGTGATGCCCGCGTAAACACCGGCGTTCCCGGAGGCCCTTTCCCGGGTAAGGTTGCCGCCGCGACACTCGTCTATGCCCATCATTTCCCTTGACAAAGGTCGCGCGCTCGGGGCCGAGATCGCCCGCGCGGTCTGGCGCTCGCTGCAAGTCGGTGCGGCGATCGCCGTCGTGGTCGTACCGTTCGGGTACACCATCACGGGAGCGGATAGGGACGTCCTGATGGGAGCGCTCGCCGGCCTCACGGTCGGCATCGGCCTCAACCTGCGGATGGGCGCGCGGAACGGTCGCTCCGTCGGCATCCTGATCGGTTCGACCGTGGGGGCCGTAACGGCGCTGATCGCCGGCCTCATTCCGGGGAATCCCTGGGGGGCGCTCGTGACCCCGGTCCTGGCGCTCAGCATTGGCCTGACCGACGGGCTCGGCGAGACCCGCATCCAAGGCTACCGGGAAGCGCTCCTCGAATCGGCTCTCCTCTCGGGTCTCCTCGGGGCGGGACTGTTATTTGTGCCTGGCGGGATCGTCGGCACGGCGGGCTGCCTCTTTCTGATCGGGCCGAACGCGCTCTACGTGGGGTTCTTCAACCAAAACCAGGAGGGCAGGCGTTATTCGCGTCCACCCCTCGGGCTCTTGTTCACCTGGGCGGTCGTGTTCGCCCTGATCACCACCCTGGTGACCTACGAGGCGGAGCCGCATAGGTCCCTTGAAACGAGCCTGCTCTCCGCCTTTGTCGCGCTGGTGGCATTGCCCATCCCGACACTCCTCGCTGCTCGGACGCTCGCGATCTGGATCCAGCCGCGTCTGCGCCTCTACGTCCAGCTCGCCGACTACCTACGGGTGATGTGGGTCCCGATCGGCGGCTTCGCCGTCGGGTACCTCGCGATCCTGGTGATCTTCGCCAGTTTCTTTGGGATGCTCGAGCGCTTCGTTCCCGGTTCGTTCGATGGGGCCGCCGGCGCCGGCGTGCTGGACTGGATCGCCTTCTCCTTCTACTCCGCGATCGCCGACCCCAACTCGGCGATCCGGGCGGCTTCCGGGTTCTCCCGCTTCCTCGTCGGAACCCAGCTCGTCTTTTCCATCGGCTGGGCGCTCGTGGTCTTCGCCGCGGTGATGTCGGCCATCCAGCCGCAACTCGACGCCATCTCCCGCCGCCGGGCGGAAAACGGCGACTAGCCAGGCTCAGCCGAGCGAACGACCGATCAGCGAGAGAACCGTCCCGGCCTCCTCCTCGGTGAGCGAGAGGTTCGGACGCACTCGCACCGAGCGAGGGCCGCAGCCCAGGATCAGCAGCCGGTTCTCGTAGGCCCGGGCCAGGAAGGCGTCCCGCTCCTCCGTATCCGGAAGGTCGAAGGCGCACATGAGCCCCCGGCCGCGAACGCTGGTCATCCGGCCGCCGGCCTCCCCGGCCAACTCGTGGAGGCCGTCCAGAATCACCTGCCCGACCCGCGCCGCGTTCTCGACCAGCCCTTCCTCCTCGATGATCTCGAGATAGCGGCCGAAGCGGACCATGTCCACCAGATTGCCGCCGAACGTGGAGTTGATGCGGGAGGGCAACCGAAAGACGTTGTTCTCCACCTCGTCCATCCGGCGGCTCGCGAGGATGCCGCAGACCTGGGTCTTCTTGCCGAAGACGAGGATGTCCGGCTCCACCCCGAAGTGCTGGTGACACCACATGCGGCCGGTCATGCCCACCCCGGTCTGCACTTCGTCGAAGATCAGCATGAATTCGTGCTCGTCGGCGAGCCGGCGGAGCGCCCCCAGGAACTCGCCGCGGAAGTGGAGATCACCGCCCTCTCCCTGGATGGGTTCGATGATGAGGGCCGCCACGTCATCCGGGTTGGCCGCCAGCACCGCCTCGATTTCGGCGATCGCCCGCGCCTCGGCCGCTTCCGTCTCGGCGAGCCGCTCCGCCTCCGGAAACCGGATGTAGGGATTCTCGATACGCGGCCAGTCGAACTTGGGGAAGTAGGCCACCTTCATCGGCTCCGTGTTGGTGACCGAGAGCGCGTATCCGGTGCGCCCGTGAAAAGCCTGCCGGAAATGGATGATCTGGCTGCCCCGCTCGCCCTTCCCGGCGGCCAGGTTCTTTCTGACTTTCCAGTCGAAGGCGGTTTTGAGCGCGTTTCCCACGGCCACCGCGCCGCCGGCCACGAAGAAGGTGTGGGGGAGGGTCTCGGGGATGGCAACGCGGGAGAACGTGTCCACGAAACGCGCCATCTCGACGGTGTAGAAGTCGGAGTTCGACGGGTTGTGGACCGCCACCCGTCCCAGCCGCTCGACGAAGGCGGGATCCGTGACCCCCGGATGGTTGTGGCCGATGGGGTTCGTCGCGAAGTAGGAGAAGCAGTCCAGAAAGTCGCGTCCGGTGCGGGCGCAGCGCATCCAGGCGCCATGACTTCCTTCAAGATCGAGGACGAGGTCGAGGCCGTCCGTGATGAGGTGCCGGCGGAGAATGCCGTGGACTTCGGCGGGGCTCGGCCCCCGTGAAACGGCAGCGGAAGGCGAACTCACGGGCATCACGGAAGCGTACCAAGGACCAGCGCCCGCGAAGGTGACAACTTGGGTAGAGAGGGTTCTTTCGCTAACCCGGATTTCTCATACTCACGGCCCGGGGCGGACCGCAATGGGTCGTAACCCACTCTGTCGCGGTGGTTTCTCCACCAGGTGCCAACCTGGACGCA
>Ga0209021_1003861_pt1 | contig 11579 bp, 9 predicted proteins | sample PinacodermFT_FD_187299 | JGI IMG/M metagenome (GOLD analysis project Ga0209021, IMG submission 187299) | Host-associated microbial community of the marine sponge Aplysina aerophoba from Gulf of Piran - sponge pinacoderm, lysed by freeze-thaw... | ecosystem: Host-associated > Porifera > Sponge >... | reverse complement strand
GCGCCCAATCAGCGCGGCGAGCGCCCCGAAATGCCGCAATCGCCATTTGAGGAGTTTTTTGAGGAATTCTTCCTGCCGCGCGACAGCACCCCGCGCAAAGTCTCCTCGCTGGGTTCAGGCTTTGTCATTGATTCGTCGGGCATCATCGTCACCAACAATCATGTGATTGAAAGCGCCGATGAGATTATGGTGACCTTCAGCGATGGCAGCAAATATGAAGCCACGCTGATAGGGCGCGACCCGAAAACCGATTTGGCGCTGTTGCGCATTGAGCCGTCGGGCCCGGTGCCGGCGCTCAAATTTGGCGATGCGCTGCAATCGCGCGTCGGCGATTGGGTGATAGCGATTGGCAATCCGTTTGGGCTTGGCGGCTCGCTCTCGGTCGGCGTGATTTCCGCGATTAATCGCAACATCAATTCGGGCCCCTATGACAGTTTCATCCAGACCGATGCGGCGATTAATCGCGGCAATTCGGGCGGGCCCTTGTTCAATATCAAGGGGGAGGTGATTGGCGTCAATTCGGCGATTATCTCGCCCAGCGGCGGCTCGGTGGGCATCGGCTTTGCGGTGCCGGCGGATTCGACGCTGATGACGGTGATTAGCCAGTTGCGGGAATTTGGCGAAACCCGCCGCGGCTGGCTCGGCGTGCGGGTGCAGGAGGTCACCGACAATCTGGCGGAAACGCTGCGTCTGGGGCGCACGCGCGGCGCGCTGGTGGCGGAGGTGACGATGGGCGGGCCGGCGGAAAAAGCCGGCATTCGGCAGGGCGATGTGATTGTGCGCTTTGACAAAAGCGACATCCAGCGCATGCGGGATTTGCCGCGCATCGTCGCCGAAACCGCGATCAACAAACTGGTGGAGGTGCGGGTGGTGCGCAATGGCGAGGCGCGCGATTTCTGGGTGAAGATTGGGCGGCTTGAGGAGGGCGAGGTTGCGCCGCGCGCCTCGGACACGCCGCCGCTCGGCGAGCAGGGCACCGAAGTCTTCGGCATGCAGCTGCGCTCGCTGGATGATGAGCTGCGCTCGCGCTGGCGCATTCCCGACACCGCCAATGGCGTTATCGTGGCCGGCATCCAGCAGGACAAATCCGCCTTCAATGACGGCTTGCGCGCCGGCGATGTGATTCAGGAAGTGGATCAGACGCCGGTTGCCACGCCAAGCCAGTTTCTCACCCTGGTGCGCGAGGCGCGCACCAAGGGCAAAAACTCAGTCCTGCTTTTGGTGATTTCGGCCGGCGGCGTGCGCTTTGTCGCGCTGGAGCTGAATTAAGCCTCGTCCGCATAGCCCTGCATATAGAGGAGGCTCGCAAGGTCGGTGTGCCGAATGACGGCATCGGCGGCGGCCTCTGCGGGCGGCTTGCCGCGATATGCGACCCCGAAGCCGGCGGCGGTGAGCATCGCCACATCATTGGCGCCATCGCCGACCGCGAGGCTCGCGGCAGGCTCAAGTTTGAGCGCGGCGAGGCGGGCGCGCAGAAACGCCGCCTTGGCGTCGCCATCCACCAACGGGCCGGCGAGCGCGCCGCTCAAGCGCCCATCGGCGAGTTCCCAATCATTGCACAGCACGGCATGGAATCCGGGCAGGCGCGCCCGCACCGCGTCGGCAAAAAAGCGAAACCCGCCCGTGACCAGGCAGCACTCTGCGCCCGCCGCCTGCATGCGCTGCACGAGACGCTCCGCGCCGTCATGGAAGCGGGTGCGCTTGCGCATAGCCTCCAGCTCGCTTTGTGGAAAGCCCTGCATAAGGGCGAGGCGCGCCCGCAGTGCCTCTGCAAAATCCAGCTCGCCCCGCATCGCCCGCGCCGTGAGCGCCGCGACCTTCGCCTTGATGCCAAGATGCGCCGCCATTTCATCCAGCCATTCCTGCTCAATCAGGGTGGACTCCATGTCAATGCAGAGCAGTTTTTTGGCGCGCCCCTCCAGTGGCTGCAGGGCAAAATCAATCGGGCGCGCCCCGAAAAACTCCTCCCATTGCGGGCGCTGCCAGCGCGGCGCGGCGTCAAAGACAATGTCCGCAGCCTGCACGGCGGCGCTGCGCGCACTCAGCCAGTGCGGCGGGCGCGCTGCCGCGCCGCCCGCGTCTGCGACCGCCTGCATGAGGCTGGCATCCATCGCCGCCTGGCGTCTGTGAGCGATAAGGGTTAAAACAAAGCGCATGAGCAAAGCGCGCACGTCCGCATTGAACGTTCCGCCTGCCATATTGCTAGCAGGACCGACCGCCAGCGGCAAGTCTTCGCTTGCGCTGCGGCTGGGCGAGGCGCTGGGCGGGGAGGTGATAGGCGTCGATTCGCTGCAAGTCTATCGCGGGCTGCCGCTTTTGACCGCCGCGCCCGATGCCGCAAGCCGCGCGCGGCTGCCGCATCATCTGTGCGGCGTGCGCTCGCCCGCCCGCCCTGTCAATGTCGGGCTGTGGCTGAAAGCGTGCCGCACCCATATGCGGGCGATTTGGGCGCGCGGGCGGCGTCCGATTCTGGTCGGCGGCAGCGGGCTCTATTTTCGCTGCCTGACCGAGGGGCTGGCGGAGATTCCGCCGATTGCGCCCGCGGTGCGCCAGAAACTGGAGGCGGAGCGGCAAGCGCATGGGCTGGCGCGGCTGTGGCGCGAGCTGGAAGCCGCGGATGGGCTGAGCGCGGCGCGCCTCAAACCCTCGGACCGCCAGCGCATTGTGCGCGCGCTGGAAGTGGTGCGCGCCACCGGCGTGCCGCTGAGCGCGTGGCAGGCGCGCACGCCCCCGCCCCCGCGCGCCGCCTGGCGCAAAGTTTTGCTCACGCCTGACCGCACTTGGCTGGTGGAGCGCATTGCGGCGCGGTTGGATGCGATGCTGGCGGCGGGGCTTTTGCAGGAGGTGGCGGCGTTTGTGCGCCGCAAGCCGCCGCCGCACAATCCGCTGTGGCAGGCGCTGGGGGTGAAAGCCTTCGCCGCCCATCTGGCGGGCGAGACCAGCCTGGAGGCGGCGCGACTCGCCGCGCTGCAGCAAACCCGCCAATATGCGAAGCGGCAAATGACCTGGTTTCGCAAATATATGAAAGACTGGCCCGCCTATGATGAGCAATTTTATTTCAATAATTTTGATAAAATTCTATCATTTGTTTCATAAGATTCTTGACAGACGACAAAATCTTGGTATTTTCGGCTCTCTTTGCGAGCCATGAAAAGCATTTGAGAGTATTGTGGAAATGAAAGCGCCGAAACCAGCCAACCTCGCTGCCAGCCGCACTGGTCGCCGCATGAGCGGCGCAGAAATTGTGCTGCAATGTCTGTGCGACCAGAAGGTGGCGCATGTGTTTGGCTATCCGGGCGGCGCGGTGCTGCCAATCTACGATGTGCTGTTTGCCGAAAAGCGGCTGCAGCATATTCTGGTGCGCCATGAGCAGGGCGCGGCCCATGCGGCGGAAGGCTATGCCCGCTCCAGCGGCAAGCCGGGCGTGCTGCTGGTGACGTCGGGGCCGGGGGCGACCAATGCGGTCACGGGGCTCACCGATGCGATGATGGATTCGATTCCGCTGGTCTGCATCACCGGCCAGGTGGCGACCCATCTGATTGGCACGGATGCGTTTCAGGAAGCCGACACGGTGGGCATCACCCGCCATTGCACCAAGCACAATTATCTCGTCAAATCCGCCGACCAGTTGGCGGCGGTGCTGCATGAGGCGTTTTATGTCGCCACCCATGGGCGGCCGGGGCCGGTGGTGGTGGATATTCCCAAGGATGTGCAGCTGGCGGAGGCGGAGTATGTTGCGCCCGAATTGGTGACCTCGCGCTCCTATCGCCCGGTGCTGAAGGGCGCAACCAAAGCGATGCAGGCTGCGGTGGAACTGATGCAGAGCGCGGAGCGCCCCATTTTCTACACCGGCGGCGGGGTGATAAATTCCGGTCCGACCGCGAGCCAGCTGTTGCGCGAGTTTGTGCAGCGCACCGGCTTTCCGATTACCTCCACCCTGATGGGGCTGGGCGCATATCCCGCATCCGACAAGCAATGGCTCGGCATGCTGGGCATGCACGGCACCTATGAAGCCAATATGGCGATGCATGATTGCGATGTCATGATTGCGGTCGGGTCGCGCTTTGACGACCGCATCACCGGGCGGGTGGATGCGTTTGCGCCGCACAGCCGCAAAATCCATATTGATATTGATGCCTCCTCCATCAACAAGACGGTGAGCGTGGATGTGCCGATTGTCGGCGATTGCGCCCATGTGCTGGAGGACATGCTGCGGCTGTGGAAGAGCCGCGCCCCCAGCGCCTCCTCCAGCGTCTCCTCCAGTGGAGGCGGCGACCGGCTTGCGCCCTGGTGGAAGCAGATTGCCAGCTGGCGCAAGAAAGACTGCCTCGCCTATCAGCAAAAAAAGAGCGGTGCGATTCAGCCGCAATATGCGGTGGACCGCCTCTATCAGCTCACGCGCGACAAAAACACCTACATCACCACCGAGGTGGGGCAGCATCAAATGTGGGCGGCGCAATATTATCGCTTTGAGGAGCCCAATCGCTGGATGAGTTCGGGCGGGCTGGGCACGATGGGCTATGGTCTGCCGGCGGCGGTCGGCGTGCAGGTGGCGCATCCCAAGGCGCTTGTGATTGACATTGCGGGCGAAGCCTCGGTGCTGATGACGATGCAGGAAATGTCCACCGCGGTGCAACATCGCCTGCCGATAAAGATTTTCATTCTCAACAATGAATATATGGGCATGGTGCGGCAATGGCAGGAATTGCTGCATGGCGGGCGCTATTCGCAAAGCTACACCGCGGCGCTGCCGAATTTTGTCAAACTGGCGGAAGCCTACGGCGCGCTGGGCTTGCGGGCGACGACGCCTGCCGAACTGGATGGGGTGATTGCGCGCATGGTGGCGCATGACGGGCCGGTGATTGTGGATTGCCTGGTGGACAAGACCGCCAATTGCTATCCGATGATTCCGTCCGGCGCGGCGCATCATGAAATGATACTGGACGGCAGCACCCAGCCCGCGAAAGTCTCGCGCGCCGGCCAGGCCATGGTCTAGCCCCGCCCCGCTCATGCACGATCCCATCTATCGCCGCACCTTCGCCGTTCTGGTGGACAATGAAGCTGGCGTCCTGGCGCGCGTCATCGGGCTCTTTTCGGGGCGCGGCTACAATATTGACAGCCTGACCGTGGCGGAGGTGGATGATGCCGAGCATGTGTCGCGCATCACCATTGTCACCAGCGGCACCGCCCGCACGCTGGAGCAAATCAAGGCGCAGCTGATGCGCCTCGTGCCGGTCCATCGCGTGACGGATTTGACGACCGAGACCGATGCGCTGGAGCGCGAACTGGCGCTGGTCAAAGTGGTCGGCACTGGCGACAAGCGGGTGGAGGCGCTGCGGCTGGCGGACAGTTTTCGCGCCCGCGTGGTGGATGCGGGGCAGGATTCCTTTGTCTTTGAGGTCACAGGCCACAGCGCCAAACTGAACGCGTTTATTGACCTCATGCGCCCTTTGGGGCTATGTGAGGTGTCGCGCACCGGCATTGTGGCGATTGCGCGCGGCCGCGAGACCAGTGCGCGCGAAGACTGAGCGCGCAAGACGAGGGACATGGAAAAGGGACAGGAGCATGACGCAGGCAAAAGACAGCATGCAGGTTTTCTATGACAAGGACTGCGCGCCGCAGCTCTTGACCGACAAGCAGATAGCGATTGTCGGCTATGGCAGCCAGGGCCATGCGCATGCGCTCAATCTGCGCGATTCGGGGGCGCAGCATATCTGCATCGGGTTGCGCGAAGACTCCGCCTCGCGCGCCAAAGCCGAGCAGGATGGGTTTGAGGTTGCCTCAGTGGCGGAGGCGGCGGCGCGCGCTGACCTGTTGATGCTGCTCGCGCCCGATGAGAAGCAGCAAAAAATCTATGCCGATGCGATTGCCAAGCCGCTGCGCCGCGGCGCGGCGCTTTTGTTTGCACATGGGCTGGCGATACATTTTCGCCTGATTCGCCCGCGCGAGGATTTGGATGTGATGATGGTGGCGCCCAAAGGGCCGGGGCATACGGTGCGCGGCGAATATCTGCAAGGGCGCGGCGTGCCTTGCCTGATGGCGGTGGCGCAGGATGCGAGCGGCGAGGCGCAAGATTTGGCGCTGGCCTGGGCTGCAGGGCTGGGCGGCGGGCGCGCTGGCATTCTGGCGACCTCCTTTCGCGACGAATGTGAGACCGATTTGTTTGGCGAGCAGGCGGTGCTGTGCGGCGGGCTGGTGCATCTGATTCGGGCCGGCTATGAAACCCTGGTGGATGCGGGCTATCCGCCGGAAATGGCGTATTTTGAGTGCCTGCACGAGGTCAAATTGATTGTGGATTTGATGTATGAAGGCGGCATCGCCAACATGAATTACTCCATTTCCAACACCGCCGAATATGGCGAATATGTGTCGGGCCCGCGCGTGGTGACCTCCGAGACCAGAGCCGAGATGAAGCGGATTCTCGCCGATATCCAGTCCGGCGATTTTGTGAAGCGCTGGATGAATGAAAACAGCAATGATGTGGAGCAGCGCCATTTTCGCCAATTGCGCAAGGAGGCGGGCGACCATCCGATTGAGGAGACCGGCCGACGCCTGCGGGGCATGATGCCCTGGCTGGCGGACCAGAAACTGGTGGACCGCAAAAAGAACTGACGCGCTTGGGCGCGCGGGCGCAGAAAAAAGCGCTCTGAAGTTTTGCAAAATCCGCATATTTGCAATAGACTGTTGCAAATATGCGAAACGCGCATATATGCGCAAAACCAGGACATCTGTTCATGGCACGACAATTGCACCCCGTTGCCCAAAAGCTTGCACCCCAAGAGTCCGCGCAGGACGATGCCGCGGCGCGTGCGCTGGATTGGGATGAGCTGCGCTATTTTCTCGCCGTGGTGGCGGCGGGCAGCCTGTCGGGCGCTGCGCGCACGCTGGCGGTGAACACCACCACCGTGCTGCGCCGCATCGCCAGCCTGGAAGAGGCGCTGGAGGCGCGCCTGTTTGAGCGCCAGCGCAGCGGCTATCATCTGACGCAAGCCGGCGCGCGGCTGTTGGAGCATTTGGAGCCGGTGGACAAGCATTTGTCGTCTCTGGCGCGCGATTTTCGCTCGCAGCAGCGCGACCGCAAAGGGGTGGTGCGGCTGGGTTCGGGCGAGGTGCTGGTGGAGGCGCTGCTCGCGCCGGCGGCGACGCGCCTTGCGGCGCGGGCCCCCGATGTGCTGCTGGACCTGGTGCCGGATTCCAGCCTCAAAGGGCCGGGGGAAGCCCCGCGCGTCTTCACCCCGTTGCGCGATGTGGATTTGGCGCTGCGGCTGGCGCGCCCGGCCAGCGGCGACATGCTGATGCGCAAATTGGGCGATTTGGTCTATGGCGTCTATGCAACACCCGCGCTGGCGGCGGGCTATGATGGCACGCTGGCGGGCCAGCCCGTGATTGGCTTTGGCGAGGGCGAAGCGGCTTTGGGGCCGGTCTGGTGGCTGGAGCGCCATGCGCGCGCCGCCAATATGGTGCTGCGCTCCTCCAGCGCGGCGGCGCGCCTCGCGGCGGCGTGCGCCGGGCTGGGCTATGCGGTGCTGCCCTGCTGCCTTGGCGATGCGCGGCGCGACCTGGTGCGCCTGACCAAGGCGGCCGCCCCCGGCGCGCTGGAAATCTGGCTGTTGGCGCGCACCGACATGGCGCGCCTTGCCCATGTGCGCGCGGTGATGGATGCGCTGATTGCACAAACCGCGGCGGCGGCAGGGCGCTTGCGCGGCACGCCATTGCTGGCAGATGGCTAGCCAGCTTGTCTTTTCGCTTGAACAATGCGAAGGTGTGATTTATAAAGAACAGGCTTGCGCCGACAGGCGGCCAGCAGATGAAAGCAGGTGTTCCCATGCCATGTTGGGTTGTCGCGCCCGGTCTTTCGCGCTTTGGCAGCTGGCTTTGGCGCGTGCATGAATCGTATAGATTGCATAGATGAAAACAGCATGACCAAAACCCCGCCCAAAATCAGCGCAAAGCGCAAAGCCAAGCCTGCCAGTGCTGTCAGTACTGCCAGGCCTGACAAGCCTGAGCTCGTGCGGGTGCAGGTTTTTGACACCACCTTGCGCGACGGCGAGCAATCGCCGGGCGCGTCCATGAGCGCCACAGAGAAACTGGAGGTGGCGCTGCTCCTGGACGAGATGGGCGTGGACATTATTGAGGCGGGCTTTCCGATTGCCTCGCATGGCGATTTTGATTCGGTGCGGGCGGTGGCGCGCGAGGTCAAGCGCGCCGAAGTCTGCGGGCTGGCGCGCGCCCAGCAAGGCGATATTGACCGCGCCGGGGAAGCGATACGCGCTGCCCGCCGCCCGCGGTTGCACACATTTTTGTCCACCAGCCCCGTGCACCGCAAGCACAAGCTGAACATGTCCAAAGCGGCGGTGCTGGAAGCGATTGCGACCAGCGTGCAGCGCGCCCGCCAGCACACCGACATGGTGCAATGGTCGCCTGAAGATGCGACCCGCACCGAGCCGGATTTCCTGTGCCGCGCCGTGGAAACCGCGGTGAAGGCAGGGGCGCGCGTGATTAACATTCCCGACACGGTGGGCTACACCATGCCGGAGGAATTTGCCGCCCTGTTTGAGATGCTGCGCGCGCGGGTGCCGAACATTGACAAGGTCGTGCTGTCGGCGCATTGCCACAATGATTTGGGGTTGGCGGTCGCGAATTCGCTGGCCGCGATTAAAGCCGGTGCGCGCCAGGTGGAATGCACCATCAATGGCATTGGCGAGCGCGCTGGCAATGCCGCGCTGGAAGAAATAGTGATGGGCTTGCGGGTGCGCAAGGATTTGCTGGCGGCGACGACCGGCATCAAAACCAAATATCTGGCGCGCGCCTCCAAATTGGTGGCGGCGGTGACGGCGTTTCCGGTGCAATACAACAAGGCGATTGTCGGCAAGAATGCGTTTGCGCATGAAAGCGGCGTGCATCAGGACGGCATGCTGAAAAATGCGCAGACCTATGAGATTATGACGCCGGAATCGGTGGGCATTGCATCCACCTCGCTGGTGATGGGCAAGCATTCGGGCCGCCATGCGTTCCGCAAGAAACTGGCGGCGCTGGGCTATGATTTGGGTGCGAATCAGTTGGAGGACGCATTCCAGCGCTTCAAGAGCCTCGCCGACAAGAAAAAGCATGTGTTTGACGAGGATTTGGTCGCGCTGGTGGATGATTCCTATGCCCGCGGCGAGGCGCGGCTGGAAGTCTTGAACATCAAGGTGCAGGCGGGCACCAAAGGGCCGCAGCGGGCGCGGGTGCAGCTGAAAATTGACGGCCGCACCACCGAGGTGGAAAGCAGCGGCTCAGGGCCGGTGGATGCCATCTTCTGTGCGATTCGCACCCTGTTTCCGCACAAGGCGCGCCTGCAACTCTATCAGGTGCATGCGGTGACCAGCGGCAGCGATGCGCAAGCCGAAGTCAGCGTGCGGCTGGAAGACAAGGGGCATATTGCAACCGGCCGCGCCGCCGATACGGACACGCTGGTGGCATCGGCGCGCGCTTATGTCAGCGCGCTGAACTATCTTTTGGTGCGGCAGCAGAAAAAAGTGATGCCGCAAAGCCTGACCGCATGACGGCGGGGCTTCTTGAGGCGGCAGATGAGGGCGGCATGATGAAGGCAAGAGCATAATGTGGCGCGGGCTGTTTGACAGATTTTCGTCCGACTTGGCGATTGACCTCGGCACCGCCAACACCTTGGTCTATGCCAAAGGGCGCGGCATTGTGGTCAATGAGCCCTCGGTGGTGGCCATCATCGAGAATGAGGGGCGCAGCCGCATTCTGGCTGTGGGCGAGGAAGCCAAGATTATGCTGGGGCGCACGCCCAGCAACATCAAGGCGATTCGCCCGATGCGCGAGGGCGTGATTGCGGATTTTGAAGTCGCCGAGGCGATGATAAAATATTTCATCCGCAAGGCGCAGGAGCGCAACATTTTCTCCAATCCGCAGATTCTTATCTGCGTGCCGTCGGGTGCCACCGCGGTGGAGCGGCGAGCGATTCAGGAAAGCGGCATGGCGGCGGGGGCGCGCCGCGTGTTTCTGATTGAAGAGCCGATGGCGGCGGCGATTGGCGCGGGGCTGCCGATTACGGAGCCGACCGGCTCCATGGTGGTGGATATTGGCGGCGGCACCACCGAGGTCGCGATTTTGTCGCTGGGCGGGATTGTGTATTCGCGCTCGGTGCGGGTCGGCGGCGACAAGATGGACGAATCGCTGGTCGGGCATATTCGCCGCAATCACAATCTTTTGCTGGGCGAAGCGAGCGCGGAGCGGGTCAAGAAAACCGTGGGCGTGGCGCGGGTGCTGGATGGCGGCGAGGGCATCACGGTCAAGATTCGCGGGCGCGATTTGATGCATGGGGTGCCGCGCGAAGCCAGCCTCACCCAGCACGAAATCGCCGATGGCTTCACCGGCCCCATCGCCTCCATCGTGGATGCGATTAAGGTGGCGCTGGAATCCACGCCGCCCGAACTCGCGTCCGACATTGTGGACAAGGGCATCATTCTGACCGGCGGCGGCGCGCTCTTGACCAATCTGGATACAGTTTTGCGCGAGGAGACGGGCATTCCGATAAGCATTTCGGACGATGCCCTGTCCTGCGTCGCGCTCGGCACCGGACGGGTTCTGGAGCATCTGAAGACCATGCAGCATGTTCTGTCCATGTCGTATTGAGGCATCGGCTGAGAACTCCCATGCGCCATCGGCTCGCTTGCTGCCATGAGGCGGCCGCACGAGGTATGAGGTGAGCAGGTTTCGCCATCATAACTGGCTGTTTCGTTTTCTCGCGACGCGCAAACTGGCGGCGCTGGTCTTTCTGGGGCTGGCGGTGTTTCTGTTTTTCTCTGTCCTGCCGAATGACACCCGCCTGACCACAGCCGAAGGGGCGGTGCTGACGGCGAGCAGCCCCATTTTGCAGTTTTTTGCGCAGCCCGTGCTGGTGCTGCGCCGCTGGGGCAGCAATGTGGGCACCTATTTCACCGCCTGGCGCGAGGTGCGGGAGTTGCGCGCCGAGGTGGAAGATTTGCGCGAGTGGCGCGCCCGCGCGATTAAAGCCGAATCGCTGATTGGCAATTATGAAGCCATCTTGCGCATCAAGCCGGACAGCGCCCACACCTATATCGGCACCCGCGTGTTTGCGGATTTGGGCGGCGCGTGGCGGCGCAGCCTGATAGCGAATATCGGCACGCGCGAGGGCATCCAGGTCGGGCAGGCCGCCATGGGCCCCAACGGCTTTGTCGGGCGCATCATCGCCGCCAGCACGCGCGCCAGCCGCATTTTGCTGGTCACCGATGTCAACAGCCATATTGCGGTGCTGGTGGGGGAGGCCGCGCTGCGCGCGGTCATGTCCGGCGATGGCACGGATGAGCCGTTTCTGGAATTTCTGGAAGATGATTCGGGGCTCAAGGAGGGCGATGCGGTGGCGACTTCGGGGCATGATGGCTATATCCCCGCCGGCCTGCCCGTGGGGCGCATGGTGCAGCGGGGCGAGGGCTGGCGCGTGGAATTGCTGGAAGAGCCGGTGGGGCTGGAGCATGTGCGGATAGCGGAATTGCCGCAAATCTTTTCGCCAGGCTATCAGGATTTGCCGCTGCAGCTGGCACCATGATGGC
>Ga0209021_1003859_pt1 | contig 11580 bp, 8 predicted proteins | sample PinacodermFT_FD_187299 | JGI IMG/M metagenome (GOLD analysis project Ga0209021, IMG submission 187299) | Host-associated microbial community of the marine sponge Aplysina aerophoba from Gulf of Piran - sponge pinacoderm, lysed by freeze-thaw... | ecosystem: Host-associated > Porifera > Sponge >... | reverse complement strand
AATCTGGCTACGTCCATCACCCGCTTCCAGGCTCATTATGTCTTACATGTGGCGGGGTGAGCGGACGGACCGATCATGGACATTTCTCCCGGTGGGGGCGGCGCCCGGCTGACAAGGCGTGAATCGGGAGGAATACCGAGCGTATTCCGACCGATTCGGAACGCCGAGCGCAGCGGTGAACAGCCGGTGGGGCAACTCCACCCGCCCGTACGGCGGAAGCGGCTTGGAACGCCGGCTTCAGCCGGCACCCGCTGGGCGAGAGCCCAGCGGAACCGCACCCTTCCACGTTCTGTCACGGCAGCCCGGCGCTTAGCCAAGCGGCCCGGTTCAGCCGGGATGGATCGCCGGCCGAACGCCGCGCGGGTTCCCCCACCGGCTGTTTTGGCCGGGATGCATCGCAAGGTCGCTTCCGGAGCGGGGCGAGAGCCCCGCGGAAACCCCTTGAGCGCGAGGGACGGAGGTTGGCGTCCGGCCAACCTCCATTCCTCGTGGCTCGGGCATGCCGCGCGATTTCCGGGACGCCGCACTATCATGGGGTTGATGAAACAGATACGTGCAAAGAATGTGAATCGACGGTTCCGGCAGTTGGCCGGCGCCATTCGGCGCGCCCCGGTCTTCCTGGTGCGGAGTGGCAAAGAGGTCGGCGTGATCCTCTCCCTGGAGCAGTTCGAAGGCCTTCGCGACACCGCCTGGAAGCGGGCCTGCCGGAGACCGCACCTCGACGCCGGAGCCGAGGCGGGACGTCCCGCTCCCGGCTGACAAGGCTTCCCCCGGGACCGCCAGACGACCCCCCGGAGGGGGTGAAGCTGCGGCGTCCGGACTTCCCGGCCCGAGGTCAGGCCGGGAAGTGAATCGGGGACTGCTCGCTCAGCGGTTGTCGAGGCTCCATTTCCCGGCCCCGGCCATCGCGATGAAGAAGAAGAGGAAGCAGTAAACGAGCGCCAGTTCGCCGCCGCTGCCGACGCCCTCGACGCGCTGGGCCGGCCAGAGCCCGGTGGGGAAGTGCGCCATGAAGTAGGCGACGGCCATCTGGCCGCTGCTGATGAAGGCGGCGATGCCGGTCATGAAACCGGCGAGGATCATCAGGCCGCCGACCAGCTCGATGACGCCGGCCAGGCCGATAAGGGAGAAGAGCTCTCGCTGGCTCCCTCCCATGATCCCGAAAACCTTTCCGGCGCCGTGGGTGAAGAACAGGAAACCGCTGACGATGCGCAGCAGCGCGTAGGCGGTGTCCTTGTGTTGGGCAAGCATGGTCTTCATGGTGTTTTCCTTTCCCGCTCGGGCGGGATCTGGGTCAGAAATCCATCAGGATCGTGTACTTCGCGATCAGCGCGCGGTCGAGGCGGTTGCCCATCGGGTCGCGCCGGTCGTTGAGCACGATGAAGAAGTCGGACAGCGGCCGGTGGATCAGGTTGAAGCGGATGTTCGAACTCCAGTCCTCGGCCACGCTGTTGTACTGGATGAGGGCGTTCAGGAACATGCTCGTGGTGAACGTGTAGGTCACCCGCGCGGTGAGCAAGTCGGCGACGAACGCGCCCTCGGGGAGCGCGATGTCGTTCCGGCTCCAGCCCACGTAGGAGGTCAGCTTTCCGCCGACGCGGACCACCGTGCTCAGGTTCAGCGCCTTCCGGTCCCCGGAATAGAAGCCGCCCCAGTCGTAGCGGGCGTTCAGCGAGACCGGCCGGCTCGGGTCCGAAAAGAACATCACGAACCACTCTTCGTAGTGGTGCTCGCCCGGCTGGACGATGGTGGTCGGGTGCAGGCTGAACGGCGTGAAGTTCTGCTCGATGCTGTCGTTGTAGCCGAACTCGAGGAACGCGCCGCTCTGGTGCCGGAACCCGAGGTGGGAGTTGACGTAGCGGCTCACCAGTTCCCCGTCGGAGTTGACATAGTCGTTGAACTCGAAGTGGGGGTTGAACTCCCGCAGGAAGTCGCTCCACCAGTCGGGGCGGTAGTGGTAGCCGACGTAGCCGAGCAGGCGGCGGACCCCGATGCGGGGTGCGAACCCCATTTCCGGGTTGAAGTCGTCTCCGAGCCTGGACCAGGCGCCCCGAAACTGCCAGAGCCGGCCGTCGTAATTCCCCGCGACCCGCGCCGCCTGGTCGTCGCCGGTGCGGCCGGGGCTGGCGGTCCGGGCCCAGTAGGAGTTGACTTCGATCTCGGGCGTGACCCGCCAGTTGGCGTCGAGGCCCATCGAGCGGTTGTAGTGGTCGCTGCCGGATCCCGTTTCCCGGTTCAGGAAAATGGCGCCGACATCCGAGTTGCCACCGACGTTGCGGCGCACCCGGACCGCCGAGAAGTTCTCTGTTCCGACCGCGTCGTCGTGTTCGCCGGTCTGGATGTTCATGACCCCGAGCTCGTAGGGGCCCGCCCTTCCGGTGAGCCTGCCGCCGCCCAGCACGGGGATCGGGGTCCCGGTGTCGGAAAGGCCGATCCGCCGGCTGAAGAACAGGTAGAGATCGTCTCCCCGGCTCTGGCTGGCGCGCAGCACCGAGGGGTTGAACGCCTGGCCGAAATCGGCCCGGAACTGCATGATCCTTGAATCGTTCGGGACGCCGAAGCGAAAAATGCCGGAGTTCTCGATGAAGAAGTCCCGCTTTTCCGGGAAGAAGAGGCTGTACTGGGTGAGGTTCACCTGCTGGATGTCGGCCTCGACCTGGGAGAAGTCGGTGTTTACGGTCAGGTCCAGGTTCAACCCGGTGCCGACCAGCACCTTCGCGTCCACCCCCAGATCCGCGGAGTTCATGGTGCCCTCGTCGGCCTCCGCGGCGCCCTGGCTCGTCTCCGCCCCCACGTAGGGCGTCACCTTGAACCGGCCCCCCGCTCGCAACCCGCTGAGCCCCTCGATGGTCCCCGAGTAGGAAATGCGGGCGAAGTTGAAGAACCGCGGAATCGGCGCCCAGAACGAGTCCTGGTTCAGCCGGCGCACCCGACGCAGGAAGTTGATCCCCCATGTCTGTTCGGGGCTCTCGCGGAACCGCATGGTCTTGAAGGGGATGGCCATCTCCACCTGCCAGCCGCCTTCGGTACGCAGAGTCTCGACGTACCAGACGCCGTCCCAGTCGCGGTTGAATTCCCGCCCTTCGTTGAAGACCTGTCCGTCGAACTTGGCGCCTGCCGGGTTCGTCTCGAACATGTAGCCGTTCCGCCGGTCGTGGAAGGTGTCCACCGTGACCCCGAAGATGTCCCCGGCGCGGGTGGAGAAGTCCCGCGAAAGGTCGTTGACGATCAGGCCGTCGGGGTCGTCGTGGGCGTAGGCGCCGACATAGAGGAACTCGTCGTCGTAGAGCACCCGCACCTCGGTCTTGAAGGTCGCCGGCATGCCTTCATTGGGGTTGCCCTGGGTGAAGTCCGTCGCGACGGGAGCGTTCGCCCACTCGTCCTCGTCGAGGACGCCGTCGATCCGGATCGGATTCTCCGCGCGCACTGCCGGCAGGCGCCGCTCGAGACGCGCGGTCTCGAAGTCCACCCGCTCCTGGGAAAGAGCCGTACCGGGGGTCCAGAACGGCAAAAGGGCCGCGCAGAATCCCGGGATCAGAACCCGGACTGCGGCCCTTCCGCGGAGTAGGGCCGCGAACATGTCCACCGGCCAATGTACCACCGCCCGGGAAGGCCGGAGACGCCGAATTTCAGGACCGGGGCGGCGCCGTATCGCCGGCCGGCGGGGGCCGAAACACGGGGAGCGCGGCGTCCAGGCTCTCCCGGTCGCCGATCAGCACGACCGTGTCGCCGGCCTGATACGGGGCTTCCGCCTGCCGCTCGTGGATCGGCCGGCCGTCGCGGACCACGGCTACCTGGATGGCGCCGGTGCGCTTCCGGAGATCGAGCGTGGAGGCGGTCTCACCCACTGCGGCGGCGCCCGTTTCCACTTCGACCAGCTCCAGCGCGTCGTGGATTCCGAGATGTTTCAGTGCGTCGAGGCGCAGATCGGGATGCGGGCGGTCCCGAAACAGGCCGTAGTGCTCGGCCCGGACGGATTCCAATTCGCGCCAGATGCGGTTAATGGGGATTTCGTAGCTTTCGAGCGCCTTGGCGAACAACTCGAGTGACGCCTCGAATTCCTCGACGACGACGTCATTGGCGCCGAGCGCCAGCAGGTCGTCGATCGCCCGCACGTAGCGCGTGCGGACCACAATGTGGACGGAAGGGTTCAGCTCGCGCGCCAGCACCACCCCGCGCCGTTCGTCGCCGGGGGAGTTGATGGTGAAGAAGATCGTGCGCGCCCGCCGCACCCGCACGTGGTCGAGCACCGCCGGTTGGGTGCCGTTCCCGAAGAGAGCCGGGATGCCGTCGGCGCGGGCGCGGCGGATGAGTTCCGGGTTCTGATCGACGACGATGCAGGCGATGCCCGCCGCCTGGAGTACCCGCGCCAGGTACCGGCCGGCGAGGCCGTAGCCGACGACGACCGTGTGATCCGCAGCCCCGTGGATCGCTTCGCTGTCCGGGTGCCACTCGTGGGGCCGGCGCTGGTCCACCCACTCGACGATCGCGGGGCCGGTCCGAATCAGGAAGGGCGCGGCGATCATGGACAGCACGGCGGTGCTCAGGAACAACTGGTAGTCGGCGCCCCGGAACAGACCGAGCGGAATGCCGACCGCCGCGAGCAGGAAGGCGAACTCGCCGACGTGGCCGAGCCCGACGCCGGTGGCGAGCGCCGTGGAGAGCCGGCCGCCGGCCGCCAGCACTCCGGCGGCCGCGAGCAGCGCCTTCACCGCCAGGGCCGCCACTCCCAGCCCGACCACGAGCACGGGGTTCCCCGCCAGGACCGCCGGATCGAGCAGCATCCCGATCGAGCTGAAGAACACCCCGGTGAACAACGCGCGAAAGGGCAGCACGTCGGACAGCGCCTGCACCCCGTACTCGGACTCCGACAGGATGAGACCGGCGAGAAACGCCCCGATCGCCAGCGAGAAACCCGCGGTGTGGGTGACAAGGGCGGCGCCGAGCCCGAAGAACCCGACGCAGAGGGTGAACAGTTCGCGGTCCTTGAGCAGCGTGATGCGGTCGAGGACCCACGGCGTCAGGAGGCGTCCGAAGAAGATCAGCGCCGCGACGATCACCAGACCGCGGACGAGTTGGGTGAGCGCGGCCGTGGCTGCCTCCCCCTGGAAACCGGCCACCAGGGGCAGCAGCAGGACGAGGGGAAGGACGGAGAGGTCCTGAAAGATCAACAGGCTGATCGAGGCCTGCCCGTGCGGCGTCTCGAGTTCCTCCCGGTCGGCGATCGTCTTGGCAACGATCGCCGTGGAAGACATCGCTCCGAGAGCGCCGTAGAACAGGGCGTAGGGCGCGGGCGCCCCGAACGCGATGGCGGCGAGGGCCACGACGGCGATGGTCCCGCCCACCTGGACCCCACCCCCCAGGAACACCATCCGGGCCCAATCCCGAACCTGGGAGAGCGACAACTCGAGGCCGACCGCGAACAGCAGCAGGGCGACGCCGAGTTCGGTCAGGGTCTCGATGTTCTCGGGAACCGCGATCAGCCCGAGTCCGGCGGGGCCGACCAGCACCCCGGCAAGTACGAATCCCAGGAGCGGCGGGGCATTGAGCCGGTGGGCCAGCGCCACGATGGGGATCGCGAGGCCCACCAGCAGGGCCAGGTCCCGCAGGAGGCCGACTTCGGTCAGGGCGGGGCTCCGGGTGCGGGGGCGGGAACCGATTCGTCAAGCAGCCGGCCGACGGCCCGGCGATAACCGGCGAGCGCCCGCAGGGTCAGCGAACCCGGCCGTCCGTTCCCGATGCTCCGGCGCGGCTCGCCGGGCGCCACCGACCAGGTCACCGGCAGCACCTCCCGGGAGGAACTGGTCAGGAAGGCCTCGTCGGCGCCAGGGAGCCAGCCGGGTCCGAGGGGCGTCTCGTCGAACGGGATGTCCAGCTCTCGCAGGACCTCCAGAACGAGCGCCCGGGTGATCCCGGGGAGCAGGCCATCCCCGAGCGGGGGGGTGAGGATCACGCCGTCGTCCACCAGGAAGAGGTTCGAGGTCGCGCCCTCGGTCAGATCGCCGCCGCTTCCGCGGATGACGGCCTCGTGCGCCCCGGCGGCTTCGGCTTCCCGGACGGCGAGCCGGGCCCCCAGCAGATTGTGGGTCTTGACGTCGGCCGGGAGCCCGCCGGGCGCCGCGCGAACCCAGCCGGAGAGCAGCACTCCGACCCCCTCGCGTTCGGGGTCCACCGGAAGCGGCGGCAGCGGCCGCACCAGGATGATCAGCGAGGGTGCGCCTCCCTGGGACCCCGCGGTGAGGATCACGCGGAGCGAGTGTTCGCCGGTGATGCCGGTGGCCTCCTGCGTGGCGCGCAGCCGCGCCGTGATCTCGGCGTCCGGGATGTCGAGCGGAATCCCCAGGAACTTCGCCGAGTGGCGGAGCCGGGTCAGGTGCCGCGCGAAGAGGAACGGGACGTGGCCGTAGGTCCGCAGGTTCTCGTAGACTGCCTCCCCGTAGAGGAATCCCGCGTCCACCGGACTGACGCGCGCCTCCTGTGCGGGTCCGATCCAGCCGTCCACGTTGGCCCACGCGCCCGTCATCCGGCCACTGTACCGGGAACCGGGGTCCACCAGGGCCACACCCCGCGGGCGCCCCGCCCCTGATACAGTCGCGAATCGGACCCATGAGAGGCAGGGCGGTTCTCACCATTGCGCTTGGTATGGCGCTTGCCGTGTCCGCCTGCGGCCCGGGGGCGCCGGAAGAGGGGCTGATCGCCATCACCGGCGGTCTCGTGTATCCGGTCGGTTCCGAGCCGATTCCCGGCGGCACGGTGGTGATCCGCGACGGCAAGATCGAGGCGGTGGGCGCCGATGTTGCGGTTCCCGCGGGAGCCGAGGTGATCGACGCGGCCGGGATGAGCGTCATCCCCGGGATCATCGAGACGCATTCCCACACCGGATTCAAGGTGCTCAACATTCCGGCGACCGGGGCGAACAACAACGAACTCTCGGTCCCCATCAACGCTCACGTCCGCGCGATTGACGGTCTGGACTCCGGGGATCCGGCTTTCGCCCTCGCGGTGGCCTCCGGAATCACCACCCAGAACATCACCACCGGCAGCCGGAGCCCCAACAGCGGGCAGGCGGCGCTCGTGAAGATGCGGGGCGGCACCGTCGCGGACATGTTCCTTGCCCCCGGGGGCATCAAGATGGCAATCCGCGCCACCACGCCGTATCCCAACTTCCCCGAGACCGAGCAGGAAGTCTTCGACCTGCTGAGCGGCGAACTCGAGGCCGCGGGGGAATATCTCGATGCCCTTGCCGCCCACGAGGCGGATTCCGCAAATCCGAAACCCCCGCGGAACCTGACCTACGAGGCCCTCGGCAAGCTGCTGACCCGCGAGTGGGTCCTGGGCGTCCATTCGAGCAGCGAGCAGCAGATGCGTCACGCGATGGAACTCAGGCGCCGGTTCAACCTCGACGCCTACATCCATCACGGAGGCGCGACGCTGACCCTTGCCGAAGAACTGCACGAGCTCGGGATGCCGGTGAGCTACGGCCCCGTACTTCCCGGTGACAGCCGCGAGAGCGAGGATCTCCTCGGTCCGGTCCGGCTCGCGGAACTCGGTGGCCTGGTCGCCTTCCATCAGGACCCCCCGGACGGTCATTCCTACTGGCTGCGCCACACCGGCGCCATGTTCGTGCGCCAGGGGATGCCCGCCGGAGACGCGCTTGCCGCGCTCACCCTGAACGGCGCCCGCATCTTCCATGTGGATGACCGGATCGGGAGCCTCGAACCCGGAAAGGACGCCGACGTCGTCATCCTCGGAGGCGAGGATCCGCTGGCCTACGAGAGCCTGGTGATGCGGGTCTTCGTGGACGGGGTGGAAGTCTTCAACCGCGAGACCGGCTACAACGTCTTCGGCGACGTGGTCCCGGAGGGCTGGTGATGCATCGCTTCCGCCGCCGGCTGATCGTTCTCGCCCTGGCGCTTGCCTGCCCGGCTTTGGGCCTGGGCCAGCCCGTGGCCATCGTGGGTGGCGAGGTCCACACCGGAACCGGGGAGATTCTGGCGGGCGCAACGGTGGTCATCGAGAGCGGGAAGATCAGCGCCGTCGGCGCCGGGGCCGAGGTTCCCGAGGGGGCCGAGGTGATTTCGGCCGAGGGGATGGTGGTCACCCCCGGATTCATCGATGCCCAGACGTTTCTCGGACCCGGTGCGACCACCGGCGGGGCGCTCATCAACCTGATCGGCGAACCGGGCGACGCCATCGCGCCGCAGATCCGGGCGGTGGACCGATTCGCCGAGGGGCTCGCTCCCCTGTGGCTTCAGTCCGGAGTCACGACGGTGTATCTGGCCCCCGATCCGCGGCTCCTGATCGGCGGTACCGGCGCTGTGGTGAAGCTGGCCGGCTCGGCGGACACCGCCATCGTGGCCGAGGAGACGGCGGTCGCTGCCTCCTTCGGCGAGACCGCTGTCGGGGACACGGCTCCGGGAAGTGATGCGCCCAGCGGCCGGACCACCCGGCAGGGGATGATCTATGACTTCCGGAGCACCCTGATCCGCGCGGGCGAGGACGCTATCGAGGGTGAGGCCGGAGGGGTGCTGGGCCGCCTCCTCGCCGGCGAACTCCCGCTGCGGATGCTCGCGAACAAGCCCGACGACATCGAGACGGCGCTCCGGGTGGCCGGCGAGTTCGATGTGCGGCTGGTCCTCGACCAGGCGGCCGGCGCCGCGGCGGTTGCGTCCGGGCTGGCCGAAGCGGGAGTCCCGGTCGTGGTCGGACCCTCCGTCATCGGAATCGGGGATGGCGGCCCCATGGAACTCAAGGGCCACTCGCCGGCGACGGCGGGCCTCCTCCACGAGGCCGGCGTGAAGATCGCACTCTCCACCTTCGGCTCCCGGGGCCGCTCGGTCGCGATGGAGGCCATCGTCGCCTGGGCGCACGGACTCCCGCGGGAAGCCGCGCTCGGCGCGGTCACCGCGGACTCCGCGGAGATCCTGGGAGTGGAGGGCCGCATCGGGAGCCTTGCCGTCGGACTCGACGGCGATGTTGTTGTCTGGGATTCCCACCCCATCGGCACCTATGCCAGGACCGCGGTGGTTCTGGTTGACGGCGCCGTAGCCTTCCGCCGCTAGCGGCGCTACTGAACCATGCTCCGACAAATCTTTCTGGCGGGCGCTGTCCTCGCCGCTCCTCTCCTCGCTCCGTCCGCCCGCTCCGCCGAGCATCCGGACCCGAAGGTCCAGGCCGGTCTCACCATGCTCGACGAGTGGGTCCGCTCGCAGGTCGAATACTCGGGAGTCGGACTCGTGATCGGGATCGTCCACGATCAGGACGTCGTCTTCCTCAAGGCGTACGGGCATTCGTCCCTCGATCCCGGGACGCCGATGAGCGAGGATTCGATCTTCCGGATCGCCTCCCACTCGAAGCTCTTCACCGCCATCAGCGTGCTGCGCGAGCGGGATGCCGGAACGATCCGACTCGACGACCGGATCACCGAACACCTCCCCTGGTTCGACATCGAGAACCGTCATCCCGAAGCCCGGGCGGTGACCGTGCGCCACCTCCTCACCCACACCGCCGGCCTGCCGCGGGAGTCCAACCACCCGGCCTGGACCGAATTCGAGTTCCCCGAGGCGGAGGCCGTCCGGGACACGGTCTCCGACCAGGAGACCACCTATCCCACCGAGACCAAGTGGAAGTACTCGAACCTGGGGTTCACCCTCGCCGGGATGGTGGCCGAGGCCGCCTCCGGGAAGTCCTTCGCCAGCCTTGTGAACGAGGGGATTCTGGAGCCGCTCGGGATGGACTCGACGAGCGTGGGGCCGATCCCGGCGGACCACCAGGACCGCCTCGCGACCGGATACGGCCGGCGGATGGCGGACGGCAGCCGGCAGAGCATGCCCTTCGTGGACGCCCGTTCCTTCGACCCGGCGACCGGGCTCTCCTCGAACGTGCCGGACATGCTCCGGTTCCTGCAGTGGCAGATGCGGGTCCGCGCCCGCAAGAGCGAGGAGGTCCTCGCCCCCAACACCCTGCTCGAAATGCAGCGGGTCCACTGGGTCCAGCCCTCCTGGGACAGTGGCTGGGGACTCGGGTTCTCGGTGCGTCACACGGGGGACCGCGATCTCGTGGGTCACGGGGGCTCCTATCCCGGTTACCGCACCCAGACGCAACTGAGTCCCGAGGAGAAGGTGGGCGTGGTGGTGTTCACGAACGCCGGTGACGGGAATCCCGGCCGCTTCGTCGAGAAGGCCTTGGAGTGGGTGGCGCCGCACCTGGCCGCAGAGGAGGAGGAAAAGGCGGTTTACAGCTCGGCCTGGGACATCTACCTCGGGACCTACCGGAACCGCTGGGGAGACACCAGCGTGCTGCGCCTCGAGGACGAACTGGTGATCTTCTCGCCCCTCTCGGAGAACCCCGACCGCTCCCGCGGCGTCCTGAAGCCGACCGATGAACCGCACGTGTTCCGGCTGGAGAGCGACGGGTTCGGCGCCCACGGGGAGCTGGTCCGCTTCCAGGTGAACGACGAGGGCGCCGCGCTCCGCATCTACGTGGGCGTCAACTACTCCGAGAAGGTCCGCTGAAGCCGGTCTCCGGGGGGCGCCCCGAGCCTGGCAGCAGTTGCCGCGGGCGCCGCGGCCAACCGCAGGATGCGGGCTACCGGAGTCGGGACAGGAAGTCCGCGAAGCTGGTGGCCGCGCCGGCGGCGGCCAGCACCCGTTCCGTGGACACGGCGCGGAGCGCTCCGAGGTGGCCGTCGTCCGGGAACGCCGGCGGAACGATGCATCCCCGCTGCCGCAGGACGAATCCCGCCATCTCGGCGCGGCCTTCCACACGACCCTCGGCGCGGCCTTCCGCACGACCCTCGGCGCGGCCTTCCGCGCGACCCTCGGCGCGGCTCTCGGCGCGGTGTTTGCCCAGGAGCGGATCGTCGTCGGGACCCGTCCCTTCCCGTTCCCCGAGCGCGCGGCCCACCCGCTCCAGTACGGCCGAAGTCGCCGGGGACACCACCGGCTCGTTCAGCGCCCGGTGGATCTCCTCCGCCCGCCAACCCGGAAAGGCGCGGCTCTCCGCCGACAGCGCATACCCCGCGTCGCCCAGCAGATAGATCCGCAGTTCCGGCCTGAGACGGCGCCGCCGGCTCGTCGAATACACCCCCGGAACCTCCACCCACAACTCCGGAAACCCCCACTCCTCGTAGAGCGCCAGCTTGTTCCGGCGAATGTCGGACGTGTGGTCCACCTCGAGCACCACGTCCGGGTAGGCGTGCTCCCCGACCCGCAGAAACCCGAGACTCACATCTCCCGCCCGCTCCGTATGGAGAAACACGATCTCGTCCGGATGGATCACGCGCACCTGCCGGGAGTCGGCGTCCAGCAACTGCACCCGGGAAGCGCCGAGAAGCCGGATCGGCGCCCCCCGGGTCTGCGAAATCCGCTCCGCCAGCGCCGCCAGCCGGCGGGCCGGCTCCTCGTGTTCGCGACGCGGGCCGTCCCGCAGCATCCAGGCGAGTCCCGCCTCCGAGTCGAAGAACTCGATCTTCCGGCCGTCCTCGGGGTAGTCCTCGTACTCCTGGAGCGTCATGCGGCAGGACTCGCAGCCCACGAACTCCAGCGCCGAAACCGGCGTCCAGCGGCGCTTCGGCAGTGG
>Ga0209021_1003839_pt1 | contig 11635 bp, 9 predicted proteins | sample PinacodermFT_FD_187299 | JGI IMG/M metagenome (GOLD analysis project Ga0209021, IMG submission 187299) | Host-associated microbial community of the marine sponge Aplysina aerophoba from Gulf of Piran - sponge pinacoderm, lysed by freeze-thaw... | ecosystem: Host-associated > Porifera > Sponge >... | reverse complement strand
TGGGTACTACTGTCTGTAGCCCCGGTTGGCGAAATGGGCAGAGGCGGCCAGACTGGCTCTGCTGTCGTTTGTTCCATGGACGCTTCCGTACCTGATTTCAGCCGCCTGTTGTTGCTGGCCTCCATCCTCTTCGTGGCCACGGCCCTCTATTTCGGAACCCGGGGAGGGTTCTACGACAGTGACGACTATCATGGCAACGGCTCGGCCCACTGACCAGCACCATCAGGGGGTCTCACCGAACCCATCGGGGCTGCCCTGGCTGATCTGCTCCTCCACGGGGCAGTCTTCAGCGGTGAGTAGATCCTCAGCTGTGCCGTTGCGGGACACGCTGGACAGACGACTCATCACCGAGCCCACGGAATTCAACCGCACCATTTCCTGCCAGGCCTGCAGCTCACCGTCCTCATCGGTTTCGTAGCGCAGGGTCACCACCCCGCCACTGACTTCTACAACCTCGGCTTGCTCAATCCAACGCTGCTGGTCGGAGAGAAACACCCATACGGGACGCCCGTCACACTGGGCCTCATAGAGCTTGCGGTCGAACATGGGACTCCCATTAATCACCCGGTCGCCAACCGCCTGCCGGTGATTGGAGACAATCTAGGGCCATAGCACTTCCAACGAGACGGTGTCTGCAACGAGAATTACCCCTGAACCCCGGGATTGGCGACTTCAGCTTTGGACCTGGCCGGAGGTGGAGCGCTATTTGGAGTACGACAAGGGCGTGATCCTGCCCCTGGGCTCCACCGAGCAGCACGGCCCCACGGGCGCCATCGGGACCGATGCCCTCACGGCCGATGCCGTGGCCCAGGTCGTGGCGGAGCGAAGTCATGTTCTGGTGGCCCCTCCCCAGGCGTTTGGTATGGCTGAGCATCACCTGGGATTTCCCGGCACCATCAGCCTTCAGCCCAGCACCCTTCTGGCCCTGTTGCGGGATATGGTGGTTTCCCTGGCGCGCCATGGCTTCGAGCGGATTTACGTGATCAACGGTCATGGGGGCAACATGGCCACTGCTCGTGCCGCTTTTATCGAGGCCTACGACCGTGCAGCCAGCCTGGGGCTAGCCAGTGCGCCACGGCTGCGCTGCAAGCTGGCCAACTGGTTTCTGGCGCCAGCGGTCATGGCTCATGCCCGTCAACTCTATGGTGCGCGGGAAGGCCAGCACGCCACCCCCAGCGAGATTGCCCTGACGCTCCATCTCTATCCCGACCTGGCCCGGAAACTCGAGCCCCTGCCCGAACCTGCACCCGTTGGCCCCATCCACGGGTGGGAGGACTTTCGTTGCCGCTATCCCGACGGACGAATGGGCTCCGATCCTTCCCTGGCCACAGCGGCGGCGGGGCAAGAGTTTCTGGAGCGAGCCGCTACGGCCTTGTGTGAGGATCTTCAGCGCTTCCTGCAGGCCCCTTGAAGTATCGAGGGCTTATGGTGCAGGCCGTTGTGACGATGCCATGGACCGGATTGATCGGGACGATGTGCGCCACGTGGCCCGTCTGGCCCGTCTGGCCTTGCCGGAGGAGCACGTTGCAACCATCACCGGCCAACTGGAGTCCATCCTGGACTACGTATCCCACTTGCAGTCCATTGACACCACTGGCGTACCGCCCACCACGCGTGCGGTAGAGGTGGTGAACGTGACGCGAGCGGATCAGGTGAACCCTGCAACCGTACGGGAAGACCTGCTCGATCAAGCGCCCCAGCGTGAGGGTGCCCTGCTGGTGGTGCCCCGCATCCTGGCGGAATAGGGGAGGACGAAGTACAGACCTCCCGCAGTCTAGGACCGGCGCGGCAGGGGGGTCACAGCCGTGCGATGGAGAACGTGAAGCAACTGGCGACAGCCCCAGCGGCTGGGCACGATGCGCACCAGGTTACGCAGACGGCTGCGGCTGCGCTTGTGGCTGCGGATGCCGAGAAATACGTCGTAGAGGAAATTCAGCAGGTCGCCGCACGATTCGTAAATACCCAGGCGCTGGGGTGAACCCTTCATATCCAGGAGGGGCTTCACAGCCTCGTAGGCGGGCTTGTAATGAAACCAGGGGATCGAAGGCCAGAGATGATGGACCAGATGGTAGTTCTGCCCCATGATCAACCAGTTCATGGTCTTGCCGGGGTAGATCCGGGCATTGCGCCAACGGTTGCGCTCGTGGAAGGGGCGATGGGGGAGATAGTCGAAAAACAACCCCAGGGTGACCCCCACCAGCAGTGCCGGGGCAAACCAGCAGTTGAACACGAACGACAAGAACCCCTGCTGGGCTGCCGTCACCACAACGACCAGGAAAATGCCGCGGGCAATTCCCCATTCCAACAGCTCGTAACGTCGCCAGAGCCGACGATGGAAGAAGAAGTACTCATGATAGAAGAAGCGCGGCGCAATGAGCCACAGGGGACCAAAGGTGGACACCGTGTGATCCGGGTCCTTCTCCGGGTCGTTCACATGGGCATGGTGTTCCAGGTGAACCCTCGTGAACACCGGATAGCTGAATCCCAGCAGCATGGCAGCCCCATGGCCCATGAAGGCATTCCAGAAGCGGTGAGGGTGGGCAGCGCGATGACAGGCGTCATGGATGACGGTGCCCTGCATGTGGAGGGCCAGGAATCCCGTGGCCACCAGCAGGGGAAGAGGCCAGTTGCCCACGAACCATCCCCAGACGGTCAGTCCTGCCAACAGGTAGCCGCACAAGAACAGGCCCACCGTCGGATTCCATGGTTCTGGTGGTCCGAGGAAGTGCCGTGGCACGGAGCGACAGTGATCCGGCGCCGCGGCCACGGCAGCGGAGGAAGGCGCTTCTGTAGAGGCAGGGATCACTGAACCGGTCATCACCAGGGCTTACCCTTCGGGCTCATGGTCCCTGGGTCGTGCATGCCCGTCACTTTAGAGAAGGATTGGGCAGTTGCCGAAGGATTCTTCGCCTGACCGACAGGTGTGGCGTGACAGCTTGATCCGGAGCCTGCACCTAAAGTCTGCCTGGCTCTTCGCCAGCGCAGCCCATGGCCAACTTGAAGTTTCTGGCTCCCCATGGTCTTCATGGAGGCAATCTCCGTGGAGACCTGTCAGGGGGAGTCACCGCTGCCGTGGTCGCCCTGCCTCTGGCTCTGGCCTTCGGCAACGCTGCCCTGGGGGAAGGCGGTGCTGTCTATGGCCTCTACGGGGCTGTGGTGGTGGGGTTCTTTGCAGCCCTGTTCGGGGGCACGCCGTCCCAGGTGTCCGGTCCCACAGGACCCATGAGTGTGGCAGTGGCCGGTGTGGTGGCCACACTGGCGGAGTTGGGGGTCAACCAGGACATGGCAGCCGGTGAGCTGCTGCCCCTGGTGATGGCGGCTGTGGTGCTGGGGGGACTCTTCCAAATCCTTTTTGGCCTGTTGCGGCTGGGACGCTATGTGACCCTGGTGCCCTATTCCGTGGTCTCGGGTTTCATGTCCGGGATCGGGGTGATCATTCTGCTGCTGCAAGCGGGACCTTTCATAGGCATCAACACCAGGGGAGGGGTTGTGGACTCCCTCGCCCAACTGCACCAGCACTTCACCACAGGCGGTGGACCCAACCTGGCGGCAACCGGCATTGGGGCGATGACCCTGGCCGTGGTCTTCCTGACCCCCAAACGCATTGCCCAGCTTCTGCCTTCGCCCCTGTTGGCCCTGTTGCTGATCACCCCCATCTCCTTGATCCGGGGTGAGAACGTGCCTCGGATCGGGTTGATTCCCGAAGGGGGCCTACACCTGACCCTGCCCGCTGTGGGGGACCACTGGGGCGCCCTGGTGCAGGCGGGCTTGATTCTGGCGGTTCTCGGCTCCATCGATTCCCTGCTTACCTCACTGGTGGCGGACAGCCTCACCCAAACCCAGCATCGGTCCGACCGTGAGCTCATCGGCCAGGGCATTGGCAACAGCCTGGCGGGCCTGTTCTCCGGCTTGCCAGGCGCTGGCGCCACCATGCGCACGGTCATCAACGTGAAATCCGGCGGCAAAACGCCCCTGTCCGGGATGATCCACTCCCTCACCCTTCTGCTGGTTCTCATGGGCGCCGGTCCCATGGCGTCCCAGATTCCCAACGCTCTGCTGGCAGGCATCCTGGCCAAGGTGGGCATCGACATCATTGACTGGAACTTTCTCTTCCGGGCGCACCGCATCTCCACCAAAACGGCAGGGGTCATGTACGGGGTGTTGCTGATGACGGTGTTCTGGGATCTGATCTGGGCGGTGCTGGTGGGGATCTTCGTGGCCAATCTCATGACGATGGAGAGCATCACGGCCTACCAGTTGGAGGGGATGGACGCTCAAGACCGCGGCGCCGTGGCCAACTCCGATCTGCCGGAGGACGAAAGGACGTTGCTGGATGCCTGTGGTGGTCACGTGATGGTGTTCCGCCTGAGTGGCCCCCTCAGCTTCGGGGCCGCTAAAGGCATTAGTGATCGGATGTCTCTGGTGCGTAATTACAAGGTCCTGATCCTGGACCTCTCCACCGTGGCCCGCCTCGGGGTGACGGCTGCACTGGCCATCGAGTCCATGCTCAATGCGGCGGCGGGCGACAAGCGTCATGTATTTCTGATTGCACCGGAGGGGCGGGTGCGGAGACGGCTTGAGCGTCTCAACCTCCAGGATCGCATCACTGGAGATCTGAGTATCAGCCGTAAGGCGGCCTTGCAGCGGGCTGTGGACCTGTGCCGTCCCTAAAAAAAAGGCAGCCCCCTGGCTGCCTCGACGCACTTTCCACAAGCCCATGCAACCGCTTCCCCGGTCCGGGTGTGGTTGCCGTTCATACGGAAACAAAACTTTTTGTGGGGAAGACGAAGGACGCGCGGGCTTGTCGTGGCTGGACTTCCGGTCGGCTTTGGGCAATCAAAACGGCCGCAACACCAACAGCCAGACCAAAACCGAAGACCCCCACCAAGGCCCCACTACCGTGGCCCACCCACCACAACCAATGCGTCCTGGCCTGACAAGCTGCCCGATAGGGGAACTTGACGCGCTCTCCACCCTGCCTGGCCAGACGACAAGCCCTTCGACGTTCGGCCCAACTCAGAAAAAAGTACTCCGATCCTTGCAGGCGCTTGTCCGTAAACAGTTGGTGCAGCTTTTTCTCCCGCTCCCGCTCCCTGGACAGCTTCACAACCTGGTAGATCCTGTCCGGCTTGAGTTCATTCATGCGCCGCTGGATATCGGCGGTGATGCCAATCTTGGTCAGCCCCTGGCTGTTAACGATGTAAAGAAATCCCATGGGCGCTGATGGGCATATGCAGGAAGGGAAGTGCCCACCGCGGGACTTGAACCCGCACAACCGAAGTCACTGGTACCTAAAACCAGCGCGTCTACCAATTCCGCCAGGTGGGCACGTTTGCCGACACCCACAACTTAAAACAGGAAGCGGTGGGCTTCAGCAGCGTCCTTGAGCAAATCTGCCAGAATCCATGGTGTAGTCGTGGCGGATGATGGCTCCCGGACACCCTGAACATGATCTTCTGGGGGTTGTCTCCCTTACGCTGCCGGAAGCGTGGCAGCACGCGCTGAATCACTTGCTGAACACGGTCCTGGCCTTCTCCGGGCTGTCCCTTGTGCTGGGCTACGGGGTTCTGGCCCTGGCCCTGCCCCTGCTGCTGCTGCCCACTGCCTTCCCGGAACTTTCCCGTCCCCGCGATGGGCTGTGGTCTCTGGTGCTGGCGGCTCTCGCACCCTTGCTGCTGCTGAATCGCTTGCCTGTCTTCAGCAGCGCCGGCTTCGGTGAGCTGATTGCCACAGTGTTGATGGCGCGTCTTGCCGCCGAGGTGGGGCAAGGGCGCTGGGGGGCACTCACCCCGGATCAGAGAGTGGCGCTGCGCCACCTGCCCCGATGGCGTCGCGCTGGAACCGATTTGATCGCTGCTGTTGTACAGGCAGCAAAGGTCGCCTGGAGTGCTACTACACGGACGGCACGGACGGCCTGGAGTGCAGTGTCAGACCAAAAAGACCCTGTTGTACAGCACCAACCCGGGCCATCCGCCCAGCAACCTGCCCACAACCCTGCTCGTCAACACAAACAGTGGATCCGTCCCGACCCGTCGGACGGGACACAGGTGAATCAGGATCAAGATGGTGAGACCAGCCCCGAGATCCCGGATGAGATCCCTGGAACGGGGGCTGGTGCGAGTCCGGCGCCTGGTCATGCCTCCGACGCTGAACCCGACCGACCGGTTGCTGACGGTGATGGCGATCAGGGGAGCGGGAGTGCTCAAGCCGGCGTGGAGGACACAGGTATCGGTGCAGAGAGGGAAACCACACCGAAGCAGGAGCATCCAGACAGGCCAACCGTTGCTGAGCCGGTGGCGGAGATGGTGGACGACACCCCTGAAGAACATGGCGCTACCGAGCCTGCAGAAAGCGCCCAGCCCGCTCAACCGCCTGACGGTGGAGACGGTGATCCTGGTGATGCCAAGGGCGCCGATGGAGCGCCGGAGGTTGTTGAGAGTTGTGCCGATCCCCTGGAGGCAGAATCGTCCGAGGGGTTTGCAGCCACTGTTGTTGACCGGGTGCCGGAGTCCGGGGATCGTGTTGTCGAGGAGCCGAGTGCTCCTGGATTTGTCGAGCCTTCCGAGGCAGGCGCAAAGCCCGCTCAGCCGCTTGATGAAACGGGCAACCCGGAGGTCGGCGAAGCCGATGCATCCGTCCAGGATGCAGAGAACAGCGCACCCGTGGACATGGCGCCGGATAACAACCCGGGGTATGCGGCTGCTACCGGAGCGAGCCGGGAGACGACTGGCGCTTCAGGGGCTGAAGCCGAGTCGGCACAACCGTCTCGGCAAGATTGGGTGGATGCGGATGCGGTGCTCCACAACTTTGATGAAGTGGACGAGGTAGTGCGGGACTCCAACTCGCCGACCAACTGATCCGGGGAGGCAAGCCTTGCCACCTTGCCACAAGGGCAAGGGAAGCGGGAAGATTGTCAGGATCCGAACCCGCCCCTCGCCGTGGAGAGTGACAGCTACCGAAGCACCATCAACCTTCCGAAGACCGGCTTCGGGATGCGGGCCAATGCCGTGGAGCGAGAGCCCCAACTCCAGCGGTTCTGGGCTGAGCACAAGGTGTATGAGCGACTGAGCCGGAGCAACCCCGGCGAGCCCTTCGTGCTCCACGATGGTCCGCCCTATGCCAACGGGGCACTGCATATGGGTCATGCCCTTAACAAGGTGCTCAAGGACATCATCAACAAATACAAGCTGTTAAAGGGGCGCAAGGTGCGCTTTGTGCCGGGTTGGGATTGCCATGGCCTGCCGATCGAACTGAAGGTTTTGCAAGAACTGACACTGGAGCAGCGGCAGCAACTCACCCCCATCAAGCTCCGCAAAAAAGCAGCGGCCTATGCCCGCAAGCAAATGGAGAGTCAGCGGCAGGGCTTTCGCCGGTGGGGCGTCTGGGGTGACTGGGACAACCCCTATCTCACCCTTCAGAAGGAGTATGAAGCCGCGCAGATCGAGGTCTTTGGCCGCATGGTGCTGGCTGGCCACGTCTACCGCGGCCTGAAACCGGTGCATTGGAGTCCCAGTTCCCAAACGGCTTTGGCGGAAGCGGAACTGGAGTATCCCGAAGGTCACATCAGCACCAGCGTCTATGGGGCCTTCCCCGTGCAGACCGTACCCGATGCCCTGGACCCGCATCCGGATGGGGCAGCCCGGGAGCTCCACTTGGCCGTCTGGACCACCACCCCCTGGACCTTGCCAGCCAACGTGGCGGTGGCGGTGAATCCTCAACTGGATTATGCCGTCGTCACCACAGCGGACGGGCGGCGTCTGGTGGTGGCCTGTGGGCGGTGTGCAGCCCTGAGCCAGGTGCTGGATCAGCCCCTGGAGGTTCTCCGCACCGTGCCGGGGACCGCGTTGGAGGGAATTGACTATCGCCACCCCCTGTTGGAGCGCCACGGCCGTGTGGTGTTGGGGGGCGATATGGTCACCGCCGACTCCGGCACCGGTTTGGTGCATATTGCCCCAGGGCACGGGGCGGAAGACTTTGCCATTGGCCGGCGCTACAATCTGCCCACCCTCTGTCCGGTGGATGGTGCGGGGCAATTTACCGCCGAGGCTGGCCCCTTTGCCGGGCTCAACGTGCTGGAGGACGCCAACCCTGCCATCGTTGCCGCCCTCAAGGACCAGGGCGCCCTGCTGGCCTCTGTGCCCTATACCCACCGCTACCCCTATGACTGGCGCACGAAAAAACCCACCATCTTCCGGGCCACGGAACAATGGTTTGCCTCGTTGACAGGGTTTCGGGAGGCGGCCCTGGCAGCCATTGATCAGGTCACATGGCTTCCCGTCTCCGGCCGGAACCGCATTGAGGCCATGGTGCGGGAACGGGGGGACTGGTGCATTTCCCGGCAACGGGCCTGGGGTGTGCCCATTCCGGTGTTCTATGCCCGCAGTGGAGATGAGGTGCTGCTCAATGCAGACACCATTGCCCATGTGCAGAAGCTGTTCGCCACCCACGGCAGTGACGCTTGGTGGACAATGAGCGAGGCGGAACTCTTGCCACCTGCCTATGCCCCGGAGGCCGAGCGCTGGCGCAAGGGTACCGACACCATGGATGTGTGGTTTGATTCTGGTTCCAGTTGGGCGGCGGTGGCGGCTGGCCGTGCGGAGCTTACGTATCCGGCCCATATCTACCTGGAGGGCTCGGATCAGCATCGGGGTTGGTTTCAATCGTCCCTGCTTACCTCTGTTGCAGTACACGGCCATGCCCCCTACCGCTGTGTGCTCACCCATGGATTTACCCTGGATGAACAGGGCCGCAAGATGAGTAAGTCTCTCGGCAATGTTGTGGATCCCGCAGTCGTTATTGCTGGTGGTAAGAATAAGAAAACTGAACCGGCCTATGGGGCTGACGTGTTGCGGCTCTGGGTCAGCTCCGTGGACTATTCCTCCGATGTTACCATTGGCTCCGGCATCCTGCGGCAACTGGCGGATGTGTATCGCAAAGTGCGCAACACCTGCCGCTATATGCTTGGCAATCTTTATGATTTCCAACCCGAGAGTAACGGCGTTCCCTTCGAGAAGCTGGCATGGCTGGATCGTTGGCTGCTTCATCGCACGGGAGAGGTTCTCCAGGACGCAACCAGGGCATTTGAAGAATATGAATTTTATCGTTTCTTCCAGATTCTTCAGAACTTTTGTGTCGTTGATCTTTCTAATTTTTACCTGGATATTGTCAAGGACAGGCTATATATTAGTGCTCCCCAGGACGAGTCACGGCGCCAGTGCCAAACAGTGTTGGCTATTGTGGTGGAGCACTTGGCGGGCATGATGGCCCCTGTGCTCTGCCACATGGCTGAAGACATCTGGCAGAACCTCCCCTATGCTATCCGGGAAACCTCCGTATTTGAGCGGGGTTGGCCCCAAGCCTCCTCCGATTGGCGCCATGATCGGTTGGCGGCAGTCGTGCGGCAGTTGCGCCGCCTGCGCGCCAGCGTCAACCGTCAGCTCCAGGCCAGCCAGGCTACGGGCCACATCGGCGCCTCCCTGGAGGCACAAGTCCGCCTGCACGTTCAGGATCCGGACATTCAAAGGGCCGTCACCTGGTTTCAGGACCACGGCTCCAGTGCGGAGGACCTGGTGAAAGACTGGCTCCTGGTCTCTCAACTGCGCCTCGGCGGCGATCCTTTGTCTCAACCCGTGGCGGAATCCCGGGAGGATGGCCTCCACATTCAGGTGGCCAAGGCGGATGGTCAAAAATGTTGCCGTTGCTGGCACTACACCACGGATCAGGGGCAGGCATCAGACGACGATTCCCACATCTGTGGTCGCTGCGCAGACGTTCTCAAGCGTGCCGCAACCGCCGTGTGACGACCCCTCAAACTGATTGTGCTGGATCCCCTCCTTCCCATGGCAATACCGAGCAACATCAACGCGGACCATGCAGGGCGCACCGGTTCCGTGGAACGGGTGACCAAGGAAACCCGGGTGCGGCTGCGCCTGAACCTGGACGGAACGGGCTGTGGTCAGGTGGAGACCACCATCCCTTTTCTGGACCACATGCTCATGCAACTGGTGAGCCATGGCCTCTTTGATCTTCAGGTGCAGGCCCATGGAGACACCGAGATTGACGATCACCACACCAATGAAGACGTGGGCATCAGCCTGGGGCAGGCTTTGGGGCAGGCTTTGGGGGATCGCCGCGGAATTCATCGCTTCGGGCATTTCCTGGCCCCATTGGATGAGGCTCTGGTGCAGGTGGCGCTGGACTGCTCCGGTCGGCCCCACCTGGAGTTTGATCTGCAACTGCGCGCCGAGCGCATTGGCCGCTACGACACCCAACTTGTGCGGGAATTTTTTGTGGCCGTGGTCAATAACAGTGGCCTCACCCTGCACATCCGCCAGCTCCATGGCCGCAACGACCACCACGTTGTGGAGGCCTGCTTCAAAGCCTTTGCCCGGGCGTTGCGCATGGCCACGGAAGTGGACCCACGCCGCTCCGGCCAGGTGCCCAGCTCCAAGGGTGTGCTGGAACAGGCGGGGGGTGGTTGAGGGGGCTGGTGCTGCCCAACCACATGGAACCCGTTGCTACCAAACGACTGGGAGCGGTCGGTGGCCTTGCCCGGCCATCGGTTGTGCGCTGCGCGCTTCCTGACTATGCCACAGGTAAAGCTGGTGGTCCATAGCCGTCCCCCGTTCTCTCCCATTAGTGTGTCAGCAAGAGACGATCAGTTACAATTTCTTGCTCCAGTGTCTGCCCACCCATTTGGAAACGCTTGAGCATCGAGCGACCACAGTTTATAGCCACTTCACGGGCAAACAGCCCAGATGGTATATCGTAGTTGCAGTTCGTGCATCCAGACTTCTTGGAGGCATCGAGGCTCAAGGCTACAAACACTCCCCGCCGCTTTGCCGCCTCAATCCTGCGGAACATCTCATCGGGTGAAAACCCTTGAGCCCCGTAAAGGATCGCCTGGCTATGGTTGTAGGGAGGGTCACAGTACACAACATCTCCCTCTCTTGCACGGTCCAAGGACTCTTCATATTCTCGATGATAGAATCGGGCTCCGCGAATCCTTTCCGACCATGCATCCACCCGGAAACTGAAAGATCTGTAGTGGATTGGTTGGTGGACCCCGCACGGGGTTGACATATAGCCGTCTACTTTGCGGAAGCGGACAACACCACCGTAGGCTGCACGCACCAGGAACAGAAAGTCCGCAGCGTTTGCCCTCTCATTATAACGCGCTTTAATCTGCTCATATTTCTCTACCCTATCACCCTGCTGGGACTCCAGCCAACGGCTACGATACCAGTCCTTGACCACTTCGGGATTGCTTCGGAGCATCTGCCAGATGTCGATGAGCGGCTTGAAGCTGTCGGACGCCTCGGCACGTCCAGGTGCTAGCACGCCAAGCACAGCGCCAGAGCCAAGAAATGGCTCATGGTACATCCGGAATCGGCGAGGAAAGAACGAGATGATGGCACATGCAAAGCGCTGCTTGTTCCCAACCCATTTCAGGAGCTGCGAATTGAACGGTACAACTCCATCAGTCGTGTTCTCTTCAGTTGCGAGGATCGTCTCGCTGAGGTTCAAAGGTAGCTGCATGGCACCCTCTTGATAGTTGAATGGTACAAGATTACCATAAACTGGCAATTCTATCCTGGGATACTCGGGTGCAGAGTGGAGGGGAGGCAGACGGACA
>Ga0209021_1003837_pt1 | contig 11639 bp, 7 predicted proteins | sample PinacodermFT_FD_187299 | JGI IMG/M metagenome (GOLD analysis project Ga0209021, IMG submission 187299) | Host-associated microbial community of the marine sponge Aplysina aerophoba from Gulf of Piran - sponge pinacoderm, lysed by freeze-thaw... | ecosystem: Host-associated > Porifera > Sponge >... | reverse complement strand
AAAGTCGCAATCAACTCACAATCAGGATACGGAAAATGCCCTTCCGTTCCGCGATTGACCTTGGCCATACGTTCTCCGAACACCATGTCTTCCCGGATCAGTTCAGATATTCTGTGCAAGCACTCCAGTGTTGGAATCCCTCCATCTCTGATAGCCATTTCAGCTTCTTCGAGAAGGGCAATCATTTCGTAGAACACTTTGATGTTTGGCGATAGCATCTTGCGGACCGATTCCGGCAACAACTCGCGGAGTTCGGTGCAGAGATCGAGAGCATGTTGGAGGTGATCCTTCGCGATCCGAAAGTTTTTTTCGGCAGCATTCAGTGAGGATCGAAACTCCGCGGTATTCCCGGAAAGGCACGCTTCCAGGTCAGATATTTCCTCCAAGGCACCTACACCCACGAAGTAGTGCCCCCAGCCCCTAAGCGTTGACGGATAGATCCTGTGCTCAAAAGCTCTTTTGAGTTCTCGATGTTCGGGCATTTGAGGGAGTGGACAGCTCCACATAGTCATGATGGCTTCTCCACGAAATCGGATGAGGCAACGATCTGTTTGATCAAACAGATGATAACTGCGTTGCACGATTGTGATTATACCTACTGAAGATAGAAAGAGGGAATCGACCAAAAATAGGGAATCACCCTATTTTTGTACGAATGCTACCCTCAAAAACCGAAAAAAGACTCTAGTCGAGAATCATAGTCGGAAGACGGACCAGATGAGTAGAGTGAGTTAACCTTACAACTCAACCAGACCCAGTCTGATCGCCGTACGGATCAAATTGGAAAGGCTGTGCGTACCTAGTTTGGACATCAGATTGCTTCGGTGAATTTCAACAGTCTTTATACTGATACTCAATCTTTCGGCAATCCGCTGGTTGGTGTTCCCCGCTGCGATCAATCGTAATACCTCGTGCTCTCGGAGCGTAAGTTGGGGTGTTGTACTTCGAGTTTGTTGGTCAATAACTTGTTCGGCTTGTGCGAGGGAATGGGAATGGTAGGTGACGCCCCTGCAAACGGTGTGGATGGCTTTGATCAACTCCGCGCCGATTGATTTCTTGAGCACGTAGCCCTTGGCGCCTCGTTCAAAGGCTTGTCGGATCAGAACCGGATCGGAATGCATCGACAGCATGACAACTTGGATTTCTGGATGTTCCGTGCGGATTATTTCGGTCGCTTCGATGCCATTGATTCCAGGTATCTCAACATCCATCACGACGACGTCCGGACGAATTCGACCCGCAGTGTCTACGGCGTCCTGCCCATCCGCTACTTCGGCAACCACCCGGATATCGAATTCCCTTTCGAGCAGTTGTCGTAATCCCTGTCGTACCAGGTGATGGTCATCCACAATCATTACTCGTATCATGAACCTGTCCTTATCTGAAGGACGGTAACTGTAAAAGATACTCGTGTTATACTCATAAATTAACGTCTAAACTAAGTGTTTCCCATAGGGTGTTTCCCTAATCTCGATGAAGAAATCAAGATGCTTTATGCTGGCAAGGAGAGGCAAGTTTCGGCAGACAGAACAGACATCGGGCGACGACCCAGGTGGGGAGTTCCCTATTCTGGGACTATTCGTACGGGAAGACGAGCCGGTGCTTGAGGGCGATGCGGATGAGATCGGGCAGGTTGCTGACTTTGAGCTTCTTCATTAGACTGGCGCGGTGTCTCTCGACGGTCTTTGCACTGACGCTCAGGATCTGTGCCACGTCATGATTCTTATGACCCTCTACGACCAGTTGCAGAATCTCCCGTTCACGGGGTGACAGCCGTTCTTGAATGATCATGGCTTTCGTTGTCGGTTCACCCTGAAAATACTCCGATAACACGGTCTGAGCGATGGAAGGCGAAAGGTAGATTTCACCCTTGCTGGCAGACCGTATGGCGATCAGGAGTTCTTCGACGACTGAACTCTTAAGAAGATATCCCTTTGCTCCGCTTCTAAGTGCATGGTGTACCACGTCCTTATCCGAATACATGGACAGAATGATGACGCGGGTACAGAGGGCCATCTCCCGTATGCGTCGCGTAGTCTCGATTCCATTCAGCAGAGGCATTGCGATGTCGACCATCGCAATGTCGGGCCTCTTCCGCTGGGTCAGTTTCAGGGTTTCATGACCATCTGCGGCTTCACCGACGACTTCGATATCTTCAACCTGATCGAGTAACGACACGATGCTCTGACGAATCAGATGGTGATCGTCAGCGATGACGATTCGAATCATGGGCTCTCCCACGGAATTGTAGCGGCCAACCTCACCCCTGCTCCCGGCCAGGTATGGATATCAAGGCGTCCGCCCAGATATTCGAGACGCTCCTGCATGTCGATCAGTCCGATTCCGGCATTATCCTGAATGCCCAGCGATGCATTCTTGTCGAACCCCTGCCCGTCGTCGGTGATCGATAGCCGTATACCATGATCGTCGTACATCAGTTCGACTCCGATATGACTGGCCCGCGCATGTTTTGCGCAGTTCGCAAGACCTTCCTGCAGGATACGGTACAGGCAGATATCAATCGTGGGGGACTGCCTTGTGGATTCAAGGCCCTCATAGAAGATTGGGATCCCGGTCCGTTGGGTAAAACCCTGGCAGAACCGGTCCAGCGTCGCGTTCAATCCGATGGTATCGAGGGTGGGTGGGCGAAGGTCCCTGGCGATAGTCCGCAGTTTCTCCAGGGTCTCGTCTGTCAATGCTACGGCATCGTCGAGTCTTTCCTGAGCGCCATTTGTGGCTTCGGACAGTTCTTTCTGAATCAGTTCCAGGCTAATCTTAAGCACGGTAAGGGCCTGGCCGGTATCGTCATGAAGGTCTTGGGCAAGTCGCTTGCGCTCCGATTCCTGTACGTTAATCAGGCGATGGGCGAGCATCTTGGATCTCTGGGCCTGCAGTTTCATCGATGTTCCCATCTCAATGTTGTCCAGGGCCAGTTCCATCTCTGTGGCTAGGACCAGCAGCAGTTCTTTTTCGTAGTTACTGAACGGTTCTTCCGAAAGCTTGGCTCCTAGAGCGATGATACCTCGCCTGTCGGACCCGCTGCGAAGAGTTACGATCAGTTCGAATCCGAAGCCGTGAAGGTTTTCATCGGCATGGATTTCTCCGTACTCTATTAACGGATGTTCGGGGGCAGGAGTGTGCTTCAGACGTACGATCCTTCCCGCATTCGACGTGAAATACGACTCGGCTATCGACCGGTCCTGTCCGGGGACGTCCCGTGCACCATACCAGTAAGTCGACGGTGTCTCCCGGGTTCCCTCATGGAGACAAATCGCCGCAAAGGAAAGATCCAGACATTCGAGCAATTCCTGTCCGGTTCTTTCCAGGAGAATATCCCGATCCTGAAAATTGGTTAATTGACGCCCGAATCTGATCAAACGCTGGCGGTTCTGGTATTCATTCGGAAGCATGTGTCTGTCCATGTACAGGACGATCGGCGTCTTCACCCATGTCCATCCTACAATGAGAACCAGGATGAGCAATGCCGCAATGCCAGCCGGCAGGAGATTGGACTCATTCAGTCCAATTGGCCAGATGACAATAGTTTCGTATAGTAAAATGACCATTCCTAAAACCAGGACCATGTACGTACCCGGCGTAGTGGCTAGGTACCTGAGGCTCCTTCCAAAAACAAACTTCAAACCGAAGACGCGATGAGCTAGTATCGCATAAGCAAAGGAGAGGGGCAACGCGCACTGCAACCCCACGTGGACGATGCGGTCGAGCATCCACACGATCACGGGTAAAGCCGGACCGGTTGCTGGAACCAGGCCCCATGACGTTAGGAGCGTACCTGGTTGTACGATCGTCCACAACGGTGCGAGGATGAGGGCTAGGAAGAATCCTGCCTCGAGGATCTGCAGGCGCATACGTTGTTGCCTACGCGCCACGGAACGCTGTGCAATCAGCAGGCCTCCTGCTAAGATTATGACGAGGAGAGGAAATGTTGGTTCGGGAATGGGCTCGACGACGCGGACGACGAACTGCCCAATCTCATTGTTCCACCCATGGGTGAGATTCAGATAGTAAACTAAACTAAAAATCACCCACACGAAGAGAGGTGTCAGGATGAACCAGGCTCTTCTACGCAGCCATGATCCAAAGGCAGTCGAACTCGGAAAAACGGATAATACCTGAAAGATGAGGATGCTTTCCATGAACGTCGCTGATACGACGGTGAGGATACTGAGCGAAAGTACCCAGTCTGACCATCCTGCTATCATGGGATGGAAGGCGGGCGACGCGGTGAGACCCGTAGCGAGGAAGAGCAAGGAGCATCGATAGGCGACAGCGTTGTGCGCGCTGCGAAATCCCATCCAAGTTCCGAAGCCCAATAGCACGATGGGAAAGATCAGGAAGGGTCCTCGTTGGAACCAGGTCATCGCCGCTACGCCCATCACAATCTCCTGCTGATCGACTTGAAGGGTATACGGCACCTCTTGGATCTCCACGAGTGTCAAAAAGCCGGTATGAACCCGGTCTCCGCGAAGCCAGACGAGTTCGAGACGATCTCCTGGTTGACTCTGCAAACGCGCCTGGAAATAGGCTTCGGGACGTGATCGTAGATTAACTCCATTAACGGATATGATACGGTCGCCCGACTTCAGTCCGGCCAGGTCGGCGGGACTTCCGTTCTCGATCTGCACTGCGAAAATGCCTTCGTCTTGGCGAATCCGGAGGAGATGAAACCACGTGCCTTCCTGGAGATTGCTCACTGCACTCTTCGTCAACCCCGTTGTTTGAATCATCTCGCTTCCGAAGAATCGTATGCCGGGAGACCAGTGCTCGATCTGTGTGAATCGAACCAGTGTCCACGCCACCAGTCCCAATTGCACGCAAAGCAGCAGGGCAAGCGTACAAATACTGAGATACCGATAGTTGAACGTCTTCAACTGAGGCCATCCCTGAGATTATGGACTGGATTCCGAATTACAAGTTGTGTTGTGCCGACAGTCGCCGAAAGAGTTCAATTGGACTATTCAGCGAAGACGAATCGGTAGCCTTTATAAGGAATATTACAAAACTGAAAGTGTCAAGAAAGCGGTAGTCATGGGCGTCGGCCGTTACTTGGACCAGAACGCGGGTCGTACCGAAAACCTCGACCTAAGCCAGCACAGATTAGGAATGGGAAGATTTCGCGAAACTATTGCTTGTGTTATGAAACCCGCCATTCAACCGCGGTCGGTAGATTCAGCCTGGCGGACCGCAGGTCGATTGGATTGTTCTTAAGGCTTTTACAACTCGATTGTGAATCGTAGTCACGAGATTTTACCCGAAACCAAGCGACGCCCTTAAAACTTGACACCAGAAGCGGGATCGCAACATATTAGAGTTTTCCCGGTAAGTTGCCTTGTTTGAACTATAAATGACTAGTAGAACTAAGTGAGCGGTCCTGAAGAGGAGGAGTGTTCGTGAAGGAATATCGCATCGAAAACATCAGAAACATTTGCTTCGCGGGCCACGGAGGGAGCGGCAAAACCTCCCTGACTGAAGCCATGCTCTTCAACGCCGGCGCCACGACCCGCCTGGGCAGCGTGGACGATGGCAACACGGTTTCCGACTACCGCGAGGAAGAGATCGAGCATCGCATTTCGATGAATCTCACGCCCCTTCACTTCGAGTGGAACGAACAGAACCTCCACGTGATCGACACCCCGGGATATTCCGATTTCACCAGCGAGGTGCACTGCGCGATGCGCGTCTCGGACAACGTGGCCATCGTGGTCAAGGCCATCGAAGGTATCGAGGTGGAGACCGAACGCGCCTGGGAATACACAGAACAGTACGGCCTGCCCCGCATGGTGGTGGTCAACCTGCTGGACAAGGAACACGCCGACTTCTACGACGTGCTGGGCCGCATCCAGGAACGGTTCGGCACGCAGGCCGTCCCCCTGCAGATCCCCATCGGCGAAGGCGAAGGCTTCGCGGGCGTTGTCGACCTGGTCGCCATGGAGGCGGTGACGTCCGAAAACGGCAAGGATAGTCGCGGCGAAATTCCCGGCGATCTCGCCGACCTGGCGGAGGAGTACCGGGAAAAGCTCATGGAGGCGGTGGCGGAATCCGACGACGGGTTGCTCGAGGTTTACTTCGAAGAAGGCGCATTGACCGATGAGCAGCTCCTGGAAGGACTGCGAAAGGGTGTGCGGGAAGGCGCGATCTACCCTGTCATGGCGACATCGGCTACGCGGAATATCGGGGTCTCCGGCTTGATGGACGCGGTGGGAGCGTACCTGGCCTGCCCGGCGGACCGGCCGCCGGTTACGGTCACCCCTTCGGGAGGCGACGAAGAAATCGCCCTGGATTCCGACCCATCCGGGCCCCTGGCGGCCCTGGTTTTCAAGACGGTTTCCGAAGCCCATATCGGAGAACTCACCTATTTCAGGGTGTATTCCGGCGAGATCAAGCACGGCGGCGACGTCTACAACTCGTCCAAGAACACGGCGGAGCGGTTTGGTCAGATCTACCAGACGAACGGCCACGAGCGGCATGAACTGAACGTCATCCGCGCCGGCGAGATCGGGGCGACGGTCAAGCTGAAGGATACCCACACCGGCGACTCGCTCAGTACGAGACAGAAAACCTTCGACCTGGAATGGGTGACCTTCTCCGAGCCCGTGGCGAACGTGGCCGTCCTGCCAAAGAGCAAGGAAGACGAGGAGAAGATCAGCACCGGCCTCTCCCGGCTGCACGAGGAAGATCCCTCCTTTACCTTCCAGTTCAACAGCGAGATCAAGCAGCTGATCCTGGCCGGAGCCGGCGAAATGCACCTGGACCTCATCGTCGAGCGGCTCAGCCGTCGTTTCGGTGTGGAAGTCGAGATGGTGCAGCCGCGCATACCCTACCGCGAGGCGATCAAGGGCAGGTCCGAGGCCCAGGGCCGGTTCAAACGGCAGAGCGGAGGTCGCGGACAGTTCGGCGACGTCTGGCTGCGCGTGGAACCCAGGCAGCGCGGCGACGGTTATGAATTCGACAACGGCATCGTCGGCGGCGCCGTCCCGACACGCTTCATTCCGGCGGTGGACAAAGGCATCCAGGAGGCCATGGTGGAGGGCGTGATGGCCAAGTATCCCGTGGTCGATCTGAAGGCCACGCTCTACGACGGCTCCTTCCACACGGTCGATTCCTCCGAAATGGCCTTCAAGGTCGCCGCGTCCATGGGTTTCAAGAAGGCCTTCATGGAAGCCCGGCCCGTCCTGCTCGAACCGATCTACGAAGTGGACGTGGTCGTCCCGGAAGACTATATGGGCGACGTCATGGGCGATCTTTCCAGCCGGCGCGGACGCATCCTGGGCATGTCGCCGCGGGGGAGCAACCAGGTGGTGCGGGCCGAAGTGCCCCTGGCCGAACTGTACCGGTATTCGACCGTGTTGCGATCGATAACGCACGGGCGCGGCAGCCACGCACGGAAATTCGTCCGCTACGAGGAAATACCGAAGGAAATCGAGAACAAGGTCATCGAAGAGGCCAAGACCCAGGAAGAGGAATAGACGCGGGATGACGGCACGGCGGAAGCGGGGTACGGCGCGAACCGGCGTCTCGCCGCGTGCGCCCTGTCACAGGGAAGCATGGATTCATGGAACCCTTACTGAAAGTTGAGAACCTTTCGACCCACTTCCTGACCCGCGGCGGCGCGGTGCGGGCCGTGGACGACGTCAGTTTCGACGTGGCGGAAGGGGAAACGGTGGGCATCGTGGGGGAGAGCGGATGCGGCAAGAGCGCCACCGTGCTTTCCATCATGCGGCTCATCCCGAGTCCTCCGGGCCGCATCGTCAACGGCAACATCCTGTTCAGGCCGGGGGCCGACGAACCGGCGGTGGACCTGCGCACCATCTCGGAACGCGAAATGCAGAAAATCCGGGGCAATATCGTCTCCATGGTGTTCCAGGACCCGATGACGTCCCTCAACCCGGTACTGACCATAGGATGGCAGCTGCGGGAGCCCCTCCAGCTCCATCTCGGCCTCGACAAGAAAGAGGCCACGGACCGCAGCATCGAACTGCTGCAAATGGTCAACATCCCGAGCCCGGAACAGCGCCTCAACGACTACCCCCACCAGTTCAGCGGGGGCATGAGGCAGCGCGTGATGATTGCCATGGCCATCGCGTGCAACCCGAAACTGCTCATCGCGGACGAGCCGACCACGGCGCTGGACGTCACCATACAGGCGCAGATCCTGGAACTGATGATGAAGCTGCAGGAAGAACTGAACATGTCCGTCGTCATCATTACCCACGACCTCGGGGTCGTGGGCGAGGTGTGCGACCGGGTGATCGTCATGTACGCCGGCCGGATCATCGAATCGGGCCCGGTGGATACACTGCTCGACGATCCCAAGCATCCCTACACGCACGGACTGCTCCAGTCCGTCCCCAAGCTCGGCGCCACGGTGAAGGAGCGCATGGAACCCATCGACGGGCTGCCGCCGAACCTGATCAACCTGCCTGCCGGCTGCCGGTTTTCGCCGCGGTGCCCCAGCCGATTCGATCTGTGCGAAGACGATCCGGATTTGAAGGGCGTGGCGCAGGGACACGACTGCGCCTGCTGGCTGTACTGACTCAGGCCGCACCGATGCCGGCTGTACTGACACAGGCCGCACTGATGCCGGCTATACTGACACAGGCCGCATGCCATCCTGGAGGACGCGTTGAACGAGCCCCTGCTGCAACTGGATAACCTGGTCAAGCATTTCGAACTGGAAGAAGGGCTGGGCCGCACGCAAGAAGGCGGCACCGTGCGGGCGCTGGACGGCGTTTCCTTCTCCATCGACCGGGGCGAAACTTTCGGACTGGTGGGAGAAAGCGGCTGCGGAAAATCCACCCTGGGCCTGACCGTGCTGCAGCTCTACCGGCCCACGGCGGGAAAGGTCCTCTTCGAAAGCAACGACCTGGCGGCCATGTCCGAAAACGAACTGAAGCCCGTCCGCAAGCGTCTGCAGATGATCTTCCAGGACCCCTACGCCTCCCTGGACCCGCGCATGACGGTGGGGAATATCGTGCAGGAGCCCCTCGACATCCATCGCGTGGGCAACCGGGAAGAACGGAAGGCGAGACTCGTCAGCCTGCTCGATATGGTCGGACTGAGCGAAGCCTACGTGGACCGCTATCCCCATGAGTTCAGCGGCGGCCAACGGCAACGCATCGGCATCGCCCGGGCGATCGCACTGAACCCGAGCCTCATTGTCTGCGACGAGCCCGTATCCGCCCTGGACGTGTCTATACAGGTCCAGATCCTGAACCTGCTCCAGGACCTGCAGACCGAGCTGAACCTGACCTACTTGTTCATCGCCCACAACCTGGCCGTCGTCGCCCACATCAGCGATCGCATCGGGGTCATGTACCTCGGCAAGCTCGTCGAGGCGGGACGGACCTCCGATGTGACGGACAACGCCCAGCACCCCTATACGCAGAGCCTGCTGTCCGCCGTGCCGGAAATCAGCAAACGTCGCCAGAAGCAGCGCATCCAACTGACCGGAGACGTTCCCAGTCCGGTCAACCCGCCTTCGGGCTGCCGTTTTCATCCCCGCTGCCCCATCGCGAAGGCCGATTGCGCCGAGCACGAACCGGAACTCAAACAGAATGACAGCGGCCACTGGGTGGCCTGTCATTACGCCTGAAGCGCCACGCCTGACCCATTAATCCAAACATGTCTTCTTCCCTTTCCGGCGAATCGAACCGAATGCGTTACGATGTCATTACATTCGGCGAGACCATGATAAGGTTTTCGCCGGTGGACGGCCAGATGCTGGAACAGGCCGATTACCTGCGGGCCGATCCCGCGGGCACGGAATCCAACATGGCCGTGGCCCTGGCCAGGATGGGCGCCGACGTGGCCTGGGTCTCCGCCCTCCCGGATCATCCCGCCGGGCGGTGGATCGCCTCGCGACTTGCCCTTCACGGCGTGGACACGTCCCACGTGGCGTGGTCGGATGGTCGGGCCGGTCGGACCGGCCAGACTGGCGGGGCCGGGCAGACCTTAGGGCCCATGGATTCCTCGCGGCCCATGCGGACCATGCGGGCCGGCGTGTTCTTTCTCGAACCCGGCACACCGCCGAGAGGCAGCCGGGTCGTCTACGACCGCGCCGGTTCCGCCGCAACCGGAATGACGACCGAGGTGGTGGAACGGGCGCTGCGGTCCGGCGCCCGGATCGTGCATACGTCCGGCATCACGGCCTCCCTGGGCCCGTCGTGTCTCGAGACCGTCACCCGGGTCCTGGGCAACCGGACCGAGGGCGGATACCGGACGTCGTTCGACATCAACTACCGGGCCAAGCTGTGGTCACCCGAGCAGGCACGCGAGGTCCTGGACACCTTGCTGGCCCAGGTCGACATCCTGGTGTCGACGTCCGACGACGCGGCATTGATCTTCGGGCTGGACGGCGCGCCGGAGGCAACCATCGACGCCTTCTACGCGCGGTTCGGGAACGAGATCGTCGTGCTGACGCTGGCCGAGGGCGGGGCCGTGGGCTGGTCCGCGGAGACCGGCTTTCTCTACACGAAGCCCTACGTGGTGGAACCGGTCGACCGGCTCGGTGCCGGGGATGCCTTCGATGCCGGCCTGCTGTACGGCCTGCTGCGGGAAGATCTCCCGACCGGGCTTTCCTACGGTACCGCGCTGTCCGCGTTGTCCTTATCGGAACGGGGCGACGTGACGTGGGCTACGCTGGAGGAAGTGAAGGGGATGGCCCGTCCGGTCGGTCGCACGCGGTCCGCTTGATCATGAAGACGAAAGCAACTCCCAACACGCCGAACCGGAAGCCGGTCATGACGACCGTGGGTATACTGAGCCGCCGCTCACCCAATGAAGCAGGCCGCCCCTTCGGACCACCCACGGGGTTTTTCGTGGAGTGCTGCCAGGCCGCTGCGAAGCTCGACCTGCGCGCGGTGGTATTCGACGCGTTGGACGTGGATTCCGGGCAGGGCACGATAAAGCCGGCCACGGTCGTGGACGGCAGGTGGGTCGAATGCGGCCTGGAACCTTTTCCTACGGTCATTTACGACCGTGCGCCCGTGGTCGATCCGGCCGGTTCAGCCGCGGCGGAGCCGGTGCGGAGCCTGTTCGACCGGGCCGGTATCTCGTTCGTGAATCCCCTCCCGTTCATCCGCCTGGCCGCGGACAAGCTGGAAACGTACCGGAGGATGTCGGCCGGCGGTCTCCCCGTGGCGCATACCGCCCCGCTCGATGAGCAGTCTCTGCGGACTTTTCTATCCCGCTACGATCATGTGTACGTCAAGCCGAGGGCGGGGTCCCAGGGAACGGGCGTCATCGAAGTCGTACGGACCGGGGATGGGCGCCATGTTATCCGGACGCTGGCCGCTACCTACGAAATTCGAGGCGCACAACCGGCGAGGTACCGGATCATGGACCTGGCCGGCCACGGCCCAACAGGAGCCCCCGACTGCCTGGTGCAGCAGGGGATATCGGCCGAACCCCCGGGAGAAAGACGCTTCCCTCGGTTCGACCTGCGGTTGCTGATGCAGAAGAACGGCCATGCCCGGTGTATACTGACCGGCCTGGTTGCCCGTATCAGCCAGGCAAGCGGTCCCACGACCAACCTGAGCAACGGCGCCCGCTCAGAAGAGGCGGAACCCCTGCTCGACGCGCTTTATGGCCGGTCAATGCGGAAAGAGGTCCTGCGCCGC
>Ga0209021_1003834_pt1 | contig 11646 bp, 6 predicted proteins | sample PinacodermFT_FD_187299 | JGI IMG/M metagenome (GOLD analysis project Ga0209021, IMG submission 187299) | Host-associated microbial community of the marine sponge Aplysina aerophoba from Gulf of Piran - sponge pinacoderm, lysed by freeze-thaw... | ecosystem: Host-associated > Porifera > Sponge >... | reverse complement strand
CGCGGCCAGCGGCGCCACGTTTCTGGGCCTGCCGGGGCTGACCTATACGTATGGGATGTCCACCCTGTGGATTGCCTTTCTCTACCCGGTTGGCGTTTACCTTGGAATTCTGATCTGCCAGCGCACAATCGGTCGTTACGGCAATCTTTCCGGCGCGCGTTCGATCCCCGAGTACCTGGGCGAGCGCTACCAGTCCGAAGCGCTGCGCATTTCCGCCGCCGTGTTTTCGTTGATTCTCCTGTTCTACCTTGCCGGCCAGCTTGTCGCCGGGTTGGTGATGTTCGAAATGATGCTGGGACTCTCCAAGGGCTGGGCATTGACGATCACGACCGCCGTGCTGCTGGGGTACGTCACCCTGGGAGGCGCGCACGCGGACATTCTCACCGATGGTGCTCAGGGGCTGCTTATGGTGATTCTGGCGATCGTCATCGTGGTGCTGTTCATCCTGGGCGTCGGTAGCGGCGGTTTCACCGCAATGCTGAACAACCTTGGAGCGCAGGATCCGCTGTTGATGCAGCCATTGCATCCCGGTGCAGCCATTACAGCATCCGTCTGGTCGTTCGTCAGCCTTGTGATCGCACACATTCCGTTAGGTCTGCTACCCCATATCGGCAACAAGCTATGGGCACTCAGGGACGAGCGCGCGCGTACGCGATTTCTGGTGATGGCGTTTACGTTTGGCCTGATCCTGCCAGCCATCACGCTGGGCGGCGCACTTGCACGCAGCGCATTGGGGGACAGCCTGTTGGTGGCAGGCGACGGCGGTGCCAATACGGCTCTGCCGGCGCTGTTTCTCGAAATATTCCCGACCTGGCTGGCGGCATTGCTGGGCGTGGGCATTCTGGCCGCCGTCATGTCCACAGCCGACGGGCTCGTCATTTCGACCTCGCAGGTATTCGCAAACGACATCTATCGGCGAAGCATTGCACCAAGGTGGGGTGGTCAGAACGAGGCGGGCGCACTGGATCGCAATGTCCTGTTGATCAGCCGAGTGGTCACCGTGATTGTATTGCTGGGTTCGGCGGGGCTGGCGTGGCTGGTAATGGACATGAATGTGGTGTTGCTCGTCTGGGTGGGCATCGGTGGCTTTACCGCAACGCTGGCAGGACCACTTGTTCTTGGCTCGGTCTGGAACGGTGTCACCCGTGCCGGAGCGTTGTGGGGGTTCTGGACGGGCGCAGTCCTGTTCGTGCTGATTCACAGCGAAGTTCTCGCCGGCATCTGGCCACCGGACACCGTCCTGGAATCATTCGGGCGCTGGTTTGATTTCTATGCCACGAGCCCCTATTCGGCGGCCACGCTGGCCGGGCTCACGGCTGTGTTGGTGACGGCGGCAGTTTCGTTTCTAACAAAGCGGCTGCCCTCGGAGCATCTTGCGCAAGTCAGTCTGGTTGACGGTCGGTTGGATTGACGCACTCGCAATTCGCGTAGCAATTTTGCAACACTTTTCGCCTTTGCTCGACAATTACAACCAACTTCACCTATTATTCGGATTCACGCGTTTGAACCCAGGTTCTTATATTGTCAATCTGATGGCGGGTAACGTGTGATTTGTCGTTTCGGTCATGCAATGGGGAGGAACAAGGAAATGCGCCGATCACTACACCTGGTATTCGCTTCGCTGTCAGCAGCCCTGATTGCACCACCTGTTTACAGCCAGGTGACCACGCTTGAAGAAATCGTGGTCACCGCCCGGAAGCGCGAGGAAAACCTGCAGGAGATACCTGTTTCCATCTCCGTGATTTCCAATTCGCTCATCGACGAAGCGGGCATCATCGAGCCGCGGGATTTCTTCGAGTTGACACCCGGCGTGGACTTCGACACCAACGGCGACCGCAATAACGCAACACCCGCCGTACGGGGCATTCAAGCCAGGGCCACCGCGACGACACGACAGAAGGTCATGTCGTTTATCGACGGCCTTCCACTGGTCGGCGCCCAGGGGACGATGCAATTCACCGGTATCGAGCGAGTGGAGGTGTTCCGCGGACCCCAGAGTGCCGCTTTCGGACGTTCAACCTTCGCAGGCGCCATCAACTACGTCACACGGGATCCCGGTGAGGAATTTGTCGGCGACCTGCGGCTGAGCACATCCGATCTGGGTCGCAATTCCGTGCAGCTCGAGTTGGGCGGTCCGATCAACGATACGTTTGGATACACGCTGGACGTAAACGTTGACGAATTCGATGGACCGGACGATTGGGTGACAACGGAAGGCTTCGATGTCGGTGGAACCAATACCGAGTACATCAGCGGCAAGCTCACGTTCGCGCCCAACGACCGCTTTGATGGCGAAGTTCGAGTCATGAGCATGCGAACCGACGATGACATGACCCTGCGTTACTTCATCGACGCTGAGGAGTGGGCACGTTGCACGAACTTCATTAGCCCGAATGCCATGGGCGTTCGCTGGATTGAAGGCACTTTTGACTGTGACCCTTCGGCTCCGCCCGGGGGCATTCCCACCAACACCGATACCGCGGCGCCCTTTGTGGGTACGCCGGATGAACTGCTCGCTTCGACATATCGCATCGACCCCCTTGTACAGAACACGCGGGATCGCATCCAGGGCGAGTTCAACGTCGGCTTCGACAGTGGCGACCTCCAGTTCCTCACATTTCTCTCTGAAGAAACCTATATCCGCTGGTCGGACGGCGACCGCAGCGACGCACCGCTCGTCATCGCCAATGGCATGGTCATGGGGATGGCGGTCAGACATATGGCCGATCCCACCGACATCGAGGAAAAGATGGTCGAGGTTCGGTGGCTGTCTCCGGAAAACGAGCGATTGCGCTGGACGGCTGGTGCTTCGTACTACGACTATGACTTCCTGACGCTGGTCTGGAATCAGTACGGCGCCATCGTCGACGGGATAGTGGACCAGTTCCCGCCGGCGCTGCAACCGCAACCTGCTGTGATCATTTCGGAGATGTCGAGCAACACCGCGGTATTTGCCAACGTTTCCTACGACCTCACGGAGCGGACCACGCTTTCCCTGGAGGGACGGTACCAGACCGAGGACATGACCAACGTCAATCAGATCACCGGAGAGGCGTTTACCAATACGACCACCACTTTCGTGCCTCGCCTGGCACTCAATCACGCCCTGGATAACGGCGTGACGCTATACGCTCAGATTGCCCAGGGCATCAATCCCGCCGGGGTCATCCCCGCGGCTCGCAGCCCGAGAGTCGAGCGGGCCCACGAGCAGGTATTCGGCCTGGGCTGGATCGAGTGGGAGCTGGACAGCGTGCTCTTCTACGAACAGGAGGAAATCATCAATCTGGAAGCCGGTCTCAAGGCGGGGCTGATGGACAACCGGCTGCAACTTTCCGCGGCGGTCTACGCCATGGATTGGGAGCACTACAACCAGGCTTATACGTTGAACTGGAACGTAGATACGCTTGCCGGGGAGCGGGGTGAGCCCAGCCCGGGCATCCTGGACGGCCTGGGGCCCGGCGACTACCGGCTGCGGGCGCAACTGGATCTGGGTTCCGCGAACGTGCAGGGCCTGGAAAGTGAAGCCGCCTGGTTCGTTGATGACAATTGGGAACTTCGCGGCAGCTTCACCTGGCAGACAACCGAGTACGAGACCTTCTGCGATCCCAACGCGGTGCAGCAGATCGGGTTGACACCAACTCATACGGTGGCAAACGACCCCGGCGTGTTGTTCAATTGCGTGACTGCGGTCGGCAAGGAATTCTCACGGCAGCCGAATCTGGCTTACAACGCTTCGGCGACGTATCGCGGCTCGCTGGGCAACAGCGGCTGGAACTGGGTAGGGCGGCTTGACTGGCGCAGCATCGGCGAGCAATGGCTGGACGACATCGAGATGATGGCGCTGCCGGAGACCCAGACGCTGAACGCCAGCCTCAACTTTCGCAACGACAATCTGGATTTGCGAATCTGGAGTCGAAACCTGACCGACAACAACACGCCAAGGATCGTTCAGTCGGGCACCGACTACAATCAAAGACCCGCCAATCAGAACTTCCACGTCTTGCCAAGAGATCCCAGGGAGTTTGGCTTGTCTCTCAGCTACAGCTTCTAGTCTCGGCAATAAGCTGGTAAGCTTCGCCGTCGCCCTCACCGCAACCGGTGGGGGCGACTTTTTGTGGATGCCGTGAATTGGAGCAAACTTCTAAAGCGCTCTAGATAGTTTATTCAAGATATTGAATTGAAGGTATAAAGTGAGCAACGAACCAGCGATGGACATCGTTCCGGACGGTTCATCGGAAACCACCGGCGAAGACTCCGTCATCGATACTGAAACCCGGCTGAAACTCTACCGCACCATGTACGAGTGCCGCGTGCTGGAGCAGCGCGCCTACGACCTCTTCATGCAGAACCTGGTCAAGGGGACCAGTCATCTGGCGTTGGGCCAGGAGGCGGTCGCCGCGGGTTTCGGTACGGCCATGAAGAAGGACGACTACACCTTTTGTACGTATCGAGGCCATAACCACACCTACGTGCGCGGCGTCACCATGACGTCCATCCTCGGCGAACTCATGGGGCGGGAGTGCGGTCTGCTGCGGGGCAAGGGCGGTTCCATGCACCTGACCAGCGTGGAGCACGGCGCCATGGGTTCCTACGCGATTATCGGCGCGCATCTGCCCGTGGCCGCGGGCGCCGCCTGGTCGGCTCAGTACAAGGGCACCGGACAGGTGTCGGTCTGTTTCTTCGGCGACGGCACGACCAACATCGGCGCGTTCCACGAAGCACTGAACTTCGCGGTGATCTGGGAGTTGCCGGTGGTCTTCGTCTGCGAGAACAACCTCTACATGGAATACACGCCCATCGATGAAGTCACGGCGGTAAAGAACCCGGCGGCGGATCGCGCCGGCGCGTACGGGCTGGATTCCATCGTCATCGACGGTAACGATGCCGACGTGGTCTACGAGGCCGCCTGCGCTGCCCTGGACAAGGCGCGCCGCGGTGACGGGCCCAGCCTGATCGAAGCACATACCTACCGCCATGGCGGTCACTCCCGCGCGGATCCCGGCAAGTACCGTCCGGACGAGGAGTTGCAGGCCTGGCTCGCCCGGGATCCCATACCGATGTACCGGAAGCGGTTGCTCGATCTGGATATATCGGAGACCGAAATTGAGGCCATCGAGTCCGAGACCGATACGGCCATCGATCAGGCGACGGAAGAGGCTCGCAACAGCCCGCCGCCGCCGGTGGATATCGCCCATATCGACGTGTGGGCCGACGGGAGCGCGACATGGCGCAATTGACCTATCGGGAAGCCGTCCGCGACGGCATCGCCCAGGAGATGCGCCGCGACGAGGACGTCGTATTTCTCGGCGAAGACGTGGCCGCTGCCGGCGGCGTATTCAAGACGACGGTCGGACTGCTCGAAGAGTTCGGGCCGGACCGGGTCAGGGACACGCCCATATCGGAACAGGCCATCATCGGCGCGGCCATGGGCGCGTCCATGACCGGGCTTAGACCCATCGCGGAGATCATGTTCTCCGACTTCTTCGCGGTTTGCTGGGACCTGGTGGCCAACCAGATCGCCAAGACGCGCTACATGACCGACGGGCAGTGCTCGTTTCCCCTGGTGCTGCGCAGCGCCAACGGCGGTGGCAGCCGGTTCGGCGCCCAGCACTCGCAGAGCGTGGAGAACTGGGCCATGGCGATACCGGGCCTGAAGGTCGTCGCCCCATCCACGCCGGCCGACGTCAAGGGCCTGCTGGCCGCATCGGTGCGCGATCCGGATCCGGTGATGTTCTTCGAGCAGAAGTCGCTCTACGCCGTGAAGGGCGATGTGCCGGACGGCGAGCACGTTGAGCCGCTGGGCGTTGCCAGGGTCGTGCGTGACGGCGACGATGTCACCATCGCCGCACTCGCCGCGATGGTACCGCGCGCGCTGAAGGCCGCGGACACGCTTGCAGACGAGCACGGGATTTCGGCCGAGGTGATCGACGTCAGGAGCCTGGTTCCGCTCGATACGCAGACGCTTTTCGACTCGGTTTCCCGTACCGGCCGGCTGGTCACGGTGGAGGAAAACCCGCGGCTCTGCGGTTGGGGTGCTGAACTCTCGTCGATCGTCGCGGAGGAACTGTTCTGGGACCTGGAAGGACCGATCGTGCGGGTCACGACGCCGCACATTCCCCTGCCATCGGCGGATGCTCTGGAAGACGCGGTCATGCCGAGCGCTGAACGCATCGTCGACAACGTCGTACGCCTGGTGGATTGAGTTGCCATGAACGTGCTGATGCCCCAACTCGGAGAGACCGTCGCCGAAGGGACGGTGGCCGCGTGGCACAAGAAGCAGGGTGACGCGGTCGAAAAAAACGAGGTTCTCCTGGACGTGGAGACCGACAAGGCGGCGACGGAGGTGCCCGCGCCCGTGGCCGGGGTGATCGCCTCGGTCCTCGTTCCCGAAGGCAAGACGGTGGATGTGGGCACGGTGCTGGCCGTCATTGAAACCGAAGACGCGGCAAAGTCTGCGACAGGTCCGGAAGCGTCTGGAGAGAAGGGAACGGAGGAATCGTCATCCGGACCCGGATCTTCCGCAAAACGCGCCTCGGCCAAGCGCTCCGCTCGCCAACCCGGCAAGGCTGCGGAGGGCGCGAAGGCGAAAGGGCCCGGCGGAAAGGCTGGAAGACTGCGTCTATCGCCTGTAGTGCGCAGGTTACTGGCGGAAAACGAGGTCGACGCGCAGGAAATCGCCGGCTCCGGAAGGGATGGACGTATCACCCGCAAGGATGTTCTGTCCTTCGTGGAACAGCGCGCTGCGGACGAGTCGAAGCCTGCTGCGCCCGAACCCGCTACCAGACCGGCAGCGGCGAAACCGCCCGCAAAGCCTCCCTCCGGGGCTCCGGGCGAGACCACGCGTGTCCCGTTTGACCGAATCCGTCGCGTGACCGCCGAGCACATGGTGAGTTCCAAGGCCACCAGTGCGCACGTCATGCAGGCGGTGGAGGTGGACTTTTCCGGGGTCGATCGCGTCCGGATGCCCAAGCGGAACGATTGGAAGTCCAGGCAGGGGTTCTCCCTGACTTACCTGCCGTTCGTTGCCCGTGCCACGTGTCTGGCGCTGCGTGACTACCCGAATGTCAATTCAAGCGTCGACGGGGATGCCCTGGTGCTTCACCCCGCGGTCCACCTTTGCATCGCGGTGAACCTAAATTTCGAGGGTCTGGTGGCGCCGGTGATCCGGAACGCCGATTCTTTGACAGTCGCCGGTTTGGCGCATGCCATCCACGACATCGGAAACCGGGCCCGCAAGGGTACGCTCGATCCGGATGAGTACTCCGGAGGGACCTATACCCTGTCCAACAACGGTTCCTATGGCACGCTGATGACCGGAGCCATCATCAACCAGCCCCAGGTGGCCATTCTTTCCGTGGACGCCATTAGCAAACGGCCGGTCGTGGTGGAATCGCCGACGGGCGATGCCATCGCCATTCGGCCTGTCGGGATACTCGCCCAGTCGTTTGACCATCGCGCGCTCGACGGCGCCTACTCGGCCGCATTCCTGCAGCGAGTGAAGGGGTTGCTGGAAGAAAAGGACTGGTCGGACGAGGTCTGATCGTCCCGTAACGCGCTATTCGGGGCTGACCAACTGCTGCGCCCGCACGGCACTCGACACCGGCTGTCGCCTTTGCGCGCTCCTGAATGGCCTGCTCACGTCTCTGACCAGGCGCTTGAATCCGAGCCAGGTGCCGGTGATGGCGCCTATCGTCACACCCAGCATCAGGGGCCACATCATCAGGTCCCAGAGCGGTCTCGTTCGTACCAGGGCCGAAAAATCGCCTCGATGCAATGCGTGAAAGACCCAGCGCAACCACTGACGATCGCGGTCCACCGCGTAGGAAAGTTCACCGGTGACGCTGTCGAGATAAAACCGTTCGCCGTCGTCGTATTGCACGCGAAATACCGGGAAACGTCTCTGGTCATGATGGCTGAAGTAATAGGCATCGTCTTCAGTCAGCCAGTTGGCGTCCGTGACCGGGACGTCCGGCCGCATGATGACGGCTGCCCGATTGTAGAAGTCATCCGGCAGCTTCTCCGGTTCGAGCGTACCCGCATTGAGACGGTCCCGCCGGGCGTCCTTGTCCGCAGCGACGGCGTAGAGTTGCCCTCCGACCACTGACACGTCCAGACGTACGGTGGAAGAGGGGAGTTCATCGGCCGGCAACGAGCTGACGAAAGCACTGGCGTGCTCGAAGTTGACGGCACCGCCCCTCAGGCGCTGGTTTTCCGCAAAGAATCCGCGGCCCTCCAGCGCTCCGAACGCGTTGACGGAAAACAAGCCGCTGACCAGCCAGGTCAGCGTGAACAGACCGAAGACGAGACCGGCATAGTGGTGCCAGAGTGCCCAGCCGTGGTACGGCGAACGGTGGCCATTGCGCCTGGTCTTGAATTGCCGCAACCCGATGTAGATTCCGAGGATCGTCAGGAACAGGCTCACCATGGTCAGCCAGATGACGACCTGCAGCCATACCCCGGTGTGCTGGCGCAGCGCTGTCGGATAAAGCCAGTGAATGACCGCTCCGATCCAGTTCAGGAATCGCTGCCGGAAGGTCGTCATCTGGACAACCTCTCCGGTGGTACTGGAGACATAGAGTTCCGTGCCGGCGGAATCGTCCATCGCGAAGCGGAAGAGGGGGCGGTGGGGCTGGTACGAGGGGTAGACCGTCCATTGATCCTGCTGTAACTGGTCCAGGAGCCTCGGATCGCCCTGCAATCCGTACTCCTCGGCCGCAGTGGCTGCGATCGCGCGAGCATCGGCTGCATGGAATTCGGGGATGTACTCGCCGCTGCGCAGGTCGATCACGTATTGGAAGCGGCCGTCGACAAGGCGAAGCACGGGACTGCCCGCCATCATCTCCACGCGGAAACGATTGATCTCGATATTGCTGAAGTCGGTGGGTAACCGGCAACACGCGGTCAGATTCAGCGGCTCAAGCCCCGCAAGCCGTTCAGCGTCATCCAGCTCCGGATACTGCTCGTACATCATCACGAAGCCCGACAGGCACCACAGCGAGATCACCACGCCAAGGGCGATGCCCAGATACCGATGGATCAAGAACAGCAATCTAACCATTTGCCATCACCGCAGGCTTCACCAGCGACCGGCCGATTGAATCATTCTGCCCGACGCTGCGTCCGGACCGCAATCGGACTCTTGCCACGGGCTAGAACCGGTACGCATAGGAAACATGGAAGGTCTGCGGTGTGCCTAAATTTCTGTAGGGATAGGAGCTGCCGTCGACGTCCACGAAGGCGCGGCCGAGTGACGAAGCGTATTCCTCGTCCAGAGCGTTCTCGAGTCGAACCCCGATTCTCTGGTTGCCGCTGGCTCCGAACCGGTAGGCTCCGCCGAAATCCAGGACCGTGTACCCGCCGTGCTCGACGCGGCCGATGCCCCCGGAGACCGAGTCGTAGAGGTCGCCCACGTTCAGGAAGGATATGGCGAACTCAAAGGGAGTACCGGCCGATTGATACGTGAGGTTGGCTTTGAGCGTACTCTCCGGCACGTCGGTGATCTGTTCGCTCGAACCCTCTGCCCGGGCGCCCGTGTCGACGTAGTTGACGCTTGCGGTCCAGTCCGGGTTGAACGCGAAGGCCAGGTTGAACTCCCAGCCGTCAAAATCCACCGTACGGGCGGTATTGACGCGCATACCGTCGACGACGCCGATCAGGTCATCTACCGCACGCTGAAATGCGATGAGCTCCCAATTCAGGCTCGAGCCTCCGCGACCGCCGATGCCGACGTTGACATTGCGGCTCTTTTCGCCCTCCAGGTCCGGATTTCCCAACGTGCAGCAGGGGTCGTTTCCGTAGAGCTGCCAGGCGTCCGGAAGACGGAAAGACGTGCCGGCGCTGCCGCGAATGTATAGCGAGTCGCTGAAATCGTGATGCAGGCTGAAGTTGCCGACGGTGACCTTGCCTTCTCCGCTGGGGCTGTTGTGGCGCAGCCCCAGCGCGATCCGGGTGTTGGCGAGGAGGCTTTCGTTGGTCCTGATCTGCCCGAAGAAGGCATTCACCGATTCGGTCTGATCCGCGATCAGCAGGACCTCGTCGCTGCCGGAAAACCTCTGATGTTCGTAGCCCGCCGCAAAGTCGAACCCGCCGCCGGTCTCGATCCGCGTCATGGCCGTCAGCCCATAGTCGTCGTAACCCCAGTACGAGCCATCGTCGAGGGTTCGCAGGTTGCCCGTAACGGCGCCGTTGTCATCCAGCACGTTGTAGATTCGGGTGTAGTCGGTGTCCCAGGTATGCGAGTACGCCTTTACGAACAGGCCGATATTGTCGGTCGCCTGCAGGTCGTACTTGAGCGTCACGATGTCCTCGTCGCGCGCATTGAACGTCTCGTAATTGAGATAGGCCCGCGCGAAATCAAGTTCGGCGTCCGTGTGCTGATAGTGAAGCGTCAGCCGAGAGCGTTCGCCGAGATCGTAGGCGTATTTCAGGCCGAGCATGGCAACGTCGTAGCTTCGGTCCCGGTCGGTGGAACTGGGTTGAATCTCCTCGTCCCTGTACGGCTGAATCCCGTCGGCCTCGTCGCTTGAGGCGTAGAGCACAAGCTGGTGGCCGCCCGACGACGCTCGATAGTCGATATTTGCGTGGACACCGTCATTGCCGTCCACTGCGAGTCCGACCCGTCCCTGCGGGCTATCCGAAAACGACTTGGTGACCACGTTCACCACGCCGGCCACGGACTGGGTGCCGTAAAAGATCCCCTGGCCTCCATAGAGCACTTCGATGCGTTCCACCATGTGCGCGGGCACCGTGTCCAGTGGGCTTGTGGAGTTGTACAGACGATTGTTGATCCTCACGCCGTCGATCAGCCAGAGGATGTCCTGACAGCGCGAGCCCTGCAGCGAGCATCCCACGTAATCGAATGCGCCATTCTTGGGGGCCAGGTAGAGCCCGGGAACCTTCATCTGCAGGCTCTTGGCAAGATCGTTGAAACCGCCAAGCTGCAATTCGTCCGCCGTGATGATTTCCACGCGGTTGCCGAATTGCTCCAGGTCCAGCGGAATGGTCTCCTCCAGGCGGGCGCCCAGCACAATGACTTCCTCCTGAACACCGTTGGCCGAGTCCTGTCCAAGTGCCGAAGTCGCCGCCGCCAACGCCTGAACGGCGATCAGTAATCCGACGCTGGTACTTCTGAAACCAGTCATGATTTATCCTCTGAGTTTGTCCGGGACGCTCAACCAACTTTTGCGTCGCAGCCGAAGCTGAAAATGCCGAGAAATTGACTGAAGGGTGGCCTGCTATTGGCCGAGCGTTGGGGCATCTTAAGGTTTCTTATCCAAAACAATGAGTTACAAACCGTTCTTTAACGGTTAAAATTAGGCCCAAGTGAGTAACCGGGTTCACGGGGGGAATCCTTCGCAGGCGATGCGATGTCCGAAGCCAATGTCATAGCCGAGCAGGCCCGCAGAATTATCGAAAGCGGTGCGTTGGGCCGCTCCCGATCCTATGTGCGGCTGATGGAGTATCTCGTTGAGTGTTCGGAGCGCGCGGTGCGCCCGAAGGAGGTGGAGATTGCCGCCGACGTATTCGACAAGGGCAGTGAATTCGATCCCAACCAGGACTCCTTCGTCCGCGTATACGTCCACAACCTGCGCCAGAAACTCGAGAAGTACTACGCGGCCAATCCCGCCGATGGTGGTGTCCGGCTAT
>Ga0209021_1003833_pt1 | contig 11651 bp, 8 predicted proteins | sample PinacodermFT_FD_187299 | JGI IMG/M metagenome (GOLD analysis project Ga0209021, IMG submission 187299) | Host-associated microbial community of the marine sponge Aplysina aerophoba from Gulf of Piran - sponge pinacoderm, lysed by freeze-thaw... | ecosystem: Host-associated > Porifera > Sponge >... | reverse complement strand
GAGCCGCTCGGCGCGCAGGCGATGCGCGCGGCGGTGGAGCAGGCGGCGCAAGCCCTCGCCCCGCCCGCCCCGGAGCGCTGGCGGGCCGCGGCCGACGCCATCCGCACGACGGACACCTTCCCGAAGGGAGCGGGCGGCGAGGCGCGCCTCGACGGCGAGACGGTGCGGGTCGCCGCGATCGCCAAGGGGAGCGGGATGATCGCGCCGGACATGGCGACGATGCTCGGGTTCGCGTTCACCGACGCGGACCTTCCCGCCCCGGTGCTGCAGGCCCTGCTCACCGGGGCGGTCGACCGCAGCTTCAACCGGATCACCGTCGATTCGGACACCTCGACGAGCGATACCGTGCTGCTCTTCGCCACCGGGGCGGTCAAGCCCGCCACGCCGGTCACGGAGGCGGCTGATCCGCGCCTGGACGAGCTGCGGGCCCTGCTCGACGAGACGATGCTCGACCTCGCCCACCAGATCGTTCGTGACGGGGAGGGGGCGAGCAAGTTCGTCGAGGTCACCGTCGAAGGGGCCGAGAGCGACGCGGCGGCGCGCCGGATCGCGCTCAGCATCGGCAATTCGCCGCTCGTGAAGACCATGCTCGCCGCGTCGGACGCGAACTGGGGCCGGCTCGTCATGGCCGTCGGCAAGGCCGGCGAGGCGGCGGAGCGCGATCGGCTGCGGCTGTGGATCGGCGACGAGCAGTGCGCCGAGGGCGGCCGGATCCGGGAGGGCTACTCCGAGGAGCGGGCAACCGGGCACCTCATGGGCCAGGAGGTCCGCCTGCGCGCCGACGTCGGCGTCGGCACCGGGCGGGACACCATCTGGACCTGCGACCTCACCCACGCCTACATCGACATCAACGCCGGCTACCGGAGCTGATCCCGCGAGGGGCGGCATCACCCCGAGGAATTGCCGACCCGCCATGCCGGCCGACTCCGTTGCCGGCCGCTGGTGGGGCCCGTTCGCGAGGACCCGCGACGCGGTCGTCCTCCACGTGGATCTGACCCCTCATCCGGGCCGCGAATCCGAGGCCCTCGGCTGGCTCGACGATGCCGAACGGTCACGCCTGGCGCGCTTCACCCATCCGCGCCGCCGCCGTGAGTTCGTGCGTTGCCGGGCGGCGCTGCGCGCCGCTCTTTGCGCCCGGCTCGACTGCGCGAACGGGCAGCTCTCGTTCCGCGACACCGAGCGCGGAAAGCCGCTCGCCCTCCTGCGCGGCGGCCCGGCCCCGGCAAGCTTCAGCGTGAGCCACAGCGGCCGGCACGGACTCCTCGCGTTCGCCCGGGGCGGGCGGATCGGGGTGGACGTCGAGGAGCGGGTCGCGTGGCGGGACCTCGACGCGCTGATTGCGGCCGTGCTGACGCGGGACGAGCGAGCCGAGCTCGCGTCGTCGGGCGGAGGCGATCGGATTGCAAGGTTCTTCACTCTCTGGACGATCAAGGAAGCGCTGCTCAAGGCGCTCGGAACGGGCCTCCAGCTCGATGTCGCGGGGTTCGAGGTGCCGCCCGCGATGCGGCGGGGGGTGACGACCGGCGAGTTCCGGTTCCCGCACCTGCCCGCAGTCGCGTGGGGGATCGAGAACCTCGGCAACGAGCACTTCGCCGCCGCCCTCGCGCACGAACGGCCGTCCGAGCCCGGGGCGCATCCGGGGGAGGTGGCGCCGATCGAGGACTGAGCGCCCGTGTCCCGGCGGTCCGCGGGCGGTCGGGATGCCTCCTCCGCGAACGGTCTCCGGCGCTGCGAGCGCCCTGCGCTACCCGGGGGTTCCCGGCGCCCGGGACGACCCGGGCGGGCGACGTTCGAAACTCACCGCGCCTCGGCGGCGAGCCGGGAACGAAGCTCCGTCTTGAGCACCTTGCCGTAGTTGTTCTTGGGCAGGGTGTCGATGAAGCGGTAGTCGCGGGGCCGCTTGAAGCGCGCGATGTGCTCGAGGCAGAGAGTGTCGAGCTCCGCTTCAGGTACCCGCGCCCCCGGGGTCGTCGCCACCACGAAGGCGACCACCTCCTCGCCCCATTCGGGGTCCGGCCGGCCGACCACGGATGCCTCCAGCACCCCGGGGTGGCGCAGCAGCACCTCCTCGATCTCGCGCGGATAGATGTTGGTGCCTCCCGAGATGATCATGTCCTTGGAACGGTCCTTGAGGGTGACGAAGCCGTCCTCGTCCATCGCGCCGAGGTCTCCGGTGTGGAGCCACCCGCCGCGAAGGGCGTCGCGCGTCGCCTCCGGGTTGTTCCAGTAGCCCTTCATCACCACGTCGCCGCGCAAGGCAACCTCGCCCGTCTGGCCCGGGGGAAGCGGCTCGTCGTCGGGACCGACGATCCGAACCTCGACGTCGGTCCGGGCGGTGCCCACCGATCCCAGGCGCTCGAGGTAGCGGGGGTGCTCCGTGTCGAGGTGGAGCTCGCGCGCGAGCCCGGTGATGGTCATCGGGGCCTCCCCCTGGCCGTAGATCTGGACGAGCTTCGGCCCGAGCGCGGCGAGCGCCCGCCGGGTGTCCTCGACGTACATCGGCCCGCCGCCGTAGACGATGGTCTTGAGGTGGTCGAGGTTGACCTTCGCGATGCGGGGAGACTCGAGCAGGCGGACGATCATCGTCGGGGCGAAGAAGAAGCTCGCCCCGGGGTGGTGGTCGATGAGGTCGATGATCTCCTCCGGGTGGAACCCGCCGCTCTCCGGCACGACCTGCGCCGCCCCCCGCGCGACGTGGGGGAGGGCGTAGCAGCCGGAGGCGTGCGACATCGGGGCGGAATGGATGATGCAGTCGCGCTCGCTCACCGTGTCGACGTCGCAGAAGTAGTTCATGGTCTGCGAGACGAGGTTGCGGTGGGTGAGGGTGGCGCCCTTCGGCCGGCCGGTGGTGCCGCTCGTGTAGAACAGCCACGCCGGATCGTCGGGATCGCAGTCGCGAAGGGGCAGCGGGTCGCCCGCAAGGAGCGCGTCCCACCCTTGCGCGTCGTCCGTGCGCACCAGGTGCTCGAGCGCGTCGACCTCCCGGTCGAGCCCGGCCAGGGTCTCGCCGAGCGCGCCGTTCACGAAGCAGGCTCGGGCGCCCGAGTTCTCAAGGATGTACGCGAACTCGCGGCGGTGGAGCTTCGCGTTCATCGGCACGGCGCACACGTTCGCGTACCAGCAGCCGAAGAGGGCGACCAGGAACTCGGGCGCGTTGGTCATCGCGATGCCGCACCGGTCGCCCGGCCGGAGACCGAAGCGCTCGACGAGGCCGCGGGCGAGCCGGGCGCTGAGGTCCGCGAACTGCGCGTACGAGGCGACGGTCTCGACTCCGAGCACGAGGGCCGGGCGGCCGGGGTGGAGCACGGCGGTCTTGGCGAGGAACGCGCCCGTGTTCATGGCTTCTTCTCCACGCAAGGTTGCAGATGGCCATTTGAGCGAAATTGCGGTCCCCGTGGCAACCGTCGCAAGGACCGCGCGGCTGGTCGGATGGAATCGCCCGCTCCCCGCCGACCGCAAGGAAACGTGGCCCGACACGAATTCGTGAGTCACCCCGGTGGCACAGACCCGAAGAATGGCGCTCCGGGGGCGCCACGGCCTGACCCCGCCCTGCCGCCAACCAGCGCAACGCCCACTCGTCGTCGCTGCGCTCCCCTCTCTCGCGACATGACTCCCGAGAATCCGCGACGGAACGAGCCGGATCCTCGCCACGGCTGTCCAATGTCATCCGTCGGCGCGGCCCCATGCTCTTGAGGTATGATTTCGGCGGTCGAACCGATCCGCCACAGGTCCCAGGTGCCGTTCGCGTCGTGAGTTGACCCCGCAGATTTCGCTCAAACGCGCGCGGCACAAGAAAACCAGTTCAGAATCGACGGAACTCCGATGAACATCGAACAGTTGCGCGTAAAGAATTTCAAACGCTTCACCGACCTGGAGATCGACCTTTCATCGTGTCAGGCCCCGCCAAAGCTCGTGCTCCTGATTGGCGCCAACGGAAGCGGGAAGTCATCCGTCTTCGATGCATTCGAGTACATCTCGGCCCCCCATAAACAGGGCATCAGGGACTACTACGTTAATTATTGGGAAAAAATCAGCGGTTCCGAGTCGTCAGTTTCGATCAACTTGGGCGGCGGCGTCAACCTGACGCGTTCGAAAGGAGCGCATACAGTCACGACTCCTCAGAGTTGGAACAGCAAATCAGCGTTTTACGGGAGAAGTTCCTTCCGAACAGTGCCCGAACTTCGTCCTCAACGCCGCGCTTCTGCCAATTTGGCTTCCGATTCAGACCGTCCTCAGAGATTCATTGAACACGATATTCGTTTCGACACGGACATCTCCCAGGTGACAGAGAAGATCCTCCGCGAAGTTTGGGGCGAGGATTTTAATTCCGAGACCATGCGCGCACGATTTGTCGACCCCATCAACGATAGCTTGGCAAGAATTTTCAACGGTGTTTCTTCGACCACCCTGCGTCTTATTCGCATGATCCCCGCATTGGAGCAAAAGGCTCCGGACGTACGATTCCAAAAGGGTAATTCAGAAATTCACTACGACCTCCTCAGCAGTGGCGAGAAGGAAGTATTCAATATTCTTCTCAACCTGTTCGTCCGCCGCGAACACTTTCCCAATGCAATCTACTTTATCGACGAACTCGACGTTCATCTGCACACCCGGCTCCAGTACGCGCTCCTTGAAGAGATTGTTGAAAATTGGATTCCGGAGAACAGCCAACTCTGGACGGCGAGTCATTCGCTCGGTTTCATCGAATATGCGAACGCAAGCGACGACTCGGCAATTATCGACTTCGACGAGTTCGATTTCGATCGACCTTTGACTTTGCGACCATCACCGAAATCCGAGCACAATTTCGACATCGCAGTACCTCGCGATTCGGCGCTCAAGGTATTTCCGAACAGCAAACTGGTCTTGTGCGAAGGAAAGAACGCCCCGCTCTACAACTCGATTGATTTTCCTGGCTTCTTGTTCGTGGTTGCCCGGGACAAGAATGCAATCACCATTCAGGCAAGAGCACTTCCTGACTTTTTCGGGTTGATAGACCGTGACTTTCTCGGCACGGAGGAAATCCGGGAAATTCGTCGAAGGCGCGCCAATCTTCTTGTTCTTGGATACTATTCCATCGAGAGTTATCTCTACCATCCGAAGAATCTTGCGGAGCTTTCACCCAAGGGGTTCGACGAAATGGACTACCGCGAGGCGGTGCAGCGCAACATGAAAGCGGTTCGCGACCGGATGCTGGTCAATTTGGAGAAGAACCGCAACAGCTACGAAATCATCAAAGAGTTCTCGAGGGAACTGAAGAGGAAGGCAATCGAGGAAATCACGCGAGCGACAGACTCGACTGATTTCGAGAAGTACTATCCGTTCCTCGATATGAAAACGAATCGACCCGGAGACTACTTGGCCGGCTTCAATCTGCAGGTCGGCGCTCTTGCCTCGACAAGGTGGATGCGCGACTCCATTGGTGCGGTCATCGGGACGGGATAGATGAGTCGACGGCCGATCGATTTGACCCGGAGTTTTCACCGATTCTTGTCGCGAAGGCGACAACAATCCTCGGGTTCCGTGGTGGTGGGACGCACGGACCTAAAGACGGTGACGGCGTAGCCAGCAGTTCGTTGCTCGTTTCGCCGTCGAGGCGAATCGAGGGGGGTATGGCCCGTTACCGCGGGTAAATTGGTGTCCGTAACGGAAGATTCATGAAAGATTGAGGCTAGCGTTCGCCCTTGATGGAAGCGACGGCGTGCCGGCCGATGATCATGCCGCTCGCATAGGCGACGAGAAGACCGTTGCCCGAGGTGTAGCCGCCCGCGGAGTCGCCGGACAGTCCCGCCATGGTGTTGCCGCCGGCGTGGAGGTTCGGCACGGGACGTCCGTCCGGCCGGAGCACCCGGCAGGCGGTATCCACCCTCAGGCCGCCCTGGGTATGCGCCATCGCGCCGGTGACCCTGGCGGCGAGGAACGGTGGCGCGAGGGGCTCGGTGAGGTTCTTGCGCGCGTACGCGTCGCTCCCGGACCGCACGCCCGTGTTGTAGCCGTCAATCGTCTCCGCGAGGGTGCCCGCCGGCAACCCGAATCGCTCGGCGATGCCGACGACGCGATCGCACTTCGCGATTCCGCCCTTGCGCATGGCTTCGCGCATGACGTGCATGTTCTCCGTCATGCGCTGGATACGCGCGTCCCAGACGAAGACCGCGAAGCCTCCCGGCTGCGCCCGATAGACGGCGGCGAGTTCCGAGTAGTCCCGGTCCTCGCCGACGAAGCGCCGGCCCGTCGCGTTGACCGCGATGCCGCCCTCGTTGATCACCCCCGGCGTGAGGCGCGTGCCGTCGTCGAAGATGCAGTCCCGGCCCTGATAGCCGCTCATGTGGTCCACGGCCGCGCCGATCGCCATTCCCCACCCGATGCCGTCGCCCCGACTGGAACGCGCGCCGATATTGGGCGCGTCCGCCATTTCGGGGATGTACCGCGCCAGCATCTCGCGATTCGCATTGAACCCGCCGGTCGCGAGCACGACCCGCCGGGCCGCGATGCGAAGCTCCGCTCCGTGCCGGCGGGCGGTGACGCCGGTGACGGCGCCGCCCGCGTCCCGGATGAGCCCGGTTCCGGTGGTTTCGTCGAGCACGGTGGCATTGCCAAGGGACACCAAGCGCTCGCGCATCCGCTCGATGACGGGCATGCCGCTTCGTGTCGGGTGGCTGTGCATGCGCGGATGGGAATGCCCGATCCACGCGACTTCGGGCGCAAACTCGAGGTCGACGCCGAGACCGTCGATGAACCAGTGGATGGTCTCGGCCGACCGGCGGCAGAGCTCGAGGGTCACCTCCGGATCGCTCCGGCGGCCGTTCTTCCGGAGGATGTCCGCGGCCATCTCTTCGGCGGAGTCCTCGATTCCGGCCGCGCGCTGAAGACGCGACCCCGCCGCGGGGATGAAGCTCGAGGAGATGAGGGAGTTGCAGGGCTCGCCCGCATCGCGTTCCAGCAGCAGGACGTCGAGGCCGTCCCCGACCGTGGCCGCGGTGGCCGCGGCCATGAGGCCCGCGCCACCGCCGCCGACGACGGCCACGTCGGTCTCGATCGCCGGCTTCATGACGCGGCCCGAGCCGGCTCCGGCCGCCGAACCCACGCCGTGTCCGGGTCTGCGTTCCCCCTCGGAGCCTCGAATCTCGCCGAAACCTCCTTCCGGCCAGGGAATCCAGGCCCTTCGCACGAATTCCAGCGACACTGCGCCTCGGACCGACGAGACCGGTTCGAAGCCACCCATCCCCGTTCGGGTCCCGGCCGCTCCGTAGCGGTAGCAGCCTCGTACGATTCGTTCCTCATTCCGACCTCATATCGATTGGCAAACGTGACTCGTCCGAAGAAATTGGGGGCCCCTCGAGGAGTCCCGGTCCACGCGGACGTCCGGCCGGCGACGCAGCCCGCGCCGGGCCCGCCGCCGCCGCCGGCCGATCGGAACGGGACCGGGTCCGTCGTCAAGCCCTTCTTCCCGTCGATGCCGTGGCTGTCCGGACATTATCCCCGCATCGCTCGGTGACGGAGCCGTGGCGCGACCGCCGCGGAGGCGCCCGCGCCGTTCCCTCCGCCGCCCGCGATGGACTAGAGTTGCGCGCGAGAACGGCATGGCGAGGAGCGGCGAGTGGACAATCTCAAGATCAACGGCGACCGGCTGTGGGCGAGCCTGATGGAGCTCGCCGAGATCGGGGCGACCGAGAAGGGCGGGGTCTGCCGGCTCGCGCTCACCGACCTCGACCGGGAGGGACGCGATCTCTTCGTTCGCTGGTGCGAGGAAGCGGGCTGCGAGGTGAGCGTGGACCAGGTGGGGAACATCTTCGCCCGGCGGGCGGGGCGAAGCCCGGACCGCGCGCCGGTCATGACCGGGAGTCACCTCGACTCCCAGCCGACCGGCGGCAAGTTCGACGGCGCCTACGGGGTGCTCGCGGGGCTCGAGCTCATCCGCACCCTCAACGACTACGGCTACGAGACCGACGCGCCGATCGAGGTGGTCGCGTGGACCAACGAGGAGGGCTCGCGGTTCGCTCCGGCGATGATGGCCTCGGGGGCGTTCGGTGGCGCGTTCGACCTCGACTTCGTGCTCTCGCGGACCGACCCGGAGGGAAAGACGTTCGGGGACGAGCTCGCGCGCATCGGCTATGCCGGGAAGGAGCGGGTCGGAGAGCACGAGGTCGGGGCGTACCTCGAGGCCCACATCGAGCAGGGGCCCATCCTCGAGGCGGAGGAGAAGACGGTCGGGGTGGTGACCGGGGCGCAGGGCCAGCGCTGGTACGAGATCACGGTGACGGGAATGGAGGCCCACGCGGGCCCGACCCCGATGCGCCGGCGACGCGACGCGCTGGTGGGTGCCGCCCGCATGGTGGACGCGGTGAACCGCATCGGCCTCGCGCACCAGCCGAACGCCTGCTCCACCGTCGGCATGCTGGAGGTGTCCCCGAATTCGCGCAACACGATCCCGGGCCGCGTCTTCTTCACCGTCGACTTCCGGCATCCGATCGAGGACACGCTCACGCGGATGGACGCGGACCTGAGGTCGGCCTGCGAATCGATCGCGGGCGAGATCGGTCTCGATCTCGACCTCCGCCAGATCTGGCACTTTCCGGCCACCCCCTTCGATCCGCGTTGCGTCGCGGCGGTCCGCGAGGCGGCCGAGGCGGGCGGCTTCGAGCACATGGACATCGTGAGCGGGGCCGGCCACGACGCCTGCTACGTCTCCCGGGTCGCCCCGACCGGGATGATCTTCGTGCCCTGCGAGGACGGCATCAGCCACAACGAGATCGAGAACGCGACGCCGGGCGACCTTGCGGCCGGCGGCCAGACCCTGCTCGACGCGATGGTCCGGCTGGCCGCCGCGGACTAATCGGACGGCGGGGCGCCGGGGCGTCCCGTGCCGGGCATCGGATGAGTTAGTCTTGCCGCCCCAATGAACGGCGGGCCGCGGGCGGCGGGCTCGCGACGGAGGAAAGCATGCGACTGGAGGACAGGGTAGCGATCGTCACCGGCGGCGGCGCGGGCTTCGGCGAGGGGATCTGCCGGCGCTTCGCGGCCGAAGGAGCCCGGGTGGTCGTCAACGACGTGAACGAGCAGGACGGCCGCCGGGTGGCCGACTCGATCCGCGACGAAGGGGGTGAAGCGCGCTTCGTGTACGCCGACGTCTCGAGCGACGCGGATACCGGGCGCCTCGTCGAAGAGGCCGTCGCGGGCTACGGCGGGCTCGACATCATGGTGAACAACGCGGGCGTGCCGCAGCGCAACCAGCCGATGGAGAACGTCACCGAAGACGAGTTCGACCGGATCTTCGCGGTCAACGTGAAGGCGATCTACTGGTCGGCGAAACACACCGTGCCGATCATGCGCGAGGCGGGCGGCGGGTGCATCATCCACACCGCCTCCACCGCCGCCATCAGCCCCCGGCCCGGCCTCGTCTGGTACAACGGCTCCAAGGGCGCGGTGAACACCATCACCCAATCGATGGCGGTGGAGCTCGCGCCGGATCGCATCCGGGTCAATGCGGTGTGTCCGGTGGCCGGCGAGACCCAGATGCTGGGGGAGTTCCTCGGCGGAGAGGTCACCCCCGAGATGCACGCCCGGTTCATGAGCACGGTGCCGCTCGGACGGCTCAGCCAGCCGGCGGACATCGCGAACGCGGTCCTCTTCCTCGCCTCGGACGACGCCGAGTTCCTGACCGGGGTGTGCCTGCCGGTGGACGGCGGGCGGACCATCTGACCATCTGACGTTCCGACGCATACGCGACACGAGGAAGACGCAGAGCATGAATCGAATCGATCTGGAAGGCCGCCGGGCGGTGGTGACGGGGGGCGCGCAGGGCATCGGGCTCGCCATTGCGGAGCGGCTGCTCGCGTCCGGAGCGGGAGTCACCCTCTGGGACCGCGACCCCGGGGAGCTCGAAGCCGCCCGGACGGCGCTCGGATCGGGCACGGGCGGGGTGGTCGTCGACGTGGCCGACCCCGAGTCCGTGGAGCGCGCGGCGGAGGAGACCATCGAGGCGGCGGGGTGCATCGACATTCTCGTCAACAATGCCGGCATCGCCGGTCCCAACGCCACCACCTGGGAGTACCCGATCGAAGAGTGGCGCCAGGTGGTCGAGATCGATCTGAACGGCGTCTTCTACTGCTGCCGGGCGGTGGTGCCGCACATGATCGAGCGCGGCTACGGCCGCATCGTCAACACCGCCTCCATCGCGGGCAAGGAGGGCAACCCCAACGCGAGCGCGTACAGCGCCGCGAAGGCGGGGGTGATCGGACTCACCAAGTCCCTCGGGAAGGAGCTCGCGGACCGCGACATCGCGGTGAACTGCATCACCCCGGCGGCGGCGCGGACGCGGATCTTCGAACAGATCACGCAGGCGCACATCGACTACATGCTCTCGAAGATCCCGCGCGGACGGTTCGTGCTCGTCGAGGAGCTCGCCGCCCTGGTGGCGTGGCTCGTCTCGGAGGAGAACTCGTTCACGACCGGCGCGGTGTTCGACGCAAGCGGGGGGCGGGCGACCTACTGAACGCGCGTCCGGCCGCGGCCGGACGCCGGGTCGCTCGTCGCGGCCCGCCTGCGGCGGCCGGTTCCGGGACGGCGGATGGGAAGGCGGCGGGTTCGCCGGGGCCGCGGCGCCAGCCGGACGGGGCGGACGGGACGTACGGAGCGGCGCAGCCGCCGCGACATGAACCGAGTGGCCGGGAGGGCCGACACGATGGCGACGATTACCAAGGGCATCAAGCAGCTCTGCGCGGAGGCGGAGGCCGGTATCGAGACCTGGACGGTCGAGGACGCGCTCCGGCACCAGGGCGACGACGACGTGGTCTTCGTCGACATCCGGGACGTGCGCGAGCTGTGGCGCGAGGGAGCCATTCCGGGCGCGGTGCACGCGCCGCGCGGCATGCTCGAGTTCTGGGTGGATCCGGAGAGCCCGTACGCGCGCGACGTGTTCCAGTCCGGCAAGCGCTTCATGTTCTTCTGCGCGGGAGGGCTCCGCTCCGCTCTCGCGGCCAAGGCGGTGCAGGACATGGGCCTCGCTCCGGTCTGCCACCTCGCGGGGGGCTTCGGGGCCTGGAAGCAGGCGGGAGGCGCGGTGGAGGCGAAGGAGCCGAAGCTGCCGTCGTCCCGCGGCTGACCGGACCCCGCCTCCCGTTCCGCGCCTCCCGGGCGCTCGCCCTTCGCCCGTCGCGTCCGGCGCCGTCCGGATTCGCCCGACCCCGACCGTCCGCCCATCGTCGTGCACTGGGAGGTTCCCGAGCCCCTCGCCACGGGCGAGGTCCGCATGGCCGACGGCAGCCTCGTCATCCTCCGCCGCCACGGCAATCCGGACGGACCGAGGCTCGTCCTCAGTCACGGGAACGGGCTCGCCATCGACCTCTACTATCCGTTCTGGTCGCGGCTCATGGACCGATTCGACCTCGTCGTCCACGACTTCCGCAGCCACGGCTGGAATCCGCGCGCGCCCCTCGGGACGCATCACTTTCCGACCTTCGTCTGGGACAGCGAGCACGTGGTCCGGGGGATCGACCGCCACTTCGGGGCAAAGCCGAAGGTCGGTGTCTTTCACTCGATGTCGGCCCTCACCGCGCTCTACCAGGCCCTTCGCTCGGGGCCGCGCTTTGCGGCCCTCGTCCTCTTCGACCCGCCCCTCTCGCCGCCGAACGGCGACCGGCTGGAGCGGGGGT
>Ga0209021_1003827_pt1 | contig 11662 bp, 11 predicted proteins | sample PinacodermFT_FD_187299 | JGI IMG/M metagenome (GOLD analysis project Ga0209021, IMG submission 187299) | Host-associated microbial community of the marine sponge Aplysina aerophoba from Gulf of Piran - sponge pinacoderm, lysed by freeze-thaw... | ecosystem: Host-associated > Porifera > Sponge >... | reverse complement strand
GTCAAGCTTGGATTCTGCGTCGTTTCGCTGGCAATACCAGCGGGCATGTATTTCTTTGCGCGGAGGCATTTCGGCGAACAAACAGCCAGAGCGGCGCTGGTGGCTGGCACTTGCTGGTACGAACTGGCCGGTTTCGCCCACAAGCCCATGACCGAGTTCTTGGCGGCAGCGCTGCTGCTGGCCTTGCTTGGTCTCGTGACACGTCAGGCCGTGCATGACGCTCGGTCGGTGTGGCTGTCCGCCTTAGTGGCGGTGCTCACATCGGCGGTCCGCGTTCAATACGCACCGTTGGCGCTCGGGTTGCTGGCGGTGCTGTTCGTACGAACGAGGCAGCGAATGCAACTCGTGATCGCCGCGGCGGCGTTCGCCCTTGCCGTCGGAATATTCGATGCCGTTACGTGGGACGGGGGGCTGTTCCACTCTTACGTCACCAACATTCGCTTCAACCTGTTGCTGGGTGAGCTGCGCACCGGCGAGAGCCCGCCGCACCAGTATTTGGAGTGGCTGCTGCTGGCCGGCGGCGGACTCAGCGCTCTAGCGGCCGGAGTCGCCTGCCTGAACGTTCGGCGCTATAGCTTCTTGCTGTCGCTGATCACTCTGGTGCTGGCGATGCATTCCCTCCAGGCGCACAAGGAGTATCGGTTCGTGTTCGCCGTGATTCCGATCTGGCTCCTCATCGCAGCGGACATCTGGGCTCGATTCGCGAGCCGCTACTCAGGACGCATGGCGTCGCTTGCTGCATCGGCATTCGCGGCAGTGTCGGTCGCAGGGCTGGTGAATGCCCTGCCCGGCCAAGACACCGTGTACAAGGCCTGGTCCCGCGAGAGCGGCGTGGTCGCATTCGTGGCCAACCACGACCCGATCTTCGCCGCCTACCGGTACTTGGCCGGCGCCCCGGGGGTCAAGGGGGTCTGGCAGGCTGACCGTTCCTACCCCACCATGCCCGGCTACTATTACCTGCACCAGGACGTCCCGCTCTACGACCAGAGCACAGGGTTGGCAATGATCGGCACGGACGCGGAAGCGATTCGCGCGTCGGTCAGCCATATCGTAACGGGAGACCCTCAAACCAGCATCCCCGGATTCTCGTTGGAAACGGAGGTTGGCGGCATCCGGATCCTGCGGCGCGACGAGAATGGAACCGACGTCAGAAGCTGGGAAGCTCGAACCCCCACAATCGTCGGGGACCTCGTCGACCGGATCATGCGACAGCTCTCCCCGAGCGCCCCGATACCGCCTGAGAACCGGGGCATTCGATTCGTGGGCCGCAATGAATCGCAAGAAGCTACCCGCTGACCATGGGAAGGCGAGGATGGCGCGTCGAAATGCGACTGGAGCCGCGCTTTGCCTGAGCGCCGTCCAGTTCGAGGTCGGGACCGGACGATTGCAACTGGTGATCGACCGGTTGGGCGGAAGGTCCGTCGTGGTTCTCCGATGATCGCGCCTAATCCGGACCGGGATTCGATCGATGCACGTTGAGGAACACGCGAGCCACGTGCCGTCGGTGTCAATCGTCGTCCCGACGCTTCGCGAGGCGAGCAACCTTCCGGCCCTGGCGGAGCGTATCCGGAGTGCGATGACTGGAATCGGCGTCGAATGGGAACTGATCGTGGTCGACGACGACTCAGGGGACGGAACCGAGGCCGTTGTCGCGGACTTGGCTCGGAGAATGCCCGTGCGGGTTCGGATACGCCGTCAAGTTCCGAGGGACCTTTCGCGGTCGGTCCTGCTCGGCTTCAAGCTGGCCCGGCTCGACCGTCTGGTCGTACTCGATGCTGATTTGTCCCATCCGCCCGAACGGATCCCGGACTTGCTGGCCGCGTTGGAGGGAGGCTGCGACATGGCTGTCGGCAGTCGGTACGTTCCCGGTGGTCGGCTGGAACGCGGCTGGAGCCTGTGGAACCTGCTGAACTCGCGAGTTGCCACGCTCCTGGCCAAACCGCTCACGGACTGCAATGATCCCATGGCTGGCTTCTTCGCGGTCCGCAGGGAAGCGCTGCCGGATCCCGAATCGCTGGATCCTGTCGGCTACAAGATCGGGCTGGAACTCATGGTTCGCGGCCGGCTTCGAGTGGCAGAGGTCCCCATCGTCTTCGCCAACAGAGGCAAGGGTTCCAGCAAGACGAACTGGCGGCAGCGTGCCAACACAATGCGGCACCTGCGCAGGCTGTACGCCTATCGGTTCGGGAGCTTGGCACGGGCAATCAGTTTCGGTCTCGTCGGCACCAGCGGGCTGGCCGTGGACACCGCCTTTTACATCGGCCTGCAGGCGATCGGCCTAGAGCACAGGGCGGCTCGCTTCCTGTCGTTCTGGCCCGCGGTGAGCTGGAACTGGCTCCTCAACCGCAGGCTCACGTTCCGCGACCGGCCGCGCCAAGACCGGATGAAGGAATGGGCGCGGTTCGTCGGGAGCAGCCTGATTGGGCTTACCGCAAGTTTCGGCTCCTATGCGGCCCTGACAAGTCTCTGGGACGTTTTCGACCAGTACCGCCTGGTCGCATTCGCGTGCGGAATCGCAGTCGGCAGCGTCTGCAACTTCCTGGTCGCCACAGCCTACGTCTTCCGCGAGCATTCCGGTTCGCGCTGACGTAAACACGGGCGTTGACGGCACGGGCGGTGAGGACACGGTCGCACCGCAAGGGGACTCGCACGGCCGAGCGTCGTCAGCATCTCGAAAGGGCAGGATGACGGACGAGCCAACTCGACTCCCAACGGCGCGGACAGCCACGTGCGGACGGTGACTGCGGTCTGCTGCGGCATGCGCAGGACTCGGTTCAGGCCAGGTTCAACCTGGGTCCAGCTAGCAGTGCCCGCGCTGGGCAGCAAGGGCATCTGGCCGAGCGCGGGCGGGTGTGTCGGGACACTGCTGCGCCTGCCGGCCGCCCAAGGCTGCCTAGCAGGGTGCAATCTTACTCAAACGACTGCCTGCAACCCGCCGTCAGAGTGCCGATTTCCGTTCTCAAGACGCCCCGAGCCCGTGTTCAGGGACCGCCACCGCCACAAACTCGCTCCACCTGAACAAAGAATCAGCGGTGAGTACTCCAGGTCTACGTCCCGGTCTTGAGATCGGTCTGAGATTGAATGAGAGGTCGCCCGCGAGAGCGGGATGGTTTTGACGGCGCTAGATCTCCTTCCCGTGACCCGAATCTAGATGCTGCGCCCAGCTCCCGAGGTGGAGTTCCGAGGCTGACGCTCTTAGCCGATCACGCGACAAAAAGCGCAGCAGCCTTGCAGAGTTCAATACCAAGCGATGTCAGTGTGAACACTTCGGTCCCGACGTAGACCGTTTGGTTGCGCGAACGTCCCCCTACATTCATTGCCATTGGCCCAGGCAGGTACCCCGGATCGACACAACTAAGGCGGATCAGGTTCAGGAGCGCCAGTTCAACACGATCGTCCGCCACTCCGAAGCTCTTGGCGATCTGGTCCATCTTGAACTGGACCTCGCCAGGTGCGATGTTTCTGAAATTGGACTGCTTCTCGACGTAGCACGCGTTCAGGATTCTCACGTCTAGCGGTTCCATCTCTCGAAGCAGCGAGACGTGCCTGAGTTTGACATCCACTTCGAACTTCGGGTCCGCCGGGTTGGCCAATAGACTCGCCCAGAGCTTCCGCAGTTCATCGTCATCCTCGATGGTGGCGTTCTCTATGAGCGGGATAGCGATTTTCGGAGGGACGGGCTTCGTCGCGCCGTCCTCAGAGCAGCCCCTGCTGCGCAGTATCTTCATCGTTTCTTCAGAGAGCTTGACGTAGTTTCTGAAGCGGTAGTGCTTGATCTTGTCAGCTATGACTCCTACCGAGTCTGTAACCAGATCCCCGAACACCCTGTCCGCGAAACCGCCCGTGCTCCGAACTACTTCAAGGGCTTTCTGTGCTGCGACAGCCGACTCTGTCACGGCCCTTGAAACTTCAACGATCTCGTTCGATGGCTCATCAGTCATGAGACCCCTCCGTCTTGATGCCCGCCCAAGGTTGATTTCCTAGGGTACCGACCCATAGAATGGAGATCGCGGGAGGGGATGAACGTCACGACGGGCGTCCATCTGGCCAGAAGCTGTTCAAGGGATCCGGCCCGGCCTTCCACTCGTTATCGTATGGCACGCGGCCTCGAGGCGCGTGCTATTCTAAGCTCCGCGGGAGGCCCGGTATGGCTACAGAATTCATTAACGGTCGGAGGCTGTTATGGGGTTGATCGGCGATGCGGGCCAGAAGCGAGTCTTCGCCGTACTGTTCGACGAAACCAGCGCGGAAGCCACCAACCGTCTGAAGAGCGCGTACTCCGGCCACTACGAGCTCTCTGACAAGAACTTCCTCGTGCGGACCTCCGAGCTCGCCGAGACAGTCGCACGGACGGTGGGTATCAAGGGGGACGACCGCGTAGTGAGCGGTGTTGTATTCCGTCTCAATTCGATCTACGCGGGCTATTCTTCCAGAGTGCTGTGGGACTGGTTGGGAGGAGGGGCGGAATGACCGACCAGTTACAGTCAGATCCGACCCACGGCCCTGATCCAGAAACGGCCCCATATAGACTTGCGAACCGGATCCAAACGCTGGAGACCCGAGCGGAAACTTACGCTACGCGCGAATGGGTCTGGCACCGCGCCTTCATCGCGCTGCTCGCCGGATTTACCTTGCTCGCGACCATCGTCGGAATCATCATCCGGATATTTACATAGACGCGCTCCTCTTATCCGAAACGCGGAAGCATCGGTGAATGAACCCGTGTGTCGGGCCGCTCGCTGAATTCACGCGCCAGACACCCTGAGGAGGGGTAGCTCCCCGAATCCATGGCCATAAGCGAGGCCCGTCCGTTTCACCGACCGGTGCTTGTACGGCCCGGCACCCGTGTGCCGGAAGCAAGCAATCGTGGTACAACATGCAAATCGTTACGACCCGGGCGCTGATCCTGTCCGCGACCGCCACGCAATCGGCAGACCCGGAACCTTCCGCGCGCAACATTCTTCTGCCTGTGGACGACAAGCTGGAGTTCGAAATACGGACAGGCCCCCAGCGGGCTGTTCGGCATCGACATGGAATGCTCCCTAAACAGTCGGTCGCCGTGGTCGCGCTGAGAGGCAACGAAGACGGGGCGGAGCTTCCCACTATGGGACGACGGGTCTCTCGACACGGTCGGCCTGGATTTCTCCAGTGGCGGCAGGATGCTGCGCGAGGAAGATTCGCACTCGTACATCGCACCATGGGGGCGAACTGGCGAGGCCGTTCTACTTCCCGGACTTTCTCGCGACTGAACGCACTACCGTGGAATTCGCGGCCACGAAGCTGCGCGGCGTCAGTCACGTCGGGAGATACCGCTCAATGAGCTGGCGGGGTCTCGCAATCCTGTGCGAGTCTGATGCCGGAACTGTTGTCGTTGCACAGGTGGGACGCGACCGAGTTCTAATCGATGACGTGGAGGCCGCCGTGTGTCGCTGTCGGAGCGCTGCTCCATGTCCCTTCTTCAGCTTGCGCCTGCTCGCCGCAAGTACGCGTTCTCCAGCACCCCCTCCACCGTCCACAGGTGATCGGCTAGCCCAGCGGCCATCGCAAGGGTTGCCTTCAACGTTCCGTGCCGACGACAGAAGTTGAAGTGCGCGGACTCGAGCGCCAAGGCGGCCTCCAGCGGCTCACAGTTCTTCAAGAATGTGTCTGTATTCCTAGTCATCCGCTTGCACCACTGCCGTACGGTGTCGTTGAATTGCTCGACGTAGGTTGTCGCGATCTTCGAAGCGTCCGGGTCTCCAAAGACCGCCTCGACACGGCCGGGGTCGTTCACCTTCACGATCCACCCACAGCTAACGCGATCAGATGGCTCGCGCTCGAGCGCGAATTCATATGCCCCAAACCCGCCCGTCGAGATCCAGAACCGCTTTTCCGAGGTCGCACTCCGGACCTTCAAGACGAACCGGCATGTGTCCCTGAGATCCCGCTTACCAAGATGCCACGCTAGGACCAGGTGCGTCGCTCCCTCGACGGCGATGCAGCAATGCGCATCCCCGACCGTGCAGGGATCTCCCTCGCCAACACGCCTCTCCTTGTTGCGGACGAATGCCTGACCTCATCCAGCTCGAAATGGCCAACGTCCACGTTCCGGATTCTGGAACGGAGCAGGTCCGAGCAGCCGGCTTGAGCGCCGGGCACTTCAGCATCGCCTCCAAATCGTGCAGCCGCGGTGCTTGATCCGCTCAGGGCTAAATATTCAGCGCTAGGTGATGGGCCTCGGCTTCGTTGCCATCGCCCAGTTGTTCCGCTCCGGTGCCTAGCCCAAACCCACTGAGCCTACAAAGTCGCTGGATGCTTCGATGCTATCGAACGGCCTCACATGAAGCCATGCGCTGCTTTTGCAACTCCGCCGCTTCGTGCCGACAGTAGCTGCGAGCTTGGGATTTGGCACAGTTAACCAGCCATTGTACGCACGCTTCGCGTGCGATGGCAGCACATACCGCGTACTGCCCTGATCCGCCTAGCCATCGATCAGCAGAGGAATTCCCAGTAACGGTCCTGGCTACCGAACACACCTTCCCGGACCTTGAACCAATGGGGCTGCGTCCGAGGGTTCAACTCGTAGTCTTGCTCGAACCCGTCGTCTCGCCATTCCGGGTCCCGGTCTTGGAGACCAGCGCCCGTACCCGCGAATGCGTAGGCTCGCTCATTGCCCCATCTACGCAGGAAGTTCGCCAGGTAGAACGTCTTGCGATCCCGCCAGAAATCGTCGAGACCGAGGTCGCGGTCGTCATAGCTGGTCTGGAAGTCACCTTCGATCACCCAGTTGCCGAAGAACGGCACTGACGCACCGCCTCCGTAGCTTCTGCCAAGATTGTTGCCGCACCCTTCATCTTCGCTGTGACACATCGAGCCAATGTGGCCGAACACTTCAACCTGAGCGGAATGCGCTAGCGGAATCGAAGACAAGAGCACGATGTAGCGGATCATCCTCCTCATGGACGCCCGTCTGTGTATCGAAGAACCTGAGCGAGTGGCCAACGAGACTCGCTCTCGCCGAGATACGCCACCTCACTCCTAGCCATCACCAACTTCCAAGCTGAGGTGGTCCGGGATTTTCGGACAGTAGGTTAAGGTGGACTTCGCCAGGGTTGAAAGGAGCCAACATGGCGAAGAGACAGAAATTCACGGCGGCCTTCAAGGCAAGAGTCACCAAGGAGGCGCTGCGCGGGGACCGGACTGTACAGCAGATAGCGGCGAAGCACGGGGTGCACCCGAACCAGGCCAGCCAATGGAAGAGCCACCCTAGCGCAGGGCTGGCCGAGTTGTTCGAGCGGGGCGCGAAGGCTCGGCCGGCAGCCGCACGGTCCGAAGTTACGCTGGTGGAGGGGCTGACCTCATGATTTAGCTGCACGTCGGAGTGCTGTGCTTCCTGCTCGCGTGGGCTTTGGGAGGCATCGGCGGACAGGGGGCTGCGGTGGCGGTCTACTTGCTGCTAGCCTACTTCTCCCGGGAGGAGGGCGGCGAGCAATGAGCGTAATACTGTTCCTGATCGGCCTGTTGGTCGTGTCCGGCGTCGGTCTGTTCGTCCGCGACTGCCGGGAGAATTGGCTGTGCATGGACGAGTGGGGCGACACCGCGGCAAGCCGCATCGGCCTGATGGCCGCCCTGCTGCTGGTCTAGGCCGTTGCGGGGCCGCTGCATGGACAACATCAGTCATACTAGTTCCCGCATCCCAAAGGAGACTGAAATGGTGCAAGAAACCAATCAACCCACTGAACAGCCGCGAAGGCGCAAGGTTCTAGACTTCTTCGCTACTGGCGCCTGGCAGTACTAGCCACGTCGGCGGCGACACTTCTGGTGCCGTCCGAATTGGAGGCTGGATCCTGCGATTCACCTTGCGAGTGGACCATGAACGATGGTTGCTGGCAATGCATCTGTGACTGTTGATGGCAGGGATCTGGCCTGAGAGGCAGCGTCGATAGTTGCATTCGGCACTGTCCTGTCAAGCATGTCATTAGCGCAAGAATTGTTGTACGCATTGCGATATGTCGGCAAGAATCGCCGGCTGTTCATTGCGGTCGGAGGGCAGTTGGCCGCTGGTGTAGCGGCTTGCATCGTTCTGGCTGGATTGGTGGATGGGCTCCTCTGGGGAGACCTGCCTTACCGGGGTCCGGAACGATTGATCTACTTGTTTGAGTCGCGGCCAGGCCAGAGCCGTGATCAAGGTGTTCCGGTATCGATCCCGACCTTCGAGGACTGGCTGGACTCCAGCACGACACTTGAAGGAATCGCCCGAGTCCCGATGGTCTCGGCACCGAGCGTAATGTTGTCCGGCACCCCTGAGCGAGTCCAGGGCTACGGTGTCACCTCGAACCTCTTGCAACTGCTGGGAGTCTCCCCACTTATGGGGCGACCTTTCGCCGCAGACGAGGAACTTCCTGGTGGGAACGGAAGGGTGTTGCTGCTGAGCCACGATTTTTGGAACCGGCGGATGAAAGCCGATCCAGAAGCTGTCGGAAAGCGTATACGGCTGGAGGGCGGCGAGTACGTGATTGTCGGGGTGATGCCGCAAAGTTTCACCTATCCGTTCTATACGGCCGGTCGCTATAAGGCTGACTTCTGGGTTCCGGCGGTTGCGACTCCCGAAGAGTACGCGTCGAGGACCGAACGTCGGCAACTTGTGATCGGACGGCTCAAACGCGGCGTTTCCATGGAGACTGCGCGCCGTGAGATGCAGGAGATCACTTCAAGAATCGGAATCGAGCACCAAGCGACGAACGGTGGTTGGGGTGTGCGCATTTCTCCAATCCAGCGCCGATTTGTCGAGAGGAGCAATAGCCGAGAAGCACTCTTTCTTTCAGGGCTGGCCGTGAGTGGAGTGTTGCTTCTGGCCTGTGCGAATGTGGTGGGCTTGCTCAGTGCGAATGCCGTCAAGCGTCGTCCTGAAATGGCAGTCATGATGGCGCTGGGCGCTGGCAAGCATGTGATTCTCAGGCGCCTGCTGGCCGAAGGTGTCCTGGTCGCATTGCTCTCCACCGTGGGCGCACTCGTGCTGGCGTGGGCTGGACTTTACTACGTAGAGCGTTTGATTCCGGCGCATGTCCCGCGAGTGCGGGATATCTCGGTTCAATCGGCAGTAACTGGCCTCGGAGTCGCACTTGGGGTCTGCACTTCACTGGTCTGTAGCGCAATGCCGTTACTGACATTCGCGGGGCTGGGACCTTCCGAGACGCTCCGCGAATCCACCGTACTCTCAGGTAGGTTCGAGAATCGATTTGGGACGCTAGTGGTGCTGCTCCACACCGCACTTGTCACATTGCTGCTTGCTTTGAGCTTGACTGCGATCACTCGGTTCAATGGATTGCTGGCAGCTTCTGCCGAGTCAATCTCGATAGATTCAGTCGTGAGTGCGCAACTGCAGTCATCGGCCGAACTTGCGTCAGACCGGTCACTGCGCCAGTTTCACGGCGACGTTCTTTCGCGAATCCAAGCCCTGCCCGGAGTCGAATCCGCTGCCTTAGTGTCAGAACTTCCATTGAGTGCTCGCCGTTTCCGTCGGGCAGTCCCGGTGACACGTCGCGATTCGGACGAGGACGAGGAAGCCGATGTAGACGCACGGCTACTAATCGTTTCGCCGGAGTATTTCCGCACCGTTGGTATTCGGCTGCTCCGAGGGCGAGCTCTTAACTCGCGTGACACGTCAGAGTCAGACCATGTGGCCATCATAAGCCGGTCTCTGGCGTCGCAACTTGAACTTGAGCAGCGGTTCAGCGAGAAGATTCGTGTAAGAGGGCGTGAATGGCTTGAGGTCGTTGGGGTCGTGGCCGATGCACCATTGGAATTTGGTCGAAGTGACCCGATCCTGTACGTCCCCGCCGCTCAGTTCGGCACTCAAACACCAAACAGGTTCCAAGAATATCTGCTCATGACTAGGGAAGGCGCGATGGTCGTCAAGACGTCATTGCCTGCTAGAGCGATTGCACCCGCTATTCGGAAGGCTGTATGGTCGGGAAACGAAAGCGTGCCGGTCACTGTCCAAGCCATGACTGGCGTCGTTGCAGAATCGACTGCTTCCGAGCGCCTGATCGTCTTGGTCTTTGCCTGCCTCGCCTTGGTAGCCGCGATTCTTGCTGGTGCAGGGATCTATGCCGTGTTGGCATTCTATGGCAGCCGACGCACTGCGGAAATCGGTCTGCGCAAGTGTCTCGGGGCTAGGTCGAGTCAGGTCGTATGGCCAATGATCTTGCGTGTCATGAGAATTAGTGTCATTGGCGTGATGTTTGGGACCCTGGTCACGGTCGTCATGCAGAAGCTCCTGTTTTCTGCGGTGGGGATTACTCACTTAGTATCTTCTGTCGAATATCTCGCGAGTGGAACGATCGCGCTAGCGGTAGCGCTAGTTGCGAGCATTGGTCCCGCGTACCAAGCCGCAAGACAGGATCCCACGGCGGCTCTTCGTCATGCCTAGGAAATGGTCAGCTACGATCCGGCATGCACTGTCTTCGCCAACAGTCCTTGTGCTTCTCGCGCAGACCTCGACCGCTCCGACACGCTCAACGCACCGCCGCCCCGACACCGTAACCCGTTTCGCCTCTTAGACATATCCCATTAGATCCCTGCGGATCCCGCGTAGAGTCCGACGTCGCGCTAGAATCCGCAACATTCCTTCGTCACATACGAGACCGTCGCCAGCCACCGACGGAACCCCACCGAACCGCTGATACCGGCTGGCGCGTGCAGCATCCGAGTGAAGCGATCTTGGTGTTCGACAACCGCACCCTCCGACCGGGCGTCTCCGGATGGTGGGAGCGCCTGGCGATTGCCTGCCGGTTGGAGATTCGGCGAGCCTACTCTCTTCCAACCGCGCGTCGCAATATCTCGAGTGTGGTTTGCAGCCCTTCGTAGTCCGGGTCCAAGGCCTGAGCCCTTTCAAACACGGCGATCGCCTCCTCGTCCCGTCCAAGCTTGACGAGACTCGAACCGATATTTACGTGAGTCTGCGCGATGTCCGGCCGAAGTCTTTCCATGGCACGGTACTGGTCCAACGCATCCCGGAAATGACTGTGCTCGAAGAACAGCAGGCCTAGGCGGTCGATCGAGTCCGCGTCGTCCGGGTCGAACTCGATGGCCCGCCTGAAGTTCTCCACGGCTTCCTCGAAGTTCCCCAGTTCGGCATGAGCGCTGCCCAAGAAACGGTAGACTTCGCCCCTGAACGGCAATTCCGGGTCCAACGCGATTGCCGTTTCGCTCTCCTCGATCGACTCGGCATAGCGGTCCATCTCGAACAAGGCCAGTCCTATCCCGGCATGGGCTCGGGCACTGGCCGTAGATTCCTCGGGCACCTGCTGGTAGAAGGGCAGAGACGTCTCGGCGTAGCCGCTGATTCGGAGAGCATCGCCCACTTCGAGCACCATCGTCGAATCGTCCGGCCGCAGGTCCAATGCACGGCGCAGGTGTTCGCGGCCTTGCTCGAATCGCTGCTGCTCCAGGCGGACCCTGCCGAGGGCCAGATGGATCTCCGCGTCGTTCGGGTTGGCCTCAAGGACGATCTGGTAGTAGTGCGCCGCCTTCTGAAGATCGTTCAGTTTCCATGCGGCATAGCCTGCCGATCGCTGTATGGCACCCAAGGCCGGCAAGTTGGGCCGCAGCGACATGGCCGTGGTTGTCGCCTCCAGGGCCTCCTCGTAACGCCCGAGAGCGTTCAGGGCAATGCCCATCG
>Ga0209021_1003826_pt1 | contig 11665 bp, 10 predicted proteins | sample PinacodermFT_FD_187299 | JGI IMG/M metagenome (GOLD analysis project Ga0209021, IMG submission 187299) | Host-associated microbial community of the marine sponge Aplysina aerophoba from Gulf of Piran - sponge pinacoderm, lysed by freeze-thaw... | ecosystem: Host-associated > Porifera > Sponge >... | reverse complement strand
ATGCGCGTTCAGGCCGTCCCGGGCGCCCAGCAGGCGCCATCCCTCGTTGTACACCGGCGACGTCCTGCGCTCGTCCTCGCTCCAGAGGTCGGGGAGATGAACCGGCCGGCCTTCGGGACGGTCCATCAGGCGGCGCATGCCCGCGTCCTGGGGGTAGTGGACGCCGAAATACTCGCGCACCACATCCTGCCCGCTCTCGCCGCGGTAGAGCAGGCGGGAGAAGTGGATGCGGTGCTCGCCGTCGGACGCTTCGCCGACCGTCAGGGCATTGCCCCCGGCGCCGCAGGCCTCGTCGATCTGCGCCGAGGCGGCGGGCCAGCGGGTGTCGTCGAGGGCGGCCTCGTGCAGCAACCCGAGGCAGCGCCCGAAGGCGTCGTCCGGGTTCATGCCGCCTTACTTCCGCGTTCGGCATGCCGGCACTCGTCGCTTCGCGCGGTCATCGCCCGGTTTCCCCTTGTCTCCATGGGCGCGCATCCGCGGGGGGATGCGCTTCCGGAGTCAGGTGGGTACGCAGCCGTCCGGGGCCAGTTGGATTTTGCGATAGCGTCTATCGGAAACCCTTATGCAGCGCCGCAAGCCGCCGCCGGGGCGCCGGCACGGGCGCACCGCGTCCTCCCTTTCCGCTACCCCTCGTTAGCGCGCCGGCGGGCAAGATGAAAATGCCGGTCCGCGCGGGATTCATGCCCGGCAGGCATGGGGCGACGACGCCACGGGACCGGCAGGGCCCGGCCCGTTCGCTTCGTTGATCGCGCGCCGGCCGACACGATAGGTCGTTGCTATGTGACGGGCGAGCGGGCCGCGCCGCCGCCCTGCCATGTTCTCCATCCCGGAACGGGCCCGCGCATCATCGTCGATCCCGAACCGATCGAACGGCCCGCCCTACCGGCCGAGCATCGCGCGATGCTCCTCGTGCACCGGATCGAGGACCGCCTCCAGAAGGCCCCTTGAAGCCGTCCGCCCACCGACATCCTTCGACGGCGCGTCCCCTCGCCACTGCACACATGCCCTTGTTTCGTCAGAAACGCGGTGCGATGCGGCGACGGCACACGCAACCCGGCGGGATTCCTCGATTCTTCGATTTGTCAGGTGAAACACGCGGGGCGCCTGTCATCGTATCGAAAGCGGATTGGATCAAACTCCAGACCAAGCTAGGCCTTCCTCCCGCCGGTCGGCACCGGGACCAACCCAGCGCCGCGCGAAGCCTTCCGCTTCGGGCTCTACACCGGCATGCGCCGGGACAAGGTACTGACGCTCCGCTGGGAGCGCGTCGACATGGACGCGCTCACCTTCCGGATCGAGGAAACCAAGACCGGCGTGCCTCTGGCGCTTCCCATCACCAGTCAGCTCGCGTCCATTCTCGAACGCCGCACGCCGCCGCCGAGGATCTGCTCGAAGGCATTCGCAAGCGAGTGTTCCCGGCCCGACCAGCGCGACCTGCCATCTCCAGTACCCGCATCTCATCTACGCACGCATTGGCGAGGCCAAGTTCTGGTTCCACGGCATGCGCAACAGCTTCTTCACCGTTGCCGAGAGTGAGCTAATGCTGCCCCCTTCGCTCGCCAAGCGACTGGTCAACCACGCCCGGCCCAAAGACGTCACCCAAGGATACGCCGCAGACTAAACGAGCGCGCAGCTTCGCGATCCCCCGCAGCGGATCGTCGATCGCATCGAGGCGTTGATGCGTCCGGAGGCATCGCCCGTGGATGCTCCCGCCTAAGTCTGCCAACCGGTCAAGGTCCACGGTCCACCGTTCCACTCTCGCGTGTACTCAGCAGATAATCGCGCTGGTCGGCCAATCTCAAGTCAACTACCGACTCTCTTGAAAAGACGATTACAGGATTCATCCAGTAAGTCTATTTCTTCTTGGGCAAAATGTTCCCAATCTTGGGACTTGAACAGAACATTCTCCAAATGAATGTACGAGCGTGGGTCTCGTTCAAGAACACGTGCTACGTCTTGCTTCCTAAACCAAGCCAACTCGCGTGAATACAAGACAAGCGCCAACTTACCGGGCCAATCGTCTATTTTCTCAAATCGTGGGTGACTGGTTAGATTCCGAAAGGCTCGCCAGAAATGGTGATTTGAATCAAGATTTTCTCCCAACTGACCTGCCTGGAACTGCCCAAACCATCGGGCAAATAAAAAAGTCAACACCTTGTCGATTTCCGGACTTACGATCATTCCTGCAAGCTCAGACAAACTCTCCAACGTCGCGGCCGTCCCCGTCGTTAGATTAGAGGCCACAATAGGGACCATTCTGGCATCTATGAGGGGCGCCATGTGCTCGCAAATCGAATGTGACCCAAGCGGCTCAAGAAAATCTTCTGGATATCGCCGCAACAACTCATACAACATCTCTGCGTTCCCTGACACCGCAATACACTTCAGCACCCTTTCCACGTTTTGTCCAACGAACGTGCCCTCAAACATACCCTCCTGCCAATGTATCTCGACACCATATGATTTCGCTGCAACAATTGCTGGTCGAATTAAGGAGCCTGGTGTCTCCTGTCCGCCTGAATAAGAAATTTGGCGACTCGCCACTGTATAGCCCCCACTAGTGAAGGAGATACCAGGAAGATAGGTTTCTTCACCAAGGTCGGCGTCGTTTACCGGATCTGCCAACTGTACGAGTTCTTTGAACTGTTGGCAGTTCACTTGCTCGAGCAATACAGGTATCCCAGCGTCGAGCGGAGATGAACTCTCTCCGACGTTTAGTAAGCGCACTGCTTCAGCGAAACTCAACCCTCTAAAAGCAAGCGCCTCAGGTATCCTCGGCGTGATGGTCGTCCTCTGTTTTGACTGACCAGCTGAAGCAACTTCCTCAATGCACCTTTGAACACGTTGGTTGTTAGCTACTACCGATTTTGCAATATATTCCCGCAGTCTACTTTCGTCTTCAGGCCCAGCATAACCGCCCCTTATGCACTCCAAGATACACTTTATGGCAAACCAAGGCCGGTCTGCCTTTTGCATTTCAACCGCAATTAGATCCGTTCGACCAACTCGTCGTAACGAGCGCAGAATAGCGCTATACAGCAGTGGCTTGCTCAATTCGTTTATGACGACATCCAGGGCCTCTGGATTATCAGGCCAGCCCGCTGTACTCAGCTGGCAATAGGCCCACTCCCCCACTTCTTGCCCCACACCGAAGACCGGAGCGTCGAGTGATCCCTTGGTTCCGTCCACAAACATTTCGCTTACTACGCTTACAAATTGATCTCGACTAGTAGCAAACAAGCCTGTTAGCATATGAGCTCCGTTCTGAAGAAGCCAACACAAAAACGAATGTGCGTTTAGGTTTGTGCTCTCATCAGTGAGCGTTGTTGATCGCTCTTGAAGTATTTCAAGCATATGTTTCAAAGCAACTTCAAAAGGTAGAAATCCAGCAGCGTTGATCGCCGCTCTTCTTAGTTGCCAGCTTAAAGACCTATTGTTGCCTATTTCAACCAAATTTGGCGCAAACCTTTTATCGCTCGTTCGTGCGGCCACAATACACTGCCACAGCATAACATTCTGTTCTCCGGCAAATGGCGCGTCGAGCTCGTGCACCCCCGCTGGACCGGACGCGGCGATGGCCGATGCTAAACCTACTCGAAATTTCTTCTCGGGCTCGGCCGCGAGCCTTTGCCGGAGGCCAGCTAGCGCGGATCGCGATCTTCTTTCTTGAAGGCTCAAAGCCGCGGCCTGCTTCACTGAATGCTGCGGATGTGCGAGGCATTCCAACAGGACCGTCGTAACGTCCAAGCCCGGCAAAGTGCCCAATGCCTTTAGTGGGGCGGCAAAAATCACTGAATGGCGATCGTCAGAGGATCTGAGTTGCGCTCGCAAAAGGGGGAGTGCACCAGCAAACGGGCGCTTAGAAGCCATTTGCAAGAACAGGAAATCCCAGAACCTTCTCGAATCAGGGTTCGCTTCCACCTCACAGAATCTGCGGTAGGTCCCGTCCAAGTCTGCGCCCGATGACGCAAGTACGGCAAGCGCTGCCGATCGCGCGGAATATCCGCTGGCAGGATCGAGAAGACATTCTTCATATCGCCCTAAATCTACCGCCGACGGCATTAGTGCTGGTGCTAAAGCAGCGAAGCCGTGTATTGGATCCTCAGTCCGCGCGCTGAGATCATCGCAAATTTCACTTAGTTTTGAGTGACCGATAAGAACTAAAATACGGATAGCTGCTTTTTGAACTGATAGTTCTGTAGATTGATCTCTAAGCAATGTGACACAATGAGACCCAAAACAGTCTCGCTCTCGCCAAATATAGTTCGCCAATATTCCCAGTAACGGCGTTTGCAGCGCGAGCATACGACTATCGTCGACTTCAGGGACAGCAGCAAGAAACTCTACGGCATCAGAAAGTTTTCTAATTCGCAAAAAGGCAAAGGAGGACAGAATTTCCCTATGATCGCCGGTCCCTCCGGCCAACGTTTCAACCATTTGGAATGCCCGCCTTAACGCCTCCCTACTGCCATTGTCAAACAGAACCGGGGCAAATGCTCTCTTGTGCTCATCCGGCAAGGAGTCGAATAGCGCAACCAGGCTTTGTGAATCACAAGTACCATGGCGCCTCGACGCTAAAAGAATTGCACTGATTGCGTCCTTACGCTCTCGTTCACCAGCTGCGAGTAGCGCAATCCGGTACAATTCCGTTACCAATTCCGGGGCAAGAGATAGGACGGCCTCGGCAATGGCCGTCGACCAGTTATAGTCACCTACAAAACGAGCTAGCTGTGCGCGAGCTACGGCCATGAGGGTTGGGGCGTCCGCAGCCGCACCGATTGCCTCAATTACTCGGGCGAAGATATAGCTTCCTTCAATCGCTTTGGACGAGTTAAAGGTATCAATGGCTTCTTTTACCGTCACCAACCCGTTGGCAATCACATAATTGGCTAAGCTGGTCCAGTCCCTCCCCTCCAAGAAGCAGGCTCTTGCGCGACTATGCGCCTGGGCCTTGTCACCCGCCTTCTCCAGATGAAGGATTGCCGCTGCGACTGAACCTGACAACGCATAGTGCTCTGCCAGCGCGGCGTGGGCCCTTCGCCTGGTTGACCTTGCGATACCGTCTTCTAGCCCGGCCCTCACCGTTTCGTGAATCTCGAACGCATCGGTCCCGGTATGGCGGAGCAAGCCGAGTTCGACGAGTTCCCGAATCGCTGTGCCAACATTCTCCTCCTCGAAAACCTCTTCCGCTTCAGAACGGGAGAAAGGCAATGCAAAGCAAATTAGCAGCTCCGCAGCAGCTCTAGCACTTGTGCTAAGCCGTGCGAACTTATCTCGCTCGGCCAATTGCAACAATTCTCCAGGAGGGCTTTGAATAATTTCAAGCATTCTTTCGAGCGAAGGCGAGTCGGCCATGGATCGGGCAAGCTGGGCATACAGCCCCGTGCTTCGACCGACAGTGAGGCTGTCAAATATTTGCTTCAATATGCTTAGATCAAGAGGCTCGTGGGTTTGGCCAACGAGCTTGCGGAACTCCTCGAACTTGAACCCTCTAATATTAATCGAGTGTATGCAGAACTGCTCGCGATCCAGCTCTGAGAAGTGACGAAACGCACTTTCCTGACCAAGCACAGCCAATCTATGAGAGGTGGTGGTGTAGCTGTTTAGGAAGGTCCTCAAATCACGGCTAAAACTATCACTACAATTACCATCGACTAGATCTATAAGCAGCAAGAAGACAGTAGGCACCCCGGCCAAACCCCGCGCCAGCTCCCGCAGAGCGACCTGATGTGCTGTATTCCCCGCCGCGTGAACCGAGGCAATCCGAAAAGGAGTAGGGAAGCCGTATCGTCTCAAATGGAAAGAAATGCCAACCAGCACATCTCGAAGCCCCGTATCCGATCTTACTTCTATATAAAATACTGGACGTTCAGGATGCTCCTTGCGGGACCGCTCATACACTTCAGCTGCCAACATAGTCTTCCCGGCCCCCGATATTCCCATCGCTTCCAACGCTCGACCTTTCCATTGAGAAGTAAAGATGGAAGAAAGATCCGGTCGACGCAGATAGCGCTCATCCAAAGGTGGGGGACGACGTATGGGCGTCATCGTGGGCCAAATGGTGCGCAGCTCGGCCTCAAAATCCTCAGAATTGAAACAGAGACCAGGAATTGCGGAAATATCGCTAATGAAGCCGCGCAAGTTTCTATACAGGGTGGCGTTAACGATACTTTGATCAAGCCCGTATTGTTGATGCAGGTAGTTTTGTATTCTTTCCCTGACCTCATCTTCAGATCCAAACATTGGTTCAATTCGAATACGGGATAGCGCAGTGGGAAGGACAGTATGGAATCCACTCAGGGCACATCTGTAGTCATCTGTTATCTTCTCAGATGAAGAGGTTTCAAGTATCTTCCTGAATTCCTCAAAGATAGATGAAATCGCTTCCTTCGTATTCGAGCCCAATAGTGAGGAAGGTTTCCATCTCATTAGCCGGCTTTTGATTGTCGCATCGAGGTTCGCACGCGCGAGTACTTGTGATCTCGCTAAACGGTGGACTGTCAACCAATAGAGTTTCGGCAATTTTGTCGGTGCGTGTATGCCGGCGTCTACTAAGCTGCGCGCCTCCGGCGTAAGGTCGTCACCGAGAATCCACAGCTGCTCCCAAGTGTTGTCTTTCAAGCGGGTGAGCGTGCCAGGAAGTAGGTCGGTGGTGACTTCTGCTAGCGTCCAAGATGCGCCTATTGGATTTGCCGCCATGTCTTCGCGGGGTTTCTTTACTTGAACAAATCTTTTCTGAACGAATCCGTTTGAGTCGTTCCAGGCGAGGTCGAGATCGTCAACACCTTCCGGGCGAACCGTACTACAAGGACCATGTTCTTTAAAGTGAGTCATCAGCAAATCAAGAATTGCCGTGTCTTGATAGTTGAAGCCACGTTTAGCGTGAAGTCCGCCAGACATTGATTTACCGCACAATGGTTGTTCTTGCAGGCCCGAAAACGCTTTTCATAATATTGCCGAATAGTACAAGAGAATTACAGACACTCGGTAATGTCTTTTTCATCTGTCGGGCTGGGCTTCGTTGTTTCTTGCCCTCCGAATCTTCGTTCTGGGGCTTAAGGACCAAAGAACTTTCCATTCACCTTTTCCATCACACTGCCCGCCTCAACCCGGCGCTCATCCCGGACGGGTCATCAACCGACCCTACCGGATATAGCGCAGCCTGTAACTACCTTCATTCACTTGTCCGCAACCCGTTTCCGTATCGGTTCCAACGCTTCGGCAGTTGCGGTTAGTGGAGCCTCAATGGCATCTGGCGCCGCGGCGCTCCGGCCCGGCCCAGGGACTTGTCCTAGAGACACGCCGCGAACCCGACCATCGCCCAGCGTCGCACGCCCGCTCAGAGAATTGCCGATTGGATCGAGGCGCTCATGCACGAATCCCAGGCGCCAAATCCATCGCAGGCCCAACCCAGTACGGCCCGTCGGAACACACGCAGTTTCGTTTTACCGGCTCATCGCGACACCAAGCGCACCCCTGCTCGGGAAGACATTGCGTAGGGGCTCGACATGGCCATAACGACACCCTTGCATACTAACATTCATAGTGTTATCATGCATCACGACGTTAGCACCAACCCGCGAAATACTGGCAATGCCTATCACCGCCGCGCTCCAGCGCTATCTCGAAGATACCCTTCACGAACCCACAAGGGTCGCTGCGCTCGAAAGCGCGCCGAGCCTCCCCTCGTTTCTTTCCCGGATGTACAGCCTTCTTGAAGGCCACATAGCTGGACAGCCATGCATCTTCCTCGCGACCACCGACAACACCGCCACCCCGTCCGACATCGCTAAGCATGTTGCCCTTGTCCGCCCTGCCGTTGACGCGATCGTCGTATTCGTCGCTCCGTGGCTGAGCGCGCACAACCGCTCGCGCCTCATCGGACAAGGGGTTCCGTTCGTCGTGCCCGGCAAGCAGCTCTACATCCCTGACCTCGCGATGGACTTGCGCGAACGCTTCCGCACGCCGAAGCCGCGCCGCGCAGCCGGCCTCTCGCCGGCGGCTCAAGCGGTATTGTTCCATCGCCTCCTGCGGCTCGACGAGACCGCGACAACCCCTTCCCTTGTAGCGACACAGCTGCACTATTCAGCGATGTCGATCGGCCGCGCGTTCGATGATCTGGTCAGTGCCGGGCTTGCCCATACCGAAAGATGCGGCAGGGAGCGGCATATCCGGTTCCATGCCGAAGGGAGGCAACTGTTCGATGCCTCGCACGACCTGCTGCGCAGCCCGGTGCGCACCGAGAAGTTCATTCGGAACGGTCGCGCCGCGCCGCCGCTGAAACACGCCGGCGAGAGCGCGCTCGCCCAGCTGACCGACCTGTCCCCGCCGCCGCTGCCGGCTTTCGCGGTCGCGGCCAGCGATTGGAAGAGTGTCGCCCAAGCCTGCGAGTTCGTTGAAACCGACCGGGATCTAGCTTCCCATATCGTGGAAACCTGGTCATATGACCCCGCTACCTTGTCTACCGTGCAGACCGTGGATCCGCTGTCGCTCTACGCACAGTTCCACGATCACCGCGATGAGCGCGTATCCATGACGGCGGAACGACTGTTGGACGGAATGCCGTGGTAACTGGAATCGACAAGATTCGCGAACACTTTGCGGCTCATGAGGGTCAGTACGCCATCATCGGTGGCACCGCTTGCGATCTGCTGTTTGACGCAGCCGGTCTCGATTTCAGGGCGACAAGGGACATCGACATGGTGCTCTGCGTCGAGGTGGTCGACGCCGAATTCGGAAGAGCCTTCCAGGCGTTTCTCGACGCAGGTGGATATCAAGCTCGCGAACGGAGCGACGGCCGAAGGGAATTCTACCGATTCCACCGTCCGACCGACCCGAGCTTCCCCTTCATGATCGAGCTCTTTGCGCGGCGGCCCGTGAACCTCGACCTGCCCGAAGACGCGACCTACACGCGGGTACCGGTAGACCAGGACATAGTCAGCCTTTCGGCAATCCTGCTCGACGATGCCTATTTCGAGGCGCTCCAGGCCGCAAAACGCCAGGTTGACGGCGTCACGATCATCGACCAGACCCTGCTCATACCGTTCAAGGCCCGCGCTGTTCTCGACCTCACCGCACGGTCCGAGGAAGGCGCGAATGTCGACCGAAAGGACATCAGGAAGCATCGCAACGATGTCTTCCGGCTTGCGCAGCTTCTGCCCGAGGATACACGGGTCGCACTGCCGGAATCCGTCCGCCGGGATCTTCGCGCTTTCGTCGACCTGGCTCACACCGACCAAACTCTCGATCCCAGGGCATTTAATGTTCCCTTCACTCGGGACGAGGCAGCCGATCTTCTCCGCGCAGTGTACGGGCTCACATAAATGGGGCGTAACAGAACGATCACCGGTCCCGGTGCCACTCGGCCGGCGACCACCCTGCAAGGCCACAAATCGCCTGCCCCGGCCGTCGTCACAGACGGCGAGCCAGACGAATTGCGGGCGGCGAAAAGACGGGATGATCGGGAGTACGGAGGAACCGCCGTCAGGACCACACGATTCCGCACCCCATCACGCGGCGATCCATGGATAAGGGTTAATGCGGGCGGGCGGTCTGCCCGGTCATGCGTCACCAGCACGTATCCGTCGCGGCCACGCGCTGCGCCAGCGCCCACTCCTGGCGCTCGCTCATCCCGAGCAGGGCCTCATGCATGGACAGCGGGTACCCAAATTCCCATCTCCCTACTATCCTCGGTGCCGTCCCTCTCTGCCATTGATCCAAAGACCCGCCTTCCGGTTTTCTCCCAAAGCCCAAACCCTCCAACTGTCCAGGATTATCTCTAGCAATGCCAAGAAAAGGACGGCCCCCAGGTCGTGAGCGCCGCCTGCGCGAAAGGTTTTACGATGCTGGGAACACCAAGTGCCCAATATGTTTGACGACATTCGACAGAGCAGATGTGGTTTCCGGCAAAAAGGTAACGTTAGAGCATGCACCTCCCAAGTCTCTAGGAGGTGCACCAATCTGCCTCACGTGTGAATCTTGCAACAACAAAGCAAGTCTTGTGGACCAGCACGCTTACAAATCCGCAAAAGCCAGACAAGAATGGAAGGCCGGTCGCGGCGCTCCCATTGTGATTAACCTTTTCGGACACAAGAAATCGTACCGCTTCATTCCCCGTGACCCAAATTCCCCTTTTCCCGCTCGCAGTCATCTTTTCCGAAATGGTTCCATAGAGCTAGGTCCATTGCCACCAAAAGAACAACTGGACGTAAACAAGGGATTTAGTTTTAGAATCCCTCAACGAGATGACTATGAGTTTGTTAGCATGATAAAATCTGCGTACCTTATGGTTTTTTCCCTGATGGGTGCGAACGGCTATAAGTTTGCTGAGAACATAGGCCTCCAACCTGTGAGGGAGCAAATAATGAACCCCGACAAGAAGATACTCTTGGACGGGTTCGTCGGAAGTATGCAACTCTCTTCAGAGGATTACCGCAAATTGAATAAGCCGGTGGTGTTTTTGTGCCGTGCCTCAAATCCGCCGTTTTGGATAATTCCTACGTGGAACGATAAGACTATTTTTCTTTCGCCCGGAGCCTTGGAGCCAATCGATAAGCTTGTAATCAAGCCAAAAGAGATCAGCTTGCCCAACAACTCTATTGTTGGATGGATGGCCGGAAGAATTAACGGTTCATCTGCAATGTCGGGTATTGTTGACAACACGAAGATTGCCGCTGGAGATACTCTCGCGGGAGCACTTGGTGGCCCGATAGTAACCACAAGAGGAGAGTGGTTGTATATTGTTGTTTACCATCAAGGTCCGGACTACGTGGCGCTTCCATACTGCGAAGACGGTCACTTACCCCCGTCGAATGCCATCAGCATAGTTAACATGCTTAGTAAGCAAGAAGCAGAAGGACAAAAGCTGAACCAGACACAAATGGCAGCCTTGGACCTTGCTTCATGGTCAAGAGGCATTCCCATAACGCCCATAGATGGCTTCAGCAATCGGAATCAAGAGCAAGAAGAAGATTAGCTGGGCCAAACAAAGCTGGCGTTCAGTACCCAGCTCTTAGAGGCTTTCCCGCGTGCTTCACTTCTGAAGCTTTGAACGCAGTGACCTTGCCATCGTTGCTGGCCAGCTTAACAGTTACATCGACATCTCGCTCTGTGCCAGCGGCGTCGTCCATCACCATGTCGCCGACCGTGACATCTATTGCCTCGGGATCATGTTGTAAGCAACACAGCCCGACCAAGTATTGCACCATCATTGGTGTGAGCATCCGAACTATTCCTAATGACCAGCCTTAACTGTGAAACAGGCGAGTAACCGGTACCCTATCCGCTGGAGCGCGGGGTAGATACAGAGCATTCCACTTTCTATTCGATATTCGACGATTTCCCCTGTACTTGACGATCCAGCTCGTGTTGCTTCCACGATCCAACTATTTGCTCAAAGCGGACGGTCAATTCGCACACTATCTCCTTGCCTCATACACGATTCTCCGTCTCGACAGGGTGCGCACAGGAGTACAAACAAGGGACCGAGGTAGTTTTTCGGCTCGGCACTGCCGCAGCAACCGGAACGTTGGTCATCGAATAGAAACCGGTTGGGTTCCGAGTCTGAGTAAGCGTTTGGGCTCACCGCCCCGGCGCGATCAGGTGATCGGCCCCGGATCTGGGGCGGTAGAGCAGTACCAGGGCAGCAGCTCGTCGATGCGGTTGA
>Ga0209021_1003823_pt1 | contig 11673 bp, 10 predicted proteins | sample PinacodermFT_FD_187299 | JGI IMG/M metagenome (GOLD analysis project Ga0209021, IMG submission 187299) | Host-associated microbial community of the marine sponge Aplysina aerophoba from Gulf of Piran - sponge pinacoderm, lysed by freeze-thaw... | ecosystem: Host-associated > Porifera > Sponge >... | reverse complement strand
GCCCAATCACCAATGCCTTCTTCGCCGTCAGCTTCTTAATCCTCGTCTTCATTTCTTCACTCCTTTCGTGTGAATGTATTCTTGATGCCTCACACGATATGGGTGAAATGTTGCAGAATTATGTTGCCTGCCTGGGATTTCCGGGGTCGGCAGATTCAGGTGCGATGACGCGTCTGCTAGATTTGGAGTGGCCCAACTCAGGCACGTATGATGAAGGAGTGCTGGAAGAGCGGGAGGATGCAGGTAGAATTCGGCAAGGCCGTTACCATCCGACCATTTCCATGTATTATTCCATGCCGGGGGACAGACCCATACGGGGAATGGATGTCCCGATGGTACCTTGAAGGGCGGAGTCATCCGGGCGCAGGCAAACGCAATACTATCGCCGTTGCCTGTCAGGAGGCTATTCTGCGCTGAGGCATAGTATAGTGCCTCCTTCTCCGTACCAGGATCCTAGTGAGATATGGTAGTTGTCGATGTGGTCGTATTTGGGGGAGTAGCTAGGACGCACATGGTCATGGCGAGAGATGAAGAAGTGCATCCGCCCGCGCTGACTGAATCGAAAGAACCCTCAGGTGGACTCGATTGACCGTGTCCGTCATCTCCCAGCAGGAGACGGAGCCGTCCGTCCTCACACCGCAAGTGTGAACGAATCCCGAGGTGACCGAGATGAATGAACCAGAAGGCGGGCTGGACTGACGACTCTCGTCATTTCTACCTTCTTCAGTATGGCTTGTGAGTAGGGAAACGTCAGTCAGCTCTTGCCTCGATGAGATACCTGGCTGAGAAGAAGTGCAGCCCCTTACCTGATTCCAGCCTGTTTTGAAGTGTGAACAGGGAGGGGAGATGCGTTTGTACCGTGAAGTTCGGGACTAGCCAGGGGACTGCCTTGAGGTAGTAGACGATCGCGCCTACGTCGGTGAAGGACAGGTTGCCCTGCCAGTTCTGGGCGTCCACTACGGTCAGGCCTGCTGATTCCAGCAGTGGCAGGTATTTCTCAGGGGTGGAGTCGGGCCACTGGGGTTTTGCGTCGAAGACCTCCTGAAGGTCCCATGCTGATGTTCCGTGAACCTGCTGCGTGAGGAATGTGCCGCCGCCGGCGAGCACGCGGGCGACCTCGCTGGAATTGAAGGCGGCGTGACGGTTCAGGATGAGGTCGAATTCGTTGTCAGCAAAGGACATCGGGGCGATGTTGGAGACCGATTCTTTGACGACCTTAGCACCGAGAGGGGAGAGCTGTTTCGTGGCAAGCTCGAAGTTCGGCTGATAATCCTCCGTCGCGACTACCTTTTGGGGCCAGTGCCGGTGGAGGCCCAACAGCTTCTCTCCGCCGCCGGTTTCGAGATCAAGCACGGACGAGGACTGTCGCATAATCTCAGCGGCGCGGTCGAGATATGACCAGGGGGGCTGTCCTTCGGTCATTCGACCGTCGAGGTAGGAGAAGTCCCAACCTGTGAAGGGTTGGCGCTCCTCGTGAAGCCAAGATTCGATTAGTTCGGTGCGGTTCATTTGTGGAATTGGGGGATTATATGTATGGCGACGATAGGACGGATGATAGCAGAAAAGTTGGTGGCTTCACTCGCCTTTATTCGGATTCCCAAGTGGGAATGGCACTACGGAAATTGAGCATATCGCAATTGACCGTCAGAGGCTGTCAAGCCTGTAAAGGAACTACAGAACAGCCAGACGGCGTGTCCTGACGATATTCTCTCGTGCCAAGCGACTTCTCTTTAGACGTATGTATCTCAAGGTGAAGTCTCCAGCAGATTGTTGCCATGAATGATCTCCAAAGGTTGGTCGGGCTCAGCTGCAACTATGGCAGCTCGAACAATCATAGTGACCACCGCCTTCTCAATGAATCGCGTCTCCTGCTGTGTAAGTGGTTGGCAGATGCCGGAATGGTGCCTCGCAAGGTCCCCACCTTTGTTTGAGGCGAGATTGCTGACCCGCTTGACTAATTTATGACTCATTCGGTGCTTATCTGCGGCGTGTTTGGCATTCGTGGCGAGCCGCCTGGTGAATACTTCAAAGCAGAAATAGGCCATAGAGGGCAAGGGTTCGCGCCCCTGGCGGTAGCCGATAAATCGGTTAAGCATGCTCTGAACGTCTGGATTGTCCAATTGCATCAGACGTTCAGGCGGGGGATTGGGGTATTGTCTGAACACCGTAACTGATGGGCTACTGAGTGCAATATTGAGCCTTATAGGGGAAGCCGAGGCCGTGATCACTCCTTGCTCGGGTCTGCGATCTACAATTACTGGCCGCATGAACCTCAAGGCGAAAGTATTAGGTCCTAATTCAAGCGAGGCAGTTAGCTCCCACTGACTAATAAATGGCTGAATTACCTCTTGTGCTTGTTTCAAAGTAGGAAAGTGTTCCTTTAGTTCAAAATAGGCTTCTTTTTCTTCAAGCCTGAGGCGAAAAGCAGCATATTCTGTTTCTACACAATTTGCGCGACTGTAGTCCGATGATTCGTCGTGGACCACCTCGTAAATCAGTGCTTCGACGTGTGGGTCATTCAAATTGGACTCCTGCTGACATTTAACCTTCCAGTAGAAAAGTGTTGGATAGCCCGCCGGTGTGGACGTGTAGTAATTATATCGTCAGTTACCTTGTTATGAATTGGGTGTGGCGACGGTGCGGGAGAGGGGGAGGATGGCGAAGATGATGGCTGCGAGGGCGAAGAGTGCGGCGATATAGTACATGGTGGCTGCCCAGCCCATTGTCTGGTAGATGCCTCCTGCGGCGACGGCGGATGTGGCGGACATAAGGAACGCGAGGCAGGTGATGACTCCTAGTCCGGTGGAGGCGACATCTCTGCCCACTACATCGAAGACGGTTGCGGTGAGGATGGGCTGGTCGGGGTAGAGGAACATGCCCAGCAGGGCGATGACTACGGTGAGCGAGATGCCTTGGTCGAAGGCTACCAGCGCCAGGGTCGCCAGGCAGGACCAGAGCAGCCCTGGAATCATGACCTGCTTGCGTCCGAAGCGGTCGGAGAGGAGGCCTGCCACGGGCTTTGCGGCTATGCCGGCGACTATCAGCAGGGCGATGTGAAATCCGCGCCATCCGGTGCTCATCCCAAGTTCGTTGCTGAGATACAGCGTAAGCACGGTTACGAGCGAGACTATGGTCATGGCACGGAGGCCGCGCACTACGGTCAGTCCCCACAGTACGGGACTTCTGAGGAGGCGTTGTGTCAATTCGACGCGGAGCGCCATTGTTGGGGAGGTGGCGGGTTCGGCTGAATCGTCGTCGCGCCCGATGTTACGAATTGCCCAGAGCGCGATGAATGCGAGGAAGAAGGGCGGCACGGCGTAGATGCTCAGCAAGCCGCGCCAGCTTAGGAACGCCAGCAGTGCTCCGGTCGCAAGGGGGCCGGCGACATCGCCGATGCCGCCGCCGACCCCGTGAATCGCGAGGGCGGTCCCCCTGCGGTCAGAGAAGTGATAGGAGAGTGATGCGGAGGCGGCCAGATGCCAGATGGAGTGCGAGGCTGCGACAATGCCGATGCCTAAGAGTAGCAGGGCGTAGACGGGGGAGACGCCAAGCGCGAGCGAGCCGATGCCGCCCAATCCCACGCATCCGGCGAGCAGCAGTCCCCAGTAGCGCTTGAGGATGTCAACTACGACGCCACCAGGCAGTGCGATCAGCCCTGAAGCGAGTTCGCGAGCGGACATAATGCCTGCTGCGCCGACGCTGCTGAGGCCGATTGCTGCCTGCACTTCGGGCAGCACCACGGCGAAGCTCTGCAAGATCCAGTGAAATGTGGCGTGGCCAGTGGCGAGGAGTGCAGGCTCGCCGCCGATGTTCTTGCGTTGGGTCGCCATCGAGACTTTCTTCTACTACATGGACTCAAGATACATGGACTCAAGGTCGGCAAGCGTCACAAGGTCAGCGTATAGCAGGGCGCGGACTTCGACATTTCTCTGCCCACCGCAGTGCCGCCGGATTGCCGTCTGCGCGTGAATGATGAGTTGGAACTTACACGTGCAGACGGAAGGCAAGACTAAAGGCAGGCGTTCTAAGCAACCTCTGCGCGTACTATTCTGTCGCGAAGGTCAGGTGGTGTAAAGTTCTGGTGGGCCCGCAGGGATTCGAACCCTGGACACTCGGATTAAAAGTCCGATGCTCTGCCAGGCTGAGCTACAGGCCCACAAGCGAACGAGAAACGCGTTGTACCAATTCTAAGTTGGGTTGGATGGCGATTCAAGGTTAATCGCTACGGCTGTTCCACGCTGGCTTCGGTTGGGGTGCTGAAGGGGTGCTCGGTGGGGAAGAGGCGTATCTGGTGCGGGGGCCAGTAGCGCACCCACGCCCTGCCAACTATGAATTCGAGCGGGACTGTGCCCCAGTCGCGCGAGTCATTGCTGTGCCTGCGGTTGTCTCCTAATACGAAGTAGGCGTTCGGCGGAACTTTGAGCGGCTCCATCTCGTCGAAGTCGTCAAGCTGGGCGTAGTCTTCCTGGATCTGCTCGCCATTTACGAAGGTGTGCCCGTCACGAATCTCGACGGTGTCGCCGGGGATGCCGATTACGCGCTTCACGAAGTCCCGCGACGGGTCGTTGGGGAAGTTGAAGATGACAACCTCTCCAGGCTGCGGCGGATGGAACGGGAAGATGGGGCTATCTTCGGTGAACTCGCCGCTCCTGACTGCGCCTTCGGCACCACTGTCTATGTTCAGATGACGATAGACGATCTTGTTCACGAGCAGGTACTGGCCAGGCGATAGGGTTGGACGCATGCTTGCGCCTTCCACCTGATATGTCTGAACCGCGAACTGTATGCCGACGAACAGCAGCAGCGATAGGATTATCGTCTCGATTATCTCTCGGATTACGGCGCGCATCAGACTCCGCGACCAGTTTTCTTCGCCCGGCGGCTAGGCATTGTCAAAGGAATTGTCGTATCTATTATAGCGTAAGAGGGTGCGGGCAAATATAATTCGATAGGCGCGAGGCGCAGGAATGCGGCATTTGCAAGTTGCTGTTTTCTATGAGGATTTCGGTGCTGACTGAATGAACATAGGCGACCTGGAGCTTATCAGGCGGAGCAAAGAGGGCGACCTCGATGCGTTCAACGAGATTGTTGCGCGCTATCAGAGGCAGGTCTTCAATACCGCCGCGCGCGTTCTGGGCGGCACCTCCCACGCGGACGATGCAACGCAAGAGACCTTCATCTCGGCATACCGCGCGATAGGCAGTTTCCGGGGCGTGAACCTTGCGCCGTGGCTGCTGAGAATCGCGAAGAACCAGTGCTACGATATGATTCGCTCGATGCGCCGCCGCCCCGCCGATTCGCTGGAAGAGAACCTTGCCAACCCTTCGTTTGTCCGGGCGCAGAGCGGCGGGAGCGCGGAAGACGAGACGCTGCGAAGCGAACTGGGGGCTGAGATACAGCGGGCGATACTGTCGCTGCCGGTTGATCAGCGGCTGGTCGTTACGCTCATCGATGTACAGGGCTTCAGCTACGAAGAGGCTGCCGAGGCTGCTGAGGTATCCATAGGAACGGTGAAGTCCCGTCTGAGCAGGGGAAGGGCGCGAGTGCGGGACCATCTGCGGGGGCTTGGGGAACTTTTGCCGTCCGAATTTCGTCAGACTATATGACGGAGAAGTCATGACCAATTTTTGGCAGAACAGGCGACACGCCGGTGTCCGAGCGCTGCTTTCCTCGTACATAGACGGGGAAGTGAGCGCATCGGAGGCTCGCCGCGTGGAGTCGCATCTGTCCGGCTGCGATGAGTGTTCTGCCGAGCTTGAGTCGCTGCGAGCGACTACGATGCTGCTGGGACGGCTGCCGCAATTGGATGCGCCGAGATCGTATGCTCTGACGGCGGCGGATGTGCAGGAAGTGTCGCCGCCGAGACGATTGCCTTCGTTTGCAGGCTTTACGGGCGGTTTGGCGACGGCGGGTGCGGCTGCGCTTGTGGTCGTGCTGGTGGTGGGCGTGGTGTTCCTGGCGCGTTTTGGGTTTACGGGGTCGTCGGCTGAATTTGCGGCTGCTCCAGCCGCTGCGCCCGCTGCTGCTGCGCCTGCACCAGCGGCACCACAGGCTCCGATGGCTGCTGCTCCCGCGCCTGCTGCTCCGGCACAACCGCAACCGGCCGCTGCTGCTCCCGCGCCACGAGCTCCTAGAGCGATGCCTGCGGCACCTGCTGCCGCTGCCGCGCCTGCGCCTCAAGTTGCCGCGCAAGCCGCGCGTGCTGCAGCTACCGTTGCACCTGCTGCCGCTCCTACAATTGCGCCGGCTCCCGCAATGGCAGATGCTCCTGCTCCTGCCGCGACTGAAGTACCTGGCACGCCTGCTGCTGCGATGATGATGTTGGAGGAAGTAGCGTCGCCTACCTCTGTTCCGGCAGCGCCTGCGCCGGTCCCTGCCGCCGCTGCGCCTGCGCCCGCTGCACCCGCTGCGCCGGCGGCCCCTGCTGCCACGGCGAGTCCGCGAGCTGTGCAGGAGAGCGAAGTGGTCAAGGAGGTGGAGTTGCATTCTGCTGCTGACGCTGGCGCCGAAGCCACATCGACTGCGGAGGCGAAGTCCGTAGAGAGTACGGCGACGGCTGAGGCACGGCTGGAGGCGACCGCAACCGCTGAGGCGGAGATGTCGGCACAGGCTACCTATGAGGCGCAGGCTGCGGCAACAACAACGGCGTTGCAGGCAGAGGTGTTGGAGGAACACGCGACTGTGCTGGCGCAGTGGGAGAAGGACGAGGCGGCGCGGGCACAAGAACTAGCTGAGCAGCGTCGTGCGACTGAAGCAACCTATGAGGCTCAACTTGCGGACTCGTATGCTACTTCAACGGCACACGCTCAGGAACGGGCAATGCAGGCGACAGCGCAGGCAGGAGCGGATGAGAGTCAGAGTGCCAGGGAAATTGCGGAGAGCGAGGATGCTATTCCGATATGGGTGTTCGTGGTTATGGGCGCCGCCGCGCTCGTGGCTGTCACGGCGATTTCTGCGCATCTGAGGCGGAGGCGTTCTGAGAGTTGATGCGGAATATGGACGGACTGAAGCGGAACAAAACGGACCTCTGCGGCGTTATATAGTTTAAGAAGACAAACGACTGATGAAAGAGAAGCAGGACAGAAAGGAATAGGAGGAAGTCAATGAGTTGGACAAGGAAAACTGCTGCAATTCTGATTGCGGTGGTGGCTGTAATCGCCACATTCGCGGTGGTGTCAATGGACAGGAGCGAGGCGGCGGCATCGCCTGAAGTCGGGCTGGACACTGCCAAGCAGAGCGCTCCTGCTGCATACGGAAGCGACGGCACGGGAATCTGGGTGTCGGGACAAGGGACGCTTTCACTGCCGCCGGACCTTGCGAGGCTAGACTTCGGCGTGGAAGTGAGCGCGCCCACAGTATCGGAGGCTAACAGCCAGGCATCGACCGCGATGGATGCCGTTGTAGAGGTGTTGAAGGAGAGGGGCGTCAAGGACGAGGATATACAGACGAGCCGCTATAGCGTATATCCGCGCTACAACTATGTGGAAGAGGAAAAGGACGGCATTCGCAGCGGCAAGGAAGTCCTGACGGGCTACCGCGTGAATAACAGGGCTACCGTCAAGCTGCGTGACCTTGAGTCGATAGGTGAGGTCATAGACGAGGTTGTCGAAGCGGGCGGCGATGTCGTGCGGATAAGCAATATCAGCTTCACGCTGGAAGACCCGAAGCCGAAGATGGCTGAACTGCGCGAGATGGCGGTGGCGGACGCGAAGGCGAAGGCGGAGCACCTGGCCGAACTGTCGGAAGTTACTGTCGGCAGGCTGATATACATCAGCGAGGGCGGAGTGTCGCCGTCCGTGCGGGGCTTCGCAAGGGAGAGCCTTGACTTTGCCTTTGCAGCTCCCGCTGCTGCTGCGGTCGCGCCGAGCGTGAGCGGGGGAGAGGTTACTCTTTCACTGAGCGTGCAGGCGGGATTCGCAATTTACTAGAATCACTTGATTTGTAGTCACTCTATGCGGGCGTCCTACTGCTGGACGCCCGCTTCTTCGTTCGCCCGATAATGCACCGAAATCACTGCTTTGCTGCTATATCTCTGTTGCGCAAATTGCTAGAATGTAGCCTCATATTCTGACAGTTGCGTGTGGACAGGCGCCACACGCCGGGGGCGTGGAATGACGGTACTCAGCGACCACACAATCAAGACGCTGATTGCGGAGGGCAGGATTGTTGTTGATCCGCTAGGCGATGGCTGCATACAGCCTGCGAGCGTGGATGTGCATCTGGACAAGCACATCCTTGTGTTCCGCAACTCGCGCCGACCGTTCATTGATGTGCGCCAGGATTTGAGCGACCTGACCGAGATGGAGGAGATCGGCGAGCAGCCTTTCATGCTGCATCCGGGGGAGTTCGTGCTGGGCAGCACGCTTGAGAGCATCGAGATTCCGGACGACCTTGTTGCAAGGCTGGAGGGCAAGAGTTCGCTTGGGCGCATCGGGCTGCTCATTCACTCGACTGCGGGGTATGTCGATCCGGGCTGGAAGGGGCACCTGACGCTGGAGCTTAGCAATGTGGCGAACCTGCCCATCACGCTGTATCACGGCATGAAGATCGGGCAGCTCTCGTTTCTGCAGCTGTCCACGCCTGCTGATGTTCCTTATGGCTCGCCGGAACTGGGCAGCAAGTACCAGGGGCAGACCGTGCCGACAGCCAGCCGCGCGTATCGGGATTTTCGTGAAGGCGGCGCATAGGCATGGTCGCTATTCACGTCTCTGAAAGTCGTCCATAGACCTCTGGATTCCTGCCTCCGCAGGAATGACGGGTGCGAGTAAGGGATGCGACAGCACATGCAGCGCGCTCTGGAGCTGGGATGGGGGGCGTTGGGCACGACGAGCCCCAATCCTGCCGTGGGGTGCGTCATTGTGCGGGACGGCGAGGTGGTTGGCGAGGGCTGGACGCATCCGCCGGAGCAACAACACGCAGAGGCAGCGGCGCTGGAGCAGGCAGGCGAACAGGCGCGGGGCGCGACCCTGTACACAACCCTTGAGCCGTGTAATCACTATGGGCGCACACCGCCTTGCTCGGAGGCGATAATTGCTGCGGGTGTTGCGGAAGTGCGCATCGCTGTGGAGGACCCGAACCCGAATGTCGCTGGTGGTGGCGTTGCGCGTCTCAATGAAGCAGGTATCGGGACTCATACCGGCGAGTGTGCGGCTGAAGGTGCACGGCTGATAGAGGCGTTTGCCAAGCACAGCGGGACTGGCATGCCTTTCGTGACGGCGAAGTACGCGATGAGCCTAGACGGGAAGATTGCGGCGCGGTCGGGCGATTCCAAGTGGATCAGTGGCGAGGAGTCACGCGAGTTCGCGCACCTGCTCAGGGCGCAGTCGGACGCTATCATGGTTGGCATCAACACGGTGCTGGCGGATGACCCGCAGCTTACGGCGCGAGATGCAGACGGCAGCGCGAATGAGCGGCAGCCGCTTCGCGTGGTGCTGGACAGCCATGGCAGGATGCCGCAGGACGCGCAGATGTTGAGTGCCCCGGGTGACACGGTTGTGGTGGTTGCAGATGATTTTGAGGGGCGGGAGTGCGATGGCGCGGAGACGGTCAGAGTTCCCGAAGGCAGGGGCGGAGTTGACTTGCGCGTACTGCTCGAAGGGCTTGGTGCGCGCGATATAACGAGCGTCCTGGTGGAGGGAGGCGGCGCGACAATAGGGGCGCTGTTCGACCTGAAGCTCGTCGATAAGGTTGTGGCTTTCGTTGCACCCGTTATAATAGGCGGCAATGAAGCCATATCCCCGGTTGGTGGCGTGGGAATCACCGAAATGGAAGAGGCGCTCCGATTGCGCGATGTCGAGATGAAGCGATTCGGCGAGGATGTGGCGGTCATTGGGTATATTTGATTTTATGTTGGCACTAGCATGCTGGCACCGGCATATCGACACTAGTTTGCTGGCGCAGAAGTAGGGAGAAGCGGCGATGTTTACAGGGATAGTCGAGGAGGTTGGCTCGGTCAGGGCTGCGGGAGACGGCAAGCTTGTCGTCGAGGCGTCCGAGGTACTGGGCGATGTTAAAATCGGGGACAGTATCTCGGTAAACGGGGCGTGCCTGACGGTTACGACGCACGACGAATCAGCATTCAGTGTGGATGTCGTGCCTGAGACGCTGAGGCGCACCAACCTTGGAGAACTCGAAGCCGGCTCGCCCGTCAACCTTGAACGCTCCATGCCGGCAGACGGTCGCTTCGGCGGGCACATGGTGCAGGGGCACATAGACGGCCCCGCCACGATACGCTCCATCGATTGTGAGGGAGACGCGCAGATGGTGGTCTTCGATGCTCCTGCCGTGGTGATGCGGTATGTGGTGGAAAAAGGCTTTATCGCTGTGGACGGGGCAAGCCTCACCATTGTAAACTGTGATAACTTTTCATTCAGCGTGACGATCATCCCTCACACGAGGGAGAATACGGTCTTCAAGAGCAAGAAGGTTGGAGACAGCGTGAACCTGGAAGTGGACATCATGGCGAAATACGTGGAGCGCCTAGCGTATGCGGCGCGTGTGCCGGTGGATACGGCGGACGAGCTATAGCAGGGCTATTCAGGAGGCATGCAATGCCGCTATCCAGTATAGACGACGCAATAAGGGACATCAGAGCCGGGAAGATCATCATAATCGTGGACGACGAGGACCGCGAGAATGAGGGTGACCTGGCGATGGCCGCAGAACTGATTACCCCTGAAGCCGTCAACTTTATGGCGACGGAGGGGCGGGGACTCATCTGCACACCGATGATGTCTCAGCGCCTGGACCAACTCCGTATTCCGATGATGGTGTATGAGAACACGGCTCGCCTGAGCACCGCGTTCACCGTTTCGGTCGATGTGCTGGACGGAGCCACTACGGGCATTTCCGCCCATGACCGCGCCGCAACCATAAAGGCTCTGATAGACCCGCAAACGAGGCCGGAAGACCTTGCGCGGCCCGGGCACATATTCCCTCTTCGCTACATGGAGGGCGGCGTTCTGAAGCGCGCGGGGCAGACTGAGGCGGTCGTCGATCTGGCGCGTCTTGCGGGCCTGCAGCCTGCGGGCGTCATTTGCGAGATCATGGCCGACGATGGTTCGATGGCACGGTTACCTCAACTGGAGGATTTCGCCGAGAGGCATGACCTGAAGATTGTGAGCGTAGCGGACATAATCGCGTACAGGCGGGAGCACGAGAGGCTCATCGAGCGTGTGGCGGAGGCGAGAGTGCCCACTCCGTACGGCGAATTCACCGCCGTGTCGTACAGAAGCCTCGTTGACAGGGACGAGCATGTCGCGCTGGTCAAGGGAAGCATAGACGCAGAGGAGCCGATTCTCGTGCGGGTGCATAGCGAGTGCCTGACCGGGGATGTGTTCGGGAGCATACGCTGCGACTGCGGCGACCAGAGGGACCTCGCCCTCAAAGCAATAGGGGAAGAGGATTCGGGGGTGTTTCTGTACATGCGGCAGGAGGGGCGTGGGATCGGCATACACAACAAGCTCAGGGCATACGCGCTGCAGGACGAGGGCCTGGACACGGTTGACGCCAATATCAAGCTTGGGTTTGACCCTGACCCCCGGCAGTACGGAGTCGGGGCGCAGATTCTGGTTGACCTCGGCGTGCGGAAGATGCGCTTCCTGACGAACAATCCTAAGAAGCGCGTGGGCATTGAGAGCTTCGGTCTGGAACTTGTGGAAGAGGTGCCGCTTC
>Ga0209021_1003822_pt1 | contig 11676 bp, 12 predicted proteins | sample PinacodermFT_FD_187299 | JGI IMG/M metagenome (GOLD analysis project Ga0209021, IMG submission 187299) | Host-associated microbial community of the marine sponge Aplysina aerophoba from Gulf of Piran - sponge pinacoderm, lysed by freeze-thaw... | ecosystem: Host-associated > Porifera > Sponge >... | reverse complement strand
GAAGTGCGCAACAACCCGAAATATTTAGAGTCCACCGGGTACCCCACGCAGAAACCTTTGGCTCTGCTGGAACGGATCATTCAAGCGTCTAGCAACGAGGGTGACATGGTGTTTGATCCGTTTTGCGGATGCGCCACAACAATGGTTGCCGCTGAACGCTTAGGTAGACGCTGGGTCGGTGCCGATATCGAACCGTTGGCGCGGGGTCTTGTCGTAAAGCGATTGACTGAAAACGCCGATGAAATGCCGCTGTTCAAAATGGGTAACGATGGAGAACCGCAACTACCTACAATCACTCACAGCAGAACACCACCGATACGGACCGACCGAGAGGTCGAACGTCGCTCACCAAACATAAAACAAATCCTTTACCGTCAGCAGGACGGGAAGTGTGTCGGCAAATGCGGTGAACGCGAGTTCCCGATAGACATTTTCGAGGTCGACCATATTGTGCCGCGGTCTAAGGGCGGAGCCGACATCGACAGCAACCTGCAATTGTTATGCCCCACATGCAACGCATCGAAAGGTAACCGCGCTATGGGACGCTGGCTGAGAGGGAGTTTGCCAACAACCGCACTCTAACCCCACCTACTACTGGCCACAGATTATGGTTGCGTTGACTGATGGTGAACCGATCTTCTATTCTGCTGTGAGTTGACTCAGTAATGCTTCTACTTCGGGGTTGGCATCCAATATTCTTTCGGCTGCTTCTTCAAGGGATGTGTCGCTCGACGGTGACGGGCATTCTTGATCCGCAAGGTAGATTGAGCGTTCGAGATCTGGAGCTTTGCTGCTCTCGTCGTCTGCACCGTCTCGAAACCATTGTTCGGTGACGAGTCGGTGAATGCCAGACGGGTTTACGAGCCCGTCAATGCCTTGTTCGCGCATACATGTTGACCATTCATCCACACGAATCTGGTAGGCATCAGCCGCACCCGAATCAATAGTCAACTGTGCGACAAGCGGTGCGATCGCTTCGACTTCAGGAATACGGAACTCAGCGTCTGCGGTGGTTCGGGCTTCTTGAGCGCATCCAGGCTCTTGACCGGTTCCGTGCAGCGCCTCGTCATATGCCGTTCGCTCCTCTGCTGAAACTTGCGGGTCGGCTTCGGGGATTTGTTGGGCCATCGCCGCATCGTATTCTTGCATCAACATCAGATTGTCGACAATCCCGTAGTAGTTCATCTCTTCGGCAGGAACCGTCGGCATCGGCGGGTCGGGGGCTTCGGTGAACTTCTCGGGTTGGAACCCTGCTCGCCGCAGACAAAGATCTTTCAGGTCCGACACTCTTTGATCGTATCTCTGCCGGAACTCCCGAAACTCATCTCCACCAGCCAAAAAACCGATACTCGCTTCACGATCGGTGGTGTCACCTCCACCACAAGCCACAACGACCGCGACAACAACAAACAGCAAAAGAAAAGAAACGATGCGCCTAGGAATCGAACAACCCATCGGATCAGATAAGCGCTCGCATTGCCCTATCACCACACTCGCAGCGAATCTGGACATCAAAAGAACTCCCTAACGCTCCGACTTCTTGCGCCTCAAGCACCTCGGAATTCGGTGCTATTAAATGAACAGAATAAGGCGATTTTGCGAGCACACCGAAAGGACTTAACTGTTCGGTGTTGCCGAGTGTCCAACTGTTAGAGCAATACACTCTCGGCAACACTGCGGATATGATCGTCTGCCGGTAATCCTCGCCAGTGGCGACCAAACCTTTTTCGTGAACCCAATCGGGGGGGTTGCAAGAAACACTGGAGACAAGATCATCTCTGCCAAGTTCCACAACCGGTTCGCTTCGAGTGCTCAACACACTCCGCTCAATATCCAACACGCAAGTTTCGTTATCAAAGAACACAACCCAAGACGCAAAGTCCGCACCTTCAAATAGCAGCAATGCTCCATTGTTGGGCCGCGATCCGAAAATCTCAACACCTGAGGGCAGCGTACCTAACTTAAGTTCACTCAAAGCCCGATCACTAACGCGATCATCACCGCTACACCCCAAAGCAAAAAACAAAAAAACCGCAAGAAGCAGCAATCTCACCATAGATGTCGTCCGTAATCGGAATTTACGAATTGACCCCAGCGCGAACCCGAGTCTCATTTAACTGCCCTTATAACAAGCCAGAGAGATGCCGTAACCACCCCAACTTAGATCTCGAATTACGCACACGTTTCTCGCCATTTGCCGAGGGTACTGAATTCGATTGCTCCACGACTCAGCTTTCCTGCACTTGATCGGTAGGTGTCCATTCGTATGATATGCATGTTTATAACCACAGATTTCATTCTGCACGAGAGGCGTTGCCGATGCCTCACCTCCTCCCGACCAGTACCACTTTGACCAGTGATATACGTCGTAATCTGTCGACCCATCGTAGTAGGTCGTCGAATAGTCCACTGCACTTGCCGGGGGCGCAAACATCAACACAACAATCAGAAAGAGTGAAACTGTCGAGAACCAACCGTTCCGGGCGCAACACCCGACGTGTCGCTTTCGAAGCGGACTTCGGTTAAATAAGCGACACCTCGAAAGTCTGATTTGTCCGATTCTTGTGGCTCGTTTCGTATTCATGGGTTGTCACCATTCTGTCATGCACCCGGGTGAACGATGTGCCGGTTTTTTGGTATGTACTTACCCGTTGGTACCTCTGGCGCCGCGCGGAAATTGAAAAATCTTGCTATTTCTTTGCTTCGCCGCGGTTGGGTTCAACTGACAAACACCTAGCAATCCCAAGGTCGCCGGCCACTACGCGCTTACCAAACCGATACCAAGCTCTGTCGTTGGTTACATTTTCAACGACCGAGGCACAGCTGACCCCTGCCAAGTTTGGGTCAATCGTAATCGGATTCCATCAACCGACTACTGGGCCAATTGGTTGACGCGCCATTTCGATTCCGCCCCCTGAAGGCTTTGTTATACGGCGGAGACGTGGCCACACCCGCCAAGAACCCGTCGGGCATCTGAGCCAAGAAAGTGATTGCATCACCGATTGAATAAGAATTCTCAGCAGGAAAAGAGGGCAGCGCAACGGGGCAGGAATCTATATTTTCGCCCACATCTAGGAGTGGCTGATCGTATGACATGTGGTGTTGCTTTCTTATTGATGTCGGGCTGAGAGGATTTGAACCTCCGACCTTCGGTCCCCCAGACCGACGCGCTAACCAAGCTGCGCCACAGCCCGCGACTCAGTGACCATACCGGCAAGCGCCGGCCGTCGCACCTGCTCAGTAGATACCGGGGATGATCCGGTACTTGACCCGGGCCTTGTACTCCGCCCACTTCTCGGCACCGTACTTCTCCTCGCAGTGCTTGTCGTCGTCGAGCTGACGGTAGGTGAACAGCGAGACGATGCAGGCGAAGTAGGTCCACGCCCACAGATTGGTGAAGTGGCCGAACACCAAAGCGACCGACAAGCAAAAGAACCCCTCGCCCATGTAGTTGAAGTGGCGGGCCGGACCCCAAAAGCCGTTGCAGAGAATCTTGCGGTCGCCGGCCTCGATGTACTCGGGCTCCAAGAACCCCAGGAACTTGCGGTCGGGCCAGCGCTTGAACGTGTACTTCTGCATGTTGGCGCCACGCGAGATGCACCACCCGAAGAAGAACATCGCCGGAGCGCCGATCAGCCACACCCACCGCCCGAAACCCTCGAAACCCGGGTCGGGGTGAACAGCCATACCCCACAACGGCATGATATAAAGCCAGCCGTAAACGATCAGACCACCCCAGAACAGCTTGAAACCGACGTTCTCATGGATCAAGTCGTAGGTGTAGAGCTGCACCCGCTCAAACACGAAATAGTCGAACACATAGAACGTGAAAAACCCGGCATACAGGTAGACACCGGGATTGGCGTCGTCACCGAACTCCCGATAGTGCCACACCGCACCCGACAAGCAGTTCAGCGAGAGCATCGTCCCGCCCACAACATAGAAATACATCTTCACGTCGAACCGCCCTTTGAAGAACTGGATCTCCTGAGCCCGCCCGAACCACCACGCCAGGAACCGGTTCTTGACCTTGCCCTGCGGATAGCTGAACACCCCGATCGTGGTCATGATGATCGTCAGGACCGTCCCACCCGCGACCGCATACACCGACGACCGGTAGAACCAGTCACGGGGCAAGCCCCCGATCTCGAAAGCCCACACCGCGATCGCCACGGCGAACACCAGGATGCCGTTCAGCCGATACGAGCGCGGCTCACCCGTCTCGACATCGACGACATAACCCGTGACCTTCCTACCAGGCAAAATAAGCTGCATCACGAAGAACGCGATGAACACGAACAGCGGGGTGAGGAACCCCCACACCGCCTCCGATGCCGACAACTCGAATAGATGTTCGATTCCAAGCCACTCGGCCATAAGCAAATCCCCCCTCTGTGGTCGCTGCCGTCATTATGGCACAACCGCGACCGAGCGCCCGCGAACCCGATCTGACCCGTCCGATCCCGACCACACCGCACACGGCAACCGACTGTGTGCTCCCAACCCACACAGAGCCACGAGCACTTGACGGGAGAGGTGCCAAGAAACACACTCTGTGGATGGAAGCCATCGCGATACTCGTCGGTTTGATTGTGCTGATCGCCGGAGCAGTCATCTCCGCGCGCCGATCCCGCGGCGCTCCGTAAACCCGAAACACGCCATCAAATCCCCAGCGAGGGGACCCTGGTGCTATCAGTATTGGTAGCATAAGGTGATGGCGAATACGCGCACCACGTTCACCCTTGACAAAGGGCTCGCTGAGCAGGCCCGGAAGATGCAGATCAATATTTCCGCCGCCGCTCAAGATGGTATTGCTGCCGCGGTCAGACGCGCGCTAGCCGAAGCCGACCGAGCGGCCTATCTCCGGCATCCCGAGAGTTCCGACGACTTCTGGGACACGTCTCAGGCTCAGGCATGGGCTGATCTGGACGACGACGATACGGGTGACAACCAGTGAACCGAAGCGAGGTGTGGTGGGCTGAACTGGGCCGCAAGCGCCGGCCAGTCGTGATCCTCACCCGGTCGGAGGTCATAGACGTGCGGGAACTGCTGACTGTGGCCGAGTTGACCACTTCGATCCGTGGTCTCGCTGTGGAGGTGCCCGTCGACAAAGACGAGGTCGGCGTGCCCGAAGCATCGGTCGTGAATTGCGATGGCATCTACACCGTGCGACGCTCACCGCTGACCAGACGCATCGGTAAACTCAGCGACCGAACCATGCTCAGCATCTGCCGTTCGCTGACCTACGCCCTCGGCTGTTAACCGAGTTGGCGACAGACTACATCGCGCTTCCCAACGCCTTCCACTGGATTTTTGGGTCTCGCCACTCACCCATGTCACCCGCCAAGAGACCTAGCCTGAACCGACACCTCGAAGCCGTCAGGTTGGGTTGGTCTGTTTTCGCGATCGCATTTCCGATTCTAGCTTCTCAATCGTACATGGATTGTCTCTATGGCGATGAAGCATCGCGTGGCAATTGGGGCACACCGGCACAAGGTCCGTAGCTGGATCTAACTTGTATTGACCGTCTTTCGCTGCTTGCGCCACCGGAACTACGTGATGAACATGAATGTAGCCGTCTGCAAAGTCTCCGTATTGTTCTCCAAAGTCGATCCCACAGACTTTGCACCGCGACCCGTGTATCGCGATGCACTCCTGGCGTGCTCTGGCATCGCGTTCGAATCGAAGGACCACAGACGCCCTTCCAGCACCTTCCACGAACTGGCCCCTCTCATCCACCACACCAGCCTCGTCACCGGAGGGAACTGATGACAGAGGTTCGCCTGGATCAACTCCAAGATCAGCAAGATTCTTAATCCGATTCGTCGCGTCGATATCTACCATGCGCGCGACGGTCCGTCTTGGGTGCATGAGTTTCAACAGATCCTCTCCTACATCTTCTGGACGTACGTCCTTCCGAAGCCATTCGACCGGTCGTCGGCGTCTTGCATTCTCATCTTGCTCGGGACCCGCGTCGAATTCGTAGTCCTCAACGATTCGGCCAATCGCGAGCGGCATGCCAGGTCTTTGGGGCATAACAACTATCTCACCGACTTGCATTTCTTTCATAAAGCTCCAAACCTGATTTCTGATACTCTCGCATTGCTTTGCGGTCTTGTGCGGGAGTCGATTGTTGACCCATTCGCCAAATGCTTTTCGGTCTGAGAAACCTGAGAATTTGTCATTGCCAAGTTCCTTGAAAGAAATGCTAACGACCTCATCCTTCAGGTTGGATTCCCATCTCTCCCCTTGCCCACCCGCTCGAACAACCCAAGTGCTCGTCACGCTGCCGGGATACTCATCACGGAACATGTTCAGAAGGTCATTGCTTACCAGTAGCCGACTCACGCTCTGACCTGCCGGAAGTTGGGTAGTCACTTCCGGCCCATCGGTCTGGCGTAGGACAAATCCCGTTCTTGCCTTATGCCCTAGGAACGAAACAAACTCATCGTCCCGTTCAAGGCGTACTCGCTTGACGATCACCCAGATACGCCCCTCACCAGCCACACCCGCCATCTTTGCATCACGTTTAGCTAGACGTTTTTCCACAGCAGAACACAGGTTACCAGCCGGAGCGACCGTTTTATGTTAATCTCTCATTTTTTCTGTCTTTCAGATCATCTACGGAAGAATTGGGTCTTGCTACCCTGATCGTTCACGAGAATTCGTGAACGGGTTGGGTGTGAGTGTTTTGGTGTTTTTTGGGTTGGGGCCTTTGGGGGTTGGCGTGTGTGGTTCGCGGGCGGAGCGCTGTTTGAGGTGTTTCTGACTTTTCGCGTCAGATTGCTTTTTTTCGCGTCGCATTCGTGGGTGGGTGGCGGTGGCTGGGTTGCTATGTTAACGATTGGTTTCGGTGGTGGGCGCGTCGTTGCGCCTCGGTTTGTTGGAGTGTGTCACGTCGTGCTTGGTAGATCTGCGCCTTGCCCGCTGTGTTCGTCGTTGGGGTTGACATAACCGAACCTTTTCTTCGGCTTTCTCTGCACAGAACTCAAAGGCAGCAGCTTCCTGTCCTCGGACCGCCAACCCTTCCCGATTCTGCTTGCAAACCCGGAATCTGTCGCGCGAAGTCGGATGCAGCCCAGTAACGTTCTGTCCGTATGGGAATGCCGCCACCCCCACCCCCGCCAAGTTCCACGGAGCAGGACGGCGAAGCTGGTGGAGTTGCCGACCAAGGGTTTCGGTGGTACCGACGGCGGCCCCGGGTCTTGCAATGGGTGATGGGTGCCGGGGTCGTGGTGGTGTCGCTCAGCGTCGTCGGCGCGTTGATAGGTGGTGACGACGAAGAAGCTGACACGGCACCGGTGACGACCGACGCAGGCACCAGCATGTCAGACTTGGAGCTAACAACCAGCGAGAAAACCTTCGCTGACCACTGGGATACAATCTCACACGCCGAAATGTTGAGAATGAAACGGGACAGGTCTATCGACGGTATCTACGACTGGTCTGGCGGATATTGGGTGTCCTACGAGAAAATCATGGACCTCTGTCTAGGCATCACGCAAGGGGCACCAACGATCACCCAGACGACGGCCGAATCTGTTGGTGAGAGAAATGCACGGGAGAGCGCCGCTAACTATCTGGAGTACTCGGCGTTTTCTCGCAACGGTTTGATCGATCAACTCAAGTTTGAAGGATTCACACCAGCACAAGCCGAATACGGCGTTGACGCGGTGGACGCTGATTGGAACGAACAGGCCGCGTTGAGCGCCGCTAACTATCTGGAGTACTCGGCCTTTTCTCGCAACGGCTTGATCGATCAACTCAAGTTTGAAGGATTCACACCAGCACAAGCCGAATACGGCGTTGACGCGGTGGGCTACTAGGCGTTACAACGTCTCCGTTCGTCACGGCGGCGCGCATTCGTGTGGGGTCAAAACTGATAACACCGTCACCTGCTGGGGCGGGCCCCTGTGAGGTGGTAGGCGTAGGTGCCTGCCGGTTTGGTCTGTGCGTCGCGGAGACGCGCCGTCGGAGCACCGTCGCTGAGCTTGTCGAGCGTTGTTGCTTGTTGGTTGGGCTGTGGAGCCTGAGATGCCAGCGCTGGTTGACGCGGTTTGTGTGGTGCTTGCCGCTGTCGGTGGTAGCCGGTTGTGGTTGCGGTCGCTCTGCTATGGGCTTGTCTTGCAGACGTGGGCAAGCTCGATCGGTGGTTGCGACAGGTCGGCCATGATGGGCGGTGAATGGTCAGCAACCGAACCGATGGAGGCCGCCGTGCTTGCCGTAGTGTCGAACCGAATTCGGGCAGACGGGATGACCGATACTCTCGACTCTGGTGCGCTCATCGCACTGGAACGTGACGACCGGCGCGGCAAGGAGATCCGATCGGAGCACGATGAGCACCATTGCGAGCCGGGACACTTGGCTGCTACAGTAAACACGGTGGATCTGCGGCCTACCAACGATGAAATCACTTTCGGCGAACCGGAACCTGCTGGCGACGAATTGCAAGTATGCATTGCGCGACTCATTGAGGAGAACAGTGGCTTTTCCCCACCTTCGGGCGACTGGGGCGCTTTGCTGGCACTTGAACTGGTTAAACAACTGCTTACCCCAGAACAGGCGGAGCTTCACATCGGTGAAGCGTCGGGTGTTCAGGAACTCAACCTAGCTCTCTACCAGATGAGCTACGAGGCCGCTCTTGCCTGGGAACACGCTCGACAATTGGGGGCACAGGCTCGGTTCCCTGCTCTCGGCAAGACTCTGCTCCAGAGGCTCCGGCCTGCGTCTGCGGCGGCCGGTGACGATTCGGGAATGACAACGGTGGAAACTGTCGGGCAGTTGGCGCATCTGCTGTGTCTGGGTCTCATCAATGCCTATGAGGCGCGCGACCGATATGACTATGTCGCAATGCAAGAAGTGCTAGAGGAATGTGACTACCATTTGCCCTCGGGGTACACCCTCAAGTCCTTTCGAGTCTTCGAGTGTTTGCTTGTTATCGCCCGATCCGGGCTGTCACGGAATCCCGGCGGTAGCGTGCCAAGTCGCCGGGATCTGGCGGCATTGGCTGAACTCGTGTCCGCAGATCGAGAGCAAGGCGGAGGTCCTTATACTGATTTTTGTCTACTCCTATTAGTCGTTGCGGTAGGCCATGCACAAAGACAAGACCTCGTCGACAACGCGTTACGCGACATGCAGCTGTCTGAAGACGTTGATGACGGCTTGACGGAGGAAGCCGAGGCTGCGAGCCTCTCTGCTTGGATGCTTGATGTGCTTCAAGACATGGAGGATCGGGGTTTGTTTAAGGATCGGGACTGGCCGATCGCAGACAAGTCCAACCCTATTGCCCACCATATGCATTACTACCGCCATTTCGCGCATCACGTTCAAGCCATCGCGTTGGCCACCCAACTCAAGCGTGCGACAGCAACCCACGTCGAAGGCGCTACATCCCTCAGTGTGTCGGATGTCAAACGCGAGTATTCGAGGGCCTCAAGTTTCTTGGAGCGCGCCCTGCAACTCGTGCCGCGCTCCAACGAGGCGCGCTGGCGATACTACGAGCTGAATGCCGAGAACCTTGAGCACGAGGCGAGCTTGCGCACCGAACTTTTGGAGCAGAGGCTCGCTACGCGCCAGACCGTAGCGAGCCTGGCCGAGGACGCTGTTGGCCGATTTTCGATGTCGGCTCAAGAAGAACTCCGAACCCGCATTGCGGACGTTTCAATGCGTGTCGTGGAGGTGATCGGTATCTTCTTGGCCGTTGTCGCCATCTTGGGGGTTACAATTGCCTCAGCTACGGTCGATGGTCTGTCTCTGAGCGGGCGGATCTGGTTGCTGGCTATCGGCGGATCAATGCCGGTGGTTTATTTTGTACTGTTGAAGTGGATCGTGATTGGCAAGGTATTCGGGCGCCCAACGAAGGAAGAGGGATCCGTTCCGTGAAGCGATCGTTGGCTCTGTTGTTCGACGGCAATCGCTTCGTGACAATCCGGCCGTGCAGTGACGGTGGCTGACTACGACATCGGAATAGTCGGGTGCGGGATTGCGGGAGCTGCGGTTGCATGTGCTGCGGCCCGACGCGGACTGAGCGTCGTGCTGCTCGAGCGCGAGCACGCCTTCTGTATGCACAGCACCGGGCGTTCAGCTGCGTCTCTGGATCCCACCGTCGGTTCCCGTGAAGTCCAAGAACTGACCCGGATCTCGCTCCCGTTCCTAAAGGACGACCAAACTGATTCTGCCCAGCGGCATGTGCTGAATTCACGCCCCGTGTTGTTAATTGCCGGAGCCGATGGGGAGGCTCAGCTCTGCCAGATGGCGGACTCCGTTCTGGTCCAGTGGCCCGAAACCGAAGTACTGACCGGCGCAGAGGCGACGGCCTGGTGCGCTGCCTTGCGTGCCGACTCTGTTGCGGCGGCTCTGCTAGTACCCGGTGCCTATGACCTGGATGCCGATCTGCTGTTCGAGTGTTTCATGGCGAGAGCGCGGCTGGCGGGAGCCGACACACGCCGCTCCTTTGTGGTCGGCGAGATCAATCGCCGCCGCAGCGACTGGGAACTGCGCGGCCCGGAGAGTGTGACGGTCCGAACGGTGGTAAACGCCGCTGGAGCTTGGGCTGACCGCGTAGCTGCCTTGGCAGGTGTCAAGCCATTGGGAATGCAGCCCCTGCGGCGCACCGTGGTAGCGGTTGCAGGGTCTGCAGGGTGTGATGCTTGGCCGCTGGTAACGAACATTCCAGAGACTTTTTACATGAAACCTTGGGGCCATTCGCAGCTCCTCCTTTCCCCCTCGGACGAAACTCCTGACGAACCTGGCGATGCCCGCCCGCAGGAGTTGGAAATAGCCCGCTGTATCGAACAAGTTAACTCAGCTACGACTCTCTCGATCCGCCATGTCCGAAGCTCGTGGGCGGGACACCGAACCTTCGCCGCGGATCGGGTACCCGTCGTAGGTTTCGACACCGATGTGGAAGGGTTCTTCTGGTGTGCGGCGCTGGGTGGTTCGGGCATCCAGAACGCGCCAGCTATCGCTGAACTGGCTGGAGCGCTGTTGGACGATGACGACCCGTCCCCCGAGTTGGTGCCACTCGTCGATCCGCTGTCACCCCGTCGGCTGCGCGCCTTCGATAGCACCACCCGATCCACAGACCCGTAGCGGTGCCCGCCCGCCAGCGGTCCGAGACTCAATGCACATCATGGTGCCTACGGACCGATATGGAGGAGCCTGTGCATGGCCGCATCAACGATCGCGATCGACCGCTCAGCGGTGTTCATCGTGCCGATCAACCACACGATCTCGGACAACTTGAAGTCGTCGTCGGAACTATGCAGCACCGCTATCTAACTGTCCCAGTGTTTGAGCAGGAAAAGCAATGCACCGAGCACCCTTGGAAGGTTCGCCCGATGGCTCTCGTCGATCACCATCACGTGCTGCTGTTCCGGGTACTCCGCCGAACGTTCCAACAACTCCGCTAGCGTACCCGGAGCTAGTTCACCGGTCATCTGCTGAGCGTAGACTGTAATCAGACAATGGCCCTCGAAGGACCGCTCAGAGGAGCAGGCCGGGTGGAACTGATTGACCGGAGTATCGGTGTCGCTCGCAAGGCGATGTCGTTTGAGGTCAGGCGCGGAGCGTGACGACGGGGTAGGCGATCACCTTGCGGTCGGAGGTAACAAGGGCGAGATTCTCGGCTATCGCTTGCGCTACGAGCAGCCGATCGAACGGGTCGCGGTGCAGGGT
>Ga0209021_1003820_pt1 | contig 11679 bp, 10 predicted proteins | sample PinacodermFT_FD_187299 | JGI IMG/M metagenome (GOLD analysis project Ga0209021, IMG submission 187299) | Host-associated microbial community of the marine sponge Aplysina aerophoba from Gulf of Piran - sponge pinacoderm, lysed by freeze-thaw... | ecosystem: Host-associated > Porifera > Sponge >... | reverse complement strand
CAGCATCTACCAGCACGACTATCGCCGGGAGGAGGACCTGGACCAGACCCCGGCGCCCGCCGGTGTCCTCGACTACACCACCGACGACGAGTGGATGACCCAGGAGTTCCTGCTTCGCTACGCGGGACCCGGCCGCCAGCGAGGTGTCCTGGGCCTTTACTTCGCCGATCTGACCGACACGCTCCAGGCGGACGCCGCCGGTCCGGGCGAGTTGGCCGGTCTGCCTCCGGGTTTCACGCTGACCTCCTTCTTCAACACGGAGGAGACGACCCGGAACGCGGCCCTCTTCGGCGAGTTCGATCTCGGCCTCGCGGAGGCGTGGACGCTGACGCTCGGCGCCCGCTACGACGACGAGCGCCGCCGGACCACGAACCGCCAGGGGGTGGTCTCCGATCCGCCCCTGCCCCAGTTGCCGCCGGAAGGCCCTCCGCAGGAACTGGACGCGTCCTACCGCGCCTTCCTGCCGAAGGCGACCCTGACCCGCGACTGGACCGACCGGGTTTCCACCTCGGTGGGCTGGCAGCGCGGCTACCGGGCCGGGGGGCAGTCGATCGCCGTGCTGAGCCAACGGGTCAGCGACTTCGAACCGGAGTTCACGAGCAACGTCGAGTTCGCCCTGCGCGCCGCCGCGCCCGACCGCCGCTGGTTCTTCAACGGGAACATCTTCTACACCGACTGGACCAACCAGCAGGTGCGGGTCATGACGGACCTCGGGCTGCCCGTGGACACCGTGACGGTGAACGCCGGGGAGTCCACGGTGCGGGGTCTGGAGGCGCAGGCCGGCTACTGGTTCGATCCCCGCGTCCAGCTCTACGGTTCGCTCGGCCTGTTGAGCACCCGCTTCGACGAGTTTCGCGACGGCGAGCGGGATTTCACGGGGAACGAGTTCCCGCACGCGCCGGCCTGGTCGTGGCTGACCGGGGTGTCTGTCCGGCTGGACGAAAGCTGGTCCGGGAACGCCGAGGTCGCGGCGCAGGCCGACGCTTTCTCGAACAGCGGGAACGACACGCGCTTCCGGGTGGGCGGACGCACGCTCGTGAACGCTCGCTTCGGCTACCAGCGGGGTTCCGTCGGAGTGTTCGCCTTCGGGAGGAACCTCCTCGACGAGGCCTACCTCCTGCAGGCCTGGCAGCCCACCGCCCCGATTTTCAGCGCGCTGGGACGCGCCGGCGAGCCAAGGACGATCGGTATCGAACTGGACCTGAGCTTCTGACCCGCGCCCGGCCCGGACCCGGAGCCGCCGTCAGTCCGGGGTTACCGGCAGGAGCCGGTCGTAGCGGCGGAGGATTTCCTGGAGACGTTCGTGCGGGATCGCGTAGATCCGGCGGCCGTTCACTCCGGTCATGTCGCGGGCCGCGATCATGGAGTTCACGATGGCCTCCTCGGTGGCCTGCACGACCCCTTCGAAGAGCGGGTTGAGATCGGAGTTCGCCAACATCCGCAATCCAGCCTCGCCGCTCTGGTTGTCGACGGCGTCCTCGTTGGCAGTCGAGAACGCCACGAAAATGTCTCCGGAGCCGTTCATCGAGATGCTCCCGAGGCGTCCGAGTCCCAGGGACGCCCGGCGGGCAAGACGCTTCAACTGGTGCGGGAGCAGCGGCGCATCAGTGGCCGCGATGATGATGATGGACCCGTCGCGTCCTCCCCTCGGGGCCGGCGCGCCGGCTCCCGAAGGCGGCGGGTTCTCCGGAAGCAGGTCGGGGATCTCCCGCCCGACGGGCACGCCGGCGATGCGGAGCTGTGGACGCCGGCCGAAGTTGGACTGAACCAGGACGCCCACCGTGTAGTCCGTCCCGCCGGCCCGGACCCGGCGAGAGGCGGTGCCGATTCCCGACTTGAACTCGAAGGTGCGCATTCCGGTGCCACCTCCCACCGACCCCTCCTCGACCGGTCCTCCGCGGGCGGAGTCGAGCGCGGCGAACACATGCTGGCGGCGGACGTGGAAGCCGGTGATGTCGTTCAGGAATCCATCCCAGGTCTCAGCGACCATCGGTAACGTCCAGGCGCGGAAACCGAGATTCTGCTCGGCCCAGGCAATCGCCGCCTCGTGGACCGCGCCGACGCTGTAGGTGTTCGTGATGAGTACGGGCCCCTTCAGAATCCCCCGGTCGCTGACCCAGGTCGTACCGGTCATCTCTCCGTTGCCGTTCAGGGCGAACCAGTTCGCGAACACCCCGACCCGGCTCATCCGCCCCCGCGGCAGCACCGCAGTGACCCCGGTCCGGACCGGCCCTTCCTCCAGCAGGATCGTGGTGTGTCCCACCTCCAGTCCGGAAACGTCGGTGATGGCGTTGAGCGGGCCCGGATCGCCCTCGAATGGAACCCCCAGGTCCCGGGCGCGCGTCGGTGTTTGGGTGGGAGCGCCAGCGGCGATCAAGGAGATCACCACGACGGCGAGGATCGTGCGGCGAGGTTTCATCGTTTCGGCCCTCCTGCGGGACGGCGGCATCTGGTCAGGGGGCGATTCGCGCGGAAACGCCGGCCTTCCCGGTGGTAGCGAACGTCTCCGCGCAACCGGCGCAGCAGAACCAATAGGTCCGCCCCTCCGATTCCACCCGGTGCGGGGAGTCCCGGGACACCCTCATCCCGCAGATCGGATCCACCGCGAGGTCATCCGCCGGCGCGTCGAGCGAAATGCCGACGGTGGGCGCCCGAGCGGGCTCCTCCGGAACGGCTTCCGCCTCCTCCAGGGGGCGTCGGTCCTCGACAATCTGGGCCAGGATGCTGAGCGCGATCTCGCCCGGGGTCTCGGCGCCGATATCGAGCCCGGCCGGCGAACGCAGCCGCCCGATCTCGGCCGCGGGGAGCCCCATCCCGGTCAGCCGTTCGCGGACCGCTGCCGCCCGCCGCGGGCTCGCCACAAGCCCCACGTAGCGCGCCCTCCCGCCGGCGAGCCCGGCGTTGAGCGCTTCCCATTCCCCCTCCCCGTGGCCGGCCACCACCACGAAGGCCCCCTCCGCGGCATCGTTGAGTTTCTCGGAGGTCTCGGCCCTCCGGACCTCCATCCCCAGCGCCTCGCCGAGCGCCGCCAGGGATTCCACGATGGGTGAGCTCCCCGCCAGCAGCAGTCGGCGGGACGGCAGATAGGGCTCCAGATGGATGTCGATTGCGCCGCCACTCACGCAGGCCATGTGTTCCTCCAGAACTCCTTCCTCCGCCTCGACGCCCTCGGGAGGGCTGTCCGGGGAGATGCGGAGAAGTCGGGGCGTCCCGTCGTCGAGCGCGCGCAGCGACTCGCGGCGAACCGCCGGTTTGACGCACGTCCCACCCACGAAGCCCACGAATCGGCCGTCGCCGGTGACGATCGCCTTCGCGCCCGGTCGGGCCGAGGTGGGGCGTTCCGCCCGAACGACCGTCGCCAGGACGAACGGCACCCCCTCCCGGTGGAGGCGCGCGGCGGCGGCGAAGACGTCGGTCGGTGCCTTCACCGCGGCAGACCCGCGGCTCCTACCGGGTTGCCGCCGCGCCGTGCTGGTTCAGTACATCCCAGACGCGCGCCGGGGTCATGGGAATCTCCATGTGGCGCACTCCGAGGTGCCAGAGGGCGTCCACCACCGCATTGACCACTGCCGGGGGCGCTCCCACGGTGGCCGATTCACCGACCCCCTTGGCGCCGATCGGGTGGTGCGGCGACGGAGTGACCGTCTCGCCGAGTTCCCAGTGCGGGGTCTCCATGGCGGTGGGCACCAGGTACTCCATGAGGTTGCCCCCCGTGATGTTCCCGTCGGCGTCGTAGGAGATCTCCTCCAGCAGGGCTGGTGCGATCCCCATCGTGAGCCCGCCGTGGATCTGGCCGTCCACGATCATCGGGTTGATTCGCACCCCGCAGTCATCCACCGCCACGAAGCGCCGGATCTTGACCTGTCCGGTGCCCCGGTCGATGTCCACGCAGCAGATGTAGGAGCCGAACGGGAAGGTCAGGTTGGGCGGGTCGTAGTAGGAAATCGCCTCCAGCCCCGCCTCCATCCCCTGGGGATGGTTGGTGTAGGCCGCGAACGCGATGTCCTGGATGGTCTTCGCGCGGTCCGGAGAGCCCTTGACGTAGAACTTCCCCTGTTCCCAAACGAGGTCCGCTTCGTCGGCCTCCAGCAGGTGGGCGGCAATCTTCTTCGCCTTCTCCCGGATTTTCCGCGACGCGATGGACGCCGCCGCCCCGGCGGTCGGAGTCGAACGGCTCGCGTAGGTTCCGAGGCCGTAGGGCGCGGTGTCCGTGTCCCCCTCCTCGACCTGGATGTCCTCGGGCGGGATTCCGAGTTCTTCCGCGATGATCTGGGCGTAGGTGGTCTCGTGCCCCTGCCCCTGGGACTTGGTGCCGAAGCGGGCGATCGCCTTCCCCGTGGGATGGATCCGGATCTCGCTCGAGTCGAACATCTTGATCCCCAGGATGTCGAAGCTCTTGGACGGGCCGGCGCCCACGATCTCGGTGAATGACGAGATTCCGACTCCCATCAGCTCACCGCGGGCGCGCTTTTCGGCCTGCTCGGCTCGCAGGTCCTGGTAGCCGATCATGTCCATGGCCTTTTCGAGCGCGGCGCCGTAGTTCCCGCTGTCGTATTCCCACCCGAGAACCGAGGTGTAGGGGAACTGCTCCGGCTTGATGAAGTTTCTCAGCCGGAAATCGGCGGGGTCCTCCCCGTTCTCGCGAGCCAGGAGGTCCACCATTCGCTCGATCGCGTGCACCGCCTCGGTGACGCGGAACGAACACCGGTAGGCGATCCCGCCCGGCGGCTTGTTCGTGTACACCCCGTCCACGGAGACATGGGCGTTCTCGAGGTCATAGGAGCCGCTGGCGACGTGGTAGAGCCCGGCCGGAAACTTCGACGGGTTGGCCGCCGCGTCCGAATAGCCGTGGTCGGCCACGGTGTCGAGCTTGAGCGCCGCCACCTTGCCGTTCCTGGATCCGAGCGTGGCCTTGATGTGGTAATCGCGGGCGAACGAATCCGCCTGGAGGTTCTCCGAGCGGTCCTCGATCCACTTCACCGGCTTGCCCGTCACCACCGACGCGGCGACAGCAAGCACGTAGCCGGGATAGACCGGCACCTTCCCTCCGAATCCTCCCCCGATATCGGGCGAGATGACCCGGATCTTGTGCTCGGCGAGTCCGAGGTGGGCGGTCACGAGCGCCACCACGGTGCGGATCGCATGGGGCGCCTGGGTGGTCAGGTAGAGGGTGAGATGACCCTCGACCGGGTTCCAGCTCGCCACGCAGCCGCAGGTCTCGATGGACGCCACATGGATGCGGGGCAGATGCATCTTCTGCTCGACGACGGTGTCGCAATCGGCGAGTGACGCTTCCGTCGCGTCCGCGTCACCGTGTTCCCAGTGGAAGATGTGGTTGCTCTCCTTGTCGTCCCGGACCTTGGTGGTCCCCGGCTTCAATGCCTCATGCGGGTCCACGACCACCGGAAGCGGGTCGTAGTCCACCTCGAGGGCGGCCACGCCGTCGGCCACGGCATAGCGGGAGGTCCCGACGATCGCGGCCACTTCCTGCGCCTGGTACTTCACGGTGTCCACCGGCAGCACCATCTGCTGGTCGCTCATCAGGGTGGGCATCCACGCGAGCTTGAATCCCTCCAGCGTCTTCCCGGTGATCACCGCCGCCACGCCGTCCACCGCCATCGCGGTGTCCTCGTGGATCTGGGTGATCCTGGCGTGGGCGTAGGGGCTGCGGGCGATGTCCAGGTAGAGCATTCCCGGTAGCTTGATGTCGTCGATGTAGCGGCCCTGGCCCCTGATGAAGCGGGCGTCTTCCTTTCTCGGGACGGAGTGTCCGAGACCTCTGCACTCAGCCATCGCTGTTCTCCTTCATCAGTTCGCTGGCCCGCTGCACGGCCCTCACGATGTTCAAGTAGCCGGTGCACCGGCACAGGTTCCCGGAAATGCCCCAGCGGATCTCCTCCTCGGTGGGATCCGGGTTCTCTTCCAGGAGCGCCTTCGAGGTCAGCATCATCCCGGGAGTACAGAAGCCGCACTGGAGCCCGTGTTTCTCCGTGAATCCCTGCTGCACCGGATGGAGGCCGCCGTTTCCGAGCCCTTCCACGGTGGTGACATCGGCGCCATCGGCGGCGACGGCGAACACCGTGCAGCTCTTCGCGGGCACCCCGTTCAGGAGCACCGTGCACGCGCCGCAGGAGGTGGTGTCGCATCCGATGTGGGTGCCGGTGAGGCCCAGTTCCTCGCGGATGAAGTGAACGAGCAGCAACCGCGCTTCCACCTCGCGCGTGTGCTCCTCACCGTTGATGGTGACGCTGATCTGGTGGGAACTCATGACGCCTCCCTCGCCCGGGCGAGGGCGCTGGCCGCCGCCCGATGGGTGAGCACGCGGACCACCGCGCGCTTGTAGTCGGCGGAGCCGCGGTGGTCGTCGCCGGGATCCGCCGCCTCCGCCGCGGCCTCGGCGGCCGCGTCCAGCGCCGCGTCACCGCCGTCCGAACCGACGAGCGCCGCTTCCGCGGCCCCCGCCTGGATCGCCGTCAGGCCCACGTTGGTGAGCGCCACTCCTGCGCTCGCGATCCGGCCGCCGTCGAGTTGCAGTTGGACCGCGACCGCCGCGACCGCGTAGTCGCCGACCTTCCGCTCGAACTTCCGGTAGGCCCCTCCCGAACCCGCTCCGGATGCCGGAATGTGGATCTCGGTGAGGATCTCCCCAGCCTCGAGACAGGTCGAGAAGGGGCCGGTGAAGAAGTCGGACGCGGCGATCGTCCGCTCGCCCGAGGGACCGCAGGCGAGGAACGAAGCCCGGTAGGCCAGCATCGTCGCCGGGTGGTCGTTCCCGGGATCGGCGTGGGCGACATTCCCCCCGATGGTCGCCAGGTTCCGCACCACCGGATCCGCGATGACGCGCGTGGTGTCGGCCAGCAGCGGATAGCGGCTCTGGACGAGTGCCGACTTCTCGAGTTCGGACTCCCGCGTCATCGCCCCGATGCACAGGGAACCGCCGTCTTCGCGGATCCCGGAAAGCCCCGGGATCTTCCGTAGATCCACCAGAGCGGCCGGCTCCGCCAGGCGGAACCGCATCATGGGGATGAGGCTGTGTCCCCCGGCCAACAGTTTGGCCTCGGGATTGGCCAGCAGCAACTGGCTCGCCTCTTCCAGATTTTCAGGAGCGTGATAGTCGAAAGACGGTGGAATCACGGAGTCCCCTCCTTGCCGGGTTCTTGAATATACCAGCGGACCTGATGGCCACGATGACCCGACCGTTTCCCGGTTCTGATTCAATCCACCCCCAACGTGTCTCAACCTTCCCCGCCGCGACGCGACACCTGGAAGCGCAGCCTTCGCCTGATCGCCATCCTCCTGGCGATCTGGTTCACTGCCTCGCTCGGGCTGGGGGTCCTGCTGGCCGAACCCCTGAACCGGATCTGGATGGGCGGTTTTCCGCTCGGTTTCTGGTTCGCGCAGCAGGGTTCGATCCTGATCTTCCTGGTCCTGTTGGTCGTGAACGCGATTGCGATGGACCACATCGAGGGTAATGCGGACCGGTCTGAAGACACCGAGGATCCATCGTGAGCATCACGACCTGGACTCTCATCTTCGTCGTCTCGAGCTTCGCCCTCTACAGCGCGATCGCGATCGCGAGCCGGGTGCAGACCACCTCCGGCTTCTATGTTGCCGGCCGGGGGGTCTCGGCGGTCGCCAACGGCATGGCGACCGGCGCCGACTGGATGAGCGCGGCGTCGTTCATCTCCATGGCGGGGCTCATCTCCTTCATGGGATACGACGGGGCGATCTACCTCATGGGGTGGACGGGCGGTTACGTCCTCCTGGCGCTGCTCGTGGCGCCCTATCTTCGCCGCTACGGGCGCTACACGATCCCGGAGTTCGTCGGAGACCGCTTCGCTTCCCAGGCGGCGCGGCTCACCGCCGTGGTCTGCGCGGTCTTCATCTCCTTCACCTACGTGGCGGGCCAGATGCGCGGCGTGGGAGTGGTGTTCTCGCGCTTCCTCACGATCCCGGTGGAGTACGGCGTGGTGATCGGCGGGGTCATCGTCCTGCTCTACGCGACCCTCGGCGGCATGCGCGGCATCACCTACACCCAGGTGGCGCAGTACTGCGTACTGATCGTCGCCTTCCTCATTCCCGCCGGCGCGATCTCGTGGATGATGACCGGGACCCCAATCCCCCAGATCGGTTTCGGTTCGCCGTTGATCGAGGGCGAACGCGCGGGCGTGGCCCTCCTGCGGGCGATCGACCAGATCCACACGGACCTCGGGTTACCCGAGTACACGGGGGCCTTCCTCGCCGGGAAGAAGACGCTCCCCGACGTCTTTGCGATCACGCTCGCGCTCATGACCGGGACCGCCGGACTGCCGCACGTCCTGATCCGCTTCTACACGGTAAAGACCGCGCGCCTCGCGCGCTGGAGCGTGATGTGGGCGCTCCTGTTCATCGCGATCCTCTACACCACCGCTCCGGCAGTGGCCGCTTTCGCCCGGGTCAACATGATCCAGACGCTCCACAACACGCCCTTCACTGAGGCGCCCGAGTGGTTCCGGAACTGGGCGGCAACCGGCCTGATCCGGTTCACCGACTTGAACGGGGACGGCCTCATCCAGTACGGCGAGGGCCCCGGGGCAGAACTGATCATCGACCGGGACATCATGGTGCTGGCCAATCCGGAAATCGCGGAACTGCCGGCATGGGTCGTGGGGCTGGTAGCGGCGGGCGGCCTGGCGGCGGCGCTCTCCACGGCGGCGGGGCTGCTGCTCGTCATCTCGGCATCGGTCTCCCACGACCTGCTGAAGAGCTTCCTGCGCCCGGGGATGAGCGAGCGGAAGGAGTTGGTGGCGGCCCGGCTGTCAGCCGCCGGAGCGTGCGTGGTCGCGATCATCGTGGGGATCTATCCGCCCGACTACGTCGCTGCCGTCGTGGCGTTCGCCTTCGGCCTCGCCGCGGCCAGCTTCTTCCCGGCGCTCGTCCTGGGGGTCTTTACGACCTGGGTAACCGCCCGTGGCGCGGTCGCCGGCATGATCGCCGGGACGGGCTTCACGGCCGTCTATATCGGCTGGTTCAAGGTGTTCGAGTGGAGCGGTCCCGAGGCCTGGTGGTTCGGGATCAGCCCGGAGGGCATCGGCACCCTGGGCATGCTCATCAACTTCGGGGTCACCTGGCTGGTCAGCCGCCGGACGGGTCCGCCGCCCGCGGGCAGCGCCAGGATGGTAGCGATGCTGCGGGGGGAATCGGACCGCTGAAACGCTCGAGCGGGACCCGGCAGTAGATCGGTCAGCCCCCGGTCAACCGCGTTTACCCGTCAAGGGGTTGAACCAGGGAACTCCGGTGAAACGGGCGAAGTCCTGATCCGCGCTATGCACCGTTCCGCCGCAACGAATCGCCAGCGCGGCGATCGCCGCATCGGTCGTCAGGTCGCCACCCGTTCCCGTCTCGTCGAGAAGCCGGACGATCAGCTCCAGATCCGGGAGTTCCAGTTCCAGCAGATCGGCGGCCGGAGACTGGAACCAGCCGCGAACCACGGTACCCGCCTCCTCGGTGGAATAGGGATTCACGAACAAGCCCGGCTTCGTACTCAGCCGCACGAAAGCCAGGATCGTCAGCGTGCTGATCCCGACGAACTCCTGTCCGTTCAGACGGTCGCCCCACCACCGGGAGGCGGCCTGATGCGCGGAGGATGTGTCGTCGTAGGCGTACAGGAGAAGGTTCACATCGGGGACGATCATTCCCCGCCGTCCTGAAGGCGACGGGTCACCCCGAGGAACCGTTCGATCTCGGAGTCTTCATCCAGTGTTCGGAGCTCCTTGGGGTCCGTCACCCGGAGACCCATGGACCGCGCGTTCACCACAAACGGACGCCGCTCCGTCGCGCTCAGCAGGAGTCCGCGGCGGATCGCGGCGTTGACAGTCTCCTTGAAGGTGCCACCCCGGACACGCATGGCGCGCCGGACCAGACGGTGGGTGTCCGGGTCCAGGGTCACCGTCGTTCTCATGCCGAGCATCATGATGCACCGAGACCGTCCAATCAAGACTGACACTCGGCTCACGCCGATGATCAACCGTGGCCCGAACCGCGACGCCCCGCCCGCTACGCCGAGGTCTCGCCCGACTCCGACGGTCCCGGCGCGTGGTCGCGCTTCCAGATCAGGAAGGTGCGGCGGAACTCGATCACCACCACCCCGTCCTGGTTCTTCCCCCGGGTGCGGACGGTCACGATGCCGGCCTCGGGCCGGGACCGGGATTCCCGGGTGGAGAGCACCTCGCTCTCCGAATAGAGCGAATCCCCCTCGAAGAGCGGAGCCGGGAGCCGGACCTCGTCCCAGCCGAGGTTCGCGAGCACGTTCCGGGTCAGGTCGTTCACCGACTGCCCGGTGGCGAGCGCCAGGGTCAGGCAGGAGTTGACGAGCGGCTTGCCGAACGGCGTCTTTGCGCTGTGGTGCCGATCGATATGGATCGGGTTCTGGTTCTGGGTGAGCAGCGAGAACCAGGAGTTGTCCGCCGCAAGAACGGTGCGCCCGAGCGGATGGACGATGCGCTGGCCGACGTGGAAGTCCTCGTAGAAACGTCCGGCATCGCGTTCGGGGGCGGATGGTTCCGACATGGCGGCCCTACCCTATCCGGTCGGTGGGCTCTGGCGCGGCGGCTCGTCGACCGGACGCCATCGGGGGGTTACAGGATGCGGCCGAGGTCGGGGAGCGCCCGTTCCAGCGGGATGGCCGTGATGCCGTCCAGCTCCAGTTCATGGTCCCCGCCGTAGAAGATCCAGCATTTCGCAAAGGGATAGTCCTTCCTGAATTCGCGCAGGGATCGCGTATCGGCGGGCCGCAGTTGGCGGGACCGCTTCACCTCGATGGCGAGCAGTCCGCGGGGCCCGTACAACACGAAGTCCACCTCGAGGTGCGCGCGGGTGCGCCAGTAGTGGAGCTGATAGCCGCAGGCGCGACAGTCGTTGGCGGCTCGCAGCTCCTGGAGTACGAGGGTCTCGAGCGCGGGGCCGTCCATCTCGGCCTCCGAATCCAGCGGGCCGGCCGGTCGAATCGCGCGGAAGACGCCCGCGTCGAAGATATAGAACTTCTGCTGCGATACCAGCCGGCGGCGCGCCCGGCGGGAAAAGACCGGCAGCCGTACCGCCAGCAGCAGGTCGTCGAGGATCGAGAAGTAGTTCTCGGTCGCTGGCCGGGACACCTGAGCGTCGCGCGCGATCCCGCTGATGTTGAGCGGTTGCCCCTGCGACAGGCTCGCCGTCTCGAGGAAGCGCGCGAAGTGGCCGATGTTGCGGGTCAGACCTTCCTGCATCACCTCTTCCCTCAGGTAGGTCTGCACGTAGTCGCGCAGGTAGCGGCGCGGGTCCGGATCGTTGAAGCGGGCGGGCAAGTGCCCAAACCGGACGGAACGCGCCAGATCGAAGGCGTCCCCCTGTTCCAGCGCAGTCAGCGGGTGCATGAAATACGTCCGCGCCCGCCCCGCCAGCAGATTGACTCCCTTGCGGCGCAGCGCCCTGGCGCTCGACCCCGTCAGGATGAACTTCAGGCCGCGCGACTCGATCAGGTCATGCACCTCATTCAGCAGGGCGGGGATGCGCTGGACCTCGTCGATGACCACCCAGCCGCGGTATTCCCGGGGAACCAGCGTCCGGAGGCGCCCCGGTTCGGCGGAAAGTGGGGTGTAGAAGTCCGACCGCAACAGGTTGATGAACGGCGCATCCGGCATCCGGCGCCGGAGCCAGGTGGTC
>Ga0209021_1003814_pt1 | contig 11692 bp, 9 predicted proteins | sample PinacodermFT_FD_187299 | JGI IMG/M metagenome (GOLD analysis project Ga0209021, IMG submission 187299) | Host-associated microbial community of the marine sponge Aplysina aerophoba from Gulf of Piran - sponge pinacoderm, lysed by freeze-thaw... | ecosystem: Host-associated > Porifera > Sponge >... | reverse complement strand
CCCCGCCGCTCCCCCGCCCGACCCTCTCCCTCCGCCGAACCGGCCTTCTCGTCAACGGGCGACGCGATGTCCAGATCGCGAGCGAGATCGCACGCGAAATCCCGAGCGCCGATCGCATCGATCTCCTGTGCGCGTTCGTGCGTCACTCGGGGCTGCGACTGTTCCGGTCCGAACTCGAAGCGAGGGCACAGGCCGGCGCGCAGGTTCGGGTGATTGCGAGCGTCTACACCGGCTCGACCGAAAGGCGTGCCCTTGATGCACTGATCGCGCTCGGCGCGCGAGTCAAGGTCTCGTACGAGATTGCGCGAACGCGGCTCCACGCCAAGGCCTGGCTGTTCCATCGCGATAGCGGATTGCACACGGCGTACATCGGCTCGTCGAACCTCACCCACACGGCGCAGGTCGACGGGCTCGAATGGAATGTCCGCGTGAGTGCGGCGGAGAATCCCGAGGTCATCGAGCGCTTCGCGGCGACGTTCGAACAGTACTGGCAGGAGCCGGAGTTCGAGGACTACGAACCCGGGCGCGATGCCGAACGGCTCGACCGTGCGCTGTCGCGGCAGGGTCACGGGGGCTCGCCCGACCACGGCCTCGATATTTCGCTGCTGATCGATGTCGCACCGAAGCCGCATCAGGCCGTGGCGCTCGAGGCGCTCGAGGCCGAGCGCCAGAGCGGGCATTGCCGCAATCTCGTCGTCGCCGCGACCGGAACGGGCAAGACCTGGATCGCGGCCTTCGACTTCAAGCGACTGCGAAGCGAAGGCAAGGGTAATTCCCTCCTCTTCGTCGCCCACCGGGACGAAATCCTCCGCCAGAGCCAGCAGGTGTTCCAGCTCGTGCTGCGCGAGCCAGGGTTCGGCGAGCGGCTCATCGGCGGCGAACGCCCGCGGTCGGGTCGTCATGTCTTTGCCTCGGTCCAGTCACTGGCACGCCGCGTCGGCGACATCGAGCCCGACGGCTTCGATGTGGTCATCGTCGACGAGTTTCACCATGCGGCCGCCGCGAGCTATGACCGGCTGCTCAAGCGCCTGACACCGAAGTTCCTGCTCGGGCTCACCGCCACGCCCGAGCGTGCGGACGGCAAGTCGGTGCTCGAATGGTTCGACGATCGCACCGCGTTCGAATCGCGGCTGTGGGATGCGCTCGACCAGGGCTTGCTCTGCCCGTTCCACTACTTCGGCGTCAACGACACGACGGACCTCTCGACGGTGCGCTTCGAGCGCGGGAGATATGTCGCGGGCGATCTGGACAACGTGCTAACCGGTGACCACGTTCGAGCCCTGCGGGTCCGCCACGCCGTCGAGGAATTCGTGACGGACCCACGTCGGATGCGAGCCCTCGGATTTTGCGCGGGCGTCGCCCATGCCCACTTCATGGCCAATCAGTTCACCCGCTTCGGATACGAGGCCGTGGCACTCGACGGCACTACGCCATGGGATGAACGGCGTGCGGCGCTTGCGAAACTGCGGCGTGGGGAGCTTCGGGCCATCTTCGCCGTCGATCTCTTCAACGAAGGCGTCGACCTGCCGGAGGTCGACACCGTGCTCATGCTCCGACCGACGGAGAGCGCCACCGTATTTCTCCAGCAGCTCGGGCGGGGGCTGCGGTGGGCGGACGGAAAGCGGGTGCTGACGGTGCTCGACCTCGTCGGCCAGGTGCGGCGCGAGTATCGCTACGACGTTCGCTACCGGGCACTGGTGGGCGGCACCCGGCACCAGGTGCAGCGGGCCGTCGAGGCGGATTTCCCGCTTCTGCCGCCGGGATGCGCGCTCAAGCTCGACCGAATCGCGAAGGAGACGGTGCTTCGCAACCTGCGCGATACGGTGCGCAACGCCCGTGCACGCCTCGCCGACGATCTCCGAACCCTCGGCCCCGAAGCGCGGCTCGGCGAATTCGTGCGCGAAGCGGGCGCCGAACTCGAAGACATCTATGCAAAGCCCCAATCCGGGCACTGCTTCGTGGAACTCCGCCGGCGGGCGGGTTTCAGCGACGGCGCGGGAGCATTCGGTGCGCGTGATCCTGTGCTGCGCGCGGTCGGGAGACTGCTGCACGTCGACGATCACGAAAGGCTAGCCGCGTGGCGTTCCATCCTGGAATCGAAGGGTCCCGATCCGATATCGAACCTCCGCGGTCGCGATCATCGACTCGTCCTGATGCTGTTCGCCATCCTGGGTGGCCGGCGTCAGTCGACGTCTCAGGCCGATCGGGTCCTCCAAGGTATTCGGGAATCGGGAGAACTGCGTCGGGAAATCAGCGACCTGCTGGACATTCTGGACGACCGGATTCGCACCGTCGCGCAACCGCTCGACGGAGCTGCGGACGTCCCTCTCGCGAGCCACGCCACGTACAGTCTCGGCGAGGTCGCGGCCGCCTACGGGCGCATCGACAAACGCGGCGCGCTTGTCCTGCCGCAGACCGGTGTCCTCTGGGACGAGGGCACGCAGACGGACCTGCTGTTCATCACGCTGGAGAAGTCGGACGCGGACTTCTCCCCGACGACGCGCTACGCCGACTATCCGATTTCTCCGACACTGTTCCACTGGGAGTCCCAGAACAGCGCGTCGGCCGACACTCCCACCGGACGTCGCTACGTCGAGCAGCCTGCGCGCGGCACGAACGTCGTTCTCTTCGTTCGCGAGCGAAAGAGAGATGGCAGGGGTGTGACGCTTCCGTACTGCTGCCTCGGCCGTGCGCACTATCGCAGCCATGAATCGGAGCGCCCGATGAAAGTGCTGTGGGCGCTCGAGCGGCCGATGCCCGGGTGGCTGTACCAGGCCGGGAAAGTGGTGGCGGGATAGGTCGGTGACGCAACGCAAGGACAGATATCCGGAGTCATCAGATCCCGGCGATGGCCGGGAAACCTTCGGAGTTCGCGATGTCGTAGCGAGCTACGACGTCGGGGCGCCGGCGCTCGTGCCCGAGTACGAGAGTCTCTCGTTCGAGGAGATTCACGCCTCGGTTCTCGATCTTCTCCCGGAAAGCGCCGGCTGCATCCTCGACGTGGGCGCGGGCACCGGACGAGACGCCGCGTGGTTTGCGGCGAACGGACACAACGTGGTCGCGGTGGAACCGTCCGCGCGGTTCCGTGCGGCTGGGAATGAACGCCACCCATCGCCCGACATCCGGTGGATGAACGACACCCTGCCGGCGCTGGAGAAGGTACTGCGTTCGAAGCTCACCTTCGACCTGATCTGGGTGAGCGCGGTGTGGATGCACGTGCCACGCAGCGTGCGTGCCCGTGCCTTCCGCAAGTTGGTCTCGGTGATGAGTCCAGGTGCGAGCATGATGTTCAGTCTCCGCCAGGGACCGCCTCCGATCGACCGACCGATGGAACCCGCCGGGTCCGCTGACGTCGAGGAGCTGGCGCGGCGCCATGGCCTGCAGACGATTCGCCGCGTACGGATTCCCGACGCCGCCGGGCGCACCGAGATCTCGTGGGACGTCATCTGGCTCCGGCTCCCCGACGACGGTACCGGCGCACTCCCGCTGCTCCGGCACATCGTGTTCAACGACCAGAAGTCGTCGACGTACAAGCTCGCCTTGTTGAGGACGCTGATTCGCATTGCGGACGGTGCGGGCGGCTTCGCCCGCCCCGGCAGCGACGAGCGGCACGTGGACCTGCCGCTCGGACTCGTGGCGCTCTTCTGGATTCGAGCGTTCAAGCCACTCCTTGCGAGCGGCTTTCCCCAACTCCCGACGGGCAATGGCAAGTTGCGCTTCGTCAAGGATGGATATCGTGCGCTGGACAGGCGCTCACCCAACGATTTCAGGGTCGGCCAGCAGTTCACCGGCGAGGATGCCAGGAACCTGGTCCGCGCACTGCGAGATGCCGCGCATTGCATTCGATGGATGCCCGCCACGTTCACCACCTACCCGGGGAGCCCCGATCCCGTCTTTCCCTGCAAGCCAGGCAAACCCGTGCGAACAGGCCAGGCGGTCCGCCTGGACGACGCGTTTCTCTGGTCGTTCGGCACCTTCTCTGTCCCCACTCACCTGTGGCAGGCGATGAGCCGATACGCCCCGTGGATCGAGCCCGCCATTCTCAACGAGTGGATCGAAATCATGCGCGGCTACACTGCGAACCCCGGGTCGTGGGACGATCATCGGACCGCGCTGCGCTGGCTCGAACCAGTGCACGACACGGACGTCGTCCGCGACGTGGGACAAAAGCTTCGCCGGAGCGGGTCTGCGTTGTTCTGCGTATGGACGGGACGCCGCCTGAGGGCCGAGTTCGACGTTGATCACTGCTTTCCTTTCGCGGCCTGGCCATGCAATGACCTCTGGAACCTCCTTCCAAGCTCGACCACGGTGAACCGCAGCAAGGGCGACCGGCTGCCGGCGCCGGAAGCTCTCGAACAGGCCAGACCGCGCATGCTCGAATGGTGGGACCGGGCCTACCTGCGCGATGCCTCGCTGGCCACCCGGTTCGAGGACGAAGTCCGAAGCGCGTTGCCGGCAACAGCGACCGATACCGACAGACTCACGCCGGAGTCGCTCTTCGAGGGAATCATGATTCAGCAGATCGTGCTCAAGCGTGACCAGCAGCTTGCGGAGTGGGTACCCGGAACGTAAGGGCATGGGAAACGCCCTCAACAACACCTCAGGTCTCCGGTCGAGCGTTTCGCGACCCGCTCCTTCGGGACCCGCTCGGTGCGGAAGCTCTCGAACACCGCGCCCTCGCGCGATGTGCCCGCGAGCTCCCCGGTCTCGGGGTCGATGCGCACGGTTCGGCGATGGGGTCGAACGTGGAAGGCGCCTTCGCGGCCGCCGTCTTCGACCGCCCGCGCCGGCCGATGTCACAACGTTTCAATTCGCGTGAAACGATCTCCCCGGAAATGCGAATTTCCCTTTCTGTCCAACACCTTGATCGTTTCAACCGACCTGTCCACCGGTGTGGACAGAACACGTCGGGCGGCGCTGGGCGTGGGAGCAATCCCGATGGGCTCGGAATCCACTGACACCGGTCATGAATCACTGTTGTGCGAGGTTGGACGAGAAAATAATCCCATTGACGGACAATCGCGCGGCTTTGCACAATTGCCGCTGAGTTGGAAATCACTCATCGACTCGTCTGATAGAAATAGTGCTCCTGTCCGTTCGTCCCTGATCAAGCTACCTCGGTAGCACGAGCGGGCAGGGGCCGACTCTCCGCGATGGACGCCCCGCTCTACGCCATCCTTCTTGACGGAGGATTCGTCCGTGCCGTGCTCAAACGGCGTCTGGAACGATACCCGTCCAGCGACGATGTAGAGGCGAAGAAAGGCGCTCGCCGACCGTAACGAACACATCCTTAATCGCCGTGGAGATAGTCGAACGCGGCGAGCGCGTGCACTGCGAACACCATGTCGAGGTCCTCGACCGTCGCATACTCGTCGACCCCGCCCATCCGGTGCGCGCCTACGCCGTAGACGGCGCTCGGGACGCCGGCGTGGCGCCAGAATCGGGCATCGGAGAACCCCGCCCGCAGGTTCACCACCACGCCGCGCCCGGTGACGGCGGCAGCATTCTTGCGTACCGCCCGCACCAAATCGTCTCCCGGATCGGTCCAGCTCGGCTCCGTACAGGCGAGAATCCGCCACGACACATCGGGGCGCGGGTCGATGGTCGCCCCAAGCTCCGCCTTGACGCGCTCGACCGTCACCCCCGGCGGAATACGAATGTCGCACAGCGCCCGGGCGCGGTCGGGAATCGTGTTGACGCCGATGCCGCCTTCGATGCGCCCGGTGTTGACGGTAATCCGCCGCAAGGTCTCGGTCTCCCCCTCGCCCGACTCCGCTTCCGACACCGCCTTCGCCTCCGCGATGGTGCGTTCCACCGCCTGGGGCAGCTCCGGCACGACTTGGGCGAGCCCGCGCACCGCGCCGAGCGCATCGACCAGCGCATCGACCGCGTTCCGGCCGAGGTGTACGTGTGCCGCATGATTCGCAACCCCCGTCGCCTCCAGCTCCACCCACACGTTCCCCTTCTCCCCGATACGCACCACCCGCGGCGACCCGGTGTCGGCGTTCAGCATCGCGTCCCCCACCGCCTCCTCCACGTTCGCCAGCAGGTACTGCGTCCCCCACCGCCCGCCGGTCTCCTCGTCGCCGACGAGAGTGAGCACTAGCTCACCGCACCAGGCCTCACGAAACTCCGCCAGCGTAACGAACGCGAGCACCAGCGCCGCCACCCCCGCCTTCATGTCGCAGGCGCCGCGCCCGTAGATGCGCCCGTCCACCAGCTCCCCCCCGAGCGGGTCGTGCTCCCACCGGGCATCGCCAATCGGAAACGTGTCGAGGTGACCGTTCAGCACGAGCCGCCGCCCGGGGCCCACCCCCCGGACCCGCGCCACCAGATTGACCGCCGGCTCCTTGCCGACCACGCGGCGATGCTCGATGCCGGGCCTGCCGTCGAGCACGGCCTCGATCGCCTCGACCATGGCGATGGTGTCGCCCGGAGGGTTGGTGCTGTCGATGCGCACAAGCGACCGGCAGAGCTCCACGAGCTCCCCCATCCGCGACTCGATGCGCGCCGCGAGGCGCGCTTTGGCGGCGCCGGAGCTCACGGCAGGCCGAGGGTCGCCGCTGCGCAAGCCGGCCGATTCCGCATCCTGACGGCAACGCCCGCCGCGGCAGGCATGACTGTCGGTTCCTTCACCATGAAATCGCGAACCGTTCCTTCATGGCCGGCGTCCGCCCCATTCGCTCCGCGCGGCGAGGAATCGGGCGACAATGCCGCTGGACTCTTCGCGCACGTAGAGCGTCACCAGTACGCCCGAGTCGTAGTAGAGGCTCACTGGTCGCCGCGCCCATCCTCGATGATCTGCGTCGCGGTCACCCCGCCAACAGGCACCGGGTACGCCGCCAGCAAGCGGGTTTCCGCCTGGCTCCAGTCGGCCGACCGTGGCGGGTCCGACGGAAGTGGAACGATCCGCGCAACAGGACGCCCGCGGCGGCGCACCTCGATCACTTCTCCCCTTTCCACGTCGGCGAGGACGGCGGCGAGGTGGTGCTGTACGTGACGGACATTGGACGATTTCATGCAATGCAGGATGCCTAACATCGATGATGCACGTCCATTGCTCGTGCGAGGAGCGCGTTCGGCTCGCGCTCAAGGCAGCCCCGGCGTCGCCGCCCGCTCGACGCGCGAGACGGTCGAGAGCGTGATCGAGCGCACGAACACCCCGCCGCAGGCGCGGGGACCTTCGGGAAGGGACGCTGCGTGTCGAATTACAGAAGTTGAGACAGCAACGTGCGGGCGGGAACGATGAGCGGGCCACTTGGCCTGGCGAAGCAGTCGGCATCGACGTAGTCGGCATCCATCGTGACCTGGAACGCGAACGGCGCGCCGACCTGGTCCTGGTAGCGTCTCAGGGACGGACTCAGAGGCCCGTCACCGTGCTTCACCTCGGCGAGAAACCAGGGCGCGCCGTCGCGCACCACCAGGAAATCGACTTCCCGCTTCTCCTTGTCGCGCAGGTAGCCGAGTCCGAAGGCGCCGAGGCCCATGTCGTTCCAGCCTTCGACCGCCTTGAGGAGGTGGCACGCGACGAAGGTCTCGGCCCGGCGTCCCGCATCCCCGATGGACGCCCAGTCTCGCAGGTACCACTTGGGCTCCTTGCGCAACGATCGCGAGACGTTCCTGAACCAGGGTCTGACGAGGAAACCCAGGTGGAGATCGCACAAGGCGGCAACCCAGCGACGGACGGTGTCGACGGCGACGCGCACCTGCCTCGCGAGGTTGACGTACACCAGTTGCTGCGCCGAACGCTCCGCCAGCAGCCGGACCATGAGAGCGAGCTGATCGAGCTGCTGAATCTGCGTCAGGTCGCGGATGTCTTCCCTGACCAGTTGCTCGAACCGAAGTGACTGCCAGCGGCGGCTGAAGCGCGCGTCGCGTCTGAGGAACGGCTCCGGAAAACCACCGTGACGCCACAGGGCACCAAAATCATCTTCTTCGACGGGTTGCGGTGAGCGGACGATCCGCGTCGCGTCGGGAAGCTCCCGGGTGAGGGCCTCCGCGATCGGTATGCCGCCTCGGCATGCGGTCTCGTTGGCGAGATGAGTGATTGCATGCAATCATTGAGCGCCGAGATGTTCGGAGACAACCATGGCAAGTATCACGATTCGCAATCTGTCGGCGGAATCGAAGGAGCGGCTCCGCCGACGCGCGGCACATAGCGGTCGCAGCCTCGAAGCTCTGGTCAGATCGATTCTCGACCAGGCGGCCGCCGAGGAACCTCCCGCATCGACGGGATTTCCTCACGATCTCGTCGCCGCCGTTGAACCGGGCGAAGACATCGAGCCGTATATTCGCACCCTCGACCAGCCGCAGTCGCGAGTCGATTTTTGATTCTTCTGGACACGAACGTCCTGTCCGAGCTGACTCGGACGCGACCGGCGCCGCAGGTCGTCGCGTGGCTCGAAGAGAACGAACCCCGTCTCGCCTTGCCGGCAATCACGCTCGCGGAGTTGAGATACGGAATCGCACGCCTGGACGAAGGACGCAGGAAGTCGAGCCTCATCCGATTCTGGAACATGACCAGGGAGCGCTTCGTCGGACGCATCTACTCGTTCGACGATCGCGCTGCGGAAGCCTACGGCGACATGGTGGCGGCGGCGGAACGTACCGGGACCCCGATCAACGTGGCCGACGGCCTGATTGCGGCCATTGCTCTCGTGCACGGAATGAGCATCGCGACACGCGACGTCAGCGACTTCCATGCTGCCGGGGCGCCTCTGGTCAATCCCTGGGACTTCACGACGCCGCGGCGCTCGTGAGGACACCGGGGCGCGGTTCGTGCGCAGCCGCCGCGTCAATCGGACCTTGAGCCTTGATCACGATTGCGACGCCGTTCCGGAGACAGAATGAGTTCCGCTCCCTTCTCCCCGATCATCATGGCCGGCGCGTTGGTGTTACCGGAAGTCAACGTCGGCATGATCGAGGCATCCACCACCCGCAGGGACTCGATGCCACGTACCTTGAGTTCGGCGTCGACGACCGCCATCGGATCCGGCCCCATCCTGCAGGTGCCGACGGGATGGTAGCCGGTCTCCGCCTTGCGCCTCGCGTAGTCGAGGAGCGCGTCGTCCGTTTGCACGTCGTCGCCGGGTCTGAGCTCCGTGCCGAGCAACCCCTGCATCGGTGCCGCCTGGACAATCCGGCGTGCGAATCGCATGCCGTCGACCGTCGTCTGACGATCGCTCGACTCGGCGAGGAAGTTGAACCGGATTTCCGGCGGGTCACGCGGATCGGGGGAGCGCAGATGAACGCTGCCACGGCTCTGGGGCCGCAGTTGGTACACAGTCGCGGTCAGACCCGGATCGCGGTCGAGCTTTCTCACTCCCGGGTTCGAAAAGGTCCACGGGGAGAAGTGAAACTGGATATCGGGAGTCTCGAGCTCGGGGCGAGTGCGCACGAATCCCACCACCGGCGCCGAGGGCATGTTCAGGATGCCCCTGCGTGAGACGAGATAGCGAACTACCTGCCACAGTAGCGGCAGTCCTCGTCCTCGTTCGTTGTAGGTGATGCCACGACGCTTGATTCGCCAGGCCATGCGAGGGGCGACGTGGTCGATGAGGTTCTCACCCACGCCCGGCAACGGAAGCCTGACGTCGATGCCGTGCCGCGCGAGCACCTGCGGGTCGCCGATGCCGGAAAGCTCGAGAAGCTGAGGCGAGTTGATCGCCCCCGCGCTGAGAATGACTTCCCGGCGCGCCAGCATCTCTTGCAGTCGTCCGCCCAGGTTGCATTCGACACCGATGGCTCGCTTGCCCTCGAGCAGGATTCGGTGCGCGAGTGCATCCGTCCTGACGGTCAGGTTGGCTCGAGAGCGCACGGGTCGGAGGTAGCAATGCGCCGCACTCATTCGCCGGCCTCGACGAATGTTGGTCTGCGCCTTGCACATTCCTTCCTGGCGCTCGCCGTTGTAGTCGGGATTGCGCGGCAAGCCGATCGACTCGCCGGCCGAAAACAGTGCATCGTAGAGCGGGCTCTCGTCTACCGCTTCGCTCACGTGGACCGGTCCATCCGCGGCACGCCACTCGTCAGTGTGATGCTCGTAGTTCTCGATTCGCCGAAACAGCGGCAACACGTCCTCGTAGCTCCATCCCCGGTTGCCGAGCTGTGCCCAGGTATCGAAATCGAGTGACTGGCCGCGTACGTACACGAGACCGTTGATGGAGCTGGAACCGCCAAGCACCCGTCCCCTCGGAACCGGTATCGGCCGGTATCCCGTACCTGCCTCCGGCTCGGACCGGAAGCACCAGTTCACCGCCGGATTGTTGATGAGCTTGCCGTAACTCAGGGGAAATGGAATCCAGGGATGCTTGTCCTCGGGCCCCGCCTCGAGCAGGAGGACGCGGTGTTCTCCCGAGTCGGTGAGTCGATTGGCGAGCACGCAGCCTGCCGATCCCGCGCCCACGATGATGTAGTCGAAGGTGTCGATGCTCGTTCTCCCTCACGAGAGCGGGTCGCAACGGTCATGACTCGTTCGAGGATCGGGAATGATCTCTGCGTCCCTCATCACGGAGACGGACTCGTTTCACCGCCAAACGCACTCCGCACCAATGGTTCGAGGTGCGCTCGGAGATCATTGCTCGCCAACGCCAATGTAGGATAGCTTCGTGCGCCGTAGTCTCGTCCCGGTTCCAGGGGGAACTGAGGATCTCGTCCCAAGTTGATCCAGATGCCGCCAGCGGCTTGGACGATTGCCCAGACTCCCGCCACATCCCAGATCTTCGGTGTCTTCTCGATTGCGCCGAGCATCGCACCGGAGGCTACCCCGAGGAGGTTGCAGGTGGCCGCTCCCAACATGCGCACCTTGCATGGCAGCGCATGACGAAGCACGCGGGAACTGCGCGAGCACAGCGAGATGAACTGGTGGTCGGAAAGTGCCTCCGCACTCGAACGAATCGGCTCGCCATTGCAGTACGCGCCGCGCCTCATGTCCAAACCCGTACTTCCTGACCAATAGCCGTGAAACGTCTGGCGCACAGGGGGCACATGGACGTATCCGAATACCGGAGTGCCCCGGTGAAGCAATCCCAGGGAAGTGGCCCACATCGGGACTCCGCGGGTGAAGTTGGTGGTGCCGTCGATGGGGTCGACTACCCAGCACCACTCCCTGTCCTGATATACGTGCTCGCGTTCCTCGGTGAGGACGCCGTGATCGGGAAACGTCGACGCGATCGCTTCACGAATGGTCCGGTCGGCCCAGGTGTCAGATCGGGTGACGAGGCTGCCGTCCGCCTTGCGGGATGCGGGCACGGTTCCGAAATCGCGGAGAAGTCGCTCGCCTGTACGCTCGGTCGTGGATTCGCAGAATGCGAGGACGTCGGTCCAGAATGACATCGATTGCGGCCCGGTCTTCAAGAGTTGGACCAGCGTGCGTTTGCGCCGGCGCTGCCTTCTCGCACGAGATGGTGAATCCACCAAACTCTCACGATCGGGCCGATCTCACCGTGGCATGAATGGGTTCACGGTAGCGGAACTGCCTTTCCCGGGAGCGCGGGCGTCCCGCCCGCATGTGGGCCGTAGGCCCACCCGTGTGTTCAAGCGGGCAAGATGCCTGCTTGACGGGTGTTTTTCGGGGTGTCAGGGGAAGCCGCAAGGATCTCTTAACACACTGATAAACATCATGTTATCGACTCTCTTCTTGTCGCGGCGATACGCTGCAACTCAGCGTAAATCCCGTAAACCGAAGAGTAGGAAG
>Ga0209021_1003813_pt1 | contig 11693 bp, 9 predicted proteins | sample PinacodermFT_FD_187299 | JGI IMG/M metagenome (GOLD analysis project Ga0209021, IMG submission 187299) | Host-associated microbial community of the marine sponge Aplysina aerophoba from Gulf of Piran - sponge pinacoderm, lysed by freeze-thaw... | ecosystem: Host-associated > Porifera > Sponge >... | reverse complement strand
CAAGTTCCCACTGCGCCGGCCGGACACCCCTCCACTCCCTGCCGTCAATCCAGTCAACAGCATTAGAGTCATAAAGTGAACAGTATTGGGGCTAGCCGGGCGTGTCCTTACCGTCGGCGGATGCGAGCAGGGCCTCGGGGTCCGGCACGCCGTAGTCGCGGCGCGCGCCCTCCGGCGTCACATAGCCGTCGGCCAGGTCCTCGCCCAGCCTGGCCGGGTCGCGCTCACCCGGAGGGCCGTAGCCGCCCGAACCCGGCACGTCGAAGACCACGAGCCCGCCCGCCGGGGCGTCGAAGGAGCCCTTGCTGTTCAGGATGCGCTCGGCCCCGTCCGCATCGACGACCGAGATACGCGCCGGCGCGCCGGCCGCCCCGCCCTCGATGCCAAAGGGCGGCGACTTGGTGCGCTCGCAGCATACGGTGGCGCGGGAATCGCGCTCCAGGATGCGCCAGGTCCGGCGCGCGCCGAGCCCGCCCCGCCAGCGGCCTGCGCCCCCGGAATCCGGCAGCAGCTCGTATGATTCCACCCGCACCGGGAAGCTCATCTCGATGACTTCCACCGGCGTGTTCATGGTGTTGGAAATGCCGCTGGCGACCGCGCTGATGCCGTCCCGGTCGGGACGCGCGCCGAAGCCGCCCTTGACCGTTTCGTAGCTGACATAGTGCTCGTCGGTCCGGTAGTCCGTGCCGCCGAGCGTCAGCACCGCCGAGGTGCCCTGGGAGCAGGCCATCACCCGGTCCGGGATGACCGCTGCCAGCGCGCCGAACACCATGTCGCAAATCCGGTGCGACATCTCGTGATTGGCATAGACCACCGGGGCCGGATATTGCGCGTTCACCACCGAGCCCTCCGGCGCGACCACCTTGACGGGACGCCAGGCACCGGAGTTCGGCGGGACGACGCCGGCGGAATCGACCGCCATCTTGAGGCCGGCGAACACGCCCGACGAGGTGACCGAGAGCGGCGCGTTCATCGGCCCGGCGACCTGCGGGTCGGAGCCCTCGAAGTCCGCCGTCACTTCGTCGCCCCGCTTGGCGATGCGCAGCCGGATATCGAAGGTCTCGTCCCGGTTCGAGCCGGGAGCGATGATGCCGTCCCCGTCGCAGAAGTCCTCGAACGAGCCCTCCCCGTCGGGAATGTCGCGAAGCAGCGCCCGCATCATCGCCTCGGAATAGTCCATCACCTCCTGCATGATGCGCTTGAGGTTCTCAGTGCCGTATTTGCGGGCGAGCGCGGCGAGCCGCTCGCAGGCCCGGCGGTTGGCCGCGACCTGCGCGCGCAGGTCGCCGCGGCGCTCGGCCGGCGTGCGGACATTGGCGAAGATCAGGTCCTCGACATCGCGGTTGACGGTCCCGGCCTTGTGGATGCGCACCGGCGGCAGGCGCAGCCCCTCGCCATAGACATCCGTCACCGCGCCGTAGCTTCCCGGCGTGGCGCTGCCGATATCCGGCCAGTGGGCGCGCACGCAGCAGAAGCCGAGGAGCGCGCCGTCGACGAAGGCAGGCGAGACGACATTCACATCCGGCAGGTGCGAGCCGCCGAAATAGGGGTCGTTGTGGACGAACACGTCGCCGGGCTCGATCTCGTCCCAGGCGCGCACCACCGCCCGCACCGCATCCGGCATCGAGCCGAGGTGAATCGGAAGGTCGGGGCCCTGGGCCACCATGTCGCCCCGATCGTCAAAGACGCCGCAGGAATAGTCGCCCGCCACCTTGAGGATGGGCGAATAGGCGGTCTTGGCGAGCACCACCTTCATTTCCTCGGCCACCGCATAGAGGCTGTTCTTGACGACCTCGAAGGTGGCGGCGTCGGTCTTCACGACGGACGGATGGGAAGCGGCCATGTTACGCACTCCTCGTCATCAGGATGAATCCGCGCTCGTCGCGCCGGGCGCGCCAGCCGGGCGGCACGGCCGTGGTGCAGTCCATCTCCTCCACGATAAACGGGCCCGGTCGCCCTTCCGCGCCGGTGGGCAGATCGCTCCGGGCAACGACCGGGCAGCGCACCCGGCTGCCGAACAGCACCTCGCGATCCCGCTCTCCGGCGGAACCGGCAGGCGCCTCCGCGTCGGCACGAAACTCGACGCCCGGCAGCCGGCCCGTGGCCGTGACGCGGACATTCACCATCTGCACCGCCTCGTCGGGGTTCTTGTGCCCGTATGTTCGCAGGTGCCGGGTGTGGAACTCGCCTGCGAGCGCGTCCAGCATCTCGGGCGTCACGGGGCCGTCCCCGAGCGGCGCGGTGAGTTCGTACGCCTGCCTGGTGTAGCGGCAGTCGGCGGAGCGCTCGATGGACCGGTCGGCCTCGGGCAGCCCGGAATTGCGCAGCATGGTCCGGGCTGCGCCTTCCAGTTCGGCGAGCCGCCGGTTGAGCGCATCCAGGTCCGCCTCGTCGATTCGGGTATAGAAGGTGTGCGAGTAGTCGCGGCGAAGGTCGGTGGCGACAAGGCCGAGGGCCGAGAACCCGCCCGGAATCGGCGGCACGATCACTTCCTCTATGCCGAGCTCTTCGGCAAGCGCCGCCGCGTGGACCGGCCCCGCACCCCCGAAGGCGGCGAGCGAGAACTCGCGCGCGTCGTGGCCGCGCTCCACCGACACGATGCGCAGCGCCTCCGCCATGCTGTTGTTGACGACCCGAACGATGCCCGCCGCGGCCTCCGCCACGTCCTGCCCGAGCGGATCCGCGATGTGCTCTCGGATCGCCGCTTCCGAGGCAGCCGCGTCGATGGGCAGCCGCCCGCCGAGCAAGTGCGTGCGGCTGAGATAGCCCAGCACGACATTGGCGTCCGTCACGGTTGGCAGCGTGCCACCCTGCCCGTAGCAGGCAGGGCCCGGCTCCGCGCCCGCGCTCTGAGGGCCGACCCTGAGCGCGCCGCCGGGGTCGAGCCACGCGATGCTGCCGCCGCCCGCGCTCACTTCCGCCAGGTCGATGACCGGCACCCGGATGGGATGGCCGGTGCCGTGGAGCCAGCGCCCGACGTTCCCCTCCCCGCCGACCTCGTATTCGGAGGTGGTCTCGATGCGCCCGTCCTCGATCAGGCTCGCCTTGGCGGTGGTGCCGCCCATGTCGAAGGAGATGAGGTTCGCCCGGTCGAGCTGCCGTCCCATGCGCTGCGCGGCGATGACCCCGGCGGCGGGACCGGATTCCACGGCCCCGGCCGGCATCTTGATCGCCTCGGGCACGTCGAAGACGCCGCCGTTCGAGCCCATGACATAGAGCGACGGCAGGCGGAGTTCGTCGAGCGCGGCTTCGAGGCGCTCCAGATAGGAGGCCAGCACCGGCCCGACATAGGCGCAGACCGCCGTGGTGCTGGTGCGCTCGAACTCACGGATTTCGGGCAGCACCTCGCTGGAGAGGAACACCGGAACGCCGGGCAGGGCGGCCCGGAGCCGTTCGCCGATCCGTCGTTCATGCGCGTCGTTGAGGAAGGAGAACATGAGGCAGACCGCTACCGCATCCACGCCCAGGCTCCGGATCGCCTCCACCGCGGCATCCAGCCCGGCCTCGTCGAGCGGGACGACCACCTCGCCCTGGGCGTCGATCCGCTCAGCCACCTCGAAGCGCTGGCGGCGCGGCACCAGCACCGCCGGCGCGTTCTGGAACAGGTCGTAAAGGTCCGCGCGGGCCGAGCGCCGGAGCTCCAGCACATCGCGGAAGCCCCCGGTCGTGACGAGGGCGACATTGGCGCCCTTCCCCTCGAGCAGCGCGTTGGTGACGACCGTGGTGGCGTGGGAGACAAGGGAGACCGAACCGGGATCGATGTCGTAATCCTGCATCGCGGCCCTTATGCCCTCGATGACCGCCGCGCCGAAATCGCGGGGCGTGGTCGATACCTTGGCGATGCCCGCGCGCCCGCTCTCTTCGTCCAGCACGGCGACATCGGTGAACGTCCCGCCGATATCGACCCCGATACGCCAACCCATCGCGTTGTCCCCTCCCGGCTCCTGCCCCTTGCGGGCGAGTTTACCCTAACAGTCCGGGGCGCGCGAAAGGGCGCTCCGCATGCTTGATGGCCGGGCCGGGCGGCGGCATGCTTCGCCGGACACCGGCCCCGAGCGAGGCGTTCGCAATGTTGAGACCGGAAGACAACGAACTGCTGTGCCGGACCGGCCCCGGCACGCCGATGGGCGAGCTGTTCCGCCGGTTCTGGATTCCGGCGCTCCTTCCGGAGGAGCTGCCAACTCCGGATTGCGACCCGGTGCGCCTCAGGCTGCTGGGCGAGGACCTGGTCGCATTCCGGGACACGGCAGGGCGGATCGGCATTCTCGACGAGAGATGCCCGCACCGGCGCGCCTCGCTCTTTTTCGGCCGCAACGAGGAATGCGGCCTGCGCTGCGTCTATCACGGCTGGAAGTTCGACGTGGACGGCAACTGCGTCGAGATGCCGAACGAGCCGCCCGAGACCGACTACAGGCGCAAGGTGCGCACGAAAGCCTATCCCGCCGCCGAGTGGGGCGGCTGGATCTGGGCCTATATGGGGCCGAAGGACAGGCAGCCGCCCTTGCCCGAGTTCGAATGGGCGATGCTGCAGCCTGAGCACCGCTGGCAGAAGAAATGGCACCTGCGCGCCAACTACTTCCAGGGCTTCGAAGGCGAGATCGACACCCGCCACACGACTTTCCTGCACCGCTTCAACGATTTCTCGACGCTCTCGCCCGGTCTGGCGGCGGCGCACGGCAACTGGCAGCAGGACGGCATGCCGTCCATCCACATCCGCCCGACGGATTACGGCTTCTACTACGGCTCCCAGCGCGATACGGCCGACAGCCTGTTCAACTGGCGCATCACGCAGTGGATCCTGCCGAGCAACTCGATCATCCCGCACCCGAAATACCCGATCTCCTCGCGCGCCTATATCCCGATCGACGACGAGAACAGCTTCGTCTTCGGCACCTCCTACAATCCGGAAGCGCCGATGACGCAGGAAGACCGCGACTATCTGGAAACCGGCCTCGGCGCCGCGCCCCGCACGCTGCCGGGCGGCTTCATGCCCGAGGTCAACCGCGACAACGGCTATATGCAGGACCGGGCCTCGCAGCGGGCCGGCAACGCGACCGGCATTCCCGGCGTCAACAACCAGGACCGCGCCATCGTCGAGAGCATGGGGCCCGTCGTTGACCGCGAGAACGAGCATCTCGGCGCATCGGACGCCGCGATCATCGCGGCGCGGCGCCGGCTGCTCAAGCTCGCCCGCGACCTCGTCGACGGCAAGGAACCCGTCCTGCCGCACAGCCCGGCGATGTTCGGCGTGCGCGCCATCGACGTGACGGCGCCGAACCCGGAACTCGACGCCGTGGTGGAACTCTACAGCGACAGGCTCCGCCTCCCGACCGCCTGACGCCCCGGGCCTGCGGAGGAGTATAGCGCCGCCTGTTCCTGTTTTTGTGACAGATATTTCTTGATATGTTCTATTTCCTCGATATTATTCCCGCATGCAGGCGGTTCGGAAAGGACGGGGAGCGGCGAGCAACCGGAGCGGACGCTACGAGCGCGAGCGGCCGGAGGCGTTCGACGACGGCTGGGGAACGGCTGATGAGACGCCGCCGCCGCTGCGCACCAGCGTGGTCGAGGAGACGCCGCGCAGCATCGTCTCGAAGAACGACTCTCCGGACCTCGGCTTCGACAGGTCGATCAATCCCTATCGGGGCTGCGAGCACGGCTGCATCTACTGCTATGCGAGGCCGACCCATGCCTGGCTCGGACTGTCGCCGGGGCTCGACTTCGAGAGCCGGCTGTTCGCCAAGCCAACCGCGCCCGAACTGCTGGAGAAGGAACTGGCGCGGCCGGACTATCGTTGCCAGGTGCTCGCCATCGGCACCAACACCGACGCCTACCAGCCTATCGAGAGACGCTATGAAGTGATGCGCGGCCTGCTGGAAGTGCTTGCCCGCTGCCGCCATCCGGTCTCGATCACGACGAAGTCCGCCCTCGTGCTGCGCGACCGGGATCTGCTGGCGGACATGGCGCGCGAGAACCTCGCCCATGTCACCATGTCGATCACCACGCTCGACCGGCGCCTCGCGCGCAGCATGGAGCCGCGCGCATCCGCGCCGGGGCGGCGATTGGAAGCGGTGACCGGGTTGCGGGACGCCGGCGTGCCGGTCTCGGTCAATTTCGCGCCGATCATCCCGGCGCTGAACGATCATGAGATGGAGGCGGTGCTGGAAGCCGCCCGGAAAGCGGGGGCGTGCGGCGCCGGCTACACGCTGCTCCGCCTGCCGTTGGAGATTGCGGACCTGTTCCGGGAGTGGCTGGAGGCCCATGCGCCCGACCGGGCGGCGCGGGTGCTCTCCCGTGTGCGCGACATGCGCGGCGGGCCGCTCTACAAGAGCGCCTTCCATGTGCGCATGAAGGGCGAAGGCGCCTATGCGGAGATGATCTCGAAGCGGTTTGCGATCGCCTGCCGCCGGCTGGGTCTTGAGCGCGGCTACGGCGTGCTGGACGAAACCCGTTTCCGCCCGCCCGGCGGACAATTGCGGTTCGATCTCTGATATGCCCGACTTTTCGCTGGAGCGGGCCTGGCGGGGGCCGGTGGCGGGGCTGGACGAGGTCGGCCGCGGGGCGCTGGCGGGGCCAGTCATGGCCGCGGCCGTCATCGTGCCGGAGGCGAGCCGCGCGGCGGTTGCCGAACTGGGCCTCGACGATTCCAAGAAGCTCGGGCCGAAGCGCTGCCGAGAGCTCTATTGCCGGCTGGTGCGGCTGGTGAAGGTCGGGTTCGGCGAGGCGTCGGTCGAGGAGATCGGCCGGCTGAACATCCTCCAGGCGGCGCTGCTTGCCATGCAGCGCGCGGCCGAGGCCCTGCCGATGCAGCCGGAGGCAGCGCTGGTGGACGGGACCCACGCGCCCGCCCTCGACTGTCCGGTCCACACCGTTACCGACGGGGATGCGGCCTCGCTCAGCATTGCCGCTGCCTCCGTACTCGCCAAGACCGCGCGCGACCGGCGCATGGCGGAGCTCGACCGCGACTGGCCCGGCTACGGATGGGCGCGAAACGCCGGCTACGGTGTGCCGGCGCATCTGGCGGCGCTCGCCCGCCTCGGGCCGACGCCCTGTCACCGTCGCACTTTCAAACCCGTTTCCAAGCTGCTGATTCCGAAAGATTCTTGACGAGACGCGCAGCCGGACTCAAACTCGCCGCCGGCAGGAGAGGGCGGCTTTTCTTGAAAACCGACTATATCGAGTGTGGCGAGTGCATCGCCGCAATGGAGGCGTTGCCCGAGGCATCGGTCGATCTCGTCTTCGCCGATCCGCCCTACAATCTCCAGCTCAAGGGCGAGCTGCACCGGCCGAACAACAGCCGCGTGGACGGCGTCGAGGCGGAGTGGGACCGCTTCGCAAGCCTCGCCGAATACGACGAATTCACCCGCGCCTGGCTGGGCGCCGCCCGGCGCGTACTGAAGCCGGACGGCACGCTCTGGACCATCGGCAGCTACCACAACATCTACCGCTTGGGCGCCGCCCTCCAGGACCTCGGCTTCTGGCTGCTGAACGAAGTCGTCTGGCGCAAGTCCAACCCGATGCCGAACTTCCGCGGGCGGCGTTTCACCAACGCGCATGAGACGCTCATCTGGGCGGCGCACAACGAGAAGACGCGCTATGTCTTCAACTACGACGCGCTCAAGGCGCTGAATGACGGCCTCCAGATGCGCAGCGACTGGATGCTGCCGATCTGCACCGGCCAGGAGAGGCTGAAGCAGGACGGGCGCAAGCTGCATCCGACGCAGAAGCCGGAAGCCCTGCTGCACCGGGTAATCCTGGCGTCGAGCCGGCCGGGGGACGTCGTGCTCGACCCGTTCTTCGGCACCGGCACCACGGGCGTCGTTGCCAAGCGGCTCCGCCGGCGCTGGATCGGCATCGAGCGGGACGAGGCCTATGCGGCCGCCGCGGCCGAGCGGATCCGTCGGGTCGAGCCGGCTACCGACCCGGAGACGGTTGCCATTCCGGAGAAGCGCTCCGAGCCCCGCATCCCCTTCGGCGCGCTGGTGGAGCAGGGGCTGCTGGATGTCGGGCAGGTGCTGACGGACCGCAGCGGGCGCCTGACGGCGAAGGTGCGCGCCGACGGCTCGCTGATCGCCGCCGACCACAGCGGCTCGATCCACAGCGTCGGCGCCGCGCTTCAGGGCGCGCCGGCCTGCAACGGATGGACCTTCTGGTATGTCCCGACCGACCGGGGACCCATGCCCATCGACGTGCTGCGCCAGCAATTGCGCGCGCGCATCGCCTGATCCCGAAGCACCGAAGCGGCGGAAAAGGAGCCCGACAGGATGGCAAGCGACAATGCGGACTGGCTGGCGCTGACGGAAGAGGAAGCGCTGGAGCCGGACCTGCCGATCTGCGACCCGCACCACCATCTCTGGGATGCGCGCCCGGATTTCGTCCAGCCGCGCTACCTGCTCGACGAGTTCCTGGAAGACCTCGCCAGCGGCCACAATGTCGTCAGCACCGTGTTCATCGAGTGCGGCGCGATGTTCCGCGCCGACGGGCCGGAAGAAATGCGCCCGGTCGGCGAGACCGAGTTCGTGAACGGCATTGCCGCCATGTCGGCCTCCGGCGGCTATGGACCGGTCCGGATTGCTGCCGGCATCGTCGGCACGGCCTATCTCGACCGGGGCGACAGCGCGGCGGCCGTGCTCGATGCGCAGATCGAGGCAGGGCGCGGCCGGTTCCGAGGCATCCGGCAGGGCGTGACCTGGCACGAAAGCGGGCAAGTGCCCAACCACCGCACCGAGCCGCCGCCGGGCCTGTACGACAGCGCCGGCTTCCGCGCCGGCCTTGCCCATCTCGCGCCGAGGGCACTCACCTTCGAGCTCTGGTGCTACCACACGCAACTCGAGGAGGCGGCGCGGCTGGTCCGCGACTTCCCCGACCAGACCTTCATCCTCGACCATTTCGGCGGGCCCATCGGGATCGGCCCCTATGCCGGGCGCGCCGACGAGGTGTTCGGCCATTGGCGCGAGGCCGTGGCGCCCGTCGCCGCCTGCCCGAATGTCATGGCCAAGCTCGGGGGGCTCGCGATGGAGGTCAACGGCTTCGGTTGGCACGAGCAGTCGAGGCCGCCGACCAGCCGGGAACTGATGGACGGCTCGCGGCGCTACTACGAGGCGACCCTGGAGCTGTTCGGCACGGAGCGCTGCCTGTTCGAATCGAACTTCCCGGTCGAGAAGGTGAGTTGCAGTTACACGGTGCTCTGGAACGCCTTCAAGCGCCTTACGGCCGGCTATTCCGCGGACGAAAAGGCCGCGCTCTACCACGACAACGCCGCGCGCATCTATCGGGTTTGACTGGGGCGACGACTGTCAGGTGACTACCATATCAATCCGCAAGTCTGTCCACTCTATCGAACCGGATCGAAGCAGCTACATGCGCCCCGCCTGTGCATCCACATTCAGTACGTCCTTATTCAAGGTATCGTAGTCGCACGAATATCTGTGAGGCATCCAAGCGCCAAAGCCATTTTGAAATAGAATTTTATCACCCATGTAAGTTATTATCCCTTTACTTCTGCTTTTCCAGCGAAAATGGCTAAACTTGGGTTCCAAAATACCGTCTGTCCACTCGTGATCGTATTGGCCAAGGTTCTCTATGAGGTCTTGACAAGCGAATATCGCTTCCAGAGACTTTCTATTTCCCCAACATTGTAAATCCAAACGGCATGCATATTCATCTTTATTTTCCTCTAATATCGCCCCCTTATTCGTAAGATTCTGGGGCAACTCAATAGATTTTTTGCTGAACAACGCTGCCCAATATGCTTTTTCTTCTCTTTCGACTTCGTCCGGTGTTGATCCAAATTCCTCCGCAAGAAACTCCCTCAATTTTCTGACATTAACCTCATAACCCTTCCTTTCACCGGATTTGGATGAAAAAGCCAAAGAAAATCGTTCCATATGTGCCTTAGTGTCGTTCGTTTCCTTCCCTTTAGAGTGCAAATACATGAACCCTAAGGAAATTAGGTCGCCAAATGATATATTCCATTTTGAGAATAACAGTCGTTCATCAGTTTCATCCCTAGTCCTCTTTACCTCGACCAACCATCGATTATATGGGCCAGCAGCACTAAAGCCATAAACCTTGAAATCTTCTCTGTCCTTAAACTCCATGAGCTGATCGTATAATGGCTTGAGTTTTCTCGTGACAATATCAAATCCACTGCTATCGATCTTCCAACTGATTACTTCTCTAAAGGATGATTCATGTTTTTTCTGAGCCTCAACAATCGCGATTTGTCTCGGTGTAGGCACTTTGGAAACTGCCTTTGGATCGACCCACATCTGCCCAGTACATTCGGTACCGGAGACTCCACATCCATCTGGAGCGAAGTCAATTTGCGCCAGGCTATCGCTAGCCGGATCACGAGTTGTCATGACAAATACTGTCAAATATTCAGTCCATTCGGATCTTTGTATTTGCACTGCGGCTTCCATTGCTGTTGCAATCAGCGCTTCCGGAGAGAGTGCCGTTTGCGAAAAAATCTTTACCATATTTCGCTTGCGACGCGCTACCGATATGTCCTTGTTCTCTACAATGTGAAATTCATGGACAAGAAATTTATCGCTATTGTTCTCCGATAGTGAAGTATCGGGGTCGGGGGCTGATTGCTGATCCTCGTCGGGGGTCGCGGCTCTTGGCTCAGCGTTGGGGGCCGGTTGGGCGTTCATTTCCGATTTCGCAGGAGATTGAGGATCGATCTCCTCATCGTTATGACTGGGGTGTGGCGCTTGTGCTTGTTGCATGTCGGAGTCTTGGGGAGGAGGTGAAAGGATTGCGGCTACAGTGAATGTGACGAAGGACAGAGTCAAAACACCCAGCGCGCGTTTTCTGGTTTTCAGGCCAAGGCGGCGAAGGGGACGGATAAGAGCAACCAATGCAATAACGGCAACCAGAGTGGAGCCGAGGCCTAAAAGCGCCGCAAGTAACTGCATGAATTTCCTTTTTCCTTACGAAAGCAGCGGCTGAAGTAGCCCGACGGTCAAGCCGACCATCGGAGCGCCTTGCGATGCCAGAAGGCCGATCATAATGCCGGCCATGCGCCAGGTCAGTTGCGTTTCGGTCGCCGCAAGGTTGACTTTCGTTGCGAGACGGTTCCAATCGATGCAAGCGGCGGCAACGGTATCGGAGGTGGTTACTATGTCCCAACGATACTCCGGTCCGGGGACGTTCGATAGAGGTGACATTATCGACGACCCTCCGCTTTGGGCAGACGACGCGTCCTGGGACGCTTCCTCACGACGGCGGCTCGTTCCGCCATAGCTGAAAGGCGCGGATGCGTGCCCGTTAAGCGCGAACTCCGTTGGGACCGCTTGTGAGCAGGCCACGACGCAGCGGCGTCTCGACATCGCGCAGCAGCGTCCGGTTCGAAACCGTGGCGTAGTCCCGCGCCACCGTTGCGTCCAGGGACGACAGGCGGCCGACGCGTCCGGCGCCGGCCTTACCCGATGCGAACGAGGCGGGCGGCGTAGAAGCCGTCCATGCCGCCCTGCCCGGACAGCATGGAAGGCAGGGTGCGCAGCGCGCCGTCGGGCGCTGCGGCTTCCGGCAGGGCCGGGAAGGCGACCGGCTCCAGCGCGAAGTCGGACCGTTCGGCGAGGAAGGCGGCGATCCTCCCGGGGCCTTCCTCCGGTTCCAGCGAGCAGCAGGCATAGACCAGCCGCCCTCCAGGCGCCGTGGCGCGGGCCGCATTGGCGAGGAGGCGG
>Ga0209021_1003808_pt1 | contig 11706 bp, 11 predicted proteins | sample PinacodermFT_FD_187299 | JGI IMG/M metagenome (GOLD analysis project Ga0209021, IMG submission 187299) | Host-associated microbial community of the marine sponge Aplysina aerophoba from Gulf of Piran - sponge pinacoderm, lysed by freeze-thaw... | ecosystem: Host-associated > Porifera > Sponge >... | reverse complement strand
ATTTCCAGATTCGGGTCGACCTCCGCGCCGACGCGCTTGAGCTCCCCCCGCTGTTCTAGGGTGGAAATGAATTCACGTAAGTCGCTGTACGCCATGATGGGACCGTGCCGTGGCCGGCGCGGCTTGCCTCTCCAATGATCCCACGGGCATGCTGTGGCCTCAGCAGGCCTCGACCGCGCGATTGAGGTACGCCAGCAGCGGTGCGATGGCGCGGAAGTGCCGATCCAGCAGCGGACCGATCGAGGGCTCCTCGATGACCTGGGCCCCAAGCGCGGCTCCCGAGAGAAACTGCTTGTACGCGAGCAGGTCTGCTGCCGGGTGGTCCGGCGCGAAGCCTCGCGGGGTTCGCTTGAGCCGTTGCCCCTCTAGGCCGCTGTAGAGCGCGCGGTAGTCGGGCGCGGCAAGAATGCCGCGCAATTCGGCCGCATCGCCCGCAATCTGCGAGCGGATGCGCCGCAAGGCGTCTGGTGCAGGCGCATAGACGCCTCCTCCGACGAGCAATTCCTCGGCAGAGAAGTGGAAATAAAATCCGGCGCCTGCGTGGCGCTCCAGGCCGGTCGGCGGAAACACCGCCGCAGCGTGCGTCTTGTACGGATCCTTGTTCTTGGAGAAGCGCACGTCGCGATAGATGCGGTACACCGCCTTGCGCGGATCGATGTCATGCCCCGGCGAGTGCTCCGCGATGGCCATGCTGACTTCCAGGGCCAGCTCGCGCAGGGGATCCCGCACGAACTCCTCGTAGTCCGGCTTGCGGGCTTGGAACCAGTCCCGGTTGTTGTTGGCCTTCAGCTCGCGCAGAAACTGGCGAGCTTGCGGCGCAAAGCCGGGAAACGTGAAATCCATACCTCCATGATGCGCGATTGGGTGCGGGCGGGACGCGCCATACAATTGGATGTTGCAGGCCGTGACGGAAACCCACTCCGAGCTGGCGCGGTGTCTGGGAGCGATCGATGGGCTGAGCGTGGCCGCGCGGGTCCCGCTGAGCCAGCACACCCGCTTCGCGATCGGCGGTCCCGCAGACCTGTTCGGCCTGGCCAGCACTTCGCAAGCCTTGGGCGCGGCCTTTCAAGCGGCCCGAACGGCGGGCGTGCCGTGCTACTTGCTCGGGGATGGCAGCAACGTAGTGGCCGCCGACGACGGTTTCCGAGGCTTGGTGCTGCGCTACACGGCGGCCGACCTTGAGTATCGCGATGGTGCCGTTGAAGCCGCCTCCGGAGGCAGCCTGCAAGCCCTGGTCGACTTGACGCTAGACCGGGGATTGGAGGGAATGCATACCCTAGAGCGCATTCCCGGCTCGGTCGGAGGGGCGGTTTACGGCAACGCCGGGGCGTACGGGCACCAGATCGACGAATTCGTCGACCGTGTCGATTTCCTCGACGGGTGCGAGGTGCGCTCCTTCGGCCCCGCCGAATGCGAGTTCGATTACCGCGAATCCATATTCAAGCGGCGCAAGGAGTGGCCGATCTTGGGCACGCGCTTGGTCTTGCCGCCGGGCGATGCCGCGGCCCTGCGCGCCCGCGCCCGGGAAATCCGGGCGATTCGCGACGAGAAGTTCCCGCCCGCAATGCGCTGCGCGGGCAGCATCTTCAAGAACCTGTTTCTCGACTCGCTGCCGGCCGCGGCGGTGGAAGTGGTGCCCGAGCGGGCCGTGCGTGGCGGAAAAGTGGCTTCGGCCTTCTTTCTCGAGCAGGTGGGTGCCAAGGGCATGCGCAGCGGCGGGATTGAGATCGCCCCGTACCACGCGAACCTGATCTACAACCTAGGCGGCGGCACAGCGGCTCAGATCCACGAATTGGTCCAAGAGCTGAAACGACGCGTGCGGGACCGCTTCGGCTTTGAGGTCGAGGAGGAGGTCCAGTACATCGGATGAAGCCGGCCCGGGCCCGGAAGAGAGATACTTGATCGGAAACGGGGGCGGTTGCGTAGGATGAGAGCTGCCAGGGAGGACCTGATGAAGAGAGCGATTTTGGCCCTGACGTTCGCAGCTCTCGCCCCGATGGCCGTGGCCGCCGATTGGGACGACCTTCTGCGCAGCGGACTTGACGACTGGTTGGTCCTCGGGGACGGCCATTGGCGGATTCGGGCCGATGGCGTGGTCACCGCGAACTTCGGGATCGACCGCCAGCGGGAGCTTCAAGGCAGCGAGGCCATTGGGCGCGAGGCCTTCGTCGCTTGGAGCACCCGCCAGTCGTGGCTGTATACCAAGCGCGAATTCGAGGAGTTCGACCTGCACTTGGAGTATTGGGTCAACACTCCCGGCAACAGCGGGATATCGATTCGCGACCCGTCACAAGCCGCCTGCGGTATCGCGGAGCGGCCGGATTTCGCCTGCACGCCATCGAAGCAAGGCTATGAAATCCAGATCAACAGCGAGTACTCCGACAAGTGGTCGACCGGCTCGATCTACGGGCTGGCACGGGCCCCCGCAGGACTGGAGACGGTTGGCGAGTGGAATCGCCTCAACATCGAATCCCGGGCCGATGCTATCCGGGTCTACATCAACGGCGTGCTGGCCGCCGAGCACGCCGGAGATCCGCAGCGCCCGCTCAAGGGACCGATCGGACTGCAACTGCACGATGTCCACAGCTTTGTGATGTTTCGCAACATTTGGATCCTCGAGTATTAGCTCCGTATGTACGGCGCTGGACTATCGCCTTCCGCAAAGCACACGATTGGCCACAGGGCCAAGAGCTGCCCCTGCCACTCGACCATCGGGACGAGGCTCACTCTCGAACTTCGATTAGCCAAGGAGTCCGAAGGAAGGCCACGAAGCTCACACGGCGAATCCGCCACCACGCTCGGGTTCGCGGTTGCGGAAATCCATCCGGCGCTGGAACTGGATAGACGGATTCGGAGCGTCGTCGTGGCAGCACTGCTCGAGACGGAGACAACGGACTAAGCGATTTCCTTCGAGGGGCTCTTTAGGCTCCGACATTGTCAGCGCGCGCCAAGGTCTATCCAGCTGGCTCGTATCTAACCTGCTCCCGCCGGGACGTCCAACTGCTGTTGAGACACTACGAGCACATGTGCGATACTCCCTTCGGCTTAAGGCCGATCCATCAGCCTCCATCGTGCCGGTGCTAGCTTAGACGGCGGCTCGCTCGCAGTTTGGATCTCGATCTTCTGCGATTCTAGTGGGAGGCGAGGACCTATGATGCGAGCGGGCCCAACCAAAGGAGATCACCAAGTGAGCGATGAGGAATATAGGCTAGTTCCGCTTGCCGCCCTCCGCCTCGATCCAGAGAACCCAAGACTATCGCGTGAGCAGGATTGGTCGTCTAGACCAGAAAGGGAGGTCCTGCTCGAATTCTATCGTCGATACAACCTCATCGAATTAGCCTATTCGATAGCTGACAAAGGCTTCACGCCACGTCACGCAGAAGCGCTGCTGGCAATCTCCTCCACTGATGGCCCAGACCGATACATTGTCGTCGAGGGCAACCGGCGCCTCGCTACCCTATTGCTTTTGACCAAGGCGGACTACCGAAGACACGTTCGCGCAAAGGGCCCGTGGGATGAACTCGCGAAACTGGCTGCCTCAAAGGATTTGGACCCTGTCCCGGTCGTACTGTACGACAGCCGAGAGGCACTGAGCGACTATCTTGGATTCCGTCACATCACGGGCCCTACACCTTGGAGGCCAGAAGCCAAGGCTCGCTTTATAGCGCGCCTCCTAGGCACTGGCGAGACCATTGCCGAAGTTGCCCGGCGCATTGGTAGCAATCACCGCACCGTGCGTCGGCTTGTGGAAGCACACGCAGTTTATAGCCAAGCACTCGAGAATGGCGTGTCGATGGATCAAGTTGAGGCGGCATTCGGCCTCTTCTACAATGCCCTCGACCAATCTGGCATCCGCAAATTTCTTGGGTTGGGAAAGCAGTCAGAAATTCAAGATCTACCCGAAGCACCCATACCCACGGACGGCTTGGACAGCCTGAGGCAATTGATCAATCTTCTTTACGGCGACGAAGATGGCTCGTTAGAAAAGGTCATAAAGGAGTCTCGCGACCTCAAGATGCTCGGCGAGGTCTTGGCTGATGATCGCGGTCAAAGAAACCTGCTCATGGACCGAGACCTCGACAGGGCTTGGCGAATCATCGGTGGTGGGCGGAAGGAGTTGCTTACCTTGCTCGAAAGTGCCTATTCGCGATTGGCGGAAGCAAACGGCCAAGCCAAAGAATACCGCCACGACGAAGACATCCAGAAGGAAGTCCAGCGGGTCTGTGCACTAACTGAAGAAATGCGCACACGATTCGGGCTGGATCAAGACTGATGTACGAACGTCCGCCTCAGCCGCCAACCCGTTCCGGAGAGACGATTCAGCTAGCGGACTGGATCGAGCTAAACGTATTGACGAAGGAAGAGCCCGTCGTTTCGGTTACCGACATAACAGCAATGATCGCTGCGGATCCTCCCGACGACTCAACAACAAGTGAGCACCGCCTAGACTATCCAGAGAGCCTCGAGGACCTCGATCCCACAGACCTGAAAATGGGTTACTGGCAGCAAGCAGAAAATACCGCTGAACTCGCGTTTGCTGAATTGCGCCAGCGATCAAAGTGGTTTGGAGCCCGTTATCCGTTAACTGTCGAGGGCGAAATCGCAACCGCAAGTTCATGCTTTGACTCCGGTACTGTCGCGTCCTTCCTGACCTTGCTCCGATCTCGGCATCTGTATCGTGGAGCTCTTGATGACGATGGCAAGGTCGCCGGGGAGGTGTTCGAGGAACTGCTCCCACATGCCCTTAGAGCCTACTTGTGCACCACCGAGGATGCTTCGATCCGGTTTGGCGTCGCGGGTGGGTCGCGCGGTAGCGGACTACCGCTCCATACCGATGATGCTCTGAACGAGCTTTCGCGCCGAATGCACGAGCCGCGTGGCGATTTGACCGGACTGCCAGACGGTCGGGACTACGGCGGTGATGGCATCGCATGGAAGGCCCTCTGCGACTCCCAGCGAGGCAAGTTGATCGCCATCGGGCAAGCGACAATATCTGAACAAGAATGGACCAAGAAGCAGCCTTCTCCCAAATGGAAGTCCGGTCGCCTCATCAGGTTCTTGGCCCAACCGATGATCGTTGTCGCATTCGTTGAATCCATTTCGCTTACCACCAACACCATGCTTGACGGCCTGCCCGAAGAGTTCTCAGCACTTCCGTTGGATCGTTTTCGAATCCTATGCATTCTGCGAGATCGCGATATTCCCAACTCGCTACGCAGCCGAATGGAGGACTGGGCCTCCGAGATGCTAGGGCGGCTACCGCGATGACCTCCGCAGACGTCCAAACTTCGTGGCTGCGCCGACTGCATTTCGTGCTGACGCCGAGTGCACAACAGACCTTTTCCGCCGTCGATTTGTTCTGCGGTGCGGGCGGATTCTCACTTGGTTTTGCCGTTTCGGGCTTTCGCGTTCAGGGAATAGACCGAGATGCCGATGCGGTCGCCACGTTCGACGCCAACCTAGGGCAAGCAACGTGTCTGGACTTGAGCGGTGACGTTTCTCTCCCAAGGGCCGATGTCCTCATTGCCAGCCCACCATGCCAACCTTGGAGTCGTGCGGGAAAGCAATTGGGGGAATTGGATCCCCGGGATGGATTCTCAGCAATCGCTGGCGCGCTCCAGGTAGTCAATCCAAGAGTCGTCGTAGTTGAGAACGTCCCCGACATCTCGCGCGACGACCGCCGCGCACGGCTAGACGAATTCCTTGCGGAGCTCGCCGCCTATGGCTACGCAGTCAACGAAGCCATATTGAATGCGGCACACTATGGCGTACCCCAAAACCGGCGTCGCTTCTTCCTCATGGCAGTACGTGACGGGGCTGCAATCGAATTCCCCAGCCAATACGACTCTCAGGTCGCAGTCCGCGATGCGATTCCTGAGACGTGCGAACTCGCTCTGCAGGATGCGCGCTTTCTCTCTTCGGACATGGACCGTTACATTGCGCGATACGAAAAAGCATCCGGTTGTCGCGTTCCACGTGACCTTCACCTTGACCGGCCAGCCCGGACGCTTACCGTAAGGAATCTGAGTGGCGCCACAAGCGACATGATGCGCCTTTCTTTGCCTTGTGGGCGTCGTCGAATGTTGACCGTACGAGAGGCGGCTCGCTTGCAGTCCTTTCCTGATTGGTTCCATTTCACCGGATCCCGTCAAAGCAAGTTATCTCAGATCGGGAATGCGGTGCCCCCACTCTTGGGGTTGGCTGTCGCTAAGCAGGTCAGTCGTGCGCTCACGTCTCTAGTCGCCAACAAGACATGTTTCTAGGACTGCTCCAACTTGTCGCCGGCGGCCCCCGGCTTGCGTTTCGTCTCGCGGACCGCGGCACCAACCTATAGCTGGTTGGAGCCGATACTAACTCCGTTTCTACGGCAGTGTGCCATCGACTTCCACAAAGCGAACGCTGCCTCCCTGCCGAATGAGCGAGTGCTTGCGGAACTCCTCCCGTGACTCTGGAAAGTCCAGTCGGTAGTGTCCGCCCCGGCTTTCTTCGCGTGCCAACGCACAGCGCGTGACTAAGCGGATCACTTGGTACATGTTGTCGGTCTCGAAGCCGTGGCGGCTGTTCCGGGCAAGCCCCTTCTCGAACATCCTTGAGAGTAGGTCTAGCTGTTCCAGGCCGGCGCGGAGGCTCTCCGCCGACCGAGCGATGCCCGCGTGACGCCATGCCAAGTGTCGCAAGTTCGCTATGGCGTTGCCGGGCAGTGCGCTGGCGCGCTTACGCCGTGGCAGGGGTGGATCCCGCAGCGCGCCACCCGCATGCTTGCGGATGACCTCCCCGGCACGCGCCCCGAACACAAGCCCCTCTAAGAGCGAGTTGCTGGCCAGGCGGTTTGCGCCGTGCACGCCATTGCAGGCCGCCTCCCCGGCCGCGTACAGTCCGGCCAGCGTCGTCGCACCGTCATGGTCGGTCAAGATTCCGCCCATGGCGTAGTGCGCCGCGGGATGCACCGGCACCGGTTCCACCTCAAGGTCGACCCCGTACAACAGGCAGGTGCGGTAGATGCGCGGAAAGCGCTTGGGCACGTAGCCATCGTTGAAATGAGTCAGATCAAGGTAGACCGGCCCCCTGCGCAAGCGCGCCAATTCGCTGACGATGGCGCGCGACACCACGTCGCGGGGTGCGAGTTCCTCGCTCTCGTGGTAGCGCGACATGAAGCGTTGCATGTCGGCGTTGCGCAGGACTGCGCCCTCGCCGCGCAAGGCTTCCGACAGCAGGAAGCGCGGCGCTCCCTCTAGGAACAGCGCAGTGGGATGGAATTGGACCATCTCCATGTTTGAAATGACCGCGCCGGCGCGATAAGCCATGGCCACGCCATCGCCGGTGGCAACGTCCGGATTGGTGGTTTCGCGGTACACCTGGCCAATGCCGCCGGTCGCGAGCAGCACGGCTCGGGCGTAGACCGGCACCAGTTCGCGCTCCTTCTCATTCCACGCGATTGCGCCGCAAACCGCGCCATCTTCGACGAGCAGGTCGACCACCGCAGAGAAGCTCCGGAATGTAATCGCGGGAATCGATTTCGCCTTGTGCAGCAGCGTGCGGCCGATCTCCTTGCCGGTGGAATCCCCGTCAGCGTGCAGCACGCGGTTCACGCTGTGAGCCCCTTCGATGGAGAACGACAGCTTGCCTCCGTCGGAGTCGAACTCCGCGCCCCATTCGATCAGTCTTTGGATCCGGCGGGGGCCTGCCTCGGTCAAGGCGCGCACGGCCAGTGGGTCGCACAAGCCCGCGCCGGCTTGCAGCGTGTCCTGCTCGTGCAGGCCCACTTGGTCTTCGTCGCTCAGCGCGACAGCCACCCCGCCCTGCGAATACTCGGTGGCCGATTCCCGCAAGCGGTCTTTCGTCAGCACCAGCACGCGCCCTGCCGGGGCTGCCTCGATGGCAGCGCTGAGACCCGCTACGCCGCCGCCAATCACCAGAAAGTCGGTTTCCATGGCAGTCGCAACGCTACGTCCGCGCTGCGGGGCCGCGTTCGGGCGGGACCGCTTGCGGCGAATCCACATGGTACAAAAAGGGCTTATGGCTCTCGTGCCCGTCGAGACGCTCGGCACCCGATACGATGTCCGCATCGAAACCGGCCTGATCGGGCGCGCGGGGTCAATGATACGCGCGACGCTCGGGGACCGTCGGCTGTTCGTGATCGCCGACGAGACGGTCTGGGGACACTACCAATCCCGCTTGGCAGCCGGATTGCAGGGCAGTGACTGGGTGGCGCTGCCTTGTCCTCTCGACGAGCCGCGCAAGCGCATGGCGACGGTCGAGAGGCTGTGCTCCGACATGCACGCCGAGGGCGCGGATCGCAGCAGCGCCGTGGTGGCTTTCGGGGGAGGCGTCGCCGGTGACGTGGCCGGGTTCGTGGCTGCTTCCTACATGCGCGGGATCGACTTCGTCCAGATCCCTACTACCCTGCTCGCCCAGGTCGATGCTTCGGTTGGCGGCAAGACCGGGGTCAATCTGGCCTCCGGCAAGAACCTAGTCGGAGCATTCCACCAGCCGCGCTTGGTGCTGGTCGATCCGGAAACGCTCGCCTCGCTGCCGGATCGCGAGTACTTCGCAGGCGTGCAGGAGGTGGTCAAGCACGGCATCATCCGCAGTCCGGATTTGTTCGCCTTCATGGAGAGTTGTGCGCGCGCCGTGCGAGCGCGCACGGGCGATGCTGTCGAGAAGATGATTTCGGATTCGGTCCGGATCAAGGCCGCGGTGGTGCGCGCCGACGAGCGCGAAAGCGGGCTGAGACGCATCCTGAATTTCGGCCACACGCTAGGGCACGCCTTGGAGGCCGAAACTGGCTACAGCACCCTGTTGCACGGCGAAGCGGTCGGCTTCGGAATGATCGCCGCAGCGCGCCTGTCGGAGTTGCGCGGTCGCTTGGCCTCGGACGACCGAGCCCGGATCGAAGCCGTCGTGCTTTCGTACGCTACGTTTGCGGGCTTGCAAGGCTTGGATGCCGCGCACATCGCAGCTAGGATCGCTGGCGACAAGAAGTCGATCGGCGGCAAGGCGCGATTCGTGTTGGCCGATGCCATCGGGCGCGTGAGCGAAGAACTCGATCCTCCCGCCGAACATGTGATCGCTGCGACGGAGTACGCGCTCGCAACGTGCGGCGCTTTGGAATCGGCGGCGGTGTAGCGCCGTTTCAACGGTGTCGGCGAAAGTGACTCAGCGGGGTGCATTGCCAGCCGGCATCGAGGCTGACGACGAAGCCGCGGCTGCCCGCGCCGTACGCGAGATGTTCGGGCGCGTCGCGCCACGCTACGACTTGCTCAATCACCTGCTATCGGGCCAGATCGATCGCTTCTGGCGCCGCAAGCTGGTGCGCGCCGTGCGGCCCTATCTGCAACGCGACTCTGTGCGCATGGCCGATTGCTGCTGTGGCACGGGAGATCTGGCGCTGGCCTTGGCCCGCGAGCGGGAGCGCTTGCGGCCAGACCGGGCGCCCGTGTGCCTGGCCTCGGACTTTTGCCGGCCGATGTTGGTCCGCGCCGCCGAAAAGCTTGCTCGCGCCGGCTTGCCGCGCGTGCTCGCGGAGGCGGATGCCACCCGCATGCCGCTCTCTGACTCGAGCCTGGATCTGGTGACGATCGCGTTCGGCTTTCGCAACCTAGCCAACTATCGCGCCGGCGCCGAAGAGTTTTCGCGGCTGCTGGCGCCGGGCGGCTGCCTGGCGATCCTGGAGTTTTCTCAGCCGATGTCCAAGCTTTGGGGCCCGCTGTTCAACTATTATTTCAAGCAGGTGCTGCCGCGCCTCGGCAATGCCATCTCGGGAAGCGGCGGGGCCTATTCCTATCTGCAGGACTCCGTGCAGCGCTTTCCTCCGCCCAAGCAGGTTCGGGAGCTGTTCTTGCAGGCGGGATTCCAGCGGGTTGAGGTCCGGCCGCTGACGGGCGGTGTGAGCGTGCTGTATCTTGCGTATACCTAGCGGGGAGTTCTTGATGCGGTGGAAACTCAGCGGCGAGGAGTGGCTCTTCTGGTTCAGGCTCTCGCTCAAGGTGACGCTGGTCGTTGGCGCGGTCTACTTGGCCTACCACTTCTATGAGCGCCACCGGATTGCGAACATGACCATCGGCGAGCAGCCGACCAAGCGCAGCCTTCCGTCCGATGCGTTCGTGTTTGTGCCGAAGTCGTATGCGACCAACTTGACGTCCGCGCGGGAGAGGCTCACGGGCAAGCCGCTGTGGATCCGCGAAGGCTACCGCTGGACGTACCAGCCTGGCGACGTCCTGTTCGAGCCGCTCGAGCGCATTGTGCCGTTAGCCTTTGAGGTCCGCGGCCGCGAGGTTGTCCTGCTCTTCGAAAAGGCGGGCGAGCGGCGCTCGTTCGTAATCGGCACGCCGCAGCGGGTGTTCGTCGATGAAATCTTCTTCGTCAAGGATCCTAGGGAGATCTACGAGCATTGGACCGACGAGATGTGGGACGAGACGGCGCTGGGCGTTGTCGCGACCGGCATGAGCGAAGTGCGGATCGGCTTTGCGCTGGGGGTAGGCCAAGTCGTGCGCCAATCGCCGGGCGGGATGACCCGCATCGTCGACTACAAGCAGTGCGCCGCCGCCGGGCTCGATCCTGTGCGGGTGACGTACCGCGACCACGTGGCCGAGTCCATCGAGCCCTTGGGCGGCTGAGTTCCGACCGCCGGTCAGCGGCGGGACCAAGCCCAGGGAAATGCCAGATCGGGTTGGTTGGCGTAGCGCTCCATGCGCAGCGTGAGCCGCTCCCCGCTGCCGGGTGCGAGCCGGACGGTGATGGCGTTCGTGTCCAGATCGACCGCCCCCGATTCGCGCTCCAGCGCGGTGAATCGGTGCTCGGCATACCCACCTGCCTGCACGACGACCTCGCGTGCCTCGCTATCGCTGAGATTGACCAGCGTGACGCTCGCGGAGTCGTCCTCCAGCGAATGCACTAGGGCGGCCACGTCTTGCGGCAAGCCGGCTCGGCGCCTCTCGGGATCGAAATAGCGCAGGCGGCTGTGCAGGACCCAGATCCGGCCGTTGGCGAAATATCCGCCGGTGGTCAGTTCGGCCAGAGTGTCAGTCGTCGCCGGCACGATACCGAGCAGGTAGTCGGCCAGCCTCGTCTCGGCAGTCGTCTCGTCGTTGCGCTGTAGTTCGAGACGCTCGCGGATGTGCTGCAGATCGGCAGCCATGGCGCGCTCGGGATAGTCGGGGTTGTTGCCTTGCAGGAAGGCGATCCATGGTTCTTGCTCCTGAGGAACGCGCTGCAGATCGTCCGGCTGCATTGACCACAGATAGATCTCCGCGAGCCGGTCCGAGTAGGTCACTGGCAGGTAGCGGTAGAACTCCGGCTCGCCATCGAAGGCATAGCCGCGGGGATCGCCGTACATGGTGGGCAGGAGCCGCTGGCCGTCCTCGGTCTTGGCGGCCTCGAGCACGCGGTCCATTTGCGTGCGCAGCACGTCGATGTAGCTTTGGTCTCCGGTCAGCAACAGACCGTTGGCGAAGCCCTGGAAGCTCGAGGCGGTGAAATAGTTGCGGTGTGCGATCTGCTGCAGTTCGCCATCGAAGATGGTGAAATTCCAGCCGTAGGTGCCTTTCCACCACTGGCCGTTGTGGGCTCCGCCGAGCGTGCCATCGAGACCGATATTGGAGGGAATCATGCCTCCGGTCGCGGCCGCGCGCTCCTTCCATGCGTCCAAATACTCCAAGGTCCAGTCCTTGTATTTCTCCTTCCCTGTCAACGCGTAGGCATTGGTGC
>Ga0209021_1003807_pt1 | contig 11706 bp, 9 predicted proteins | sample PinacodermFT_FD_187299 | JGI IMG/M metagenome (GOLD analysis project Ga0209021, IMG submission 187299) | Host-associated microbial community of the marine sponge Aplysina aerophoba from Gulf of Piran - sponge pinacoderm, lysed by freeze-thaw... | ecosystem: Host-associated > Porifera > Sponge >... | reverse complement strand
GAGCAGGGCGGCGCCGGACAGCGCGGACAACAGGAACTGCGGCTCAGGCGCCGGCATCGCCGGTCCCGTTTGCGCGCGCCAGGTGCTCCCGCCACTTGCGCACGGTCACATCCTGAAACGCCTTGACGACCGGGTTGAACTCGAAGGGAGGCGCGTCCCAGTGCCTCTCGTACCCCTGCTGCTCCGCTTCGACCGCAACGCCGTCCTGGGCGAGTAAAGGGCCGATGAGTACACGGTTCGAGATCTTCAACACCGCGGTCATGGCGAAACGGGGAATACGAACAGGCAGCAAGGGCACCTTCAGCGACTTGAAGTAAAACAGGAAAAACGCCCGGGTAGTACGCTCATCGATCGGCAGGACGAAAAGCCAGTGTTTGATCGCGTCATCGGTGTTCGACCACTGGTAGGGGTATTGATAGCACAGTTCCATATGAGTGGTATCGAGCCGGTGGTGATCGACAAACAGTCCGGAGATGCGCCCGCGCCCGACCCGCGTATCGTAGGCCACGTGCACGTCGTCGCCGACGGTCTCGCAACGGGTGAGAGTGGCGTCTTCTTCGAAGGGACGGTATTGACGGTGCAGGTGGGCGTGGGTGAAGTCGCTCACGTTATCGATCACCATCGAGTGGTGGGCCGACCAGGTGAAAACCAGCGGCTCGCAGGCCCACCGCTCGGGTCCCTCGAGTTCCGGGATGTCCGGGATCCGGCGCAACTCCGCCCGCTCCGGTTCCCCGGGGAACAACCAGACCAGACCGTATCGGACCTTCACGGGATAGGTTCTGAGCGGGAGCTTCGGGAGACCCCGTCCGGAGAGGTCGTGGGGGATCGCGACACAGCGTCCGTTTCCATCATACTGCCAGCCATGGTAGGCGCACACGAGCCGGCAGCCTTGCACCTCGCCCAGGGAGAGTTTGAGCTGGCGATGCGCACAGCGATTCTCGATAGCGTGAAACGAGCCGTCCTTTCCCCGGAACAGCGCAATGGAACGTTTCCAGAAAATGACCTCGACCACCGTCCCCGGTTTGACGCGGTGCACTTCCTCAACCGCGTACCAATAATCCGGGTCCATCCCCGCGGCACGGGCTTGCTGGCGCAAGCTGCCGGCTTCCTCGAAGCCGGGTGGCGCACCCGGCGCCGGAATCACGTTGAGCCTTCTTTTCGCGTTATCCATAGGCCTGGCTCGGAGAAAAATTGTCCACGGGTGCCGCGGCGGTCACGCACGGACGTTTCGCGAGCGGATTCGTGATCGCGTTGCGATGGTAGTGAAAGGCGTAAGCCTCACGAACCGCAGCGCGGATACTGGTTGGCTGATAGCCGAGTTCCCGTTTCGCTTTGCTAGTGTCGGCGTGACGGCGCTTTCGTAACAGGCGGATGGCGCCGGGGGTGAACCGCTGGGGAAAGCTCGGGTGAAACCGGCTCAGATAAAAGCTCGCCACTTCCGAAAAGCCGAGCATCAGGCGGGTCGGAATCCGCCGGCACGGTCGCGGGAGTCCCGAGACTTCCTCGAACAGATCCAAGATCTCGGAGATGGTTTTGTACTCGCTGCTGAAGATGTACTTTTCGCCCGATCGTCCTTTGTGCATACACAACAGGTGTCCTTCGACAATGTCCCTCGCCGCGACAAACTCGAACCCCCCGTCGACGTAGGCGCGGATCTTGCGGTTGGTGTAGTCGCACAAGGTCCGTCCCAATCGCGAGGGGAAAAAATCACCGCCCCCGATCACCGCACAACACGTGGCGACCACGACGTCCTGTCCCTTCGCCGCGGCCTTCCAGCACTCGTGCTCGACGAGCGCTTTGCTGCGCTCGTAGGGCATCGTGCGCTCCATGGGATAGAACTGCATCGTCTCGTCGCTGGGAGAGGACGGATTATCCAGATCGTACCCGACCGCACTGAAAGAGCCCGTCACCACCACCCGGCCGGCCCCCGCCTCCCGCGCAGCCTGCAGCACGTGGCGGGTACCGAGCACGTTGCACTCGAACACTTCCCGCCGATGGGCGCGGTTGCCTTCGATGGTCGAGACCTTGGCCGCGACGTGATAGACGCCTTGACAGCCTTCGAGCGCGCGCCTGGTGGCATTCAAGTCTCGAATGTCACCGAACGAGCGTTCAACATCAAGGCCTTCCAACGCCTCGTTGTTGTCCTCGTGTCTCAGCAACACCCGGACCCGGACGCCATCGTCGAGCAGCCGGCGCACAAGATTGGCGCCCACGTGCCCGGCCGATCCGGTAACGAAAACAGGCGGCGGAGAACCGGCGAATGCGCCCGATCCTGAGGTCATCTAGTATCCTTCCGAAGTCTTGCCGTGGGAGCGCTTGCGCGATGTGAAATTAGTCTCATGGAATCTCTTCTCTGTCAACTCGCTCACTAACTGTCTTCCCGGACCGTGTCCCAAGGGGTGTGGTAGGAGCGTTTTGCTCCACGAGGCTGCCGCCGGGCAAGAGCGGGACGGTGAGGGTGCCCATTCTTTTTAACAGCCTTGATTTACGTATTATAGCCCACTGAATGTTTTGAGTCTAGTATTATTTATTGCACTCTTTTGATACTCAGATCGACCTTCTGCCCGCTGAGGCTCACATCAACGAAGCGGGGCCGTGCCGCCTCGTCGAGTCGTGAGGCCTGGTAGCGGGCCATGCGGTGAGTGCAATGCATGATACTGGAATCTCTTATTTCATTAAGCTATAATGCGCCCTCAGGCTTCCTGCTGCGGCACCCTGAGTGTCCGCGCCCTCCCCTACGGAAGCCACATGGCGATGATCGAAATGCACCCCCAGCACACAACCGCCAAGGGAACCAGCCGGGTCGCCGCGGCTGCACGCCGCCGGACAGCGAAGGCATGAGCTCCGCCACTCTGGACCGCTACACCGCGTTCATGTTGCGCCGCCGATGGCTGGTCCTCGCGTCGGCCGTGGCAGTCATGCTGGCTCTGACGGCCGGCGTCCAATTCATCAACATCTCCAACGACTGGCGTGACATGTTGGACGAGGACAATCCTCAACTCGTGGCATTCGACGCCTTGGAGGATACCTACACGGCCACCAATGCGGCGCTGGTCGCGGTCGCGCCCAAGGGCGGGTCGGTCTTCACCCGCGAGGCGCTCGGCGCCGTCGAGGAGTTGACCGAGGCCGCGTGGCGCGTGCCCTCGTCCACCCGGGTCGACTCCTTGACCAACTATAGCCACACCGAGTCGGTCGAGGACGATTTGAACGTCGAACGGCTCGTGGACGACGCGGGATCGCTGAGCGATGACGACCTCGCGCGGATCAAGGAAATTGCGTTAAACGAGCCCAGTGTCGCGGGCCGTCTCGTTTCCCACGACGGGCGCGTTGCCGGACTGGTCATCAGTTTCACCTTGCCCGAGCATTCGGACGCCGCGGAGATCCGGATTCTCAACTATGTCCGCGGCCTCCTGGAAGAGGCCAGGGCGGCGCATCCGGACATCGCCTATCACGTCACCGGCAATGTCTTCGTGAACCGAGTCCTGACGAAGGCGGCCCAGGACGATATGGGAATTCTCGCGCCCGTCGCGTTCCTCGTCATCGTGTCCGTCGCCGCCATTCTGCTGCGCTCCCTGTTCGGCACGCTGTCCCTCGTCGCGGTGCTCCTTTTCGTCGTCGGCTCGACCATGGGCGTCATCGGCTGGACCGGTTTGGTGCTCAACGCCGCCAACTCCGGCGTTCCCCTCATCATCATGACGCTCGCCATCGCGCACTCGGTCCACGTCGTCGAGAAGATCGTGTCCGGCATGAGCCGGGATCTGGATAGGGACACGGCGGTCGTCGAATCGTTGCGCGACAATGCCTGGCCGGTCTTCCTGACGACGGCCACGACGATGATCGGGTTCCTCAGCATGAACGCCTCGGACTCTCCGCCCTTCCGGGTCCTCGGTAATCTTGTGGCGTTCGGGATGTTCTGCGCCTACGTGTATTCCATGACGCTTCTTCCGGCGCTGCTGTTGGTCCTGCCGTTGCGCGCGAGTCCCGTACGCGCCGGGCGTTCCAATTTCTTCGATCGCCTCGGCGCCTTCGTCGTCGCGCGCCGCGGGCTCCTGCTCTGGTCCATGGCCGCCGTCGCGATTACCCTGATAGCCGGCGTGCCCCGCGTCGAGCTGACGGACAACTGGACGACGCATTTGGATGAACGTTACGAGTTTCGGCGCGATACGGACTTCGTCATCGAGAACCTGTCCGGCGTAGAGACGCTGGAGTACAGCCTGAGAGCCGGACGCGAAGGCGGCATCACCGATCCCGGCTATCTGCGCAAGGCCGACGCTTTGGCCGAATGGTACCGGGCCCAGCCGGAAGTGGCTCACGTCCGGGCGTTTTCAGACATCATGAAGCGCCTCAACAAGAACATGCACGGCGACGACCAGGCCTTTTACCGGCTGCCCGAAAACCCCGAGCTTGCCGCGCAGTACCTGCTGCTCTACGAACTTTCGGTTCCCTTCGGCATGGACCTCAACAACCGAATGGACATCGGCAAAACCTCGACGCGGATGACCGTCACGCTCCACAGACTGAAGTCCGAGGAGATGCGTGAGCTCGAAGTGCGCGGGCAGGAGTGGCTCCGCGCCAACGCGCCCGACCTCGCGTCCGAGGCATCGGGGTACAGCCTCATCTTCGCCCATCTGGCCATACGGAACACCATGAGCATGTTGTGGGGCACGATCACGGGTATGGTCCTCATTTCGCTGCTCCTGATCGCGATTTTCAGAAGCGTACGCCTCGGCCTCATCAGCCTCGTGCCCAACCTCATCCCCTCGTTTATGGCTTTCGGCGTTTGGGGCTATCTGTACAGCGAGGTGGGGCCCGCCGGCTCGCTCGTGACCGCGATCGCCTTCGGCACCGTCGTCGATGACACGATTCACCTCATGAGCAAGTATCTGAAGGCGCGTCGCGAAGGACTTTCCGCGTCCGAGGCGGTATGCTACGCTTTTCGTTCGGTCGGTCAGGCGTTGTTCACCACAACCATGATGCTGGTGCTGGGCTTCCTGGTGTTCGCTTCGTCGGGATTCGCGATCAGTTGGATGCTCGGCCTCCTGGTGGCGCTCACGATCGGCTTCGCGCTGATCCTCGATTTCCTGCTCCTCCCGCCCTTGCTGATAGCCATCGACCGGAAGACATGACTCAGTGTTTTTCCAATACGGAAATGAGCCTAAGACTTCAGGCCGATCCTTCGTTGGACAACTCCGCTTGTTGACCAGCCGGTGAGACAAGAAATGTCCCGACGAATTGCCATTATAGGTGGAGGTGTTTCAGGGCTGGGCGCCGCATGGGCACTCCAACGACACCCGGACCGCTTTGATTTTCGGCTGTTCGAGGCTCAGGAGCAGATCGGCGGCAATGCGGTTACCGCCGATATGCCGCAGGATGACGGCAGTTCCATTCCCTTCGACATCTCCGTCACTGCGTGTATCCCATCCGTGTATCACCACATCCTGTTGCTGATGGAACGATTCGGCATCGAACTGATCGATACCAGGTTCAGCTATAGCGTGAAATACGGCGGCCAGATCTATGCCCACGATTTCGATTCCGATATCAGGGAACAGTTGCAGCACGAGATTGCGAAGTTCCAACGGCTCTTGAGGCGTCTGCGTCGGGTTGGCTGGCTGACCCGTGCCCAATCGAAGTTGCTGAACGCCCTCAACCCGTTCAATTACATCAGCATGGGAACGGTCCTGAATCTGGGAGGCTTCTCGGGGGACTTCAGGTACAAGATCCTGAAGCCCATGTTCGTCAATTTCCTGATGGCAACAAACGTGTTCGACATGCCCGCGGCCCTCTTCGCGAGGTACCTTGAGTTCTTCGATATCGAAACCGCCACGACGATGCAGACGTGGGACCAGGGGACCCGGCGCATCTACGAGAACCTGTCAGCCGATTTTCGGGACAGGATCTACCTCAACCGGCCAGTCCGAAAAGTGTATCGGCAGGCGTCCGGCGTCGTGGTTGAGGACCAGGATGGTATACAAGAGGCGTTCGACGACGTGGTCTTCGCATGCAATGCGAACCAGACGTTGATGATTCTCGATAAGCCCACGATGCTCGAACGCTTTATCCTCTCGTCGATACGGTACGAGAGCGAACTTCACAACCACACGGTTGTCCACTCCGACTCCTCAGTCCTTCCCGACAATGAAGTGAAGGCCCTGGCCACGCGGAGCAATCATATCGAACAGTACGGTGCGAGACCGGACAATTACGAGATCACGTACATCATGCACAACCAGCAACCGTGGGCCAACCTGTCTGACAAGCCCTGTCTGGTCACCTACAACCCGATCAGCCCGATCGATGAACGAAAGATCGTCAAGAAGTGGTGGTTTCAGCACATCGTCCACGACGTGCGTCACGTTGTCCTGCTCGTCAACCTGTTCCGCTGCATCCAGGGCAAGAGACGCACGTGGCACTGTGGGGCTCATACCCTGGTCAACAGCCAGGAGACCTGTCTGGTGACCGGGCTCGCCGCCGCAAGGCAGCTCGGCGCGGATTACCCCTTCGACGATCCTGCGGCAAAGCGGTCGTTCAACTATTACGGGGGCATCCTGCACGGATGGCGTTTCAGAAGGGCATAGCGCTGGACGTCACGGACCACCTCCGCAGGACGCATGTCATGAACAAGTCCCTATTCCGCACCTTCCTGACCGTCATGTGCATGTTCGTGCCGGCGGGGACCGCCGGCGCACAGTCGATCGAAGAGGCACGCGCCGTCTATGCCGAGGGCCGCTTCACGGAGGCTGCCGATCTTGCCCGGGCGCTCGACACCTCCGAAGGCTATGCTTTGGCGGCCAATTCCCTGGCGATTTGCGGCTATTACATTACCCCGGATAGCGAAAAGGAGGGCTTGTTCAGGCTGGCCGTGGAAGCCGCGCGAATGGCGATCCGGCTCGACGCGGCCAACCCGGAGGCCCATCTCCAATTGGCCCATGCAATGGGACGCCGCGCACAGGTGACCGGTATATTGAAGGCGTTGAAAAAGGGTTACGCCAGTCAAATACGCGATGCCGTTCGAGAGGCGCTTCGGCTGGACCCGGACTTGGCAGCCGCCCATTTGAGCTTGGCCGCCTGGCACGCAGGAGCCGTCAGCAACGGCGGATTCTTTGCCAGCCTGCTCTATGGGGCGAACGAAGAGGATGCTCTCGCGCATTTCAAGAGGGCACTCGCATTGGCGCCTCAAGAGAAGGTGGTGCTTCTCGAGTACGCACTTGCTCTTCTGAACATGGATACGATTGGCAACCACGCGGAGGCGCGCGACCTGCTCGAGCGCGCGATACGACTACCTCAGAAAGACGCCCACGACCGGATCATTCACCGTAAGGCGGTCGAGCAACTGGCGGCTCTCGACGGCGAATGACCGGCTGAAGGCGCCCCCTCCCGCCCTCTTTCTCAAGGAGAGGGTGTGATCAGGATACCGGACGATTGCATGTTCATGGTGAGTTTCAGGGATTCTACGTGTCAGACCTGCCTACCTGGCCCATTTCGTTCTGGTCCTTTCGCTGGATAGGACTGGGGCTTTCGGTTGATTGCGTCCATTGCCGGTTCTCTCTAAAATTCATGGTTTCGTATCTGGGATCGAATTCCAGGTACCTTTTTTACTAAACCTTGAATGGAGGAAGACCTCATGTCCGCAGAACCGGATATTATTTACACAAAAGTCGACGAAGCGCCGGAACTGGCGAGCGGATCGTTTCTCCCGGTCATCCAGGCCTTTGCCAATACCGCCGGGGTCAACGTCGGCAGGAAGGATATTTCGCTGGCCGGCCGGATCATTGCGCAATTTCCGGACTCCCTGAAGCCGGACCAACGGCAGCCCGACGATCTTGCCCTCCTGGGCGAAATGGTGGAAACGCCGGACGCCAACGTCATCAAACTTCCGAATATCAGCGCATCGATTCCTCAAATCAAAGGCGCCGTCGCCGAATTGCAATCCCAGGGATATGCCATTCCCGACTACCCGGAAGACCCCAAGACCGATGAAGAAAAGAACATCAAAGCGAAATTCGACAAAGTGAAGGGCAGCGCGGTCAACCCGGTGTTGCGACAAGGCAATTCCGATCGTCGCGCGTCGACCTCCGTGAAACAATATGCCCAAAACAATCCCCACAAAATGGGGGCCTGGGGCAAAGACTCCAGAACGCACGTGGCCCATATGTCGGGTGGGGATTTTTTTGCCAATGAAAAATCGACGACGATTACCGAGAACACGGCCGGAAAGGGTCGCATCGAGTTCGTCGGCGCGGACGGCAGCACAACCGTGTTGAAAGACAGCGTGACTTTGGACAAAGGCGACGTGGTCGACGCCACGAAGATGAGCGCCGGCACGTTACGTCAATTCTTCAAGGAACAGATCGAAGACGCCAAGCAGAGCGGCATTCTCTTATCACTGCACATGAAGGCCACCATGATGAAGGTCTCGGACCCCATTATATTCGGTCATTGCGTGTCCGTGTATTTCGAAGACGTCTTCAAAAAACATGAAAAGGTGTTTGCCGAACTCGGCGTCAATCCTAACAACGGGGTGGGGGACGTGTATGCCAAGATCGGTACTTTGCCTGCCTCGCAGCAAGAGGAAATCAAAGCCGACCTGCAAACAGCCATGCAACAGGGCCCGGACCTCGCCATGGTGGACTCCGACCGGGGTATCACCAACCTGCACGTACCCAGCGACATCATCATCGATGCGTCGATGGCCGCCGCGCTCCGCGTCGGCGGGAAAATGTGGGGTCCGGATGGCAAGGAATACGACATGAAGGCCATGATCCCGGACCGCAGTTACGCGGGCATTTATCAAGCGGTCGTCGACTTCTGCCGTGACAACGGGGCATTCAATCCGGCCACCATGGGCAGCGTGCCCAACGTGGGCCTCATGGCTCAAAAAGCCGAAGAATACGGATCGCACGACAAGACCTTCGAAGCTCCCGGGAAAGGCACCATCCGTATGATTGATGGAGCCGGGAACGTCCTGCTCGAACAGGCCGTGGAACAAGATGATATCTTCCGCGCGTGCACGGTCAAGGATATTCCGATTCAGGACTGGGTGAAGTTGGCCGTGAATCGGGCCAAGGCGTCATCCACGCCCGTGGTGTTCTGGTTGAACAAGAACAGGTCTCACGATGCGCAACTCATCGAAAAACTGAACCGCTATTTGAAAGACCATGATACGACGGGTCTGGACATTCAAATCATGGCGCCGGTGGATGCCATGAAGCATTCGCTCAAACGGGCCAAAGACGGGCAGGACACCATTGCCGCAACCGGCAACGTGCTGCGGGATTATCTTACCGACCTGTTCCCGATCCTGGAACTGGGCACGAGCGCCAAGATGCTCTCCATCGTTCCCCTCATCAACGGCGGTGGCTTGTTTGAAACGGGCGCCGGCGGATCGGCTCCGAAACACGTGCAGCAGTTTGTGAAAGAAGGGCACTTGCGATGGGATTCTCTCGGCGAATTTCTCGCCTTGGCGGAATCCTTCGCTCACCTCAGCCGGACCCGTGACAACAAAAAGGCGCAGGTCCTTGCGAATACCCTGGACCGGGCCACGGGCAAACTCATGGAAAACCGCAAGGCACCCGGCCGGGTGCTGGGCGAGTTGGACAACATCGGCACCCACGTGTATGAAGCCCTGTATTGGGCACAGGAACTCGCCGCGCAAACCGACGACCCGGGGTTACGCGAGAAATTTGCGCCGGTGGCGAAAGAGCTCGAGGCCAACGTGGAGAAAATCCTCGACGAGTTGAAGGCCGCGAAAGGCAAGGCCATGGACATCGGAGGCTATTACCACCCCGACCCGTCCAAGGTCGAAGCGGCCATGCGCCCGAGCGCCACGTTCAACAACATCCTGGCCACCCTGGGGTGACCCAATCCGACAACTGTAGGGCACAACGATCGTTGTGCCCTACAAGGGACAAGGCTGGCTCCGAATCCTGTCCTCGGCGCTTGTCCCCGACTTGACCGGGGATCTAATCGGGGATCAATCCGCTGACTGTGGTGAGGGGCAACCGGTACAGACCCCCATCATCCTGCGTCAAGACGCTGAGGTAAAGCTCCCCTTCGAAGCCATCTCGATAGCCTTTTCATACGGGAGCACGGTGACGGCCCCGACCTTCAGAACCCGTTCGCCCCGATATACCCCAAAGGCCTGCCGAATATCGCCTGATCGCAGCAGGACGTTCAGTCCTCTATTGAATCGTTCTTTCCACGTGCCGGAAGATTTTATTTCAAAACCGACCACCTGCCTGCCCCTCTTCCAAATCAGGTCTACTTCATTGCCGGATTCCGTGCGCCAGTAGAAAAACTGCGCCCCGTGAGACTGCCACGAGTTGAGCGCCCTGAACTCATTGAGGATAAAGGTTTCAAACAGGACGCCCGTTTCGGTTGCCGAGGGCTTGTCCCGGTGCAGACCCGCCAAGGCACGCTGCACCCCGCAATCGAAAAGGTAGAACTTGGCGTGGGCGACCTCTTTGACCTTGGCTTTGTTGCGATAGGCGGGCAAGTACCAGCCCAGTAACGTGTCTTCCAGGATACTGAAATACCCTTGGATCGTAGACCGGGCGACGCCCACGTCCCTGGCGACGTTGGTGATGTTCAATATCTGCCCGTTCATCAGGGCGGTGACGGACAAAAATCTGTAGAAACTGTCAAGGTTTCTGACGAGGGCTTCCTGTTGAATTTCCTCTTTCAGGTAGGTCTCGACGTAAGCATCCAGAAATTCGATTTTCTCCATGCTGGCGGTCGACGTCACGCTCAAGGGCAATTGCCCGTAGCGCAAGACGTCCTGCAACCTGAAGTCCTCGCCAATCTCAAGCATGCTCAGCGGAAACATCTTTTTTGACAAGGCCCGGCCTGCCAGCATATTGGCATGGGACCTCTTGAGTTTCCGGGCGCTCGAACCGGACAGGGCAAACCGGTAGTCGTGCCGGCTCTCGAACAACAAGGCATGCACCTCATCCAGCAATTCCGGGAGTTTCTGTACTTCGTCGATAATGATCCAGGCCTTTCTGTTTCTCAGTGCCGCCACTTCCTTGGCGAGCAGGGACGGGTCCCGTTTATATCGAAGGTATTCACCGGACTTCAGCAGGTTGAGACGCAAGGCCGCATGGCCGAGACGTTGCTCCAGCCACACGGATTTCCCCGTGCCCCGCGGGCCGAACAGGAAAAAACTTTTTTCCGGCAGCGTGAGTGTTCGAGCGTACATGTCGTTGATTCCGTTAAATTTACCGTAAAAATAACGGAATGAACGATGGCTGTCAATCTCACAAACCGTGACTTTCCGACTTTCTCATACGTGAATGCTGCTCCTGAAGAGGTTTCTCGCCACCCGATTTCAGAGGTGGCTCGGGAAATCTGAACAAGGGGGATAAGTGACATTGCTGCTCACGAGCGGCATCATGGCCGTCAATGAGGAGGACCCATGACGAGACGACTCCGCCGAAACCATAGCCCGGCTTTGAAGGCCAAGGTGGCGCTGGCGGCCATCCGCGGGGACCAGACGCTGGCGGAACTCGCCCAGCAGTTCGACGTGCATCCCAACCAGATCAAGCAGTGGAAGGAACAACTCCTGGCCGGCGTGCCCGAGGTCTTCGACAGTGAGGGGAAGCAGGCGGCCGCCTCCGAGAGCGATGTCACCGCGTTGCATGCGAAGATCGGACAACTGACCCTGGAGAATGATTGTTTAGAGGGTGCGCTCAGCAAGGCCGGTCTGTT
>Ga0209021_1003803_pt1 | contig 11713 bp, 9 predicted proteins | sample PinacodermFT_FD_187299 | JGI IMG/M metagenome (GOLD analysis project Ga0209021, IMG submission 187299) | Host-associated microbial community of the marine sponge Aplysina aerophoba from Gulf of Piran - sponge pinacoderm, lysed by freeze-thaw... | ecosystem: Host-associated > Porifera > Sponge >... | reverse complement strand
GTCTGCCCGGGAAGCCCTGAATCTGCCGCCAAACCGCCACCAATCTGCCCTGAATCACCACCTGATCCGCTGGCAGAACAATGGGCTCATATGCAGGGTTTGCCGGCTCCAGGCGGATGGTGGGGCCGTCTTCGTAGAAGAATTTGAGCGTGGTGCCTTCTCCTGGAACCATGGCGGAGACAATTGCTCCATCGGGGAGGGATCGGATGTCGTCTACGGGCCTCATCACCACCACGTCCCCGCTGGTGATATGGGCGCCAATCATGCTGTCACCGCGGACAGTGAGGGCAAACACGTCCTTTTCCTTGAGGATCGTCTCCGGATCGAGACGATCCGCCGCGTCAAGGAAGGTCTCCACCAGCCCTCCCGCAAAGACCGTTCCCAGAACAGGGACTCCCGTGGGGAGGGCACTATTCAACTGCAGGGTGCGCGCTCGACCTGGCTGCCACCGGATCCAGCCCTTCTTCCGGAGATAGTGCAAACGACTTTGAATGGGCGCTGGTGAGCGCAGGCCCATGGCCTCCATCATCTGGCGTATGGATGGAGCGTGGCCATGGTCGGTCAGGAACCGAACGATCCAGTCGTAAAGCTCTTGCTGGGCAACGGTGAGGGGTGTGGGCTGCATCAGCTATCCAGACAGTCAATACAGACGTACGAGATTTTCAGACATTTGTCCAGCCTGTTTCCCGAATTTCCTTGGTAATTGTTCACGATCCGGAATTCTACACCAGATTCAACAATAGAGCGAGTAGGGCTTGCTGGCCGTAGAGGCGATTCTCGGCTTGCAGAAACACCCGACTTGCCGACCCTTCCAGCACCTCGTTGCTGATTTCCTCTCCCCGGTGGGCTGGTAAGCAGTGGAGCACAACGGCATCCGGCGCCGCGTGGGCCAGCAGGCCCGCATTCAAGCAGTATCCGGAAAAATCGCGGCGGCGCTGCTGTGCTGCTGCTTCCTGGCCCATGGACGACCACACGTCGGTGTAGACGGCTTGGGCGCCACGGCAGGCTTCCACGGGATCATGAAGCACGGTCACGGTGCATCGCCCCCGGCTCAGCCGCTGCGCCCGCTGCACCACCGCAGGATCCGGTTCATACCGCCTCGGGGTTGCCACCCGCAGGTGAACACCCAGCAGGGCCGCAGCCAGGAGGAGGGAGTGGGCCACGTTGTTGCCGTCTCCGACATAGGCCATGGTCAGACCGTTCAGATCCGGGAAGCACTCCTGCAGGGTGAGGAAGTCCGCAATGACCTGACAAGGGTGCTCTGCATCGCTAAGCGCATTGATCACGGGAACGGTGCTGGCCTGGGCATAGGCCTCAAGATCGTTCTGGGCAAAGGTGCGAATGGCCAGGGCGTCCACATAGCTGCTGAGGACCCGGGCCGTGTCGGCGATGGACTCGCCGCGACCCACTTGGGTGCTGTCGGGGGGCAAATCCATGGTCTGCCCGCCAAGGCGGGCCATTGCCACGGCAAAACTGACGCGGGTGCGGGTGGAAGGCTTGGAAAACAAAAGCCCCAGCACCTTGACGGAGCCGGGGGTGGGCAACCGGGTCTCTCCCCGTTTCAGGGCCCCTGCCAACTGAAGGAGATCGAGCCATTCCTGGCAACTACAATCCTCAACCCCAAGGAAGTGACGACCAGAGAGGGTCATGGTAGGGGCTGCCAAAGAGTCTTTATACCTGAACAGGTTCAGGGGCCTTGCACCGGTTCAGCAGAGTTTGCAGATCCTCTCCCTCAATCACTTCCTTTTCCAGAATCTTCCGGGAGATGGCTTCCAGCGACTCCCGGTTGAACTCCAGAATCGCCAGAGCGTGATTATGGGCATTGTCCACCAGTTGGCGCACCTCCCGATCAATGGATTGGGCAGTCGCATCACTGACGGAGCGGCGCGGGTTGTTGGTTTGACCAAGGAAGCGGTTGCCGGTCTGACGGTCATAGGCCAGTGGACCCAACACACTGCTCATGCCGTAGGTGCTCACCATCTGCTCGGCGATGTCTGTTGCCCGTTGCAGATCGTTGGCCGCCCCTGTAGTGATTTTGCCAAAGACGATCTCCTCGGCAGAGCGGCCTCCCAGCAATGTGGTGATCTGACCCTGCAGGTCTTCCTTGGAATTGAGGAAGCGATCTTCCGTGGGCAACTGCAACGTGTAGCCCAGGGCAGACATGCCGCGGGGCACGATGGAAATTTTGGCTACCTTGCTGCCACCGGGAACCATGTGGCCCACGATGGCATGGCCCACCTCGTGGTAGGCAACGATGCGCTTTTCATCCTCGGCGAGGACGCGGCTGCGCTTCTCCAGGCCAGCTACAACTCTCTCGATGGCCTCCTGTAGATCCGCCTGGATCACCGTTTTCCGATCAGCCCGTGCTGCCAACAGGGCGGCTTCATTAACGAGATTTGCCAGATCCGCACCCGCAAATCCGCTGGTGGCCGCGGCAATGCTCTCCAGCTCCACAGCGGGATCCAGTTTCACCTTGTTCCCGTAGATCTCCAAAATGGTGCGGCGACCGCTCAGATCGGGGCGATCAACCAACACCTGCCGGTCAAAGCGACCCGGTCGCAGCAGGGCAGCATCAAGGGTTTCCGGCTGGTTGGTGGCAGCCAGAACAATCACGGGCTTATCGGAGACGTTAAAGCCGTCCATCTCCGTGAGCAACTGGTTGAGGGTTTGCTCCCGCTCGTCGTTGCCTCCCACGACCCCCATGGAACCGGAGCGGCTTTTACCAATGGCATCCAGCTCGTCAATAAAGATGATGCAAGGAGCTTTTTTCTTGGCTTGCTCAAACAAGTCGCGCACCCGTGCTGCACCGGCCCCTACAAATAGCTCAACAAATTCCGAGCCGGAGATGATAAAGAACGGGACGTTGGCTTCTCCGGCAACGGCCTTGGAAAGAAGGGTTTTCCCGGTGCCGGGAGGGCCTACCAACAACACGCCGCGGGGGATTTTTGCCCCCAGGACAGTGTAGCGTTGTGGTTTCTTCAAAAAGTCGACAATTTCCGTCAGTTCCTGCTTGGCTTCGTCCACACCGGCCACGTCAGCGAAGCTGACCCGTGATTGCTCATCGGGAACATAGACCTTGGCCTTGGAGCGAGTAAAGCTGAGAGCTCCCTGGCCGCCACCCATTTGGCGTCGTGCGAAGAACTGGAGCACCAGAATGAAGATCACCGGCGGCACCACCCAACTCAGAACGGTACTGAACACACCGGGACGCTTGGGTGGCGCTGCGGCAAATTCCACCCCGTGTTGTTCCAACCGCTGAGGCAGGTCCATGTCGAAGATGGGCGTGGTGGCCAGCAGGGGAGGCTCTCCATCTAACGGCTGCTTGAGCTCGTAGCGGATCTGGTCTTGTGTGATGTAGGCTCTGGCCACGCGCTCATCGTTCACCTGGTCAATAAAGAGGGAATAAGGAACTCGGGGCACCTGCATGGCAGGGCGCGGCAAGAAACTGCTGAGTAATAACAACACGCCAACCCCAATTACAACGAGGTTGACCCACCCAAAACGCCGTCGGGGTTCGTTGTTGTCCTGGCGCTGAAGAGGCAAGAGAACTGAAGCGGCTGATTTTCACGCTAAGCCGCAGAGACGGTTCCACTGTGGGCCGGTTTTCCGAATGATACGGAGCGATAAAGCCGTCAGGCAATCACCGTGGGATTGTCCAGATGGAAGCGCCGGATCAGGTCACCACCACAGCGCTCCAGCCGGACTTCGCTCAACGGCAGGCTTCGGGCCATGGTAGCAATCCGGAGATCCCCCAGCGGCGTGAAGGCCTCCAGCCCTCCCAGAAGCTTGGGCGCTTCTACAGCGACCACCTCCTGAACACAACCCTCCTGCACCGCGGCAGCGGCCAAGGCGGGGCCGCACTCCCACAACACCTTGTTGCACCCCCGCCGAACCAGACACTCCAGGATCGTCCTTGGGGAACAGGGTTCCAAAGCGACACACTCCACGCCCTGTTTCTCCAGTCGGGCCGCTGCAACGGGATTGGCGCCAGGGCTGTGGAACACCATGGTGCCGGCCACCGTTTGATCCCACAGGCGGGCCTGGCGGGGCAGGTGCAGTTGACGACTCAGCACCACACGCAGGGGCTCGGGTTGCCGCCGGCCACGGCTCGTGAGCAGGGGGTTATCTGCCCGCACCGTGCCAGCTCCCACAAGCACCGCGTCACACCGGGCTCGCAACTGGTGGACCCACTGGCGCGCCGGCGCGCCGCTGATCCACCGACTGTCCCCTGTCCGGGTGGCAATGCGCCCGTCCACACTGGCGGCCCACTTGAGCACGCCCCAGGGACGCCCATGGCGCACACGGTGCAGGAAGGCCTGGTTGAGGGCCCGGGCCCGGGCTTCTCCGACGCCCTGCACCACCGTCAGCCCCGCTTGCCGCAGGCGGTCCAGACCACCACCGGCAACGCGGGGATCAGGATCCACCATGGCCACTACCACGCGCCGGATGCCCGCTGCAAGAACGGCCTCCGTGCAGGGGGGGGTGCGTCCCTGATGACAGCAGGGTTCCAACGTGACGTACAGGCTGCCCCCCTGGGCCCGTGCTCCCGCTTGCCGCAGGGCCAACACCTCCCCATGGGGTTGCCCCGCTGCCGCATGAAACCCTTCCCCCACCAATTGTCCACCGGCATCCAGCACCACGGCGCCCACCATGGGATTGGGGCTGGTGGTGAACGATCCCAACGCAGCCAGCTCCAGGGCTCGCGCCATCCGGACTTCATCAGTGAGGTTGGCAGGTGGCGTGGTATGCATGGCCCGTCAGTCCTTCGGCATGGGGAGGGGCTGCCACTGGGTGTGGGCCGCCCAGATGGCCCAGATGGCCATCGGGCGCAGGTAATGACAAGCCCGAAAGTGGCCATCCGTCGTGATCGCTTCCGGCGTGCGGAATTGCAGGCCATGGCCATAGACCTGTTCAATCACCCTGCCGCTGATGGCCATGCCGGTCTTCCGGTCGCCCAGAAGGCAGCAGTACGCCGCCAGAGCAAAATTGATCCCCGTCCAGATTTCCAGGGGATGGGTTCCCTCGGGATCGACGGGGCTGCCGTCTTCCCGGAGGCCGTTGGCCACCCCATAACACCCCCGGTGAAACCCGGCAAAGCAGACCTTGCAGACGGTGGCCACAGTGGTGCGGGCTCGCTCCTCGCTCACCACGGGCGGGAGGCCCAGTAGACGGGCATAGAAGTCACCACAGAGCTGGTCTGCCATCACCACCGACTCTTCCGTATGGGTATCGAAGGCGTAGTGCTGCCCTCTCCACAACAGACGGTCATAGGCGTCACGGGCTTTCCGTAACCAGGCGCCGAAATCCCGTTGACTGGCGGTGGTATCCAGGCCCAGGTGAAGCGATAGTTGCTGGGCGCTGGCCAGGGCCGCCTCCAGGGCCGCAATCCATAGCCCACCGCAATAGGCACTGGCGCCCTTCATGGGCCAATCGTCGAAGGTTTGATCGGGGGCGCCCCCGTGGTCGGGAAGACCGTCCCCGTCCTGGTCGAACGTCTTCAGGTAGCGGAGACCGGCATCCACCGCCGGCCAGCAGTCCGCCAGGAAACGAAGATCCTGCCCCCCCCGGCGGAAGGTGCGCCAAACCTGGAGTACAAAGTCACTGGGCAGGTCTTTCCAGAGATTGCAATCCTGGTAGGCGGTGTAATTGGTGACGGTGAAGGGATGTTCGTTGGGCGCCCCCAGGTCGTGGGGCGTGGCCCGGGCGCGTTTGCGGGGCGCATGTACGGGCTTCCGACCCTTGGTGACGTACCAACCGATGAGTCGATGTCGTAGATCCTCACCGGGGATGGCCCGGGCGAAGTCACGGAGCACGGCTTTATCCAGCTCCGGCCATAACTGGACCAGGGCAAGGGAGCCGTAGAGCCGCACGTCCAGGCTTTCATACCAGGAATAATCCGGACATTCCAGGACACCGAAGTGGCCCACAGGTCGATCAGCGGTGGCGGCGGTCCAGAGGCTGCCGCCGCTGGCCAGATTGCCAAGCTCGTTGAACAAGGCCATCCGGACGACCTCGGACAATTCGTCCTGTTCCAGGATGGGTTGCTGCCAATGATCGATGGCCTGGCGCCACTGGGGCCAGTCCCGCAGCGCCTCGGCGGCAACGGCCGTGGCGTGGCAGCCGGAACGCCCGAAAAAGTCCGTATAGCGCCGTTGACTGGTGATGCCCCTGGCAAATTCCGTCACCGGCAGATCCCAACTGATCACGAGGGGCAACGCCAGCGTCGCCCCCGGCTGCAACTGGAAGCGCACCGCCATGGCGACCGACGAGGGATCGTCCACGGCACTGCGGCGGGTGTCCGTTTCCTGGGGAATGGACCCGTCCCGGGAAAACGGCGTCCAGATTTCCGCACCGTCACCGCCGGGATTCCAGCGTCCACAGCGTTGCAGCTCCACCCCCGGGGGCAGTTGTCCCACGGCCAGACACCATTGGCCTTCCCCCTCCGCCACGGGCTTGCTGCGGGGACCGTTCAGCAGGAGTCCCTTCAGTTGGTCCTCATCCACAAACGAGCAGTGTTGCCCCTCGGTGCGGCCAACGGCAGGAACATAGGAATACACCGGGCTCCCGTCCTCCCGATAGAACACCTCCGGGTTGGTCTCGGTGTTGGTAAACCAGCCGCAGAGGTTGCGCCAACTCAGCAGGAGGGACAACTGGAGTGGCCGCCGGCCGGGATTGCGGAACAGCCAGCGGAACACGGCCACCGGGTAGGAGGTGCGCCGATAGTCGCCGGGGATGATGGGACTGAATTGCTCACAGCGAATCTGCGCCCGGAAAACGTTGCTGTACTGGAACCAGCTCAGGGGATAGCGGGCCGCGTAACGGCCGGTGACGTGAGCGGACCGACTGGCTGGATACCAGGCCCAACTGCTCAGGCTGCCGTCCGTAGGCGCCGCTGTGGACAGGGCATAGGTGCGGGAGTCGTTGCCGCGCCGCTCATGGACGGCGAACTGGCAATCGGGGATGGAACCGAACCAGTGCTCTCCACCGTCCAGGTGCCACAGGGTGATGTCTCCACGGGAACTGCGCCCGAAACAACCGGCCCCGAACCCCCCCAGAGGCGCCCCGTGCCACGGCCCGTCATCCAGGTTGCTGGCGCTGCGCCCGGTGAAGGGTTTCTGCCAGCCCTGACCCAGGGCACGTTGCCAGGCTGCCTTGGGGGATTGTGGCCTGGATCGTCCCCAGGGCCAGGACTGCCAACGGGAGCCACCAGACGTCTTGGCCTCGTTCATGGTGAGAGAGCGGGTGCTTCAGCTTGACCAGTCCGTGGTTGGAACGGCTCCTGTGCGGATGGTGACCCACCGGCCGGAATGCCAAGCCACCACTGTGCTGGCCTGGCCCGATGGGGCGCTCCAGGGCAACGGACCCGCCAGCAATACCTGGGGGAAGTCCCTGGCAATGGCGTCGGGATGCAGCAGAGCGGGTTGAGCGGAGCGGTTGGCGCTGGTGGTGGCCAGGGGACCACTCTGGCGCAGCAAGGCCCGGGTGACCCCGTGGTTCGGGATCCTGAGACCCAGGGAGGTGGGCTGTGCCGGATTCAGCCGTTGGGCAAGAGGGCCAGTGTAGGGCACCACCAGAGTGAGTGCTCCCGGCCAATGGCGGATGGCCTGATGCCAGGCCGCTTGCGGCCTGATACCCAACGCTTGCCAGAGCTGCTCTCCTTCCGCGCCCATGAGAATGAGCGGTTTATCCAACGTGCGACCCTTGAGTTGCCAGAGCTGACCAGCCGCTTCCGGTCGGGTCGCCAGAGCTGGCAACGTGTCCGTCGGCATGGCAACGACACCGCCGCCGTAAAGGTGGCGCAGCAACCGGTCCGGGGATGCGGGTTCCGGGGTCATGGCCCACGGTGTGGGGCGCAGGCCGCCAGAAAGCGGTCGTTGCCCTCCAAATCCTGATGCCGCCTGACCGCCGTCAGGCCTGCCGCGGCAAAGAGTGTCTCCAGGGCTGGAGCCTGGCCCTGACCGTGTTCCACCACCAGCCAACCCCCTGGCGCCAAGGCAGGAACACCCGCCAGCAGAGCACGGAAGGCCTGAAGCCCGTCGGGACCGCCGTCCAGGGCCGGATGGGGCTCATGGCAACGCACCACCGGGTCGAGCTGCGCAAGGGTTGCCGTGGGAATGTAAGGGGGGTTGCTGACCACCATGGTCAGGCGTCCCCACCAGGGTCGCAAGGGTTGCCACCAGTTCCCGGCCAGCACGCGCACCCGCTCGGCTACGGACTCCAGGTTCCGTGCCGCCATTGCCAAGGCTGTTGGATCCTGGTCCACCGCCATACCGTGACACCTGGGGAAGGCGGTGGCCAGGGCCAGGGCCAGGCAGCCGCTGCCGGTGCCCAGATCAGCCCATGGACCCGGATCCGCGGATCCGTCGTTCACGAGGGAGACGGCCACGTCCACCAGCAGTTCCGTTTCCGGACGGGGGATCAATACTCCTGGCCCCACCTGCAGCAGAAAGTCTCGCCATGGGCAGAGGCCGAGAAGGTATTGCAACGGATCCCGATTCAGGTGGCGATGCCAAAGGTGGGTCAGCTCCTCCGGATCACGGCTGAGTTGAACGGTGGCTTCGGGATGGAGAGCCAGGCTGTGGTAACGCCTGCGCTCCAGGCCGGCGCCCACGTCCAGGAGCCAGACCAGGCTGGCCGCGGTGCCACCCTCGCCCAGCCGCTCCCTGCACCAGGCCAGTAACGTGGCGGCGGAAACGGTGATCATCGCCTGATCTCTCCGGTAGACCCTACTGCATTGCGCTGGTGAGACCACCTCACTGGACCCGCACCCAGCGCAAGCCCGGCAAGGGGCGCACGGCGCCGTCCAGTTGCAGTTGAAACAACTGGGTCAGCAACAGACCCTGGTCTTCCGTGCCCACCTGCTCCTGAAGTTCTTCCAGGGTGCGGGGCTGCCCCAGTTGCCCCAGCAGAAGCCGGGCCATGCCGGACGTGGGTACAGCCTGCCGGTGGGTGACCGTCTGCTTCTGTGGAGACAACAACGGGCCAGGGCCGAGGTTGCGACAAAGATCGTCACCGTCGAGCAGTACGGAAGCGCCCTGTTGAAGCAGTTGGTTGCTGCCTTCGGCGCTGCGGCGCCCGGCATCCGCCGGCACCACCCAGAGCGACACCCCCGCCTCCTGCGCCAGGCGGGCGGCAATCAACGCCCCGCTGCGGCGGGGACACTCCACCACCACCAGAGCCTGCACAAGGCTCACCAACAACCGGTTGCGGGCGGCAAAGTGCCCCCTTCGCACCGGCTCGTCGGCGGGTTGCTCACTGAACAGAAGACCGGCAGCGCCCACCTGTTGCTGCAAGCTCTGGTTGTCCTGGGGGTAGGCCCGCCGGAGGTGGGTGCCCAATACCCCCACCGGTCGGCCGTGACCAGCCAGGCAGCCCCGGTGGGCGGCGGCATCCACCCCGGCCGCCAGGCCGGAGACCACAGGCCAGCCGGCCTCCGCCATGTGGCGTCCCAGCCGCTCTGCCCAGGCCAGAGCGTGATCACTTGCGGTGCGGCTGCCCACCACTGCCACGGCCTGCCGACGGTTCAGGTAGGCCCAGGTGCTCCCCTTCCCCTGCCAGAACAATTGCAGGGGGGGACGGTCCAGTTGAAGCAGAGGGGCAGGGAAGGCGGGATCGGTAGGCGCCAACCAACGCCGTGGCGGCAGGGGTGGGGGCGTATCCAGGGCTGCCGTCAGGGCTTTCCTCTGGGCTGTGTTGAGGCTGCCCCGTTGTTGCAGCACCGGCAACGGTGTTTGCCAGGCTGCGTCCAGGTTGCCGAAGACGGCCTCCAGTCGCCGCAGGGTGGCCACGCCAAAGCCGTCAATGACGGCCCAGCGGTACCAGGCCAGACGGCGAGAGCGGAGATTCATGCAGTCCGCACAGGTCTGGACTCAGTCATCCCCCGGTCCACGACCCTGAAGCGGGGCCACACCGTTGCAACCGGGACGCAAACGGCACAAGACGACCACCGGCTGCTGGATAGTGGTCCTACGTTCAAAATCTCGTCCCATGTTTCGGAACATTCTCGTGGCGGACTCCGGCAAAGGTCATGTGGAGACCATGGTCGGCATGATGCAGAGGGTACCCAGCTTTGCAGGGGCACGCTTCACCCTGCTCCACGTCCTGAACGTCCAGGGCAAAACCTCCCTGGCGGACGGTATGGAAGCGGGCGCCCGACTGCTGGCGCAAGCCGTTGACGCCATGAAGCTGGATCCTGCCCTGGTCACCACTGTCCTTCGTCAAGGGGACGTCAAGCAGACGGTGCTGAAGGTGGCGGATGAAATCAACGCCGACTTGATGGTGATGGGTTCACGAGGTGTGGGACGGTTGCAATCCATCCTGGTGAACAGTGCCAGCCAGTATGTTTTTCAGTTGTCCAGCCGTCCCATGCTGCTGGTGCGGGACGATCTCTACGTGCGCCATCCCAACCGCCTCCTGGTGGCGGTGGACGGCGCCGCCATCAGCGATACCGCCCTCAACCTGGCCTGTGACCTGGCCCGTGGTGTGAACGGCATGAGCGTGCGGGTGATCCATGTGAGCAGTCAGCGCAGCGGCAGTCGGGTGGCGGAACGCATCCTTGACAAAGCCCGTTTGCGGGCGCGGCGACTGGGGGTGGACGTGGAAATCGAGGAGCGCAACGGCAATCCGGCCCAGGAGATCTGTGCTGCCGTTGAAGACAGCAACAGCGACCTGTTGATTCTGGCCTCGCCGGATCGGCGCCCCAGCGTGGCCCGCAACCTGGTGGATCTGGACAAGCTGTTGGGCTCGTCCATCAGCGATTACGTCCGTGTCAAGGCGCCCTGTCCCGTTCTGCTGGTGCGGTAGGGGGTGGACTTCCATGGCCCCCGGCAGCAGGGAGCACCAGCAGTTTGCCACCAGGCTGGCCTATGGCGTCCCTGCCTTGGTTCTGAGCAGCCCGCTGCGTAACGGTAATCGGGGAATCCGGCCTTGGAGCGCTACGTCGTTTTTTGGACGGCCTGTCGCGAAGGGGCGGTCGGCCAGAATGCGCCACGCCCGTTTCTCTGTTGATTCGGTGTTCAAGGGCGTGTCCTGTGCGCAGCGCTACGACTTGCTTTGCAAGCGGCTTGTACAGAAAGGGCTCGCGAAGATGGACCGTATCGCCATATCGGTATGCTCGTCTTGAGAATCCGGAGGTGGCAGGAAACTGTCAAGGAAGCTCGATTCGTGAATCTTGGATATAACATAAGCAATACGGCGTGGAGGCCCCGACCGAACCGACCACATCTTCAGGGCGCCACGAAACCTTGGGCAACCTACCCCTACGGGATGCCGTCTCACCATGAGAACGTCAATGGTGAAGAAGATTTTACATGGACCCACAGGCTTGTTCAGGTGAAGAAACGGTGATTTTTCGTGATGCCCGATAGTTGTTCTCCGGTCACCCCACCCCCATCGCATCAGGAAAACTGCTCTCCCGTAACTGACGGCACTCTGCGCCTGATCGGGCAGCCTTGAAATCTTCTGTTCCAGGATTCGATGTTGAGGACGACACATCCATCAGCGATCGGGCGAACCCATGACCGAGAACCCGGACCGGATATTGGCAGGATCCTGCGGAGTTGGTCCTGCCTTGATAGCATGAGCGCGGAATCCAACGTGTCCAGTGCTATCAGCACCGAACTCGATGATGAAATCAACAGCCTTCATGCAATGCGTCAGGCGATGATCATCGCCGTCAAACTTTCGCACGCTCACCGCGCCCGTGAATCCGAAT
>Ga0209021_1003802_pt1 | contig 11715 bp, 6 predicted proteins | sample PinacodermFT_FD_187299 | JGI IMG/M metagenome (GOLD analysis project Ga0209021, IMG submission 187299) | Host-associated microbial community of the marine sponge Aplysina aerophoba from Gulf of Piran - sponge pinacoderm, lysed by freeze-thaw... | ecosystem: Host-associated > Porifera > Sponge >... | reverse complement strand
TGCCGACTGAAGTCGGCGTTCCAAGCCGTTTTGGCGGTGAAGGCGATGTGCCTGGTACGGTTCCGCGACGCTGCGCGCCGTTCGGTGCGTCCAGGCTGGTGCCTGGTGGAGAAACCACCGCGACAGAGTGGGTTACGACCCATTGCGGTCCGTCCCGGGCCGTGAGTATGAGAAATCCGGGCTAACGCCGCCTGCCAACTCACTTCGGAATCGTCGCCGTGCCGATTGTGATCTGGAGTCGGTGCGGCAGACAGCCGTAATCGTACCGTCCCGGGCCAAACGTCGGGGACTTCGGAGATTCCTTCTCGCACCAACCTCCGGACGCGTTCTGGGCGGGCACGTAGCTCTACGCTTCGGAAAGGCGTCGAGCCGCTCGAACTGCTACCGCAAGATTCGTTCTCCGCGCTATGACGCTCGATTCGCTGCTGCAGGGTTCCCATCTGCTCGCGTTGCCGCCGTTGCGCTCGAAATGCGCGCACGACCTCTCCAAGGCGGCTGGCCACTGTCCCTCTGACTCGCTCATACAGATCCCTCACTCGCTCGATAGCTTCAAGGCAGGCCGGATGGCAGGTGTCAGCGGCTTGGTACCGGCATGTGCGCCACCGGGAGTGCCGTAGACAAATCGGCCGGTCAGTCTCCGAACGCTGCGAGGCAGTGCGTAGGGTCGCCCGACGCTACGTAAGACGGGACGCCAGCACTAGCCCGGCGGTCGGGATGTGATACCGGGTGTGACAGAGGGCCATCGTCCCAGTCACACTCCGGCGCGGCGAATGCCGGATACGGCGCGGCGGTCTGGTGGCCGGGCGCTTGGTCTCACCGGTCCGGCGGCGTCACCATGCGGTAGCCGACGCCGCGCTCGGTGCAAAGGTAGGCGGGGCTGGCCGGGTCGTCGCCCAGCTTGCGGCGCAGAGTCTTCACAATCGCGCGTACCAGTCTCGGGTCGGTCGGGCCGCCGTCCCGCCGGCCCCACGCCCGGCGGAGCAGCGACCGGTACGTCACGGTCCGCCCCGCGTTGGTCGAAAGCACGCGGAGCACCTCGAACTCGGTAACCGTCAAGATCACGGGTTGGCCAGCCACGGTGACGCGGCGGTCCTCGTACTGGATCGTCAGCTCGCCCAACTGGAACCGTTCTGGCTCGGCCCGCCGGCGCAGGGCCGCCCGCACCCGCGCCGTCAGCTCCGTCGGTGAGAAGGGCTTGACGATGTAGTCGGCGGCTCCCGCATCCAGTGCCCTGGCGATGGTCTCGTCCCTGCCGTAGGCCGAGATGAAGATGACCGGCAGATCCTCGAGTTCCGGCGTCTCTGCCATCAACTCGATGCCGTCGGTGCCTGGAAGCACCAGGTCCATCAGGACGAGCCGGGGTTTGCGAGTCCTGATGAGGCCGGGCAGATCCTCCGGATCGCCGGTCGTAACCGGGGCGTAGTCCGCCTCGGTCAGGGCGTCACGAACGTACCGCAGGGTTTGCGGATCGTCGTCGACCACAAGGATGCGCGTCGGCTCCTTCCCCTTGCGAAGCTGGCGACGGCGGCCCGGCGCGGAGCCGGCGGCGTCCGTGGTCTCCCCGGCCACGGGCAGGGTGAACGTGAACCGGGTGCCGTGCCGCGCCCCACCGCTCTCGGCCCAGATGCGGCCTCCGTGCGCTTCCACCAGTCCCTTGCATATCGACAGCCCCAGGCCGTAGCGCCCGAGCCGGCGCTCCCCCTCGTCGGAGACCGCGCCGCGATGCTTGCGGAACAGTTGCGGCAGTCGGTCCGGCGGCACTCCCCGGCCTTGGTCAGACACCGAGATCGCCACATGCAGGCCGTCCCGCGCCGCGGCAACGCCGATCGGAGACGACTCGGGAGAGTGCCGCGCCGCGTTCGACAAGAGGTTGTTGAGGACCTGCACGATACGCCCCGGGTCGGCCGTTACCCGCGGCAGGTCCTCCGGCAGGTCGATGCTGAGGGTGTGCTTGCCTCCGCCGCTCAGGAAGATGCTTCTGGCCTGGTCCACCAAACGGGCCACCTTCGCCGACTCCAGCGAAACCGAGAGCGTGCCCGTCTCGATGCGCCCCTGGTCCAAAAGGTCCGCGATCAGGCCAAGCGTCTGGTCGGCCTGCTCGTCGATGACCCGGAAGAACTGCCGCATTTCGGCCGGCTCCGGGTCACGCGAGGCGCCCAGAACGGCGACTGTCGAGCCCTTGATGGAGGTTAGCGGCGTGCGTAGCTCGTGGCTCACCATGCCCAGGAACTCGGCCCGCATGCGCTCCAGCTCCTCCAGCGGCGCCAGATCCTGCATCGTGACCACCATGGACTCGATCGCGCCGTCCCGCGAGCGGATCGGGGTGGCGTTGACCAGCATCCTGACGGTCCGGCCGTCAGGGACCGACAACGTAATCTCCTCGGCGCGCACGGTCTCGGCGCTGCTCAGCTGTTGCGCCAATGGGAACTCCGCCAGGGGGACCTCGCACCCGTCGCCGCGGCGGCAGGTGGCCACGTCCAGCAGATCCTCGAGCGCGCCCCCCGGCATGCGGAGGCGTTCGACGATCCGCCGCGCCTCCCGGTTGGACGACACCGGCCTTCCGCTGCGGCCGTCGAAGACGACGACGCCTACCGGCGAGGTCTCGACCAAGGCCTCCAGGTCGGCCCGTGCCCGCTGCTCGGCCCGGTGCGTGCGTGCGTTGGCGATGGCCGTTGCCGCCTGCGACGCGAACAGGGCCAGAATCTCCTCATCGGCGCTCGTGAACTCCGGACCGCCCTCCTTCTCCCCGAGAAAGAAACTGCCGAGGTGCACGCCGCGGTGCCGCATCGGCGTGCCCTGCATGGTCTTCGACATGATCAGCTCCGTCGGGAACCCGAGCCGCCCGACGTAGGCCGGCAGGTCCGCCACGCGCAGCGGCGCCCGCAGGTCCCGGAAGTGGGCGAACAGCCGTGGTCCGTCGGGCCACGCGGCGATTTCCGCGTGCTGGCCGGGCGCCAGGCCGGCGGTCACGAAGTCCTGCGGCTGACCGGCGTCGTCGATAGTCGCGATCATGCCGTAGCGGGCGCCGGTCAGCGCGCGGGCACTGTCGACGATCTCCCGCAGCACGGTCTCCAGGTCGAGGCTGGCACTGACCCGCAAGATCGCCGCGCACAGGTCCGAGAGGCGGCCCTCGAGCGTCTGGACTCGTCGCCGCAAGTGGCCAGGCTTCTCCCTCACTGCCCCCTCCTGGCGGACGTGGCGTGCGAGGCGCCCCGGAATGGAGGTGCCCCGTTGCGCACGGTCATATCTCGCAGACTATTGCATCTTCGCGAAACCATTGCCATATGTGATCGCTTCATCGCCCAAAACTCACACGTCGGTCGAACGATGGTGCCGTTGCGGCATCGGTAACAGTTCCGAGGCGCGAGTCCCGTTAGCCGCGGCTTGCGATGAGCGAAGGCCGCCGTTCACTGGCCGCGGACGACGACCTCGGTCAGCCCGGAGCGGAACCCTTCCGCGTGATGCAGGACGACCCTCACTCGGTCGGCGCGTTCCGGCGCGAACCGGATGCGGTGGACGCTCATGGAGAGCGGGGTCTCGGGAGTCTGGGTCGCGTCCGGGACACCGCGCCACCCAGGGTCTCGATCTGCGAGCTGCACCTCGATGCGTGCAGGCGCTCCCGTGCCGCGGGCCTCCCAGCTCCTACAGATGTAGATCGAGGCCGTCGACCGCCCGGCTCTCGCCGAGCCCGGTCTCCACCCAGTCGCTGGGGCGGGCGGACCCCAGCGCGGTCCGGGCTCGGTCCGTGTAGCGGTTGAATGCCGTGAGCCCGTCCGTGAGCCGGCCGGCGGCACTCTCCGGATCGTGGGAAGTCCGTACAGCCCGCGACCGGGCGAGGTTCAAGGTGCGAGTCCGGGGCTCTGGCAGCGGCAGGGACAAGTTCGCCCAGACCTCGATCTCCGAGAGTCCGGCCACCAGACCCGGTGGATGCGTGAGCACGACCCGCAGCCGCTCGGTCGTGATCCGTTCCAGCTCGACCCGGTTGGCGCGCCGGCCGGCCGGGAGCGCCGGCGCCTGTGTGCGGACCCGGGCCGGAACGAAACGCTCACCCTCCCAGACCTCGATCCGGTAGGAGGACGGAGGCGCGGCCAGCCGAACTGACGGCGCACCCTCGGGAAGCAGATGCTCCGGGGTTTCTTCGGCCACCAGGTCAGGAGGGCCCGCCGTATCATCGAGAAAGTACAGACGGACCTCCTCGACCGGGCTCGCAACGCCGAAGTCCACTTCCAGCCAATCCTCATCCGCCGCACCGCTTGGCAGCCACCGGTTGGGCGGCGCCCGGTGGTACCAGAACTGCCCGTTCACCGCCCACGCCGGCGGATAGCGGGGATGGAAACTCGAGGCGGAAACGGCGGGGTACCAGTCCGGGTCGTTGTTCACCGCGAGGTTGCGGGGACGAGGGGCGGTCGGTGCGGAGGACGCCAACCCGACGGCGCGCGCCGTAAAGCCGGCCAGGTCCACCTCCAGTCGGCCGGGATCGAAACGGTGCGCGGCACGCTCGCCATCCACGAATACCGACAGCCCGGCCCCGCGGCGGTAGCGCTTGCCGTCCCGGTCCCAGACCACACTGACCGTGCGTCCGCGGTAGGCCACACCGTCGAGGGCGAACCGGTCCCAGTCCAGTGGCGCCAAGGGGTTCACGACCAGCCGGTCATCGTCTGGCGGGCACAGCCCGATCAATCCCGTGATTGCGAGGTCCACGAACGCCGAGTGCAGGTAGTGCTCGCTGTGGAAGGAGGTGTCGTGTCCGGACCAGGAACCGGTTTCCGGATGGGCCGCCTCGGCGAGATAGGGGCGCCCCTCCTTGCGGTGCGACAGCGCGTAGGTGCGGGACAACTCGCACCAGTCGGCGGCGTCCACCTCGTCCTGCCGGTACTCGTTCAGAAGCCTGGCCATGGCGTTGAGCGTCTGGCTGCCGGCGTAGGGCCAGACATTGCCGCTCCAGACGCAACACCGGGGGGATTCGTAGTAGAGAGGGTCGTTCTTCTCGGTGGTGCGCAGCCCCGCCGGGGCATTGAAGCGCTCCGGGTCCATCAGGAACCCCCACGCCACGTCGTAGCCGGGATCCGGGAGCCCGAACTGCCAGGGGACGAAGCCGATCGACTCCCGCCCGTACGGACTGCCGGCCCAGGGGCCGGTCTCTTAGGTGAGGGACCCGGCTCGGATCACCGCGCCGGGATTGCCGGAGGCGAGCCGCGCCCCGGAGACGGCCGACGCACCTTCGAGTTCGCCCGCGGAACCCGGCCAGGGGTCGTCTACGCCGGCCTCATCCTCGGCGAACTGCTGGAAGAAGAATCGGCGCTCGGGATCCCAAAGCTCCTCTTGGATCCGCGTCTTGAGTCCGGCGGCGCGACCCTCGTAGTCGGCCGCCGCCCCCGCGTCGCCGGCCAAGACGTACGCCTTTGCGATTGCGGTCGCGTCGGCCCACAAGTAGCTGTTGAGCGTGGGCCGATACCCCTCGGCGCCGTCGAACCAATGTTCGGTCTGGCGAGAGTTGATGTTGGTCTCCATTCCGTCGTGCATGCCATCCCAGCGGAACATCCGGTGCCCCGGGGTCCCACCGTTCCTCCATCCAGCCGTCGTATTGCCGCGCCATGAAGGGCAGCATCGAAACCACCCAGTCGCGGTCTCCGAGCACCTGATAGGCGGCCCATACGCCATCGGCGTACCAGTTGGAGTAGCTGCGCGGTTCGGCGCCGGGGGTCTCGAACCAGTAGCGGGCGAAATTGTCCAGGATGTCCGGGCGTTTCAGCCACCGACCTCGTGCAACTGGTGCCCCAGGGGACGCGAGATCGCGCCGTAGGCCCCTGACCAGAAGGGGCGGTCCGTGAATTCGGTGAATGTGTAGCCGTGCTCTGGAGAACCGTAGACGAGGTGTTTGGTGAGGAGTTCGAGTCGGTAGCAGCAGGTCGCATCGATCTCCGCGTCGGGCGTTTCGAGGAAGGGGATCGCTTCGGCAAACCAGGCGTCGTCCAGGTTGTCCCGCCACTCGAAGCGGTCGAGTTGCGCTTCGGGGTCGAGGATCGGCCCCGTTGGAGCGGCCGGTCCGCAGGCGCCGGCAACGGAAACGCCGCCAAACAAGACGGCATCCCGGAATCGGCTCCGAGAAGGGCGGTTGCAGCTTGGCTGCCTGCCGCGCCCAAGTCTTACGGGCCCATCCCAATGGCGGCGTACCCGCGGCTCGACGGTGCAGGCGCGGCGTTTCCATTCCGCCCGTGAGTCGTCCGGATCGCCACCCATTCAGGGAGGGGTCGCCGTGGGGGTTAAGGTGAAACGCCACACGGTTCGGGAGTGGTACTCGTCGCCCGGACGGAGGATCGTGTTCGGAAACCCCGGCTGGTTCGGCGAATCGGGGTAGTGCTGCGTCTCGAGGCAGAATCCGGAACGGTGGCCGTAAACGCGGCCGCCCTTGCCGGCGATGCTCCCGTCGAGGAAGTTGCCCGAGTAGAACTGGATCCCCGGCTCGCTGGTGAAGATGTCGAGCATGCGGCCGCTCACGGGATCGCGGACGCGCGCGGCGTGCGCGAGCCCAGCGGTGTCGGCGCTGCCGCTCACGTCACCGGTTCGGCGCCCAGACTGCCCGCGTAGCACGAAGTTGTGGTCGTAGCCGCGGCCCCGCAGCAGTTGCGGGTGTGGTTCGCCGATCCTCTCCTCGATCCTCCGTGGTGTGGTGAAGTCGAACGGTGTCTCCGCCACGGGAGCGATCTCCCCCGTCGGGATCAGGGTTTCGTCCACCGGCGTCAGGAAATCGGCGTGCAGGAGCAGTTCGTGCCCCAAAACGTCGCGGTTCGCGCCCGCCGACAGGTTGAAGTAGCTGTGTTGGGACAGGTTGACCGGGGTGGGGGCGTCGGTGACCGCCCGGTAGTCCATCACCAATTCGTCGCTGTCCGTCAAGGTGTAGGTGACTCGCGCGCTGAGCCGTCCAGGGTAGCCCGCTTCGCCCGCCGCGCTCTCGTACCCGAGGTGAACGCTGGCACGACCCTCGCCGCCTCGGGTTTCGAGTGTCCAGAGCACCTTGTCGAAACCGCGATTTCCCCCGTGCAGGTGATGCGGGCCGTCGTTCCGGTCCAGTTCGTAGCTGACGCCGTCGAGTTCGTAGCGTCCCTCCGCGATACGGTTGGCGTAACGGCCTACCACGGCGCCAAAGTAGGGACTGTCCCCCAGATAGCCTGCGAGGTCGTCGAAGCCCAGGGTGATGTCGCCGAGGGACCCGGAGTTGTCCGGAACCCGCACGGCCCGGAGTATCGCCCCGTAGGCGATGACCTCGATCTCGAGCCCGTTCCGGTTGAGGAGGGTCGTGGCCGTGACGTCCCGTCCGTCCTGCAGAGTCCCGAAGACGAACGTAGACAAGCGCGCGGGACCGCTTGCGGCAGATCCTCCTCTCGCGGGCGCCTCGCCGCAGGCCGCGCAGAGGGGCAAAGTCAGCACCCCCACACTGGCCAGCAGGGAAAATACGCCGCCCCGTCGCGGGAGCGGGGGCCGTCGGCGGGCTCGGGACCGGAGTCGGCAACGCCCGTCACGCCGGTGAGACGCGAACCGGGCGACGATGGTCTCCAGCATGGGTTTCCGAGCGGTGCGGTGGGCGCCCCTTCATCGCAACGGAACAGGCGGGGATTAACTGGCCCGAGAGCCGCCCCGGTGCGGCCTGCGCGACATGGGTGGGTGAATCCGGGCCAGGAATTCGCAGGAGCTGAAGAGCAAAGTCAAAGACAGATCGTCGCTCACAAACTGTTCCCCGGCAACACAGCGCCATTCGGGCGGCGGGACGAGGAAACCGCCCGCAGATTGCGTGTTGATCCGCCATGACCACAGTACCGGCGCGGTTGTTTCCCGATGTCAACGTTCTCATCTACGCGCATCGCGAGGAGGGGGCACGATGCGGTCTCCCGGCGTCCGGGCGACCATGCGCCGCTAGCCGGGCGGGTCAGGCAGCGGGCGACGCGCGCCGTACCGCGGCCCTCGAGCGTCTGGATCCGTCGCCGCACCTGGCCGTGATTCTCCTTCACTGCCACCTCCTGCCGGACGTGGCGCGCGATGCGCCCCGCGAGGGGAGGCGGTCCGTTGTGCACGGTCAAACGCCGCAGGTTACGGCATCTTCGCGAAACCATTGCCACATATGACCGCGTCATCGCCCAAAACTCACACATCGGCTGAAACAATTGTGCGAGTGCGTAATGAGCGTGCGAGGCGATGTCGGCCAGGCGACTCGGTGCGGGCCGGGTCCCGTCGCCCGCGCTCTCGATCTTTCGGGGATCTGCGGCGGTTCGGAGTTCATCGGGCCAGGGCCGGACGCGGTGCGCCGGGTGCGTCGGATTGCCGCCATCCTGCGAGGCGACTTCCTGAAGTACGGGGAGGTGTGCCGTCGGCGGGCCATGAGCGGGCGACCTGCACCGGCCGGTGGCGCCGTGCCCAGAACCGGCCAACTCGCTCAGTCGCATCGCCGGAAGGACCCGCATTGACGAACTCTTCCCTCGATTGTTCGGGCCGGTTGCGGTGCGCACGTGCCGCAAGCCCCGCCCGGATGATCTCTTTCGGAGAGTGAATCCGGTTCCCCTCGAGGCCGCGATGGAGCCAGGCCGGCCCAAGCGTCGCTCGCGCCCCTCCCGGTGCGTTGCCCTGGTCTTTGTCGTTGCGGCCAGCGGAGCTGCCGCCCAGGACAACGGGATGATCCGGGGCAGGGTTACCGACGCCACCGGTGCGGTGGTGAGCGGGGCGGAAGCCTTGATCCGGAGTGAGTCGCTGATTGGCGGCACCCGTTCTATGGCTACCAACGCGTCCGGGGTGTTCCGCTTCCCCGCCCTGCCGGTCGGCGAGTATGCGGTCGAGGTGACCTTCGCCGGTTTCGACGCCGTGCGTTTCGAGGGAATCCGGGTCGGGTTGAATTCCTCGACGACCCTCGACGTCCGTCTCCGTCTCGCTACCGTCGCCGAGACGATTCAGGTGGTGGCCCAGGCGTCGCTGCTCAACGTCCGCTCCCCTTCCGCGATGACGACGTTCAACACGGAACTCATTGAGGAGTTGCCTACCGACCGGAACTTCTACGACTACATCCATGTGTCCCCGGGAATGACGCAGATGAACAGTGGCGGCGGGGGCAACGCGACGATCGCTTTCGGATCGAACGTACAGTCGAATTCGTGGAACGTGGACGGCATCGAGGCCAGCGCGCCGGAAACGGGCTCCTCCTGGTGGTCGCCGAACGTGGACGCAATCGAGGAGGTCGAGATCATCGGGATCGGCGCTCCCGCCGAGTTCGGGAACGCGACCGGCGCGGTCTTCAACGTCGTCACCAGGAAGGGCGGCGACCGGTTCAGCGGTGCGGCAAACGTTTTCCACCAGAGCACCGGCCTCACCTGGCCCGCGGTGTACGCCTCATCCGAAACCGGAGAACCGGCGGCTGCGGGCGATCCGGGCGCCTTCGCGTTCCGACGCGACCATTACAGCGACCTTACGGCGCTTTTTGGCGGCCCCATTACCCGCGAGCGGGCCTGGTTCATGGCGACCGCACAGCGGCACCGCGAAGGCTCGTGGGAAGCGGGCAACGACCCGGGGGCAGCCACTCCGGACCGCCGCCAGAACGACAGGTTCAGCTTGAAGTTGAACGCCCGGTTCGCCGGCCGGCACGAGGTTTTCGCGAACGGCCACGTCGAGCGGCGAACCAGCGTGCGCGGCAGTTCCCCGAACGTAGCGCCCGCCGCAGCCTCGAAGAACTGGGGCACCAACTACGCCGCCGCCGCGGGCCTGACCAGCGCGCTTTCGCGGAACACCCTGTTCGAGGTGCGCTACGCCGCGTGGCGGGCCGGCTTGGTCCATGACTCGCAAACCGGGAGTACGGAAATCCCTTTCGTCAACTACGACGCGACCCCCACCACCGCCTATTCCGGAGGAATCACGTATCCCTGGGACTACTGGACCTGGAGCCACCAGTTCCGCGCGAAGCTGACCCACTACGCCGAGGAGTTTCTCGGCGCACAGCATGAGTTCCGCTTCGGCGTCCAGTTCGCCGCCGGCCTCGCCGAGGTGGCGGTCGCTGCGGCGCGGAACGGGACCTACCTCTATCAGTCAGGCGGCGTGCTCTACCAGGTGGTCCAGGAGCCGTACCGCTACGGCGGCACCTCCCGCGACCACGGCTTCTTCGTGGACGATACGGTGACGGTCAACGACCGGCTCACGCTGAATCTCGGGTTCCGCCTCGACGTGAACCGGGGCGGCATTCCGGCCTACGAGCTGCTCGGCCGTCCACCAGCCGGGGAGGCCAGCCGCTTCGTCTCCGTCAACGCGGTGACGGTTCCCGGCAGCGCGCCGGGGTTCCCGGACATCGTTCGCTGGAGCCTGCTGAGTCCGCGCCTGGGATTCAGCTTCCGTCCGGAGGCGGGCCGCTCGGCGATCAAGGGGTTCTTCGGGGTGCACTACGACCAGAACGTGATCGGAAACTGGAACGCGCCCGCGCCCGGAGTCACCCCGCTCGAGATCCGCGTCGTGAACCCTGATGGCTCGCCCGGCGCGTTGCGCTACCGGGTGACCGCCGCCGAGCTGAATCAGCCCGAAAACCTCCTCGCGCCGCGTTCCTTCCACTTCACGGCCGCGTATGAGCGCGAGATCGGCAGCGCTCTTTCCGTCGGAGTCCAGTACGTGCACAAGTACGCGGACCGGCTGGTGGGCTGGTCCATCCTCGGCGGAAGCTACGAGACCGTCCCGTGGACCGACCCCTGGTCCGGGACGTCGCTCTCGCTGCTGAATGAAATCGAGCCGCCCACGCTGGTGAAAGGCAATACGCCCGGGGACTTCCCGGGGGCGCCCGAGAAGTACGAGCATACGTACGACGGACTCGTTGTCAGCTTCACGGCGAGGGACGCCGGACGGCTGAACGTGCAGGGGTCCTACACCTGGTCCAGGTCCGCCGGTTTGATCTCCCGCCCCTGGAGCCAGTCCCAAAACAGCCCGTTCTACGGAAGCCAGGTGGGCCAGGACCCGAACTCGTGGCAGCGAGCCCGGCAGCGACTCCAGGGTGACCGGCCGCACATGTTCCGACTGCAGAGCGTCGCCTTCCTGCCGCGGGACTTCATGGTGGCGGCGAACGCGAATTTCGAGAGCGGAAAGCCGTTCTCGCGACAGGTCCGCGGACCCTCCCAGCTCCTGAACCAACGACCCGATCCCATCATCGTGGAGCCGGCGGGCTCGCGCGCCGGGCTGCGGCAACCATTCCTCTGGCTCCTCGACCTTCGGTTGGGCAAGCACATCGATGTCCGCGGCGCCGCTCTCGAACTCGAGGTCTGGCTCTACAACGCCCTGAACAGCGCCGCGAGCATCTGGATGACCAGCCTCCAGCTCAAGGACCCCGGCGACACTTTCATCCCCTCGAGTTGGGTGGAGCCCCGTCGGGTCATGCTGCTCGCCGGGATCTCGTTCTGAGGCCGCTGACGGCGTGCCGGAACCCGGAGTACTGCGCAGCCCGCAGGCGTGGTCACCTGCCGCGCCACGCTGGAATGCCAGGGCGCCTTGGGCGAGCTCTTGGAGCCGTGGGCAGGGCTCACCTCCTTCCGGCCCACAGCCGCGCGGCGCCCCGCCAAGGCAACGAAAGGACGAAGAGCCCGTTGTGGATGTCGCTGACGATCACCGTTCCCGACGGCAGCTAGCCCGGACTTCTCATACTCCGCGTCACGCTGGCGTTCGCAACGTGGACGCTCTTGAACATGATTGGCGTGATCCGTTCCA
>Ga0209021_1003801_pt1 | contig 11721 bp, 13 predicted proteins | sample PinacodermFT_FD_187299 | JGI IMG/M metagenome (GOLD analysis project Ga0209021, IMG submission 187299) | Host-associated microbial community of the marine sponge Aplysina aerophoba from Gulf of Piran - sponge pinacoderm, lysed by freeze-thaw... | ecosystem: Host-associated > Porifera > Sponge >... | reverse complement strand
CGCTGTCCAGGCGTTCGCTCCGCAAGGAGCGGGCCGAAAAGCGTAGCGGTGCCTACGGTTGAGGCCCGCGACGCCGCCTAGAAGACGCGCGCGGCGACCTCGATTCCGCCGAGGACCGCCGCCGCCGCCAGCACGAGCACGAGGAGTGCGCGCCGGTCGGAGACGAGGCGGGGCGGGGTCTGACCGGCCGCGAGCCGCCCGCGCCCGGTCAGCATTGCTTTCGTGAGATTCTCCCGCTTGTAGAGAAGGTGGAACAGCACGGCCGCGATGTGGAGGCCGACGAGGATAAGAAGACCGTCCACCACCATCGCGTGCAGTTCGGCAGCCTCCCGTGCCGCGTCATAGCTGACGAGGAAGCTGAGCGGGCCGTCGTTGAGCCCGTCCACATCGACCGCGAAGAGCCCGAGGCTCGCCTGCACGACCAGAACCAGCAGCATCGCGACGACCGACAGTCCGCCGAGCGGGTTGTGCCCGGCGCGCCCGTCGGGCTCGCGCCGGACGAGAGTCGGCAGATAGGCGGCGATCTCCCGCACCGGGCGGATGAAGGCGCGAAATCGGGATGAGGCGCTGCCCGCAAAGCCCCATAATATCCGCGCGGCGACCAGTACCAGCAGCGCCTGCCCGGCCGGGATGTGGATATCGAATCGCCCATTGCGCCCGCTCAGGTAGCAGACGACGACCAGCACGACGAGGACCCAGTGGAAGACCCGGGTCGGCCGGTCCCAGACGGGCGCCTCCCTTGGACCTTCTCTACCTTCGCTCATGCACCTTCCCCCGCGCCGGACGGTAGCGCCGCGCTATTTGGCGATCACGCCGCAGGCGATCCGGGGGCCCGCTGCCCCGGCCGGGTCGGACTTGTAGTCGTCCGGTCCCGCATGGATCACGATGGCCGCGCCGTCAGCGTCGAAGAGGCTGGCATCCAGCATCAGGCGGGCGTTCAACACCTCGATTTCGAGCGCGCCCGACTCCGGCACATGGATGTTCGGCATGTCGCCGACATGCATGCCGCCCTCGGCGTGGATGCCGTGCTTCGCGCCGTCGGGATTGAAGTGGCCGCCCGCGGACTTGAAGGGCGCCTCGCACTTCCCGACCGCATGGACATGGAACGCATGGGCGCCCGCAGGCAGGCCCGTCAGTCTGGCGTGCAACAGCGTGCCGTGAGGCGTCTGGCTGAGCACGACCTCGCCCACGGACTCGCCCTTTGCATTCGCCATCGCGGCCCGCGCCTGGTCCGCAGCGCCTGCTGTCTGGAAGGTCAACGAGGCAAGTGCTGCGCCTGCCAACAGACCGACAAAAGTCGTGGATTTCATTGGTCCCTCCTGTCGCAACTGCGGCGACTTGTATCACCCGGGGATGAACGAATGCCAGCCCGGCTTTCAAGCCCGGTACGCCGCTGGCCGCTGACCGGCCGGGAATGCGAATTCGCAGCGGCGCAGAACCTCGAAGGCTTCTCCCTGCTTCGGCTCGACCATCACCGTCACCGCGTCGACCGACAGCGAAGGCGCCGGCCCGGCGAGCATCGCTTCCGCCTCCGCGCGCTCCCGGTCCAGTCCCGCCTCATCCAGACCCCCGGTCAGGGTCATGTGGAAGCGGAATGCATCCATGACATAGGGGTAGCCCCAGCGTAGCAGCAGCGCCTCCTGGCGCGAGCTGAGGCCCGTCAGGCGTCGGCGAGCCAGTTCCGCTTCCGTCGCCGGCGCCCGAAACCGGTCGAAGGCGGTCACGCAGTCAGCAGCGAGCCGGTCAAGCTCGTCGCACGGCTCCGACAGCGTAAGGGCGAGGAAGCCCGCCAGAACGGAGAGGCGAAGCGGAGGCCCCGAAAACGCCCAGCGCCCGTGCGCAAAGCTCTCGGCCGCAGACAGCAGCTCGGGCTCGCCTTCACCCGCCTTGAGCCGAAACGGCGCCTTCAGCGTGCCGTGGAAGCCGTATCGGCGCGGGGCGTCGAGGCAGGATACCTTGCGGGCGAACCAAACCGCGCCAAAGCGCTCCAGCGCGCTTTCCGGCGGCGGCGTGAAGTAGATCGCGTATCTCAAGGCGTGGGCCTACTCCGGCTGAGCGGGCTGCGTTCCCTGCCCCTCCCCGACGACGATGCCCAGGCCTTCGTAAACCGGCGCCAGCCACGGCCATTCCTTCGCGATGGGATGGCGCGCCTCGTAACCGACCACGCAAACCGCCAGCGCCAGCAGGCAGAGGACCCAGGTCCACAGGGAGTTCGAGCGCTGTCGCCTTACCGAGCCTGCCGGCACCGGGAGCTGGGCTCTGTGCGGCGCGGGTTCGGGCTCCGGCGTATCGGCCGGGTGGGAGACTTCGGGTTCGGCGTGGATGACTTCGACGGTGTATCCCGGGGGCTCCGCGTGCCAGATATATTCGCATCTGCTGCATTTCACCCGCCGTCCCGTCGCGCCCAGCGCCTCGACCTCTACGCGATATCGTGCGATACAGCTTGGACAAATGAGGATCATGAAAGCGCCTCTGAAATCCCCTGCAGGCGGGGAAAATTTGTATAGGCTGCCGACCGGCTCGAATCAAGGTAAGCGCCACGTGCCGAAAGGCAAACGCCGGACTCCTGTCGAGAGGACCGACTGCCGCCCGTTTTCGGCGGCCGGCGGTTCCGCCTGACTGCCGGAACTGCGTTGACGAGCCGTTTCATCGCTCTTTTGGTGCTGCTCGCCGCTCTGTGGATCGGCGGGCTTCTGCGCTTCGTGGCGACGCTGCCGACGCAGGCCGAGGCTCCGGCGCGGAAGACCGATGCTGTCGTGGTGCTGACGGGCGGCGCCGACCGCGTCGCCGAAGGCATGCGCCTGCTGGCCGACGGCAAGGCCCCGGTCCTCTTCGTCTCCGGCGTCGGCGCCGGCGTTACAGTGGCGCGCCTGCTGGATCTCTCGGGACGCGGCGCGGATACTGCGCTCGCCTGCTGCATCGAGCTCGGACACGCGGCGCAGGACACCGTCGGCAATGCCGTTGAAGTCGCAGTCTGGGCAGCGAACCGCGAAGCCCGGAGCCTGCGCATCGTGACCGCCGCCTACCACCTGCCCCGTGCACTGCATCTGCTGCGCCGCACCGCGCCGGGCGTCGAGATGCTGGCGCATCCGGTCGTCCCGGAGACACTGAAACTGGACGGCTGGTGGCGATGGCCGGGCACGCGGGGGATATTGCTGCACGCCTACCACAAATTCCTGCTCGCCCTGACGCTGGACAGCCTCACCGAGTGGTACGGTTCGACGAGGAACGGCGGGTGACGACGGTTCGCTCGGTGCTGTTCGCGGCGAGTTTCGTCGCCGCCACGGCCTTGCTTGTCTTCCTGCTGTCTCCGGCGCTCCTCGCTTCGCGCCGCGCTGCGCGCCGGGCCGGAGCCGTATGGGGCCACGTCACGATCTTCCTGCTGCGATGCACGGCCGGCATCCGGCACGAAATTCGCGGGCCGTTGCCGCCGCCCGGCTGCATCGTTGCGGCCAAGCACCAGTCCGCCTGGGAGACGCTGGCGTTGGCGGCGTTGCTTCCCGACCCGGTCTATGTCGTCAAGCGGGAGCTGCTCTCGATCCCCGGCGTCGGCTGGTATTTCCGTCGCGCCGGCCAGATCGCGGTAGACCGGCAGGGCGGCGCCTCCGCCCTGCGCCACATGGTGCGGGGAGCCAAGGCCGCGCTGGAGAACGGCGCCCAAATTGTCGTGTTCCCGGAAGGCACGCGCGTGGCGCCGGGCGAGCGTCGCCCCTACCACCCCGGCATCGCCGCGCTTTACCGGGAAACGGGCGCTGCCGTCGTGCCGGTCGCCCTCAACTCCGGCCGTCACTGGAGCCGGCGCGGCTTCCGCATGCGTCCCGGCACCGTCCGGCTCGAATTCCTCGAACCCATCGAGCCGGGCCTCGCGCGGCGGGCTTTCATGGCGCGCCTCGAGCAGCGGATCGAAGAGGCATGCCGGGATATCGAGGCGGACACCGGGCGCGCACGATTGCGCTAGAATGGCGCCCATGACCGTCCAGACACGCCTCCCTGCCGCCTTTATGCGAGGCGGCACATCGAACGCCCTGGTGTTCCACGCCCGGGACCTCCCGGAAGAACGGGATCGGTGGCCGGAACTCTTCTGCGCCGCGATGGGCAGCCCGGATCCGAACGGGCGCCAGCTCGACGGCATGGGCGGCGGCATCTCCTCGCTCTCCAAGGTCTGCGTCGTCGGCCCGCCCAGCCGGCCGGATGCGGATATCGACTACACCTTCTACCAGATCGCCGTGGACCGCGCCGAGGCCGATACCTCCGCCAACTGCGGAAATATGTCATCCGCCATGGGCCCCTTCGCCTTGGACGAGGGCCTGGTCGTTGCCGGAGACGGCGAGACCGTGGTGCGCATCCACAACACCAATACCTCCAGAATCATCCACGCCCGGTTCCCGGTGCAGAATGGTCGCGCGGCCGTCGAAGGCGATTTTTTCCTGCCTGGAGTGGCGGGTACAGGCGCTCCCGTGCGCCTCGACTTCCTTGATCCCGGTGGCGCCGGCACCGGCAGGCTCCTGCCAACGGGACGGCCGGTGGATCGGCTGGATGTTCCGGGCATCGGGCCCATGGATGTTTCCATCGTCGATGCCGCCAATCTGTGCTGCTTCGTCCGCGCATCGGACCTCGGCCTCACCGGCGTCGAGACGCCTGCCGCACTGGACGGAGATGCCGAAACGCTGGCCAGGCTGGAAGCCGTGCGCCGGGCAGCAGGAACAGCGGCAGGCCTCGATCCGATCCCGACCGGTATTCCGAAAGTCGGCATGGTTGCCCCTCCGACCGCCTTCGAATCGCTGTCGGGCGAACGCCTCGGCGCGTCGGACATGGACTTTGCCGCGCGAATGGTTTCGGTCGGACGCCCGCACCGAGCCGTGCCGCTGACCGCCGCCCTCTGCCTGGGAGTCGCAGCATGTATGGAGGGCACGCTGGTTCGGGAGACGAGCCGCGCATCCGGCGGAAGCGACATCCGCATTGGCCACCCCTCCGGCGTTGCGCTGGTCGCCGCCGAGGTCTCCGGCAGCGGAGCCGAAGCCCGTGCCGAGCGCGCCGTTGTCTATCGCACGGCGCGCCGGCTGATGGACGGCTTCGTCTATGCGCCCAAGCGGTAGCCTGCGGCCCTCCGGCTAACCCGACCTCGCCTCGGCAAGCGAGCCCGGAGTGTCGATGTCGCGCAATATGCCGGCGTCCGGCATGGGCACTTCAACGAGCAGGTCTCCGTTTGCCCCGATCAGGTGTTTGGCGCCCACATCGCCGGAGACGGCGCGCATCTCCGCAAACAGCTCCCGGCCCCAGAGCACGGGATTGCCGCGCTTGCCGTTGAAGGTCGGCACGCAGATCGACCGCCCTTCCACCGGGTTGAAGGCCGCGATCAGGCGGTCGATATGGACGGCCGACACGAAAGGCATGTCACCCAGCAGCACCACCGCGCCGTCGATATCCTCGGGCAAGGCGGCGATCCCTGCGGCAAGCGATGTCGAGAGTCCATCCGCATAGTCCGGATTGTGGACGGTCGGCGCATCGACGGCCGCCTCGATGCGCTCCCGCTCATGGCCGGTCACCACCAGCAGGGAGGCCGCCTGCGAGGCGCGCGCCGCCTCCAATGCCCGCTGCAGCATGGCGGCTCCGTCCACCTCGGCCAGCAGCTTGTTCGCCGGGCCCATGCGCCGGGACTGCCCCGCGGCCAGAACGACGGCGGCGATACGCGGCAATCGGGCGGCCTCGGCCGCCGCCCGGTCGCGCACCCGGGGCTGCGGCCGCGTCGGAATGTCGATCAGGAGCCCGCCGACACCCATCGACATGATCTCGCGCCTGCCAATCTCGAGGCCCGCCGCAAGACGCTGGAGCACCCAGTCGAAACCGTTGGACTTGGGCGAGCGGGCGCAACCCGGCAGGCCGATGACCGGCACCGGACCCACTTGCCCGACCAGCAACAGGTTGCCGGGGTCGACCGGCATCCCGAAATGCTCGATCCCGCCGCCTGCCGCCTCGATGGCCGCAGGCAATACGTCGCGCCGGTCCACGATGGCCGAGGCGCCTGCGATCAGCAGGATGTCCGGGCCTTGCCCCAGGCTCTCCCCTATCGCCTTCGCAAGCGCCGCCTCGTCATGCGCGGCGCGGCGCTCGTCGATCAGCTCTCCGTCCAGGGCTTCGACGCGCCCGCGGGTGATGTTGACCGTCTTGTCGAGCACGCTCGGCTTGACGCTCGGCAGCTCCGTCTGGATCAGCGCCACACGTTTCGCCTCCAGCTTGTGCAGCGCCAGCAACGGGCCCTCGACACGCCGGACCGCCTCGTCGGGAGCGGCGAACGGGATGATCTTCACCGTCGCCACCATCTGGCGGCGCTCGACCAGGCTGTATGGCGGAAGCGTCGCCAGGGTAATGCTTTCGTCGAGCAGGTTCAGCCGGTCCACCCGGTCCGACTCGACGGTCAGCACGCCGCGTTCCTCGGCGAAGAGGTTGACGCGCCCGGTGAACGGCGCCGCGACCTCCAGCCCCTCGCCCGCAACCGCTGCCGCGATCGCGGCCGCCGCGCTGTCCTCGTCCATGTCGCCCGGCTCGAACCGGGCTGCCGTAACTGTCTCGACGCCCGCTTGCGCCAGCACTTCCAGGTCCTCAACCGACAGCAGCCGCCCCTTGCGGAAGACCGCCCGCTCCACCCGAACGGAGTGCGCCAGCAGCGCTCCCCCAGCATCCTTCAGCGCGAGCGGCCCGAATTTCATCGGTAGAGCGCCTCCGTCATCTGCGCCGCGACTGCGAGCGCAATCTCGGCCGGCGCGCGGCCGCCGAGATTGAGGCCGATGGGAGCGTTGATACGCCCAATGACGGCTTCGTCGAACCCGGCTTCGACCAACCGCTCGACCCGCTTCGCATGCGTCCTCCGGCTGCCGAGCGCACCGATATAGAACGCCTCCGAGCGCAGCGCGACATGCAGTGCCGGGTCGTCCAGCTTGGGATCGTGGGTGAGCGTCACCACGGCCGTGCGCCCGTCAACGCCCAGGGCCTCGAGCGCATCGTCGGGCCACTCGTCGCAAATCGAGACATCGGGAAAACGCTGGGCCGTTGCAAACGCGCCGCGCGGATCGACGAGCGTGACGTCGTAGCCGAGGCCGGACGCCATCCCGATCAGCGGCTGCGAGATATGTACGGCGCCCACGACAATCAAACGCAGCGGCGGGTTGAACACCTGCACGAACCAGCGCCCGCCCTCATGCTCGAAATCGTGGCTCCGGTTCTGTTTCAGCGCGGTGAGGGCGACGGCAAGCACCGGCTCGGGCACAGACCCTTCGCCATCCTCCACCACCGCGTCCACACTACCGTCCAGAGCGGCAACGCGCGCCACCGGGCGCCGTTCAGCGCGCGCAGCACGCAACCGGTCGAGCGTCTCCGCCTTCATGCCAGCTTCTCTACGAACACCTCTATCGACCCGCCGCAGGCGAGCCCGACTTCCCAGGCTTCCTCGTCGCTCACGCCGAAATCGAGAAGGCGCGGCTTGCCGTCAGCAATGGCGCTTTGCGCTTCCATCACCACCGCACCCTCGATGCAACCGCCGGAGACCGAGCCCTCGAAGGCGCCGCTGTCGTCCACCACGAGCTGGCTGCCGACCGCGCGCGGCGACGACCCCCAGGTCTTGACCACCGTGGCCAGCGCAACGCCCTTACCCGCCGCTGCCCAGGCCGCCGCCATGTCCAGGATTGCGTCCCCTTCGCCTACAGCCGCGTCAGCCATTCGCTCACTCCCTCCTGCCGGCGGGCCGGCTCGCGCCCGAGCGCGACGGCCAGATCCTCAAGACTATCGAGATTGTGCGCCGGGCGGAATTCGTCAACATGCGGCATCAGCGCGACCGCACCGCGCGTGCGCGGCTCATAGGCGTCGTAGCGCAGCAACGGGTTGAGCCAGACCAGCCGGCGGCAGGACTTGTGCAGGCGCTCGATTTCCTGCGCAAGCCCTTCGCCCGAATCGCGGTCGAGCCCGTCGCTGATGAGAAGCACTACCGCGCCCTGCCCCAGCACGCGGCGCGACCAGAGCCGGTTGAAAGTCCGGAGCGAGGCGCCGATGCGCGTGCCGCCGGACCAGTCCTCGACCGTGCCCGCGACGCCCGCGAGCGCCGTATCGACATCCTTCTGGCGAAGCTGGCGGGTGACATTGGTCAGCCGCGTGCCAAACAGGAAGCAATGCACCCGGTCGCGGTCATTGGTCACGGCGTGCATGAAGTGCAGCAGCATCCGGGAATAGCGCGCCATCGAGCCGGAAATGTCGCAGATCACCACCAGCGGCGGCGGCCGGCGCAGGCGGCGCCTGCGGCGGAGCGCCACGAAATCGCCGCCGGTGCGCATCGCCCCGCGCAGGGTTGCGCGCAGGTCGGGCCGCCGCCCCCGCGGATGCAGCCGGAAGCGCCGCGCGGGCACAGGCCGGAGCGGCAGGCGCATCTTCGCCATGGCGCGCTTCGCCGCCTCCTGCTCTGCCAGCGACATGGTCTCGAAATCCATCGCCCGGAGCACCTCGCGGTCCGACCAGGTGAGCTCCGCGTGGATCTCAACCTCCTCGTCCCCCTCACGCTCGCGAAGTCCGGTTTCCTGCGGCGTCAGCGCCTCCGCGAGACGGCGCGCCAGCGGCTCGGATTCCTCTGCGCCGGTTTCGACGCTGGAGGTCGGGATGACCAGCGACATCATCCGCTCCAGCAGGCGCGGATTGCGCCAGAAAATGTGGAACGCCTGGTCGAACAATTCCCGCTGACCGCGCCGGTTGACCAGCGCAGCATGCAGCGCCCAGTAGAATTGCGCCCGATCGGCAACATCGACTGCCGAGGCCGCTTCGATGGCCTTCAGCACCTGGTCCGGGCCGACCGGCAGGCCGGCGGTGCGGAGCACCCGGCCGAAATGCATGATGTTCTCGGGCAGCCGCCCACCGTTCATGCCGCCCCCGCGGCTGCAAGTTCGACACGCACTTCGTTCAGGATGCGCTCGGCCTCGCTCCCCTGCATGCGCGCGATGTCGTCCTGGTATTTGAGCAGCACGCCCAGCGTGTCGTTCACCGCTGCCGGGTCCAGCGCGACGGCGTCGAGCTGCATCAACGCATGAACCCAGTCGATGGTCTCCGCGATCCCCGGCAGCTTGAAGAGGTCGAGCTCCCGAACCTTCTGCACATAGCCGACGACCTGACGCGAGAGGTCGGCGGGCGCGCCTGGCGCCTTACGGCGCAGGATGTCCAGTTCGCGCCGCGCGTCGGGATATCCTACCCAGTGGTAGAAGCAGCGCCGCTTGAGCGCGTCGTGGATTTCGCGCGTGCGGTTGGAAGTGATGACGACGGCTGGCGGAACCGCCGCTGCAATCGGGCCGATCTCCGGCACCGTTACCTGGAAATCGGACAGCACCTCCAGCAGATAGGCCTCGAACGGCTCGTCCGTGCGGTCCAGTTCGTCGATGAGCAGCACGGGCGGCTCGGCATCACCGCTGCGCAAGGCTTGCAGCAGAGGCCGCTCGATCAGGAAGTCGGGCCCGAAGAGGTCGCGGCCCAGCCGCGTGCGGTCGGTTTCGCCGGACGCCTCGGCCAGCCTGATCTCGATCATCTGGCGGGCGTAGTTCCACTCATAGACGGCGGACGCCACATCGAGGCCTTCATAGCATTGCAGGCGGATCAGCCGGCGGCCGAGCGTTGCCGCCAGCACCTTGGCGATCTCCGTCTTGCCAACCCCGGCCTCGCCTTCGAGGAACAACGGCCTGTCGAGTTTCAGCGACAGGAACACTGCCGTCGCCAGCGCTGTGTCCGAAACATAGTCGCCGGCTTCTAGGAGTTCGCCGGTCTCGACGACGGACTGGGGCAGAGCCCTTCCGGTTTGCATGGGAACGATCCGGTCAGTGGCGGAAATGGCGCATCCCGGTGAATACCATGGCGAGGCCGTGCTCGTCCGCCGCCCGGACCACCTCTTCGTCGCGCACCGAGCCGCCAGGCTGCACGACGGCGGTCGCGCCCGCCTCCGCAGCCGCCAGCAGCCCGTCGGCGAACGGAAAGAAGGCGTCCGAGGCCACGACCGAGCCCCGCGTTGCCGGAGTGCCGCCGTTTGCAGCGTCCTCGGCTTTCCGCGCGGCGATGCGGGCGCTGTCCACGCGACTCATCTGGCCCGCGCCGACCCCGACCGTCGCCCCGTCCTTCACATAGACGATGGCATTCGACTTCACATGCTTGCAGACGGCGAAGGCCACCTTGAGGTCTGCCATTTCCGCCTCGCTCGGCGCGCGCCTCGTGACGGTCCGGAACTCACCCGCACGGCCGTTATCGCGGCCCTGCAACAGGAACCCGCCCGAAAGCGAACGGAAGGTCATGCCGGACGACAGCGGGTCCGGCACGGCTCCGGTCAGCAACAGCCGGAGATTGGTTCTGCCGGCAAGCCGTGCGCGGGCTGCCGTATCGGCGCCAGGCGCAATCACCGCTTCGAGGAAGAGCGCGCTCAACCGCTCCGCCAGCGCCGCGTCGAGCGGACGGTTGACCGCGACGATACCGCCGAAGGCGCTCACCGGATCGCAGGCGAGCGCCCTGTCCCAGGCCTCGGAAAGATCGTCCGAGACGGCGACGCCGCAGGGGTTGGCATGCTTGACGATGACGACGGCAGGAGTCTCGAATTCGCTCACGAGCTCGAACGCTGCGTCCACGTCGTTCAAATTGTTGTAGCTGAGTTCCTTGCCCTGCACCTGCTCGGCTGTGGCGACCCCCGGACGGCCGCTGCCATCCGTGTAGAAGGCCGCCGACTGGTGCGGATTCTCGCCATAGCGCAGTGTCTGGCGGCGGGCGCCCGACAGCGAAATGCGCGGCGGGAAGGAACCGCCCGTCCGCTCCGCGAACCAGTTGGAGACCCCCGCATCGTAGGCCGCGGTGTGCCCGTAGGCCTCGGCGGCGAGCCGGCGGCGAAGCGCCAGCGAGGTCGCGCCATCGGTTTCCATGTCGGCCCGGATGTCGTCCAGGTTCTCCGGGGCAGTAGCGACGGCGACGAAACGATGGTTCTTGGCGGCAGCGCGGATCAGCGCCGGCCCGCCTATGTCGATGTTCTCGATGCAGGTCTCTTCGTCCGCGCCGCGCGCCACCGTCTCCGCGAAGGGATACAGATTGACGACCAGCAGATCGATGGGCTCGATGCCGTGCGCCGCCATGGCTTCAACATGCGCGGGCTCGTCGCGCAGCCCCAGCAGCCCGCCATGCAGCGCCGGATGCAGGGTCTTCACCCGCCCGTCCAGCATTTCCGGGAAGCCGGTGCGTTCGGAGACCTCGACAACGGCAACGCCGGCGGCGCCCAGTTGCCGGGCCGTGCCGCCTGTGGAAAGGATTTCGACGCCGCGCTCCGCAAGAAAGCGCCCGAACGCTTCCAGCCCCGTCTTGTCGGACACGGAAATGAGGGCGCGGCGGATCGGTATGCGGTCGCGGGCGGTCAACGGGCGGCCCTCCGGCTTCGCGTTTCGCCGCCCCCGATAGCACCCGCCCGCCCTGCCGTCACGCGGCGGCAATGTCGCGCTTGTCTCGGCATTGCAGCGACATTTCCATGCCACCGGAGAGAGCCGGGACGAGTAGTGCCTTGTGTCCAGGCTGCTGGAACGACAGTCTGTTCAGTAAATCGGAGTTAATTCTCATATATTGCTTGACTGCAGAAATTCCGTGCTACAATGAGCTTGAAGGAGGCGGCGTCCGCGGTCCGCTTCCCGCCTGCGCCGGCCCGGCGCGGAACGACCCCGATTCGACGCACAGGCG
>Ga0209021_1003800_pt1 | contig 11723 bp, 9 predicted proteins | sample PinacodermFT_FD_187299 | JGI IMG/M metagenome (GOLD analysis project Ga0209021, IMG submission 187299) | Host-associated microbial community of the marine sponge Aplysina aerophoba from Gulf of Piran - sponge pinacoderm, lysed by freeze-thaw... | ecosystem: Host-associated > Porifera > Sponge >... | reverse complement strand
CTGCCCGTTCCCGATCCCGACGGCGGGCGGTCCACGCCGCGTCCTCCAGGATGCGTTCCACTTCCCAGGCATCCTCCCGCTCCTGTCGCCGGGCCTCCAGCCGGGCATCGATGTCCGCACGAACCGCGGGATCGTGCAGGTACAACCAGACGATCCGGGTGGCCAGCGCGTCGGCCAGCGCCGAATGGGGCGTGGCCGGCCACGCGAAGTCGACAGCCGCGGCCGCTTCGACTAGCTTGTGCCATTCAAGGTCCTGCCAGTAGTGCGACCACACCTCCGCGTGTTCGGCCCAGGCGATCATGCAGCAATGCCAGTCCGCCTTGCCGGCCAGCAGGTGGCCAACAAAGTCAAGGTCGAAGTCCGCGTTGTACATGACCACGTGCCTGCCGCCCACGGCCGCTTCGATGGCGGGAGCCAGCTCCGCGAGCGTGGGTGCGCCGGCGATGTCCGCGGGGCCAATGCCGTTGACCGCCTCCGCGTCTGGCCAGCTGGTCCGATGTTCCGGGCACACCAGGGAGTCGACGAGGGGCGTGCCGTCCGCGTCGACGATGGCGATGGCCACCACCTCGTCGTAGCCGGCCTCCAGGCCGGTTGTTTCGGTGTCAAGGTAGACGCACGCGTCCGTGTTCATGTCCGGGCCTCCCGGGCGGCAAGCACCGGGGCGGCCAACTCCTCAAGTTTTTGGTTCATGGTCCCTTCCTCGATTCGCCGACGTGGCGATCCGGCTCTCAAATTCGCGCCACATCCGCTCTCCGGCGGCATGTGGATCCTCGTACTCCAACACCAGGCCGGGCACATGGCTGGGCACCACTTCCCGGGAGTGGGCGATCAGCTTCTCGATCACCGACGCGACCGTCAGCCCGGCCCCGCAGGTCGGGCAGGGGGCCAGGCACAGCCCGCAGCCGACGCATTCGTTGTGAACGATGGTGTGGGTGAAGTTGCGGCTGCCGATGATCGCGTCCACCGGACAGGCCGGCAGGCACCGTGCGCAGCCCACGCACAGCGCTTCGTCGATTCGCGCTACCGAGGGCTGCACGCCACTAGCGCACCCGCATGCCCGGTTCGGCACCCTCGTCGGGCGAAAGCAGAAAGACGCGCTTCTCGCCTTCGCCGGCCGCCAGCACCATGCCCTCGGAAACACCGAAACGCATCTTTCGCGGCTTGAGATTGGCCACCAGGACGACCTTGCGGCCGACCAGGATGGCCGGCGCATAAGCACCGGCAATTCCGGCGAACACGGTGCGGCCCTTGCCGCCGTCGTCCAGGGTCAGGCGCAGCAGGCGCTCGGCGCCGGGAACGCGCTCGGCCCTGGTGATCCGGGCCACTCTCAGGTCCGTTCGCAGAAACTCTTCAATGTCGACAGGTTCGGCGCGCTCGGCATCACCCGCCGCCTGCTCGCGGCTGACGTCCACCAGGGACTTTAGCGTCTTCGGCGCCACGCGGCTCGCGAGCGGTTTGAATTTTCTGATCTTCGCACCCAGCAAGGGTTGGTCGACGTCCCGCCAGACAAGCTTCGCGCCAAGGAACTCCTCGGCTGATGCAGACATGCGCGGCAGCACCGGCGCGACATAAGTCATCAGAACCCGGAACAGGTTGATGCCCTGGGTAACCACGGCGTGCAGTTCGTCGCGCCTGTCGTCATCCCTGGCCAGTTCCCAGGGCTTGCGCTCGTTGATCCACACGTTGGCGCGGTCCGCCAGCGCCATGATCGACCGCATGGCCTTGCCGTACGAGCGCGACTCGTAGAGTTCGCCGATCCGCTCTCTTTCCGCGGCGAATTCCTCGTATAGAGCCGGATCATGCAGGGTCGGGCCGAGTTCGCCGCCAAGCCCGCGCTGCACGAAGCTCGCGCAGCGGCTGGCGATGTTCACCAATTTCCCCACCAGGTCCGAGTTGATCCGGGCGGCGAAGTCCTCCAGTTGCAGGTCGATGTCGTCCAGTCCCGGACCAAGCTTGGCGGCGTAGTAGTACCGCAGGTATTCCGGGTCCAGGCCGGCGGCCAGGTAGTCTGCCGCGGTAATGAAGGTGCCCCTGGACTTGGACATTTTCTGCCCGTCCACGGTAAGAAAGCCGTGCACGAAGACCCCGGTGGGCGTGCGCATGCCCGCGCCCAGAAGGACCGCGGGCCAGAACAGCGCGTGAAAGTACAGGATGTCCTTGCCGATGAAGTGATAAAGCTCGGTGTCGCTGTCCGCGCCGAAATAGCGCTCGAACCGGCCTTCGCCGTCCTCGCCGGCCCCGCAGAGGTTGCGGAAGCTCGCCATGTAACCCACGGGCGCATCCAGCCACACGTAAAAATACTTGCCCTTTTCGCCCGGCACTTCAAAACCGAAATACGGCTCGTCGCGGGTAATGTCCCAGTCCTTCAGGCCTTCCTTGAACCACTCGGCCAGCTTGTTGCGGGCGCCGCGGTCGAGGTTGCTGGCCTGCATCCAGGTCTTGAGCTGCGACTCGAATTCGCCCAGCGTGAAGAACTTGTGCTCGGATTCGCGGGTGACCGGCGGCCGGCCGCTCAGGATCGAACGGGGATTGACCAGTTCGGAGGGCGCGTAGGTGGCCCCGCAAGCCGCGCAACTGTCGCCGTACTGGTCGTCCGCACCGCAGGACGGACACTCGCCGCGCACGTAGCGGTCGGGCAGGAACATGCCCGCCTCTTCGTCGTAGGCCTGCTGAATTTTGCGGGTATGGATATAACCCCGCTCTAACAGTCGTGCGTATATGCGCTCGACCAGTTCGCGGTTTTCCGGCGAATGCGTGGTGTAGAAATTATCGAACCGGATTCCGAAGGACTCGAAGTCCCGCACATGCGCCGTCCGGCAGGACTCCGCATATTCCTCGGGACTCACGCCCTCTTCGCGCGCCTTGAGCATGGTGGGCGTGCCGTGCGCGTCGGTTGCGCAAACGAAAGCGCAATCGGCGCCGGAAAGCCTCTGGTACCGGACCCAGATATCGGTCTGCACCATCTCCAGCAGGTTGCCGAGATGAATCTGGCCGCTGGCGTACGGAAGCGCCGCGGTAACGAGGATTCTGCGGGTCATCGTGCGGATTATCCCGGTATTCAGGCAACTACCAGCCGCAGGAAAGACCCTGGTTCTCAGTCTTCAGCCAATCCATCAAGGGCTGAAAGTAGGCGATGATGGCTGAAGCGTCCATTTCGCGCTGGCCCGTCACGGCTTCCAGCGAGTCCTGCCAGGGTTGGCTGGAACCCTGCTCAAGCATCTTCCACAGCAGTGCGCCGGCCTCCTTGTTTCCGTATATGGAGCACTCGTGCAACGGTCCCTCAAAACCGGCGGCTTCGCACAAGGCCCGCTGAAATTGAAACTGCAGTACGAAGGCCAGGAAGTAACGGGTATAGGGCGTATTGCCGGGAATGTGGTACTTCGCGCCGGGATCAAAGTCGCTCTCGCTGCGTTCCACCGGCGGGCGTATTCCCTGGTAGCGGGTCCTCAGGTCCCACCATGCCGCGTTGTAGTCCTCCGGCGCGATCTCGCCGGAGAACACTCCCCAGCGCCACTGGTCCATGAGCTTGCCGAAAGGCAGGAAGGCGATCTTGTCCAGCGCGGTCTTCATCTGGGTGTTGATCAGGGCCTCGTGGCTGTCCTTGACTTCGCTCACCAACCCCAGGTCCTTGAGAAACTTGCCGGTCATCGACAGCGTAACCGTGTCTCCCACGGCCTCGTGGAATCCGTCGTGGGCTCCGGACTGGAAGATGATCGGCTGGTCGCGGTAGGCCAGGAAGTAGTAGATGTGCCCCAGCTCGTGGTAGATCGTAAAGAGGTGTTCCTGGGTGGGCTCGATACACATCTTGATCCGCACGTCGTCCTTGCCGTCCAGGCTCCAGGCGCTGGCATGGCACACTACTTCGCGGTCGCGCGGCTTCACCAGCAGGGAGCGCTCCCAGAAGTTTGCGGGCAGCTCCGGCATTCCCAGCGATACGAAGAAGTCCTCGGCCAATTCGGTCATGTAAACGGCGTCGTATTCCTGCTCCTGCATCGCCCCGGTCACGTTCAGTTCCGCTACGCCTGCATAGGGTTCCGCCAGGTCGTAGATTTCGCCCCAGGTCTGCGACCACATGTTGCCGAATAAATGCGCCGGGACCGGCTCGCCCACGGGAACCTTGTCCTCGCCGTAAGCCTGGCGCAGCTTGTCCGCCGTATAGCAGTGCAATTGCTCATAGAGCGGCTCCACCTGCCCCCAGAGGCGCTCGACCTCCTGGCTGAAGTCGGCCACCGGCATGTCGTACCCGGCGCGCCACAGTTCGCCCATGTCGTTGAAGCCCAATTCGCGGGCGCCCTCGTTGCCGAGTTCCACGAATCGCTGGTAATCACTCCGAAACGGAGGAGAAATGGTGCGCCAGCCCCGCCAGGCCTCCAGAAGCTCGTCATAGTCTCGGCTGCGGGCGATGACTTCGCTCAGCTGCTCGAGGTCCCGGCAGCTGTCCAGGCCGTCCGGGCAGTACTTCCCGCTTCCGTAGGCGCCTTCCATTCGCGTCATGATCTCCGATAGTTCGCGGCGCTTGGCGTCGTCGTCCGGCGCCGGCAGGGTGGTGCCCCACTTGATCGCGTTGATGGCGCGCTGCGTAATCAGGTCCAGTTCCATTCCGTTGTAGCGCTTGGCGCCCTCGACCGCGGTGCTCTGAAATTTCAGGCTGCGTTCCTGCGCGCGTGAAGCCAAAAGCGCAGTGTCCTGGTTGATATACGTCTGGTAGGCCCAGGCCGCGGCCGCGCCCTCCACGCGCATCTCCTCGTATTGCTCGCTGATCGACTTGACGAAGTCTTCGGCGCTTTGCTCGGGCGCGTCTGCGGTCGATACACCGACGGACACCGCCAGGGCCGTCAACGCGACGATGATTCGGGTCTTCACTTTGATTCTTCCTCCACAGGTGTCATGCATTTCTTCAACGGTTTCAGGAAAACCGCGAGGATCAGGCCGCTTCCAACCGTTGTGAGCACGATCTGCCAGTACAGTCCGGGCATGTCGCTGAGCGCTTCGGGGTCGAATTCTCCCGCAATCAGGCCGGCAATCAGGCTGCCCAGCGATGCGCCCAGGAACCAGATTCCCATCATCTGGCCCACGTATTTCTTCGGCGCCAGCCGCGTTACAGCGGAGAGGCCTACGGGACTCAGGCACAGTTCGCCGGTGGTGTGCAAGAGGTAGGTAAAGAACAGCCAGGTGGGCAGCACCGGGTTGCCCTCGGCCACCAGCGTGGCGGCGCCGATCATCACCACGAATCCCAGCCCCAGCTGGATGAGCCCAAACGCGAACTTCAGCGGTGTGGACGGGTCAAGATTACGCCGCGCCAGGGCTGTCCACAGCATCGCGAACAGCGGGCCCAGGACGATGATGAAGAAGGGATTGAGCGACTGGAACCACTCGGCCGGGAAGCTGAATGCACCGAACTCGCGAATCGTGTAACGCTCGGCGAACAGGTTCAGCGACGAGCCGGATTGCTCGAACCCCGCCCAGAACATGGCGGCGCCAAGGAACAACACGATGATCCCGATCACGCGCAGGCGTTCGTCCCGCGTAAGTCCCCCGAAAAACAGCAGGAAAAAGAAGTAAATCGCCGCCACCGCAACGATTACGACGGCGCTCGCTTCCGCAATCGCGCGTGCGTTCAGTTCGATGGCACCGCCCAGCGCCCCGGCATAGACCGCGGCGAGCGCGGCAAGAAAGGCCGCTACGCCCAGCCAGACCTTTTTCCGATATGCGGCGGAGGCCGCGGATTCGGGACGGGCGCCGGCCGCACCCAGGTATTCGCGGGTGTAGTAGAACTGGACCAGGCCGAAGAGCATTCCCACGCCGGCCGCGGCGAAGCCGTAGTGCCAGTTGTAGTCGGCCAGCCAGCCGCACACCAGCGGGCCAATGAACGCGCCGACGTTGATGCCGAGGTAATACAGCGTGAAACCGCCGTCGCGCCGCGGGTCCGTGGGTGAGTAGAGTTGCCCGACCAGGGCGCTGATGTTGGGTTTGAGCAGGCCGGTGCCCAGCACGACCAGGATCAGCCCCATGTAGAAGGTGGCGACGCTCGGTATGGCGAGAACAAAGTGCCCGCTCATGATGATTATGCCGCCTGCCCAGACCGCGCGCTGACCTCCAAGGAGGCGGTCCGCCAGCCATCCCCCCGGCAGGGCCACCAGGTAAACGGCGGCGGTGTACACGCCGTAAATGGCGGTGGCGATTTCGTCGGTCAGGCCCATTCCGCCTCTCTGCACCTGGTCGACCATGAAGAGGACGAGCAGGGCGCGCATGCCGTAATAGCTCATGCGTTCCCACATCTCGGTGAAGAACAGGGTGACGAGACCCCGCGGATGGCGGAAGAAATTCAGCATCGGCGCATTATAAGCAGCGGGCAAGCGGCGGATGATCCGGGGCGGCGGCGCGTTGATGCCGCCTTTCCTCGTCCGCGTCTTCCGGGAGGCGCCATCCCTGGCTTGGTTCCGCCATCCTGGCTCCAACACTCCCGGAAGACGCGGACGAGGAAAGGCTTCGGCTGCGGCTGCGGCAAATCGGCCCGGAACTCCAGGAACGGGTGCGCTACCGCAGTTCAAACTGCGTCAATTCGGCTACGCTTCGTTTGCGTCCGCTTTCGGGAAGTGCTTTGTCAAAAGGCGCTGGACCGTCATCCGGTCCCTCCTTGCGCTCTGTGCTAGTGTTCCAACTCCGTCTTGGTATTGGCGCGGGAGATGCCGAGAGGCTGATCATGAGAACGGCGATAGTTGCAGCGCGGGGCGCGTCGGTATTGGTGTTGCTGGCGGCATCGCTGTCGACACCGGCGCAGTTGCAGCCGGAGAGTCCGGCCGAACGGCTGCGGGTCCGGGCGGACCAGCAGAGTCAGGATGGCGGTTACGCCGCGGCGGTCAGTGGACGGGGCAGGACTTTTCGGGAATGCGAGGACTGTCCGGAGATGGTTGTGATTCCCGCGGGCCGTTTTCGAATGGGCTGCTTGCAGCATTTCTGGAGGGAAGGTTTACGGGTCATCCACTACCGTTACGGTGGGCGTTGTGAAACCAAACTTCCGGTGCATGAGATCACGATACCGCGTCCGTTTGGTTTGTCGAAGTACGAGGTAACGTTTGCGCAGTGGGATGCTTGCGTGGCGTCGGGCGGCTGCGGAGGTTACCGGCCGGACGATGCGGGTTGGGGCCGCGGCGATCGCCCGGTAGTGAATGTGAGTTGGAAGGACGCGCAGTCGTATGTGAAGTGGCTGTCCGAACTGACGGGCGAGGCGTATCGATTGCCGAGCGAGTCCGAATGGGAGTATGCAGCGCGTGCGGGGTCGGTCACGGATTACGCTTGGGGCAATTACATTGGTAAGAATCGGGCCAATTGCAACGGCTGCGGTAGTCGATGGGACAGTGAGATGACAGCCCCGGTGGGCTCGTTCGCGCCGAATGCGTTCGGCCTGTACGACATGCACGGCAACGTCTGGGAGTGGGTGGAGGATTGTTGGAATGAGAGTTATCGGGGCGCCCCCCTGGATGGCGGCGCGTGGCTGAGCGGGAATTGCGATGGCCGCGTCTTGCGCGGCGGTTCCTGGTACATGCAACCCGGCCACCTCTCCTCGGCGAACCGCAATTGGAGCATTACGGCCAACCGCGCCGACGACGGTTTTCGGGTTGCCCGGACTCTTGAGCCATGAGTCTTTGCCTTGTTGCCTTTGTGGGGGCAACCGGGTCATGTTCGCCTTTGGGCCTGAATTGAGGATATTCAAGGAAATAGCTTGCCGGCTGCCAATGACGTTTCAGCACGCCCCGGAAAAGCGCGTCTCTCCCAAGGGCGGCAAACGGCCTATCGCATTGTGTTCGGGCTATCATTTCCGCCGCCGTGCAGGTTTTTCTGGATTTTTTCTTTCTCGTGCCGTTTCTGGCGGCCTACCTCTTGTGGGGGCTGATCCCGGCCGTGTGGGTTCTGATGGGCGCCGTGATCTTGCAGGTGGCCGCGCAGTGGCTGATCGGCGGGCGCTACAAGCCGAAGCCGATCACGCTGGCCTCCGCGGGACTGGTGCTGTTCTTCGGCACTCTGACCGTCGTGCTCAAGGATCCGGTGTTCATCAAGTGGAAGCCGACCGTCCTGTACTGGGCGATGAGCGTTGCGCTCCTTGGCGCGCGCCTGTGGAAACGCAAGGGCGTTGTCCACGCCATCCTGGCGTCGCAGGCGGAGGGCTTTGCCGCCCTGCCGGCCCGCGCGGCATCGGTGCTCGACTGGGCGTGGCTCATGTTCCTCGTCGTTATGGGCGCGCTCAATATTTGGGTGGCGTATTCGTTCAACGAATCCACCTGGGTCTACTTCAAGCTATTCGGTCTCACCAGCCTGACCCTGGTGTTCGGCCTGCTGCAGGGCCTGTGGGTGGTGCGGTCCCTGAAGGCGGTCGAAAGCGAGTGAACATCGATCGTCCTTCCCTCATTCGCGCACGGCTGCTCGAAGCCCTGGCGCCCTGCGAAGTCGAAGTGCAGGACGACTCGCACCTGCACGCCGGCCACGTCGGCGCCCGCGATGGAGGCGGCCACTATTCCGTTCGCATCGTGGCAGAGCAGTTTGACGGTCTTGCCCCGCTCGCGCGCCATCGCAAAGTCTACGCCGCGCTGGACGAATTGATGAACGGCTCCATCCACGCCCTGGCCATCACCGCCCTGACTCCCGACGAGGCAGCCTGAGCGACGCCAACTAAAGCGCGTTCCCGCCCCCTTTCCGGCAGGAGCGTCGCGAAGTGGCTCCGAAGGGAAGGGGGCGGGAACGCGCGAGGGTCTTCACACGCCCCGAAGAAACTCCAGAATAACGTCCACGTACTCCCCAGCCTTTTCCGGATAGTGCATCGGATGCCCCCCGGCGAACGAATGTCCAACCGAGCCGTCAACCAGCGCCAGGACCTTTTCATGGCAATTGTTCAAGGGGTCCGTCTCGGCAGTGAGCGCAAGCGTGGGCACCCGGACCTTCGCCAATGCGGCCTCCATGTCGTACTCCCTGAGTGCCTCGGTGGCGTCGTCCATCTGCTGCGCCAGCATGCTGTCGATGACGGCGTTGCGCAGCAGGGCGGCGCCTTGTTCGTCAAGCTCGAATCCCGAATCCCACATGCGCTGAAGCCACAGCGAGCGTTCCCATACCCAGGCGACGTGGGCGCCGTCCTCCGACCATCCAGGGGCCGGCTGCCGGGACAGCTTGAGCACCTCGTCGCGAAAGGCGCGGTCCCAGACCGGGCAGCCGTCCAGGACCAGATGCGTAACGCGATCGGGATGGCGAAGCGAGAGTTCAACCGCGAATTCGGAAGAAACATGGCCGCCGACCACGGCCGCGGACTCGAGTCCCAGGCCGTCCATGACCGCAGCGATATTGTCGGCGTAATCCTTGACCCACCAGGGGGCGGGGCGCGGGTCCGACTGGCCGTATCCCATGTTGTCCGGGGCGTAGCCGGCGTATCCCGAGTTGCCGAGTTCCTCAAGCGCCGGAATGTACAGACGGCTGGAGGCCGGGGTCCAGTGCAGCAGCAGGATCGGCGGCCCCGCGCCGGCGGACCGGACATGGACGAATCCCGAGGGCGTTTCGACCAGCCTGCGGCGGATGGTCATGCCGGAAACAAACTCAGGCGGCTTTCTTGCGCGGCGGTCGCCGCCAGGTCACCGGCATCAGCGAGTCGGGAAGGCGTTCGCCCTCTCTTAACGACTCGCTGCCCTCGAACGGGTTCTTTCGGGCCGTTGGGTTGAACTGGTAGCGGATGTCGCTGCCGATCCATCGCAGCGAGAACCCGAGGCGGCGCCCGGCGTAGCCGGCCGTGCGTGGCCTGGAGGCGTGAATCGTCTTCGGATGAATGATCAGCATGTCGCCGGCGCGGGCTTCCCATACGCGGATGTCCGCGTCGGGGGCGCTGACCCGCTCCAGCAGTTCCGACCAGGGATGGAAGTTGGGCGGCGCCTCGACACCCTCAAGCGCCCAGGAACTGACATAGCGGTGCGGGTCCTTGTTGGAGCCCGCCAGGGTAAGCAAGGGGGCGTTGTCGGGGCCCATGTCGGTCAGCGCCACCCACATCGACGGGCTGTGCTCTCCCGAGAACGGAAACAGGCACTCGTCGTTATGCCAGGGGGTGGCCGTTTCCTCCTTGCTGCCTTCCTTGAGAAAAGTGCCGTCCACCCAGGCGCGCATTTCGTTCGAACCGATCACGTCGGCGACGATCTCGGCGCAGCCGCATTCCTCGACCAGTGCCTGCATTTCCGGCACCCGCCAGTAGACATTGACCAGCCGCACGTAGCCGTCGTGGTCCTCGAATTCCACGTCGCGCATGGTCTCGTGGGGGCCGAAGGAAATCGAGCCGGCACGGAGCCCGGCGACGACCGAATCGATGACCTTCGTCATCTTTTCGACCCATTCCCTGGAAAAGACTCCCGGCACATGGGCCACGCCTACCTCCCTGTAGGCGTCGATGATTTCCCGCGTTACCTTGGGGTGCATGTCAACGGCCCTTACATGCTGTAGCTGACGCGCAGACCCACTATGCGCGGAATCGGGCGGTAGCCGAAGCCGGATGGCGCAAAGCCATTGAAGAAATCCACGTACAGATTGCCGTCGGTCACGGTATCGTCGTCCAGCAGGTTGTCCACGTAGAGCGCGGCGCGCAGGCTTTCGCCACGGACTCCGAGCTGACCGTCCACCCGCCAGTAGTCGGGTTGCGTGGCCACGTTGGCCGACGAGACGAAGCGCTCCGAGGTGTAACGCGCGCTCATGTCAACAAACCAGTCCCAGTTGCCGGTCAGGCTGTCCGTGTAATTGCCGTTGAGGTTGAGCTGGTGCTCAGGCAGATCGGCCGGCCTGTTGCCGTCCTTGATCAACAGACAGGCTGGCCGGGCGAAGTCCAGAAATTCGCCGCAGCCGCTTTCGCCGATCCGCGAAGCGCTGGTGGAGACCACCCGGAAACTGTTGAACTCTCCGTTGATATAGGTGTAGGCGCCGGCCAGCGTCAGTTCTTCCGACGCCCGCCAGTTCGCTTCGAACTCAAGCCCCCAGATTGTCGATTTACCGGCATTCTCGATCACCGGCTGCAGTTGCTGCGCCTCTTCGTTGAAAATCTGGGACGAGACCTGCTGGTCGGTGTAGTCCTGGTAGAAGCCGGCCGCGTTGAACGCCAGCGCGCCGCCCATCAACAGCATCTTGGCGCCGACTTCATACGACCACAGCGATTCCCGGTCGAAGGGCCGGTCGAGCGAAAAGACTGCGCCGTCCTGGAAACCGGAGGGTTTGACGCCCTTTCCGATCGCGCCATAGAGGTTCAGATTCTCGTCCGGGCGGTAGCTGAGTGCAACCCGGGGAATGGTGTACTTCTCCATGATCGTCTCGGAGTGAACGCCGGTGACCATGCCGAACGAGCTCAGTATCGGGGGCGCAACGCCGCCCAGCGAGATCACGCCGAAGAAGAAGTTGAAGGGAGGATCGAAGTCCAGAATGTGCTGGATTTCTTCATCCGTGTAACGGATTTCGGCCGACGCGAACAGCTTGTCGGAGAGAGCATACTCCGCCCAGGCGAACGCCGACGTGTGATCGGTGTAGCGGCTGATGTGACGGCCCTCACCGTCGCGCGTGTCGTAGAAGGCGGCGACGTCGGAATCGAAGATCGGCCCGAGCGCCAGCCCGGTGTCGTTACTGCCGAACTGATCGACGTCTTCCTTCCAGTACAAGGCGCCAAGCAGCCATTGGAAGGCGCCGTCCGTCTGCGAGTAGATGCGAACCTCCTGGCT
>Ga0209021_1003798_pt1 | contig 11729 bp, 6 predicted proteins | sample PinacodermFT_FD_187299 | JGI IMG/M metagenome (GOLD analysis project Ga0209021, IMG submission 187299) | Host-associated microbial community of the marine sponge Aplysina aerophoba from Gulf of Piran - sponge pinacoderm, lysed by freeze-thaw... | ecosystem: Host-associated > Porifera > Sponge >... | reverse complement strand
TATCGAGCCGGCTCTCGTTCAAGGGCTTCACGGTCACTCCGACGCTCGGCGCCCGAGCGATGGCCTACGGCCAGCGCCGCACCAGCGACGGGCTGGCTGGGCAGAACCTATACCGCCGCACCGGCGAGTTCTCGGTCGATCTCAACGCCCCGGCGCTGGAGCGCGTCTATCGCTCTCCGAAATGGCTCGGCGACCGGGTCAAGCACGTGATCGAGCCGCGCCTGCGCTACCGCTACACACGCGGCGTCGAGGACTTCGAAAGCGTGATCCGCTTCGATGCCAGGGACTTGATCCACAACACCAACGAAGCCGAGATCTCGGTGACAAATCGCCTCTACACCAAGAACGACTCGACCGGGCGCGTGCGCGAGATCGCCAGCTTGGAGATCTGGCAGCGGCGCTACTTCGAGCCGGAGTTCGGCGGCGCGATCGTGCCCGGCTATCGCAACGTGCTGCGCTCGACGCTCGACTTCTCCTCGTTCGCGTTTCTGTCCGAAGCCCGCAACTACTCGCCGGTCGCCACCTCTCTCAACCTGTCTCCGGCCAACCGCTGGACCTTACGCTGGCGCAACGACATCGATCCCTTGCGCAACAAGATCGTCAACACCACGGCAGACGCGACAGTCCAGGTGAATCCCAAGATCTACGCGATGGCGGGACACCGCGCCGTGCGCGTGCCGGGCGAGCTGAGCCCTGCCAGCAACCAGTTGTTGATGGGAGTCCGCTATGGGGACTACAACCGGCGTGGCTGGAACGCTACGCTGCACAATGTATACGACTACCGCCAAGGCATCTTTCTCTACGCAGTCTCGCAATTGACCTACAACACCGACTGCTGCGGCTTCAGCGTCGAACTGCGCCGGCTGTCGATCGGCAACGCCCGCAGCGACAATCAAATCCGCATCAGTCTGGCGATCGCGAACGTGGGCTCGTTCGGCACGCTGCGCCCGGCAGAGCGGATGTTTTGACATCAGGACTTGCGCCAGACGCGGGGAGAATTTCGCCCGGCATCCTGGGCCGCTGTGTATCGATCTCAGCCATTGAGATCGGCCATTCATGCATTGGCTAGAATCGAGCAGGACACCGGTCTTGGCCGCATTTCGCTTCATTCACGCCGCTGATGTCCACCTGGACAGCCCGCTGAGGGGGCTTGCCGGCCAAGAAGGCGGCGCCGCGGAGCTGATTCGCTCGGCCACGCGCAAGGCATTCGACGCACTGATCACCCGCACGATAGAGGAGGACGCGGCGTTCCTAATCATCGCCGGGGATCTCTACGACGGCGATTGGCGCGACTACCAGACGGGCCTGTTCTTCGTGCGGCAGATGGGACGCCTGCGAGAGGCGGGCATCCCGGCATACCTGATTTACGGCAACCACGACGCCCAGAGCAAAATCACTCGCAGCCTGAGCCTGCCCGACAACGTGAATGTCTTCCCGACGCGCTCACCCAAGACCTACGGGATCGCAGCATTGGACGTCGCCTTGCACGGTCAAGGGTTCAAAGAGCGCGATACCCGCGACAACCTGGCGCGCGGGTATCCGTCGGCCGTCCCTGGGGCATTCAACATCGGGATCCTCCACACTGGTCTTGGCGGCGTCGAAGGACACGCGCCATACGCCCCGTGCACGCTCGCCGAACTGCGCCAAAAGGGGTACGACTATTGGGCGCTGGGCCACATCCACAAGCCCGAAGTGCTCAGCGAGGATCCCCATGTGGTCTTTTCAGGCAACGTTCAAGGCCGCCACATCCGCGAAGCGGGCCCGCGTGGAGCGATGTTGGTCACAGTCCAGGGCGGCACCGTCAGCGCCTTGGAGCCGTTGCATGTCGATGTGGTGCGTTGGGCCCTGGTGGAGGTCGGCGTGGACGGGAGCGAGAGCATCATCGACGCCAACGACCGGATCCGCGCGGGCATCGAAAAGGCGGTGGAGGAAGATGCCGACGGACGGCTGCTAGCATGCCGCATTGCGGTGTCTGGGCGCACCCCAGCTCACGACACGCTCCTTGCATCGCACGAAGAGCTACTGGCCGAGGCCCGTGCATCGGCTGCCGGGCTGGGCGATGAAGTGGCCTGGATAGAAAAGCTGGTCATCAGAACGGCTCCGCCCGCGGACACGACCCCGGATCCCGCATTGGCCGAGACTCTGGGCGATCCCGCCCTAGCACGGCAAGACGAGGCGCTGCTCCGCGATCTGAAGGAGCAGATCGCGCCGTTCGTGCGCAGACTGCCCGCCGAAGTGCGCGACACCGCGGAGAGTGAATTGTTACGAGCCGCCACAGGCCACGACTTCGCCAAGCTGATAGAACTAGCCCGGCCTTACGCCATGTCCAGACTGACGGGGCACGAAGGCTGAGCAATGCGCCTGCGACGTTTGGACCTGATCCGCTATGGGCGCTTCACTGACTCCGAGTTAGAGCTGCCGACCGGCGAGCCCGACCTCCATATCGTGGTTGGTCCCAATGAGGCCGGCAAGTCGACCGTGCGCAGCGCCGTGGGGGACTTGCTCTTCGGGATACCGTCACGTTCCCGCCTCAACTTCGTTCACGAGTACGGCAGCATGCGGATCGGGGCCGTCCTGGAGGCAGCGGGCGAGGCCTTGGAAGTGCGCCGCCGGAAGGGTAACAGGGACACCCTCCTCGCTGCTGATGACACGCGGATTCCGTCCGGCGAGCAAGCGCTGAGACCTTTTCTGCACGGTGCGGACCGGAGTTTCTTCGAACGCATGTTTAGCCTCGATCACCTCCGTCTGCGGGAAGGGGGCCGCGAGATCCTGCAAGGGGACGCTGACGACGCCGGACAGAAGCTCTTCGCGGCCGGTTCGGGCATTCAGGGCTTGCAGCGCCGACTGAGAGATCTGGACGACGACGCCAGCGGGTTGTGGACCACCCGGCGCGCTGGGACGCGCAAGTACTACATCGCGGAAGACAAACTCAAGGAAGCCGAGAGCCGACGTCGCGAGCATACGGTCAGCGCGGACCGGTGGCGCGAACTGCGGCGGACATACGAGGACAGCGAGCAAGAACACGACCGGCTCAAGGGTCTAATCCAGGACGCGGAACGAGAGCTACGCAGAGTCGCGAGAATCCGCCGAATCGCTCGACACGTAGACAAGAAATCAAGCCTCGACAAGGAGATTGAATGCCTAGGCACTGTGGCCGAAGTCCCGGAGGGCTCCGCGAAGAGGTTGCTTGAGGCCGAAGACAAGCTCGGCCAAACCGCCCCGCGATTGAATGAGACACGCTCGGCGCTAGAAAATGCCAGAGCGGAACGGGCTTCCATCCAGTGGGACGAGGGGCTGTTGCGCCGAAGGAGCGAGATTGAGTCGCTACACCGGCAGCGAATTCAGGTCAAGAAGGAAATTGACGATCTCCCTAGGCTGAAACGCAGACTCGGAGAACAGCAACAAACGCTAGTCGCCATGGCCGCCAACTGTGGCTGGGGCGGCTCGGATGCTGACTCTATCGCTGGGAGGATTCCCAACCGCTCCCAAGTCGAAACTGCGCGGGCCATGCTGGCGGACTGGACTCAGCAAAGCACGCACGTGGAAGCCTCCCTCGCATTGGTGGAAGAGGCGGACTCGCGCCTCGACGAGATCCGTGGCGAACTCGAAGATACCGGGACTCCGCAAGACGTGCGGGACCTAGCGGCCCTGATTGCGGCAGTCAAGAGCGAGCACGGCGGGATCGGGCCACAGGTCATGGCGGCCCACTCTGAGGCTACGGAGGCGAGCGCGGAAGTAGACCGCCTCCTCTCCGCCATGGATCCTCGCCCGGATACCGTCGAAACCGCCCTGTCGCTGGCAACACCCGGTGAACTGGAGGTGCAGCAGTTCCGCGACCGGCGACGCGATCTGGATCAGCGCCTACAAGCCTGTCGCGACCAGCTGGCATCTGAGCGCAAGGAACTGGCGAAGGCCGAGGAGTCGCTAAGGCAATTGGTCGCCGCTGGCGAGCCGACCACACTTGAGGATGTGCTCATGGCTCGCAATAGCCGTGACACGCTGTGGAGCGCTCTGCGGAAGCGATTCATCGACGAGGACGGCAGCGCAGTCTCTAACCAGCTTGAACTTGGCGGCAACCCCCAGCAAGTCGCGGACCGGTACCAAGACGCCGTGGCACGGGCAGATGTTCTTGGCGACCTGCGAAGTGACATGGCCGAGTCCACCGCAAGAGTGGAAGAGGCAAAGCGACGGGTTGCGTCTGTGCAGTCTGAATTGGCGGGGACCAAGCAAGAGCTAGAGCGGCTAGAGGAGCAAGATTCGCGGATGGTCGCCGAATGGAGCAAGCTCTGGCAGGCGCTTCCGTTCAAGCCGCTCGGGCCAGAAGAGATGCTCGCTTGGCTCGCTACGCGAGACAAGTTGAGCGAAGCAGTTTCCCGGTCGGCCAAGAGCGATCGACGGCTGGCGGCCTTGCGCGACCAGGAAGCACAGGCCGTAAGGACGTTGGCGGAACAGTTGGAAACACTGGGCGAAGGCGGCGACAGATTCAGCCGACAGCGCTTGGCGATGGTGCTGAAGCGGGCGGAAGAAGTGCAAGCGGAAAACGAGCGCATCGACGAGGCTAGAAAGAAACTCGAGGGCGACCTGCGCCGGGCAACCAATGATGCGGCCGCCAAGCGCTCGCGGCTGGAGAGCCAAGAATCTCAGTTGGAGCGGCTGGAACGTGAATGGGCCAAACTCGCAACCAAGCTTGCGATGGATCCGGAGGGATCGCCCAGAGACGCAGCCGGCTTGCTCGGTACCTTCGACGAAATGCGGGAGGCGGCGAGTCGGATCGGCGACCTGCGGACCGACCGAATCGAGAAGATCGAACGGGACATTGGGCGATTCGCCGCTGAAGTCAAGGCACTCGCCGAAGCGGTCGCACCGGAGCTTGTCGAGCAAGATCCGAGCGGGGCGGCAGTCGAGTTGGAGGGCCGGCTCAACGTAGCCGAAACGGAGCGCGGCAAGGCCGAGGGCAAGGACAGGGATATCCGGAAACTCGAAGAGCGGTTCAGCAAGCTCAAGGCGGACCAGCAGACGTCGGAAGGCGTCATCAAGGATCTACAAGCCCAAGTCGGCGCGTCCGACATCGAGGGTCTCCGGGCCGCAATCCAGAAGGCCGAACAGGACAGGAGGCTGCGCAATTCCGTAGCCGATCTCACCGAGACCATCTTGCAGGACGGGGACGGCCTGCCACTGGTCAAGCTAGTGGCAGAGTGCTCAGGTGCCGACATGGACGAGTTGGCCCAGCGCGAGCGATCCCTAGAGGCCTCAACCGGCGAGTTGCGCCAGAGCTTCTTGGCCGCTCGGGACAGGCTTCGGGACGCCAAGGCGGAGTTCGAGAGCGTAGGGGGCAGTGATGCCGCGGCGATAGCAGAGAGCGCACGCCAAAGTTCTCTAGCCGAGATCCAAGAGGTGGCTGAGCAGTTCATCCAAGTGCGCGCGGCAGCCTGCCTGCTGCGCTGGGCGATCGAGCGCTATCGCAGCGAAAGGCAGGGCCCTATGCTGCAGTGCGCAGGGGAGTTGTTCGCCACCCTCACGCTGGGCTCGTTTGATCACCTAGAGCTCGACTTCGACGAGCAGGACCAAGCCAAGATCGTCGGCTGCCGCCAGTCCGGCGAGCGTGTCCCGACCAGCGGCATGAGCGATGGTTCCGCCGACCAGCTCTATCTCGCGCTCCGCATGGCAGCCTTGCAAGACTACCTCGATCAGTCGCCCCAACTGCCGTTCTTGGCAGACGACTTGTTCATCAATTTTGACGACCAGCGGTCCGCCGCCGGCTTCAAGGTGCTGGCAAGCCTCGCGCAGCGCTGCCAAGTCATCTTTTTCACGCATCACGACCACCTAGCCGAGCTTGCCCAGCAATCGCTGGATTGTCCCGTGCGGGTGGTGCGGATTGAGCGGTGAACGCGACCACGCGCAACTGGGCTGCGCCCTCTGTCGACTGCCGACAATCGATCGTCTGATTCTCCAGACAAATCGCGCGTGCGCCGGCAGCCCGAAGAACCAGACGCCCAAGCATCGGCGACGGGGTTGCCTATGCTGAATAAAGGCGCGTAGGTCGCCCACAATGGCAAAGCGCTACACCTGCCTGGTCTGCCGCAATGAGATTGCGCACCCAAGTGCGGAATGCCCGTATTGCAAGGCGCGCTCTGTCATCGCAGAAGGTGCCTCGCCGCGGATTCTAGGCATGGTCTTCGGTGTGATGTGCGGTGTCTTCGCAGTGACAGGCTTCTATGCCAAATCCTTCAAGGAGGAGCGAAGCACCCGCGGACAGCACCACTTCGAAGCAGCCGAGGGGCTCCTGTCAGAGGGCGAGCACGCCGACGCCATCAAGGAATACCGCAATGCGCTCTCCTATTCCAAGGAGGAGCCGCACTACCGCCTGGGCCTTGCCCGAGCGCTATTTGAAGACAAGCGCTACAAGGAAACCGAGAATCACCTCGTCGATCTGCGCGGGCAGGATCCTACCTCGGGGATCTTGAACTACCTGCTGGCTCAGCTGGCAGCGAGGGAAGGCCGGATGAACGAGGCCGTTTCGTACTACAGGACGGCCATCCACGGCAGGTGGGAAGGCGAGACTGTGGACAGGCGCTTGGAACTGCGCTTGGAACTGGTCGAATTACTCGAGGCTTCCGAACAGGAGCAACAGCTAACCGCCGAACTGGTTGCGCTCGCCGAGATCATGCCAGACGACCACGACATCCAGCACAGGCTGGGATCGCTCATGCTGCAAACCGGGCTGTATGACCGCGCATCGTCGCTGTTCCAAAATCTGCTCGCAGAGAACCCGCAAGATCACGAAGCGCTGCTAGGCCGCGGCGAGGCCGAATTCCAGCTGGGCAACTACCTCACCGCACGGACACAGTACAACCGCGCCCGGCTGCTGCACGATGACACCACCACGAACGAGCGGATCGCCCTCTGCAATAGGATCATCGAACTTGACCCCACTCGGCGCGGAATCTCGCTACGGGAGCGATTCCGTCGGAGCCGCGTGCTGATTGAGCGTGCGCGCGCCACGACACTGCTCTGCCAGAACCCGAGCGGCGACGCGTTCATCGGTCCGCTCGTGGCTATGCCCGTAGACTTGGCTACAGCCTTGGAGAACGCCGACAAGGCGCTCGCCGAGCGGACTAGGCGCGCCGACGACGAAGCGGTCGAAGCAAACACGCTGATCGCGGAAGAACTCTGGGAACAAGCCGAGCCTCTGTGCAAGGCGTCAAGTCCGCCGGACCTGCCCCTGACGCACGTGATGGCCAAGCTGTCGAGATGAACACCGTCCGCGAGATCTTGGCCAAACTCTCCTCGATGGGGAAAACCGCCCCCGTCCTTGACGAGCCACAGCGCTTCCTCCTGCTGTCGATCATCATCGGCGTGTTCTCTGGCTTGGTGGTGGTTTGCTTCCATATTTCGATCGAGTTGCTCAACTGGATCACCATCCACTCCCTGGCTCCGGGCGCGAAGTACCTGACACCGCTCTGGCCAGCCTTCGGCGGGTTAGTAGCCTACGCCCTGGTCTACTTCGTCGTGCCCACGGCGCGCGGCACTGGAGTCAACTACACCAAGACTGCCGTTTACGCGTCGGACGGATACATCCCGTTCCGGAGCGTGCTGGGAAAGTTCTTCACATGCACACTGTCGATCGGGACCGGCAACCCGATGGGGCCGGAGGATCCCGCCCTGCAGATGGGGGCGGGAATCGCCTCGCTGCTGGGGCGCATCTTCCACCTCACACGCGAGCACATGCGCCTCATCGCCCCGATCGGAGCCGCAGCCGGTATCGGGGCGGCCTTCAACACGCCGATCGCAGCCGTGCTGTTCGTGATGGAAGAGGTCATGTCGGCTTGGAATGCCGGGGTACTTGGCTCCATCGTGCTCTCGTCCGTGTCGGCCGTGGTGGTCAGCCGCTGGTTCCTCGGCGACGAGGTGCTCTACCAAGTGCCCGAGATCGAGGTCGGCGATTATTCGGAATTGCTGCTCTACGCCGCGATCGGCGTGGTGGGAGGGTGGCTCTCTGCTCTGTTCTGCCGCCACGCCATCAGGTTGCGCGGTCGTATCCTCAAGCTGGGCGAACGCCGCAGGCTGTGGCTGCCTGCGATAGCCGGCCTGACCGTCGGGGTCATCGGTACGTTCGCGCCAGAAACGCTTGGTGCCGGCTATCAGGTGATCGACGGGGCCTTGCACGACCGCTTCCCGTGGAATCTGCTGCTGCTAATGGGGGTGCTGAAGCTGCTTTCCACCACGCTGTGCTTCGGCTGCGGCACGCCTGGCGGACTCTTCGCGCCGACGCTGTTCGTGGGCGCGATGCTGGGCGGCGGACTGGCCGGCCTCGCCCAACTGGTCTGGCCGTTGTCGACGAGTTCGGTCGGGGCCTACGTGCTGGTGGGGATTGGGGTCTTCTTCGCGGGGGTGTTCCGGGCACCTATGACTTCGGTCTTCATGGTGTTCGAACTCAGCGCCAGCTATGTTGTGATCCTGCCAGTGATGATCGCCAACACGATCGCGATTCTGGTTTCGCGGCGCATGGAGCACGATTCAGTGTTCCAGATGGCCGCGTATCAGGATGGATTGGACTTGCCTTCCATCGAAGACCGTCGCGAAACGCCCGCTTTAAACGTCGAGGACGCCATGCAGCGGACGCGCGATCTGGTCGTGTCGGATCGGATCTCAGTGACCGAAGCACTGGAGACAATCGCCGGCGCCGAGGCCGAGGCGCTGCTGGTAGAGGTCCGTTACGGCCAATGGCGCTGGATCGGCAAGCGCGAACTGCAACGAGCGAGAGACAACGGTGACGGGGACAGCAGCCTGCACGACACGATGAAGATGTGGCCTGTGACGCGTACCTATCCGGACTTGCCGCTGGACCAAGCCATGCGCAACCTGGCGATCTATCCGACGCTGCCGGTGACGAGCCGAGTCAACCCCAGTTTCCTGCTGGGCACGCTGACCCTGGCCGACGTGCACCGAGCCTACGGCATCACGCAGCAAGAACCCAAGCCTGAGCCAAGCCGCGCCGGGCCATCAGCCTAGGCATGATCGTCGTGGTCGCAGGCAAAGCTCGCGGGCACGCCGTGCTTGTTCAACTCGGCGATACCGATGCGCGAGGTGTAGTAGCCCTCCACCGTCATCCGCTTCAGTTTGGCGAAGAACTCAGCACCGATCTTCAATTCTGGATCGTCGCTTCCGTCTAGCGATCTCAGGATCTCGACCTGCTGGGCTTCTTCCAGCGCAACGAAGGGCGATCCGTGCAAGCCTATCGCACGGCCGTCCAACCATCCCAAGCCCTTGAGGAACGCGTGGCCGCGGTCCGGGTCTACGTCATGCAGCATCAGGTCGATGTATTCGTTGACCTTGGCCGCCTTGGCCCCGGGCGTGTCCGTCGTCGGGATGATCAACTCGGTGAGAACCACGACAGTCTCGTTCTGATGCTCGTCGAAGAGCATGGGCTCCCATGACGCCGCGGCTGCAGCTTGGGCAGCGGCGCCTGTGGCAGGCGCAATCGTGGTGACCAGCGGCCCGGCAGCGGCAGCACCCGTGCCTACCAGAGCGGACTTGAGCCAATCGCGACGTTGCAAGTGAGGTTCCCCCGAAAGACCGTCATTGTACTAGACGGGACACGCAGGGCAGTGAGCCCGTCGATACCGGACCGAGCGAGAGCAATGGCTTGCGCCGTACAAGCACGGCAACACCCGCCAAGGCAAACGGGCCGGACCTGAAACTGCAGTCAGGCCCGGCCCGGGGTGGGAGCGGCGGGGTGGGCCAGCCGCTCCCCGTTGGAGGCAGGACTATTCCTTCGGCCCGAAGACCCACATGAAGCCGACGGTAAACGTGTTTTGGTCCATCGACACACCGTCCTTGCAGGACGGGCAGCCGAAATATGGTATGTCAGACCAGTCGCGCCGGTACTCGATGCGCGTCAGGAAACGCGCGTCGTCCTTGATCGGCTGGACTTCGAAGGTGAGGGTGTTCTCGCGCAGGTTCTGCTCGAAGCCGGTGGAACGCGCTTGGGAATCATCGAGGAACTCGATGCGGTTGGCCAGCCGAACCTGGTCACTGAGATGCACGCGGGCGTAGCCGCCCATGCCCCACGACGTCGCGTAAATGCCCATCGGATCAGCCTGAGAAATGTAGTCCAGGTTGACCATGACCTCGAAGCGGTCGTGCAGGCCCCCGTACATGTTCCAGCTGAAGTTCTTGAGCAAGCCGGTCTGGCCTTGGTCACCCTCGAGCCCGGAAATCCAAGTGGCGGTGGTGTTGAATCGGTCGTTCGGGGCCAGCGAGATCTGGGCACCGTACGACTTCCCTGAGTTCTGGTCCCAAGCGTTGTCGAAACCGTTGACGAGCATGAAGGTCGCCGTGACGGTGTCGCTGACCGGCGTGCTGATCTTGGCGCCGACGTGCGAGAAAGGCTCGTTCCACGCCCATAGGATGCCGCGTGTATAGTTCCAGTTCAGGTGGGACTCGGCCACTTCCAAGCCCGCAATCGTGCCGAACGCGCCCACATTGAACTCTGCCCCGTTGGCGAACTGGTAGTAGCCATAGGCCTGCTGGATGTAGAGCACATCCTCCAGCGGACCAGGCTCGAGCCCGTCGCGGAACAGGCGAGCACCGGAGCCGAACCAAATGTCGGAGCGGAATCCGACCGGGCCATCGCCGCTGGCGTCGATCTCGAGCTTGGCCTGGTTCAGCCCGAAGCCCCGAGAGTTCGGGTTGGTGTAGTAGAGCGAGTTGTAGCCATCTTCGGGGGCATTGGTGTTGTACGTGTAGTAGGTGTCCAGCAAGCCGGTGAATGAGATGGGCTGGCCGCCACTGCTGGCCACGCCGACGGGCGACTCCTGGCTGGGCTCGGCATCGCTGATGGCCGTCGGCGCCTTCCATTCGGGCTGCTGCGAAGTCGCTGCCACGACGGTCGGCTTGGGCGCCATCGGCGCCGCCAAATCCACCGGAGCCTCAGTCGCCGCCTCGACTGGCTCGGCAGCCGGAGCCGCGGCAACCTCGTCGCCTTGATTGAGAGAGTCAAGCATCGCTTCGAGCTTCAGCAGCCGCGCCCGTAGCGAACTCAGTTCCTCGCGCAGTTCCGCCTCCACATCAGCGATCTCGGAAGTCGCCGTCTCCGTTGCAGGGGCCGCTACCAGCGGCACCGAGAGCAAGGCGAATGCCAGCAACGTCAGTGTTAAGTTTTTCATGATGTCCTCCTGTGATCGAACCCGGACCCGAGACGCGAAAGGCTGTGCCGAGCGGGTTGTCGAGTTCGGGTTCCCTGTCCAGGCAAGGGTTGCCCACCTGCCTGAAGTTCCACTGTAGGGAACAGCCTTGGGATGGGCAAGAAGATTCTTTTTATGGGCTAAATTCAGATTCCTTACTTGGCATAATGAAAAATCAAGTTATTTTCTATCAATCGTTTACAGTCAGAAGCGGACTGCTTCGGATGCGTTCGCAATCGTCTGGCAGCACGGCTGAGGAAAGAAAATTCCTGGCGCTGTGCAACAAGTGGCTCTGGGCGGTCTTGGTATGCCCGCAACGGCACAGCAGGTGCGCCAGTTCATGGGCCAGTGGCGAGTAACGGTCATCACGCCGCGGCAGCCAATGGCTTTGGTAGGCAATCCAGGCCGTGTTGAGGTACGGAGCGCTCGCCTCGCCCGCGAGTCTGGCGCGGTAGGAAACCGCCAGCGAGGCGGTACCCGCCACGCGCCCGATCAGGAATGCCGCGGGATAGGCCGTTGTGGCGGGTAGTTCCGCGGCCAACC
>Ga0209021_1003797_pt1 | contig 11732 bp, 10 predicted proteins | sample PinacodermFT_FD_187299 | JGI IMG/M metagenome (GOLD analysis project Ga0209021, IMG submission 187299) | Host-associated microbial community of the marine sponge Aplysina aerophoba from Gulf of Piran - sponge pinacoderm, lysed by freeze-thaw... | ecosystem: Host-associated > Porifera > Sponge >... | reverse complement strand
CGCTCCCCAGCCGCGGCCGGCCGGCGCGCTAGCCGCGCCGCAGTCGGCCCGCGGCGATGCCCAGGCCCGGCAGCATGACCGGGATGCCCTCGTCCACGCGGTAGACCGTGGTGCCGTCGCCGGTCACCAGCCCCGCTGCCAGCGGCCGCTCCACCGGCGTGCCGTCGGCATGCTTGACCGCCCCGCTCGCGATGGCCTCGTTCAGCGCGGCCAGCAGCTCTTCCTCCAACTCCGCCACCGGTTCCTTGGTCACCGGGCAGCACAAGATTTCCAGTAGTTCCGCGCTCACAGCCATGCTCAGACCCCAATCCTACCCTCCAGCATAGTAGACGCACTCGTGCCGTCCCAAGTCCGGTCCAAAGCTTGCGGGCGCTCTGCCCACCGGAGTATCCCTTGGCCTGGCCGTACGGCTCGGCGGCGCCAGCCAGCATTGACATCCTCCCCGGGCTCAGCTATAGTTAACGAACCGCACGGCCTCCGCGTAGATGGAAATGCCGCGCGGAAACTCGGGCGCTTTGCTCGCTGAGGGGTCGGCCAGCGTTCGCCACGGCCAACGCTGTTGCTTGATGGGGCTCGTCCCACAAGACCGGTGCATACATGCAGGCGGAAGCAGAAGAAACCAAGCCGGTTGCAGACGAGACCACTTCGAGCGTCGCTGCAGCGGCGGAGCCGCCCCTCACCGCAGCGCCCCCTGCCCCGAACCTTCCGACTCCGTCGCCAGCGGAAACCGCTGCCGAAGCGCAGGGCGGTAGCGCTGCACCGGCCGATCCGGCCGCCGGGGAACCCGCGACCGCTGCCCCGCCTGCTAGCGAGAACCCTACGGCGACCGGGGCAGAGCCGCCGGCTGCGGCTTGCGCCGAGATTCCCGGCTCTGAGACGCCCGCCGCCATAGGTGAAGCTGCCGCCCTCGGCGATGCGGTCCCGCCGCCGCAAGGGCCTCCAGCCATGGCGGAGATGGCTCAAGCATCACCGTCTGAAGGAGAATCGGACGATCCAGCGACATCTGCTGCCGAACCCGCGCCGGAGGCCGCCGGGGCCGCTGCTGACCTGGCTCCGGCCGTCGCATCCGGGCCGCCGCCAGCGCCCGCCGTCCCCGCCGCGGCCCCCTCATCGCCCGGCGGCTCGGCGGCCATACCGGGATTGCCCGACTTGGCTGGCCCGGAAGAGGATCTGCTGGACGACATCCCGGAATTCGAAGACCCCGAAATGCTGCCGGATATTCCCTCCGATGCAGGATCGGTCGTCCGCGCCGGAGCACGTTGCAAGGGCAAGGTTGTCGCGGTGCGTGACTCGGGCGTGATCGTGGCATTCGGTACCAAAGTCGAAGGCAACGTGCCGATAGCCGAGTTTCGCGAAGCCGACGGCACGGTCTCCGTCGAGCCCGGCCAAGAGATCGAAGTCTTGGTCGAGCGGATGGGGGCTCCCGGCGAGTACGCCGCCCTATCGTCCAAGCGCATCCGCGAACTTGACGCTTGGGCCGGCATCCAAGAGGCGCACGCGAAGAGCCTGCCTTTGCAAGGCACGATCGTCGGGGCTGTCAAGGGCGGCCTGAGAGTGGACGTCGGCGTGTCGGCCTTCATGCCCGGGTCACAAATCGACATCCGACCGGTCCGCAACGTGGATGCATGGATCGGCAAGGATGTCGATGTCGCGGTCATCGAGTGCGATCGGCGGCGCGGCAACGTTGTCGTCTCCCGCAGCAGCCTCCTCAGCGCGCGGCAGCGCCAACTGCGGACAGAGACGCTGAGCAAGCTCGCAGTGGGCGAGCCCGCCACGGGGGTGATCACGACCATCACCTCGTTCGGTGTCTTCGTCGACCTCGGTGGCATCGAAGGCATGATCAAGTTCGCCGACCTCTCCTACGGTCGTGTCGGAAAGGCCGAAGACCACGTGCAGGCGGGCATGGAACTGACCTCGAGAGTCATGCGCATTGACGAAGCAAGGGGAAAGATCGTCTTGAGCTTGAAGGCGATGCAGCCTGACCCGTGGCTCACGGTTGCGGAGCGTTACGCCCCCGGACAACGAGTGCGCGGACGGGTTGCCAGCGTGAAGGACTACGGGGCTTTCGTCGAACTCGAGCCGGGCGTGGAGGGATTGATCCATTTCTCCGAAATCGACTGGTCGCGCCGCGCCAAGCACCCCACCAAGACGTTCACGCCGAATACCGAAGCGGAAGCGGTCGTGCTAGCGGTTGACCCGGACCAGCGCCGCATTTCTCTGAGCTCCAAGCGCCTCACGCCCGATCCCTGGGACACCCATGCCGCCAGCCTGGAAGTCGGCCAAGTGGTCAAGGGTGTTGTGCGCAAGATCGAGAACTACGGGCTCTTCGTCGAGATCGCGCCGGGCATCGAGGGCTTGGTGCATGTCTCGGACCTGTCCTGGGATTCGCGCCCGACCCATCCCAGGGAGGTCGCACAAAAGGGGCAGGAGATTTCGACTGTGATCCTCCAGGCGGACCTGGCGAACCGCAAGCTCTCGCTAGGCGTCAAGCAACTCCAGCCGGATGCTTGGGATACCTTCTTGATCGAGAACTCCGTCGGCGATGTCTTGCCCGGCACGGTGCGACGGATTGCGAAGTTCGGAGCGTTCGTCGAACTCGCGGCCGGGGTGGAAGGCCTTTGCCACAGTTCCCAACTCCCGAAAGATCGCAGTGCGATCAAGCCCGGACAGCAACATCAGTTCGAGATCCTCGAACTCAACGAGCGCACGCGGCGCATCGGGCTGCGCTACCGCTAACCGGGCGCAATGGGATGCCCCCCAGTTTGCGGTACAATGTCGCTACAAGGGAGGTTTAACCCAGATCAAATGACAAAAGCAGAACTCGTCTCCGAGGTCGTAAATTCCACCAGCACCACCCGTCAAGAGGCGGACGTAATCGTGGACACGGTCTTAGATAGCATCGTCAGTTCGCTCACTAAGGGAGAGAAGGTCGAATTGAGAGGCTTTGGAAGCTTCCGCACTCGTCAGCGCCCAGCCCGCCAGGGGCGCAATCCGCGTTCTGGCGAGATGGTTGAGGTCCCGTCCAAGACAATTCCGTTTTTCAAGGCCAGCAAGCAGTTGCGTGACGCCGTCGGCGATTCCGAGCCGACAGAATAGCCCCCAGCCCGTCCTTCTTGCGGGTGCCCGATGGATTTCCTCTGGACCCCGTGGCGCTACCGCTACGTTACCGGAGCGCCCGAGGGCGGCGACCCGCGGGGGTGCGTCTTCTGCCGCATCGCGAACGCAGGCGCACCCGACTGTCAGTCGCTGCTGTTGCATCGGGCGAAGCACAACTTCATTGTCCTGAATCGTTATCCGTACACCAGCGGGCACATGCTGGTGGTGCCGTACCGGCATGTCGCGAAGCTGGCCGCTGCCTCGGAAGAGACCGGGGCGGAAATGATGGACTTGACGCGTCGCATTGAGCGCGTCTTGGACAAGCTCTACCAACCCGACGGAGTCAATATCGGGATGAACATCGGACGCGCCGCTGGCGCTGGTGTGGCCGGTCACATCCACATGCACGCCTTGCCGCGTTGGGCGGCGGATTCGAATTTCGCGACGGTCATCGGAGAGACTCGCGTGCTGCCGGAGGCGTTGGAAGTGCCTTGGGAGCGGGCCCGGGCCGAGTTCGAGCGGTCTTGAGTGGTCCGTGTCGCGGCCCGCGACGGCGCAGTGCTTCCTATAATCACAACCATGGGAGCAAACAGTGCATCGCTGCTGAATGCGGCCTTGGCGCTGTACGCGGTGAGCCTGCTCGACTCGCTGTACGCAGTGGTGAAGCCCCGGCACCAGTTGTCGCGGCTGGCCGTTTGCGCCTTCGTGGCGGCTGCCGGCGCGCACTTCGTCTCGTTGGCGCTGGAGAGTTGGGAGCTGGGCCGTCTCGCTGTCCAGACGCTGCAGCAGATGTCTTCGATGGCGTCGTTGTTCATGGCGGCCGCTTTCTTGGCCGTCTATGCGCGATTCAAGTACTCGAGCTTGGCGGTCTTCGCATTCCCGCCCGTGTTCCTGCTGGCGATGGCGGGGGCTTTGGGCGGCACCGCCCCGGCGACATCGCGACCCATGCTCCAGTGGTGGATTTCCGCGCATGCCGCATTGTTCCTGCTGGGCTACGCTGCGCTGTTTCTGGCCTGCGTGGCGGGACTGATGTACCTCATCCAAGAGCGCGACCTGAAAGCCAAGCGCCAGAGGCCGTTTTCCGACCGCCTGCCACCGCTCGGCAAGCTGGACGAGATCGGCTACAAGGCGCTCGCGGCGGCATTTGTGCTGATTACGCTGGGACTGATCGCCGCCTCGGTCTGGGCCTTCGCCAAGTGGGGTTCGAACTGGGTGGTAGACCCGACGATCGCACTGGCGTTCCTCACCTGGGGGATTGCGTTCGGGATCGTCATGGGCCGGCTGGCGGCCGGCTGGCGCGGCCACAAGGGCGCCTATCTCGCCATCGCCGGATTCATTTGCGCTGCGCTGACTTGGATTGTCAACAGCGGCGCCCACACCTTCATGGGCCAATGAAGATCCAACTCGTCGGGATGAACCACAAGACCGCGCCGCTGGCGGTGCGCGAGCGCCTCGCCCTCTCGGAAGAGGGTGCGGGCGAGTTGGCGCGGGAATTGACGCGCGGCGACTTGATCGACGAAGCCGTGGTCCTGTCCACCTGCAACCGCGTGGAGTTCATCGCCAGCGGCGAGCCGGACGCCTTGCACGGGGAGTTCCTGCGGCGCTTCAGCGACTCGGTCAACGGTTCCGGCCCGCCGCAGGGCACCTTGTACAACTTGGCCGAGCGGCAGGCCGTGCGCCACGTCTTTCGCGTGGCGTCGAGCTTGGACTCGATGGTGGTGGGAGAGCCGCAGATCTTGGGCCAGGTGCGAGAGGCTTACCAGCGCGCGAAGGAAGCCGGCGCTCTGGGCGGCCCGCTGGAGCGCTTGATGTCGCACGCCTTCCACGTTGCGCGGCGCGTCCGCAACGAGACCGAGATCGGCAAGATGGCAGTTTCGGTCAGCCATGTTGCCGTGGAACTGGCGCACAAGATTTTCGGCGACCTCGAAGGGCTGGCGGTCTTGCTCATAGGCGCCGGAGAAATGGCCGAGGGCGCGGCCCGGCACCTGCAGGGCGCGGGGGCGTCGCGGCTGTGGGTGACCAACCGCACAGCGTCAGGAGCTGATCGGCTCGCGTCCGAGTTTGGCGGCGAGACGGTGCCATTCGAGCGCTTCTTGGAAGCCCTGCAGAACGTCGACATCGTGATCTCGTCGACCGGCGCGCCGGGTTTTATCTTGTCCCGGCGCACGGCCGAGGGCGTTATCGCCGCCCGGCGCAACAAGCCCATCTTCTTGGTTGACATCGCGGTTCCGCGTGACATAGACCCTGCGATCAACGAGGTCGAGAATGTGTTCGTGTACGATATCGACGACCTCCAGCAGGTCGCGACGGCCAATCTGGAAAGCCGCCGCCGCGAGGCCGAGCTGGCCGAGAAGATCATTGATAGCGAAGTCGAGAGGACTTTCCAGCGCATGAAGGCCAGCCACGCGGGCCCGGCCATCGTGTCCTTGAACCAGCGCTTGGAGGCGATCCGCCAAGGCGAAATGGAGCGCCACCAAGCGAAGCTGCGCGGCCTAACCGACCAACAGCGTGCGGCCGTCGACCAGCTGACGCGCTCCATCATCAACAAGGTCGCCCACCACCCGATCCGCGAGGCCAAGCGCAGCGCATCGGATCCCCGCTCCCGGATCACGGTGGAAGACATCCGCCGCATCTTCGGCCTGGACTAGGCGGCGGCGTGGGCAGCCTTACCATCGGCACGCGCGGCTCGCGGCTCGCGCTGTGCCAGGCGCGCTGGGTGGCTGCACAACTCGAGGCGCAGGGCACCGCTACCAGCATCCGCGTGATCAAGACCACAGGCGACCGGGCAACCGGGGTCTCGCTGGCGGCGCTTGGCGCGCAGCGTGGCGTGAAGGGCGTGTTCACCAAGGAAATCGAGGATGCCCTCATCGCTGGCGAGATCGACCTCGCGGTGCACAGCTTGAAGGACCTGCCGACGGAAATCGACGAGCGTTTGGCGCTCGGGTGCGTCCCGGCGCGAGCCGACCCCCGCGATGCACTGCTGGGTCGCCGACTCGAGCAGTTGCGGCCAGGAGACCGCGTCGGTACCGGCTCGCTGCGGCGCGCGGAGCAACTGCGGGCGCTTGTGCCCGGAGTCGAAGTCGTCGATGTGCGTGGCAATGTCGACACGCGCATCCGCAAGCTGCGCAGCGGGCAATACGATGCGATCATCTTGGCGGCTGCCGGTCTCGAGCGACTCGGGTTGCTGGACGAGGCCGCCGACCTGCTCGGGCCAGCCCAGATGGTGCCGGCGATCGGCCAGGGCGCTCTCGGGATCGAGGTTCGCGCGGGCGAGACGCGGGTCTTGGACGCTCTGACCGCGATCCATGACGTGCCCACAGCGTCCGAAGTGGAAGCGGAGCGATCGCTGCTGCGAGCCTTGGGCGGGGGTTGCGACGTGCCGCTGGGCGGGCACGCGACCTGCCACGAAGGCGGACTCACGTTGCGGGCGGCGGCCGCGCTGAACCTAGGAGGCGGCTTGGCTAGGCTGGAACAGAGCGCCGCGGTCGGCGAGGCCGTCTCGCTCGGAATTGCCGTGGCTGGGAGGCTGCGCGAACTCGGGGTCGCCTATCCGGGTTCGGCTGCGTGAGTGCGCCGCTCTCAGGCAGCTCGCTCGAGGTGCTCTTCGAAGCAGGCGTCCACGCACGCGAGGACCTCGGCAGATGAAGCTGCCCGGTGCACCTGCTTGCGCAGTTGGGAGCCGTTGCGCATGCCGCGGGTAAAGTAGGTCGCGAACTGCTTCATCTTGCCCAGGGGGCTGCCGGAAATCTTGCCTGCATCATCGCGCAACATGCGGTAGTACCGCATCAACAGTTCGTAGCGCTGCCGCTCGCTGGCCAGCTGGTACGAGCCGGTCCGCACGTACTGCTGAATCTGGCGGAAGATCCACGGGTTGGTCGAGGCCGCCCGGCCGATCATCACACCGTCGCAGCCGGTGTGCTCGAACATCCGCACGCAGTCCTCGGGCGAGAACACGTCCCCGTTGCCCACTACCGGGATGCGCACGGCCTGCTTGAGCTCGGCGATGCGATCCCAGTCGGACTTGCCGGCGTAGCCCTGCTGGCGGGTTCGGCCGTGCAGGGACACGCCCTGCAGCCCGCAGTCTTCTGCGAGCCGGCCCATCTGCGCGACGACGATGCTGCGCTCGTCCCAGCCGGTGCGGAACTTGCACGTGAACGGGATCGAGACCGCAGAGCGGATCGCCTTAAGGATGCTCTCGACCAGCGGCAGGTCGCGCAGCAGGCCGGACCCGCCGTTGCACTTGACGACCTTCTTGACCGGGCAGCCGAAGTTCATGTCGACCCCGTCGAAGCCCAAATCCTCGACGACCCGCGCGGCATCGGCCAGCACTGCGGGGTCCGAGCCGAACAACTGGGCCACGATCGGGTGCTCGTCGGGCTCGAAGTGGAGGTAGTTGAAAGGCGAGCGGCGCGGCTTGGCGTTGGGCTTGGAATGGTTCGCGACTATGCCGTGCGAGCTGGTGAACTCCGTCATGATCAGGCCGCAGCCTGACAAGTCCCGGATCAAGCGCCGGAAGACTGTGTCGGTCACGCCCGCCATCGGCGCCAGCACGATGGCGGGTTCGACCACTAGGGCGCCGAAGCTCAACCGTTGCGGAACCACCACTGTCCGCATTTTATCGCGATGCCGCGCGAACCGGGCGTCACGAGTCCGACAGCTCGTCGAGGGAACGCGGCCAATCGCCGCGCAGCAAGCGCGACAGCGCCCGATCCTTGAGCAGCTTGCCACCCGTCTGGCAGCGGGCGCAGTAGTTGGTCTCGTTGGCTGCGTAGCGGATACGCTGCACGGGTGCGCCGCAGTCCGGGCACGGCTGGCGATACCTGCCGTGCACTGCCATGCCGTCCCGAAAGGCCGTCACCTTCTCGGGAAAGCGCCCCTGCGCGTCCTCGCAGAGTCGCTCGGTCCATTCGCTGAGCACGGCCTGGGCTGCCGCGAAGAGGCGCTGGATTTCCGCCTCGGCCAGGCGGGCCGTGAGCGCAACCGGCGAAAGCCGCGCCCGGTGCAAGATCTCGTCGGAATAGGCATTGCCGATGCCGCTGCAGACGCTCGGATCGGTCAGTGCCCGCTTGAGCGTGCGATCGCCCCTGCGCATGGCGTCGCCGAATTCCGCCAGTGAGGCTTCGAGGACTTCGAGGCCTCCGCGATGGAGTGCGTCCAGTGTCGTGCTCCCGCGGGTGATGTGCAGCGATGCCCGCCGCTTGGAGCCTGCTTCGGTTAGCAGCAGGGTGCCGTTCGAAAAGTCAAGGGCCGCCAGCCCGCGCTTGGCTGGCAGCTTGGCCGCTGGCTGGTCGCGCCAGTGGAGCCTGCCCCCAACCATCAGGTGCAGGACCAGCCAGTGGTCGTCTTCTAGGCCGAGCGCGATGCGCTTGCCCAAGCGGCGGAACTGCCGCACCCGCTTGTCGGCGCAGGCCTCCGGCGCGGGCTCGACCGTGCGCAGCAACAGCGGGCTGGCGATCCGGATCCCGCGCAGCCGACGACCCTTCACGCGAGCCTCGAGAGCCACGATGTACGCTGCGATGTCTGGCAGTTCAGGCATGGCGCACGCACTTATCACAATGGCCGAAACGGGAAGATCCAAGGGCACAGCAGGACGCACAGGACGGCCAGCAGGATCGTCAGCGGAAGGCCGACCTTGGGAAAGTCCATGAAACGGTAGCCGCCCGGGCCGTACACCATCAGGTTGGTCTGGTACGAGATGGGCGAGAGGAAGCTCAGGCCGCAGCCGACGATCAAGCTGAAGGCGAATGGCTCCGGGTGCAGGCCGAGTTCGCGGGCGGTCGCCATGGCGATCGGAAAGGCCAAGGCGGCGGCGCCGTTCTTGGAAATGACTTGGGCGAAGGCCGATGCGGACAGCACCAGCGCCAACAGCATGCCGCGATGGCCCCAGCCGAAGGCCTGCCCGAGGTCCAGCAGGGTGGCGGCGACGGCCGTCGCGGCGCCCGACTGTGCGAGGGCGGCGCCCATGCCCAGCGCGGCGGCAACGGCGACCAGAACTTGGAGCGGAACCGCCTCGAATGCCTGGCTCACGCCGACGCAGCCGCTGAGGATCATCAACAGGGCCGCGCACAGACAGACGACCACCGGCGGCCAAGCCGTGAATGCCACGCCCGCCACCAGCACTCCGGTCACGGCCAAGGCGCGCCACATCCGGTCATGCCGGGGCTGCGCGAAGCCCGCCACCGGCGAGACCAGGCAGAAGTCGCCGGAGTTGCGATATCGCTCGGCGAAGCCGGGCGTCGTTTCCAGCAGCAGCGTGTCTCCGTGCTGCAACTCGATGTCGCCGACCTTGCGGCGGATCAAGGCGCCGCTTCGATGCACGGCAATCACGGCAGCGTTGAAGACGGTGCGGAAGCGGGCTTGGCGCACCGTCTGGCCGGCCAAGGGCGAGCTGGCCGGAATCACCGCTTCGACGAGTTCGCGGGCGGCTTCAGAGGCCTGCTCGTCGTCCTGATGGTGCTGCGTCGGGGCTAGACCGCGGATGCGCTGCAGGTCGACGACCGAGTCCAGCACGCCCGTGAACCCCAGCCGGTCCCCGGCTCGCAGCGTCGTGGCCGGGCCGGGGGCCGGGATGACCAGGCCGCCGCGTTCGATCTCGAACAGGAACAGGCCGGGCAGGCTGCGCAATCCGGCCGACTCGATGGTCGCTCCCACGGCGGCAGAGCCGGGCAGCACGTCCATCTGCACGGTGTACCGGCGAGCGCTGTCCCATTCGTCTGCCAGCTGTTGGCGCTCCGGCAACAACCTGGGCGAGGCCGCGATGAGATAGGCCAGCCCGACCCCTGCCAGGGGCAAGCCCATCAGCGCGGGCCCCCAGAACTGCAGCTGGGACGAGGGCGTGTCGAGGCCAATCTCGGCCAGGTACTTGACGTACAGACCCATCACGATCAGGTTCGAAGCGCTGCCGACCAACGTCAACTGGCCGCCGAGAATCGACGAGAAGCTCAGCGGCATCAGCAACTTGGAAGGGCTTACTCGGATCCGCTTGGCCCAATCTCGCACGATCGGCAGGTACATCGCGACGACTGGGGTATTGTTGATGAAGGCGGAGAGCAGCGTGATCGGAACGATCAAGCGCAACTGGGCGCCGCGCACCGAGCGCGGCCGGCCCAGCAACAGGTTCGCCGCGGCCGTGGCAGTGCCGGTTTCGGACAAGCCCGCTGCCACCACGAAAAGTGCGCCGATGGCGACCACTGCCGGATGGGCGAAGCCGGCCAGCGCGGATTCCGGATCGACCGCCCCGATCAAGATCTGGGCCAGCAGCCCGGTCAGCATCGCCGTTTCCACGGCGACGCGATTGGTGGCAAGCGCCGCGACGACGGCCACGACCACGCCGATGGAGAGGAGCCCTACCGTGGACACTATTGCCAGAATATCGGAAGGGACGGGCCGTGCCCGCCCGTTCCTGCCCCGGCCCGTCCTGCGCGGGCTCGCCGCGTGTGCCTTTGCCGCTGGCGGCGCTTTCGGCCAGCCTGCGGGCTTCAACTACGACGAGGCGGCCGTGCCGGACTACGAACTCCCGCAGATTCTGCGCAGCGTGGATGGCGGCGCTGTGGAGACGGCGGCGGACTGGCCGGCCCGCCGCGCCGAGATCTTGCAACTGTTTGAACAGCAGGTCTACGGCGCCGCGCCGGCGGCACCGTCCGGGATTGCCTTCAGCGTCTTGGAAGAAGACCGCGCGGCCCTCGGTGGGCTGGCGCACCGCAAGCAGGTGCGCGTCGCGTTCGGTGGCGACCCGAACGTGTCGAGCATGGAGATCCTGCTCTACACGCCTGCCAGCGCGGGCGGCCCGGTTCCGGTGTTTCTGGGCCTGAACTTCGGCGGTAACCACACCGCCCACCAAGACCCAGCGATCCGACTGGCGGACCGCATGACTGCGGAAGGCTTGGAAGAGGCGAGCGACGCGGATCGCGGCCGCAGCGCCAGCCGCTGGCAGGTCGAGATGCTGCTCAAGCGCGGCTACGGCGTCGCGACGGTGTATTGCGGCGATCTCGACCCGGATTTCGACGACGGATTCCGCAATGGCGTCCATCCTTTGGCCCCGCCCGAGAATCCGGCCGACTGGGGCAGTATCTCGGCTTGGGCGTGGGGCCTGAGCCGGGCGCTGGATTATCTGCAGACCGACGGGCAGGTGGCGGGCTCTCGGGTGGCCGTCATTGGCCACTCGCGGCTGGGCAAGACCGCGCTGTGGGCCGGTGCCCGCGACGAACGCTTCGCGATGGTGATTTCGAACGATTCAGGCTGTGGCGGGGCCGCCCTGAGCCGGCGGCGGTTTGGAGAGACCGTGGAGCGCATCAACACGCGCTTCCCGCACTGGTTTGCCGACAGCTTCAACAACTACAATGGCAAGGAAGACGAGCTTCCGGTCGACCAGCACATGCTGCTGGCACTGATGGCGCCCCGCCCGCTCTACGTGGCCAGCGCCGAGGAGGATCTGTGGGCAGACCCGCAAGGAGAGTTCCTCGCCGCCCTGCACGCCGGCGAGGTATATGAGCTGCTCGGCCGGCGTTCGTTGAGAGTGGAGCAGCGCCCGCCGGCGAACCAGCCCGTGATGCGCGACGTGGGCTATCACATTCGCACGGGCAAGCACGATATCACGGCCTACGACTGGGAGCGCTACATGGATTTCGCGGACAGCC
>Ga0209021_1003790_pt1 | contig 11743 bp, 8 predicted proteins | sample PinacodermFT_FD_187299 | JGI IMG/M metagenome (GOLD analysis project Ga0209021, IMG submission 187299) | Host-associated microbial community of the marine sponge Aplysina aerophoba from Gulf of Piran - sponge pinacoderm, lysed by freeze-thaw... | ecosystem: Host-associated > Porifera > Sponge >... | reverse complement strand
GAGGGGGACCAAGCAATGACGAGACGCGGCAGTGCAGTCGTCGCCGAGCACGAGGACATGGCGCGTGAGGGTTTCCCGGGCGATGGCGCCTTCGGGCGATGCGAAGGGGATGGACGAAGTGGGACAGGACGGAACGGTGTCGTGAACCAGGGACGCGGACGAGTCGCTCGTCATCGCCCGGTCCAGGAGGCCCAGGGTGGCGGCGAGCTCCGGCGAAACAGGTCGGTCAATCTGGAGGAGCCTTCCATATAGATGAGCGAGGCTCTTCCGATCGCCATCGCCGATGGCGGTGTCCACGGTCTGTCCGAGGGCGCCGGCGAGCATCTGAAGCCGGGCGGGCGCGGTGCCTGCCGGGTCCGGAGGGGCGCCCAGGCAGAGGCCCTCGAGGACCTCCCGGTCCGCCTCCTTCGCCCCGTGCTGCCCATGGACATGCGCACCCACGAGGACCCGGTCGACGAGGCGTTCGATCAGCCGGTCGTTCGCCCTCGAAAGCTTGTCGTGGAGGGCGGCGGCGACAGGGGCACTCACATCACCGTCCCGGTACATCGAAGCGCCGTGGAAGCGGAGCGTGGCACCCAGGCTGGCGAGCCGCTCGTCGCCAAGCGCGACGAGGAGCGCGGCCCCGCTCGACGTGCGAGCGAGGGCGTGGGTGCGAAAGCGCACGCCCCGTTCGCGCCAGGCGTCGAGGCGCTCGAGGAGGTAGCGCAGGGCGTCGTTGCTGCCGCCGAGCGACCGTACGCGGAGCTCGATGAGCGTGTAGTGGTAGTACTCGACGGCGTCCTCGATGGCGCGGACGACATCGTGGATGAGGGTCCACTCGATGTCGCCGTCGAGCACGACGGTGGCGTGGTGCTGGTGGTGGGTGATGTGGGTCATGTCTGCTCCGGGGCAAGGGACGCTCGTGACGGTCCGCCGGTGTGAAGGCGGAATCCGGAGGGAGGGAAGAAGGGGCTCATGGGGATCACGGGAAAAGCCGACGGGACGAAGACCGCGCCCTCCCGGCGGAACAGGAGATTGGCGATGGGCGGAATCGGGAGTACGCGCTCGCTCGCGTCGCAGATGGCGGCGTCGACAGACGAGGAGTCGGATTGGGATGCACCCTCGAGCCAGGCGGTCTGAACCAGCATGAGCGGAGCGGCACCTGCGGTCCCGGGTACCGCGACCCGCGCGACCCCGACCACGACCAGGCAGCGCTCGCCGGGGTACTGCAAGCCGTCGTCGGCAAACGGAAACTCGGGGAGATTCCAGCCGGCGAACGCGGACAGCGCGGTGACGAAGAGGAGCCCGCCGCCCCGACGAACGAGGCGGTCGATTGCTGGAGCGGGGCGCTCGCGGAGCAGCCAGGCGAGGAAGCGAAGGGTCACTGGTCTGCTCCCTTGCACTGGGACTGGGACCATGCGGCGAACCGCTCCCAGAGCCACCAGACGAAAAGCGGCGTCATCAGGGCAAGAAAGGAGCCACCGCCGACGCCAATCGGGAGGACCACCCAGGCCATGCCCGCGTCGAGAAGAGCGGCGGCGATGCGTTGCGCAACGTGCTCGGCAACGAGCACACCGCCCGCGAAGCACAGGGCGCCGACCGCTAGGCGACCGACGAGCGCCCACAGGCGCGAGCTCCTCGAAGAGTCAGGATGGTCGGCGAGAAAAGAGCGAACACCCGCCGGCAGGCAGTTGAGTCCGCGCCGGGACGAGGGCCCGGGACGGCAGGAACATCGGTTTGGAAAGTCGCTCATCAGGCGCTCCCATGTTCGTGTTGCACGAATTGGGAGAGCGCCTTCGAGCACCACGCGGGCGCACGTACTCGCCTAGTGGTACAATCTGTCGGGCTAAGACCGGGTCGGGTTTGCGCTCTCCCGGTTTACGGGGCTCGGGGGCTCTGATCCAGCCCTCGCGCCCTGCCCACTGTCTTTCCTCCTAGCTCTTCATCGACCTCCCGCCAAGGCGGGCGTTCGCTCCTGGTATGGCGCGCGATGTAGCATCCACGAAGACGGATGCGGCGCTCGCCGGTTTGGAAGCCGGGATGTTCACGGCGCACGCGACCCCTGGACGGGCTCCCGGTCGGAGGTGAGGCTGGGCAGTACACGGTGAGAATCGAAAAGAGCACAGACGCCGGTGGTCTTGAACACGATTGGATTCTGAGGCAGAATATGATTCATCGGACGTGTCCAAATACCCACATGCGGACCGAAGATCTAAGCACAGCCACGCAGGCACGATCAACCCCCGAGACGAAAAAATCTCAGCCAGGATGAGCCAGTGCGAGAACTAACTGATCTTCAACGCAAAACACTGGAGTACATCAGGACGTTCACCCGCGAGCACGGCTATCCGCCGGCAAGAAAAGACCTGATGGCGGGGCTCGGCGTGCGCAACAAGTCGGTGGTTGACCAACGAATCTCCGCGTTGCGGGACAAGGGCTGGCTTGAACTCGGGGACGGGCGGCACAGATCTCTGCGATTGCTCTGCGAGGAACTCCCGCTCATCGTTGCTGGCACGGTCGCCGCCGGCGAACCCATCCTCGCGGACGAACGCGTGAAGTGCCGGATCCCCCGGGCGGTGGCGGAGATGTTCCGGCCCGAGCCGGACTTTTTCCTCAGGATTCAAGGCGAAAGCATGAGTCGTCTGGGGCTGAAGACGGGGAGCTTGGTCGCCATCAAGAGTCAGCCCACCGCGGAGGACGGAGCGGTGGTGGTCGCTCGCGTTGACGACGAAATAACTCTGAAGCGGTACTATCGGATGAACGAGCGTCAGGTCGAGTTGCGGCCTGAGAGCGCGGATCCGGAGCACCAGCCAATCGAGGTGGATCTCGCGAGCCAGACGTTCGAAATCTGCGGGGTCGCGGTCGGGGCGCTGATCGGGGAGGGGTTCAATGGGCCGGAGGATGTGCCCTGGGGCGCGTGAAGGGCGACGACGAGGACCTCGCGGCGCGTCTTGACCCTGCAGTTGACCGACAGCGTGCATTCCATCACCTGGTGCGGAAGGAACATCCCCTACTCCATCCGCCGCCACGGAAAGTGCATCTACACGCACGTCGGCGTGCTCGCGGGCGGCAAGGTGGAGGTGCTGGGGCCACCAAACATCAGCCGGGAGACAGCCGACGCCGTGGTTGCGGAGGAGACGCCCTGGATCGTGCAGCGGCTTGAGGGCGTCGTCGGCAGGTACGCGGCGGCACCATGCGAGTTCGTGAGCGGCGAGAGCATTGGCTATCTCGGTCGCTCGTATCGACTCAAGGTGTTACCGGGCGAGATGGGGCGGATGAAGCTCAAGCACCAGTGCCTTGAGGTTCCAGTCAAGACGGTGACGCGGGAGGCGGTCCGCGCGGCGCTCGTTTCTTGGTTCCGGGGGAAAGCCGAGGAGCGGGTTCCGGGACGGGTCGAGGCGTGGCACGAGGTGGTCGGTGGTCCGACGCCGCCCGTCGTCATCTCGGACCAGCGAAAGCGCCTGGCAACCTGCGACCGGGACGGGACCATGCGCCTCAACTGGCGGCTCATCCAGGTGCCGGACTGGATGACGGACTACGTCGTCCTCCGTCAGCTCGTGCACCTGAGGCACGGACCCCGGGGGCGCACGTCCAGGGAGGCATTCGAGCGGGTGATGCCGGACTGGCACTACCGGCGCGAGGCGCTGCAACGGGAAGAGCCGGGGCTATTCTGGTAGTCCTGGTGCGGAGCAACCAGCAACGCTGCCAAATCGGAGCGAGGGAGGACGAGTGCAGCGCCATGAATCCCTGCGGCGACGAACGCGAGGCTGCGCCGCAGCCCCTTGCCGGGTTCGTATCAAGGGACTCAACGGAACGACCAAAGTCATCCCAGAGCCCGGAGGCTTTCAGCCCGCGCTCACCCTCAAAGCCTACCCGGTGCCCGATCCGGACGACGGGACGGTCCATCTTGAGATGGCGTTCGCGATTGCTCGGGAGACGATCGAGCGAGCACGGGTCCGATCCGGGATGGGGTACCGCTCATGGCGGTGTGATCGCGGCAGTGTCGCGTGACGTGTACTGTAGGGGACACACGGTCAATTACCGAACCCATCCGGGGGGATCGGGCCCGTGCTTGGCGAGGAGATGAAGGCGAGGGAGGGCCATCACGGCGTCGCCACGGGCCCGAGTTACACATGCGGAACCATTCACCAAGTCATTTGAATGAGTCTTCCAGACATCGACTTCCGCAACGTCCGTCCCGTTGACGGCAGCCGGCACGACGGATTCGAGGAGCTTTGCTGCCAGCTCGCCTCGCTCGAGCCCTCCCAGGCCGGTTCACACTTCGTCCGAAAAGGTCGAGGGGCCGATGCAGGGGTCGAGTGCTTCGTCCGCCACCCCGACGGAACGGAAACCGGTTGGCAGGCGAAGTATCTCTTCGAGTGGAACCAAGGCACCGCATCGCAGCTCGACGGGTCCATTCGCACCGCACTCGAGAAGCATCCACAGCTCACCGAGTATGTTGTCTGTCTCCCCTTCGATCTCCCCGATTCTCGGTCACACGGGAGCACCTCGGCTCGCGAGAAGTGGGAACGTTGGCAAACGAAATGGAAGAAGAACGCCGAAGGGATGCAACGCGAGCTAACTATCACGCTCTGGGGCAGGAGCGAGCTCAGCGCCCGCCTGGCAATAGATGACCCCGCCCATTCTGGTCGCGTCGTCTACTGGTTCGCGGTGGAGGCTCTTACGCCCGCGTGGTTCCGCGAGCAGTTCAAAAAGGCACGGAACTCGCTCGGCACGCGCTACATCCCGGAGACCAACGTCGAGCTCGCCATCCGCCGAGAATTTCTCGCGTTCGCTCGCTATCGGCAGCTTCAAGTCGAGATCGACGACTGGTTCAGACGGGTGTCCGAGAAGGGGGGATCAGCGGTAGCAGCGATCCAAGCGACACAGGCACCGGACGCCCGCACTCAAGCGGAGGCGGTGACTGACGCCGTCGATTCGCTGGCCACAGTGCTCAACGAGGGTCCGGCGACTTCCGGCCCGTGTTATCCGACCGACGCATGGAAATCGGCTATCGCTGCTTGCCTCAACGTCGCTCGCGAGGTTCTCCACTGGTGCTTCGACCTTCCACCGTCGAAGCCTCAACAGTCCATACACGAGCCGGCACTACAGGCACGGCATGACGTCCACGAGTTGATTGTGGCGCTGCGAGAAATCCGCAATGCACTTTCTTCGACGCGCTGGCGTTTGGCCAATGCCAATGCAGTGCTGCTCAAGGGACCGGCAGGCATCGGCAAGTCGCATCTTCTCGCAGACGTCGTAAGCCATCATCTCGAGAAGGGCGGCCCCGCCGTGCTGCTCCTCGGAGGAGGGTTTGTCGATGGCGAGCCATGGCCACAAATCCGCGAACGACTGGACCGACCGGCAACGGAGTCGTTCCGGCATTTCCTCGGCGCCCTCGACGCTGCGGCGCAGGCCGCCGAAGCAAGAGCCCTCGTGTGCATCGACGCGCTGAATGAACGCCATGGCTTGGACGTGTGGCCGGAACGTCTCCCGGCGTTCCTCGAAGAATTCCGGGCGTTCCCGCGCGTGTGCGCCGTCCTCTCGTGCCGGTCCACCTATGTTCTCCATGTGATTCTAGAAACCGTGAGCAGCGACAAGCTCGTCCAGGTGGAACACGAAGGCTTCGCCAGCGATGGTGAGGACGCAGCAAGCATCTATCTCGACATGCGCGGCATCGTTCGGCCCGGCGCACCCAGCATGGTCCCCGAGTTCCACAATCCGCTCTTTCTCAAAACGTGCTGCGACGCGCTGGACGCTGCCGGAAAGACCGAGCTACCAAGGGGTCTTCGAGGGGTCACGTCCGTTTTCGACTTCTACAACGAGGCGTTGGCCAAGTCGATGAGCCGCCGGATGAAGCTCGATCCCCACCAGGAGATCATTGGAAGAGCCATCTCGGGATTCGCCCAGCTGCTCATCGAGGCTCGGGACAGCTACGTCAGCCATACCGCCGTGAGGGAGTTGTTCGAGTCCATTCTTCGCTCGAATGGAGGGTACGAGAAGTCCTTGCTGTCCCAGCTCGAGGGCGAAGGGCTACTGACGGTCGAGATGGTTCCGGGGGGCGACGGACCAGTCACCAGGACGGTTCGCTTCACCTTCGAGCGCTACAGCGACCACGCGATCGCCTCCCGTCTGCTCGATGATCATCTCGACAAGAGCGACGTACGCGGGTCCTTCAGCGCAGGCAGCCCATTGCACGAGTTCGTGCACGGGCCCCGCAATCTTCAAGCCGCGGGGGTCATTGAGGCGATGGCCATTCAGCTGCCCGAGCGCACAGGCGTCGAAATCGTGGACTTCGGCAGCGACCCGACAGGGTTGTTGCGCCGTGCATTCGTCGAAAGCCTGCTCTGGCGTGAGCAGTCATTCTTCTCGCAGCGCACCTTCGACCTGGCTCGGGCGCTCATGAACGGGCCGGACTTCGACGCGCTCCTCATCTCCGTCGGAACCGAGCCCGCCAACAAGTTCAACGCGCGCTACCTGCATCGGCGGTTGATGCGCAAGAGCATGCCTGCACGCGATGCGTCATGGTCCATCCTGCTCGCAACACTTGCGCTCGACGGGCCTGTCGGGACTCTCATCTCCTGGGCCACCCGAAGTTCCCACGAGCGCATTGATGACGAGCGCATGCTCCTCGCGGGGACGATGCTGACGTGGTTCCTCACGACGTCGCATCGCGAGGTCAGGGACAAGGCCACCAAGGCTCTCGCCTGCTTGCTGACCGGGCGTCTTCCGCTCGGGGCGCGGCTGCTCAAACAGTTCGCCAGCGTAAACGACCCGTACGTCAAGGAACGTCTGCTGGCGGCATGCTACGGCGCGGCGCTTCAGGGAGGGCCAGTCGAGGGGCTGACGGAACTCGCTGGAGCGGTCTTCAACACAGTGTTCTCAGACGGGACACCGCCGGAGAACGCGCTCTCGCGCGATCACGCCCTCGGCATTCTCGAGTACGCAGCGCATCATGGCGCCCTGCCGGACGGGGTCGACATCATCCGCGCCCGTCCTCCATATCGGAGCCTGTGGCCAATCGAGTACGTTCCCGACGCACTGATCCACACGTACACGGATCGGCGCGGAAGCTTCGAGGGTCCCGACGACATCGCAGGCTCGACCGGCAACGGTGGTGATTTTGCTCGGTACGTGGTCGAGCACATCGTCAGAGCATGGAGCCCGGCGCCGCTGGGCACGACGCCCCTTCCAACCGACAGGGACACGTTCGAGTCCTGGGAGCGGGACTTCGAAGCGAGCGCCAACCCCGCGCAACGCGAAGCCTATGCCGCATACGTGCGGGCCAGCGTAGCGGCACTAATGGTCCGTCATCTTGCGGACGGGCCCGAGACCGCAACCTTGCGCGACGCGGAAGACTCATTGCAACGCACGATGACAGACGAGGACTGGGAAGACTTCCGCGTCCGAGCGAAGGACATCATTCAGCACCCGGGGCTTGGAAGGGACAGCCCCGAACATCCCGCGTGCTTCAGCGCGTCTTGGGCGCAACGATGGATCTGCAAGCGGGCCCACGAACTCGGTTGGACGACGAGGCGATTTGGAGATTTCGACCGACGCTTCCCCACCCATGACCGAAGCGATCACAGAGTGGAGCGTATAGGCAAGAAGTACCAGTGGCTCGCGCTCCACGAGCTCGTGGCTCGCATGGCCGACAACCTCGCGTTCGTCGAAGACCGATGGGACTATGACGCGAGCCGCCCGCGCGAGTACAAGAGCGCGCGGCAGGTGAGATTGCGCGACATCGATCCTTCGCTCCTGGTTACCCGCACGCATCATGACGGCTGGAAAGAATGGGGGCGGACCTGGTGGGTGCCGTTTGACCCCCAAATGCGCCCTGCCGGACCTCACGAGCGCATGGCCTGGCTTCACAGCGAAGCCGACCTCCTCAACAGCAGTGCCCTGATCGACCTGGCCGCTCCAGGCACAGGCCGGAGGTGGCTCGCTCTCGACGGCTTCTCCGATTGGAAGGGACGCGGAATGGTCGACGGACACCGCGAGTTGCAGCGCGATACCTGGTTTCGCCTTCGCTGCTTCGTGGTCCGTCGCGCACACGAGGAGCAGATCGTCAACTCCCTGAAGGAGGAACTCCACTTGGAGGGCCGGTCGCTTCCGCACATGGAGGTCCACCTCCAGTTCTACCTCGGCGAGTATGCTTGGCATCCTGACATCGTTGGTCTGGAGCAGCGGAAATGGTCCCTTGCTTCGGACTCGCCCCTCGCCCCCGTGTGGCCGGCTGTGGTCACGTATACGAGAGAGAAATCCGGATACGACCACTCCATTGACAAAACCATTCAGGTCGAACTGCCCGCACCATGGCTCGCCAACCAAATGGCGCTGCGGATGAAGGGTGGGCACTCACCCGTTTTCGTCGATTCCAATGGACGGACCATGTTCATGGATCCGTCGGTTCTTGAACCGGGACCCTCCGCGGCACTCGTCGATCGGGACGCGTTCCTTCTCGCGCTCGAACAGCGCGATCTCGCGGCGATCTGGGTCATTGCGGGCGAGAAGAGCGCCTATGGCGGACCAAGCGCCGGCACGGGATTCGGTGGCCGCCTGAAACATACCGCGATCTACCGCCTCGAGGATGACGCCTTCTCCCGGTACTATCACCAGGAGTGGAGCCATCCCGATCAAGAACAGCTCGAGACGATGTTCCGACCGGAGAAGGTGCCGTCTGGGCTGACGACCAAGACCCGCTCCTGAAGGTCCGGGAATGGCGGTGCGACGACCCGCCACGATGGCGGCACAAGGACAATCACGGGGAGCTCCTGATGCGTCACGCAGCGTCCTCACAGGGCAGTTCGCTTCCCTCCATCTGGTTGCGATTAGCCAGCGACGGACTCTAGGGATCAAGTCGGCTCCCGCGAGCAGCGCGGCGACGGGGGTTGACAGGGGATTTGGGTATATTTACTATACGGGACGTCAAAGTAGTCGGATGAGCCGAAGAGGGTGCGACCGTCGGACAAGGGAAGACCATGCGCTGGGGCGTAGAGAAGAGAATGGAGTTCATCGAGTTCCGCCTTTTCTGGGAAGATGGGATGAATCGCGCTGATCTCATCGACCAGTTCGGCGTGTCGGTCCCCCAAGCGTCCAAGGATCTAACGCTCTACGAGGCGAGGGCTCCCGGAAATCTCCACTACGACAAGAGCGCCAAGCGCTATCGCGCCTCGGATGACTTCAAGCCTGCGTTCCTCGAACCAGATGCTGCTTCCTACCTCGCGAACCTCTGCGCGACCAACGGGACCGTTCCCGGACCAGCGGAAGAGTGGCTCGCGGCAGCGCCCGACTTCGACGCCATGCCGATTCCCCACCGGCGAATCAATGTCGCCGTGCTGCGCGACGTGGTGAACGCGATTCGGATTGTCCGGTCACTCGAAGTGCGGTACCAGTCGATGAACCTGAACCGACCGACACCTGAGTGGCGCCGGATTACGCCGCATGCGCTGGGCAACGATGGACTGCGCTGGCATATTCGTGCCTTCTGCCATATCGACCGGAAGTTCAAGGACTTCATCGTCTCACGCTGCCTGAACACCCGAGAGCTCGACGCGCCGGGGACTACGTCGGAAGGCGACACACTCTGGCACGAACGTTTTACTGTGGAGCTGGCTCCTAACCCGGCGCTCAGCGATAGCCAGCAAACGGTTATCGCCCAGGACTTCGAAATGAAGGGGGGACGAGCGGAGGTGCTCGTGCGCAAGGCGCTCCTCTACTACTTCCAGAAGCGACTGCGGCTCGACGTGGCCGAGAAGCTCGATGATCCGCACGAGGTGCCAGTCGTAATCGCGAACCGCGCCGACTTCCATGCTGCCCTGGCTGAGGCAATGGGATGAAGTCGGTCAACTTCGAGATTCTGCGCGAGCGCTGGCCCGAACTCGCCGCGCTCGGTGGCTTCGCGGAATCGTATGCCCATGCGGACCCGGCGAGCGCGCTCGTCAAGCTCCGCGTCTTCGCAGAGAACCTGACCAAGGATATCTACCGCGACCTTCGACTCCCAAGACCCGAGCAGCCAACCCTGGTGGATCTGCTCAAGAACCCTTCCTTCGCGGCGGTCACGCCGAAGGTCGTGCGCGACAAACTGCATTCACTACGCATCCACGGGAATCGAGCTGCGCACGGGGAACCGGTGCGAGAGACACATGCCTTGTCGAGGCTCCGAGAGGCTCACGACCTTGCCCGCTGGCTGTGCGTCCTGCGTGGCAAGGCAAAGGCTGGTCAGTTACCACCCTTCACCAAACCAACGGTGGCTGGCAAGGCAGACGCTCGCGAGCGGCGCCAGCTCCTCGAGAGGCTCGCCGGCCAAGAGGCGCAGATGAACGCGCTTCTTTCCGAACTGGAAGAGACGCGTTCGAAGGCAAGCAAAGCCGAGAGCGAGGCCGCCGAACTCAGGAAAGCCGCAGGCGCGGCGCAGGCTGCCGCTGACGAACTGCACTTCGACGAAGCGAAGACACGCACCCGCCTCATCGATAGCTTGCTCGCGAGCGCTGGGTGGACGGTCGGGGATGGTCTCAAGAGTACGGAGCAGGTCGGCAAGGAGGTCGAGGTGGAGGGACAGCCGACCGCCACCGGCATCGGGTACACCGACTACGTGCTGTGGGATGACAACGGTAATCCGCTTGCCGTCATCGAAGCGAAGAAGACCGCGGTCGATGCCGAGCGCGGACGGCATCAGGCGAAGCTTTATGCCGACAGCCTGGAGACGAGATACGGCCACCGTCCGGTCATCTTCTACACCAACGGGTTCGACATCTGGATCTGGGACGACGCGCAGAGGTTCCCGCCGCGCAAGCTCTACGCATTCTATTCGAAGGACAGTCTGCAGCATCTGGCCAACTTCCAGCGCACGCAGAAGAAGAAGCTCGACACGATCATGATCAACAAGGAGATCGTCGACCGGCTCTATCAGCTGGAGGCGATCAGGCGGATCACCGAGCGCTTCACCCAGAAGCATCGCAGAGCACTGATTGTGCAGGCTACCGGCACGGGCAAGACCCGGGTGGCGATCGCGCTCGCAGATCTCATGATCCAAGCGGGATGGGTGAAGCGGGTCCTGTTCCTGTGTGACCGCAGGGAGCTCCGCAAACAGGCGAAGAACGCCTTCAACGACTTCCTCTCAGAACCGACCCGCATCGTCACCTCGCGGATGAAGTCGACTGCGAGCGAGCGCGTGTTTCTCGCCACCTATCCGGCCATGAAAAAGGTCTTTCAGTCCTTCGACCCAGGCTTCTTCGATCTGATCATCGCCGACGAGTCGCACCGCAGCATCTACAACGTCTATGGCGACATCTTCCACTACTTCGACTGCCACCAGGTCGGTTTGACCGCAACTCCCGTGGACTTCCTCACGAGAAGCACGTTCAGGCTGTTCGACTGTGAAAGCCAGCTTCCGACTGCGAACTACGACCTTGTGCAAGCCGTCAACGATGGCTATCTGACCCCGTTCGAGGTCTACGAGCACACGACTCAGTTCCTGCGCGAGGGGATCACGCTTGATGTTCTGTCAGCGGAACAGATCGAGGAGCTCGAGGAACAGGGCGAAGACCCGTCCCAGTACGACTTCACAGCCGAGCAGGTCGACAAGTTCATCTTCAACAAGGACACGAACCGAGCGATCCTGCGCAACCTGATGGAGAACGGGATCAAGGACGCCACAGGCCAAGTGCCGGGCAAGACGATCATCTTTGCGCGCAATCACCAACACGCGATGGTTCTGCGCCAGCTGTTCGACGAGATGTACCCACAGTACGGCGGGAAGTTG